>Ga0210394_10000412_pt1 | contig 93168 bp, 79 predicted proteins | sample IncBWC12MmetaG_FD_160121 | JGI IMG/M metagenome (GOLD analysis project Ga0210394, IMG submission 160121) | Forest soil microbial communities from Barre Woods Harvard Forest LTER site, Petersham, Massachusetts, United States - Inc-BW-C-12-M | ecosystem: Environmental > Terrestrial > Soil >...
AAGGTCGTTTACCCGAACCACGGCGTCGGACTTGTAGAACAGATTAGTTACGGTGTCTTGAATGGTAGGACCGAGCGTTATTTCATGATTCGCATCGTTTCCAGCGGCCTGCGCGTCATGGTTCCACAGTCAAACGCAGAAACCGTTGGCCTTCGTTCCGTAATCCGTTCCACGGAATCCACCAAAGTCCTTGGCTTCCTCGAAAAGGGCAAGCTCAATTCTCACCACGACTGGAAACACCGCTTCAAGGAAAACTCCGAGCGCATGCGCACCGGTTCCCTCCTCGAAGTCGCCGTCGTCCTCAAGAGTCTGGTTTCCCTCAGCCGCAGCAAGCCCTTGTCCTTCCGCGAAAAGAAAATGCTCGAACGCGCGAAGTATCTCCTAGTCAGTGAAATGGCCACCTCTCGCAATACCACTGCGGAAAGCGCAGAAGCCATCGTCGTGAAGTCTTTAGCCAAAGCCAAGCTGCAATTCCCGGTCATGACCGAAAAATTCGAATAATTCTTCTTCCCTTGTGGGAGCGCAGCTCGCTGCGCTCCAGTTAAGCAGCACCGGCATTTCTCCGGCGGGCATGCACCAAGCCCGCCTTTTTCTTTCGCCGATAAATCCTTTTTTCCCTTCTGTCTTCTTTTCTGGAGCGCCCTTCCGCGCCTTTGTGTCCCGTTTCTTCTCTTCCCGTCCACCCCTAAACCCGCGGTAAATCTTATGAGCACCAAATGCATGAAACGTCTCGTTCTTTAGTTTCGTCGTATACTCAGAAGCGTTAGCAGGGCCCCGCTGCCCCTTCACGGATTCTCGAAGCTCCTCCTCTTCTGTGCGGATGGAGGCCGGCTTAGGAGACAACCATGAAATCCAGCCTTTTGCTCGCCGGCTTTTTGCTCTTCGCGACTTCCGCCGAGGCTCAGCACTCCCACTCGCATGCCATGGGCGGCGGCAATGGTGCTGGCCTCGGGAATAACGGGGGGAATTGGGGTGGGGGCTGGGGCTCAGGCAGCTTCGGCTCCCACGGCCGAGCGGTCCGCTACGAAGATCCGCGAGACTTTTCCGTCGAGTACGCCAGGAACGACGGTCCGTTCGTCCTTTCAACCTTTATGAATTACAAAGACGCCGTAGCCCTCGGCCAGCAACAACTTGCGGCCGCCGAAAAAGCGGCGCAGGGTGACGACGAACCCTCTCTGGGCGATGTGGCCCGCTCCTACCGGGCCGCCAGAGTTCCGACCCTGAAGCTCCAGTCCCGCGTTGTGCAAGATAATTCAGGCAGGCTGGAAGTCTGCAATTTGAACGGCAACGATTGCCACCGGCCTTGAGGCGCGACTGCCAATAATCTCCGCATTCTTTTTCTGCGACTCTCCGCATCCCTAGGTTATCTCTGCTCTTTCTTTTCTTTTCCGGAATCTCTATCTCTCAACCAGGCCACCGAGCGTGACTCCAGCTGCGCGCAACGCCCGCCGAACCTCCGCGGCAATCGCCGGCGCCCCAGGCGTGTCCCCGTGAATACAAATGGTCTGGGCCTGGAGCGCCACTTCGCTACCGTCGCTAGCCGTCACAAAACCTCGTTCCACCATACCCAGCGCTTGTCGCGCCGCTTCCCGAGGATCGCGGATCAATGCATCCTCAAATTTCCGCGATCGAAGTGTTCCGTCCGGTTCGTATCGCCGGTCAGCAAAGGCCTCCGCAGCAACATGGAATCCCGCTTCCCGAAAAACATCCAGCATCGGGGACCCCGCCAACCCCACCATCAAAACGTCGCGCCGCCATCGCGCGACGCCCGCGGCGATCGCCGCGGCAAGCTCGCGATCCCGCACCGCCTGGTTGTAAAGGGCTCCGTGTGGCTTCACGTGTTCTACCTGCGCCCCGCAACTTTCGGCAACTGCCGAGAGCGCCCGAACCTGTTCAAACACGGACTCGGCAACTCGAACCACTGACAAGTTCAACTCCAGCCTTCCGAAATTTTCGCGGTCCGCATACCCTGGATGCGCGCCGATCGCGACGCCGTGCCGCAGCGCTTGCTCCATCGTCAGGCGCATTGTCTCTTTATCACCGGCATGCCCGCCGCAGGCCACGTTCGCCGAGGTAATCGACCGCATCAAAGCTTCTTGCCGGCCATCGGCAATGGCCTCGGGCATTTCGCCCATGTCGCAATTCAGATCTATTTTTAGCGGAACGCTCTTCATCCCAGAATCAACTCCTTCGACGCCAGCAATTCCTCCTGCTCCACCAAAAGAGCTCTCGCAGTTTCCATTTCTACCAATTCGAAGCGAATCTCATCGCGCGGCCGCAGTTGCCCCAGACTGCTCATATCCGCAGAAATCACATTGGCAATCTTCGGATACCCGCCGGTAGTCTGCTGTTCCACGAACAAAATAATCGGCAACCCGGATGCCGTAATCTGCACCGCTCCCAACGAGACGCCCTCGGAAATCATCTCGCCGCCCAGGGCCGAAGCAATGGCCGCACCTTCCAGCCGCAACCCCATGCGGTTGGATTCCTCCGTCACACGATAGGTCCTTGCGTAGAACAGCTTCTGCGCCTCTTTTGAAAACCAATCGCTTTGCGGCCCGGCCGTAACGCGCAAGACTTTTCTCGGTGCCAGCTTCTCGAGCGCCCGCCTGGCAATATTTCGTTTCCGAAAAGTCCGAAACCCTTCGATGGCCCTTCCGACCTTCAACACATCCCCTTTCCGCAGGGCCCTCCCTTCAAACCCGCCGAGGCCGCTCAACAAGTGTGTCGAGGCGCTCCCCAAAAACAATTTCACATCGATTCCGCCGCGCACGCACAAATAGCACCGCGCTCCTGCCCGCGTCGGCCCCAGTTGCAAAGTCTGCCCCGCCAGAATCTCGACGGAGTTCCACGTTTCCACACGCCGATCGTCCAAGGCCGACGCAAAATCGGAACCGGTCAGCGCTGCCACGGCAGCCTCCCGAAAAAAAAACGTCCCGCCAAGCAAGGTCATCTCCAGCCCAGGCGCGCCTTCGGCATTCCCCGCCAACCGATTGCCAACGCGCAGTGCAACAGCATCCGCCGCTCCCGAGGGGGAAACTCCCATGGGCCCAAATCCCTCGCGCCCCAAATCCTGCACGCTAGTCAACAATCCTGGAGCTCGCACCTCAATCAAGCTCATGCGTTCTCCAACTTGGCCTGGGCAAATTTCTCCCGCGAAATGGCCACAAACCGCACGCGATCTCCAATCGAGAGCAAACTCATCTCCGCCCTGCCGGGCCGAAACATCTCGACCGGCGTCCGCCCCAGCAATCGCCACCCTCCGGGCGTGGAAATCGGGTACACGCCCGTCTGGCTTCCGGCGATCCCCACACTCCCCGCGGGAACGCTTCGCCGCGGCATGGTCAAACGCGGCGTCACCAACGCCTCCGGCAACTCCCCGAGATATGCAAAGCCCGGCGCAAATCCTAAAAAATACACAAGGTAATGAGTCGAAGCGTGTAATTCGATGGCCTGAGCCGGAGTGATTCTGTGCAACTCGGCGACTTCCTCGAGGTCCGGACCAAACTCCCCGCCGTAACACACCGGTATTTCCACCAACCGCGGCTCAGGCAGCGCGGCCCTCTCCATGCGGTCGATATAACCGCGCACAATTTCTTCCAGTTCCTTATGCCGCAACAACATCGCATCAAATTTAATCAGCAAAGAACAATACGCCGGATGAAGATTCCGCACTCCCCGAATGGGCTCGAAATCGGTCATCCGCAAGAGTCTCCGTACGCGCTCGTTACTTTCGATGGTGATTTGATTCTCGAGGCGCGGGGCTTTAGCCCCGTTTTCGTTCTCGGGTCGCCCAAAATAGACCAACAGCGACTGATCACTGGCAATCTGAAACTGCACGCCGCGGCTCGAAGAATCACCCATCGCCGCGAAAGTATACCGCACGCACCCGCAACCCGTACGGCGCGGCCATTTTCCGCAAACGCTGCCTTACAAGGAAGGCAGCGGCTGATTGCCATGAGACTTTTGCCGGCAACCGCAGACGCCTCCGCTCTCCATGATTTCGCCGCCGACATGCGCCTCGAACCCCTTCGACCGCTAGCCGTCCCCCCTCGCTCACTCCTCGGCCCCGCGCTCCCGCAAAAACGCCACGGTCTTGTGTTCGTTCTTGTGTTCATCCCCAGGAAACCGTTCCGCGTACCCCAGGGGCGTGCATTCCACAACCTCACCTGGCCGCTGGTAGTACCCCGGGAGTTTCACGCGCAACATTAGGTCCGCTCCGCGCTCCACCAAGAACTGCGCCATCGGCAGGCCGCCATCAAAGAACTGGGTCACCGCGTGGAAGATGGGGGTCTGCCCACCGATGCCAGCTTCATCCACAACCGCGCGCGCATTGACGTCCGCCCCGCGTTCCAGAAGCAACTTCGCCGCTTCCACGTTGCCGTACTCAGCCGCCACATGCAGCAGCGTCGCTCCCCGCAAGGTGAGCTGCCGCGCGCCCGTCGTGCCGAAGTCAAGCTCAAGGAATCGCCGATCGACCAGCGTGCCATCCGCATCAAGGTGTTTTGTCAGAAGATCGAGCCGGCTGCGAAGCAAGTCCAGCACCGGGGGCGCGTCGTATTTTGTGACCCCGCCAGCCTCAATAAGAATATCCATGCACTCGCCCAGCTGCGCGGAACGCCCGTACGTGCCGATGACATAATCCAGTGCCGTTCCCGGATACTTTCGTTCCGCTCGCGCGCAGTTCGGATTAGCCCCGTGCTCGAGGAGCCATTTAATCGGCTTCGGCGCAACCGTCTCGCAAGGCGCAAAAATAATCGGGAAGTATCCATTCCACTCCGCATTCACATCCGCTCCATGGGCCAGAAGCAATTCCATCATCGGAATGCGCCGGCCGAAAAGCGCAGCTCGCATCAACGGCCCGTCGCCACCCTGATGCACATCCGACCCGTTTCGAATCATCCACTCCGCCATTGCCAGTCTCCGGGGACCGGGCGCCTCCCACGGCACACGGCATTCCGCAACCCAGGTGAGCGGCCCGTTCTTGCCATAGCCCAGCGGCGCACGATGCAGTTCGCTATTACGTGTCATCAAACTCTTCACCTGCTCGAAGTCATTGCCGTCAATGGCGAGCTTGAGCTGCCCAATCTCCTCAAACGAATCCACGTGCGCCTTCAACTTTGGCCAACTTGGAAATCCATAGATCCGGGCAACCTTGAATTGCGCATCCGCAAGCGAATCCGCACCTCCGGCCTTCAGCAAATCCTTGGCTTGATCTTTTAAATGGCGGAGATTGGGACGTTCAGGAAGTGGACGGGGGCCGTCCTCGGAATGGGTCGACATAGCGACCTCCTTTCATTAAATCGCCCGTAGTCCGCACATCGGGCCGAAAGAAGGTTCGCAAAACTCAATTTCAAGCAGGTGGGCTTCTACCCTTTCCGCGGACCGGATGCGTCCCCAACGCACCCGCATGGTATCACAAACTCCTCCACCGGGCGCCGCCGGCGCAACACGAAAACAGGAAGTACTCCCTATGTTTCGCATGAACCGCTCGAGAAGTGCTCTCGCTCGAAATGATTTTTAGCGGCGCCGGAAAGCCGTCACAAAAACTTTGTCAAGGCATCGGTCGTCTCTTTAGGCTTCTCTTCCATCACCCAATGCCCGCAATCTTTGAGCACGACCATGGTCGCGTTGGTAGCCACAAGCTTCATCTGCTCGCCCAGCACCGTGCCATTTGCCTTCTCGCCGCCAATGGCCAGCACCGGCATGGTCAACTTCGCCTTCGAAAGCTCCACGAAATCCTTCGCCGCCTGTTGGAAGGAAACAAAATACTCCCAACCCGCATGCATTCGTCCGGGTCGCGCATAGGCGGCCGCATACGCCACGCGATCTGCTTCCGGCAGCGAATGCCTCTTGTCCGCGGCGAAGTTGTTCCAGAAATGTTCGAAATAGATGCGCTCGCGCCCCCGCACCAACGCTTCCGGCGTCGGCCCATTGAACCGGAAATGCCAAATCCCAGGGTTGTTGTAAACGTCTTCCCATCCCGCCACGCCTGGCAGAAAGGCATCCATGACCGCAAGTTTTTCCGTTTCCTGGGGAAACTGAGCCGCATAGGCATACGCCACCATCAATCCGATGTCGTGCCCAACGACTCTGGCTTTTTCGATTCCCAGCGACCTAACAAGCCCATGAATGGTGATGGCCGCCGACTTCATATCCAAACCAGCCTTAGGAATCTCCGAGTCCCCAATCCCCGGCAAGTCCGGTGCAATGACGGTAAATTTCTCCGCCAGCAGCGGCATGATCGGCCGCCACATCCGCGACGTCTGCGTATACCCGTGCAGCATAATCACCGCCGGCCCGTGCCCGGCCTTCAAATAGTGCAGCTTGACGCCCGCGACCTCCGCACTCTCGGAGCTAATCGCCGCGTCGGCCTCATGCGCACTTGAAGATTCCGCTGTGAATAGCAGCCCAAGGCCAATCAAAAACAGACCGACGCAGCACCTAACCATCGATTTCATTACCTTCTCCTGGTGATAGGCACACCACATTCGCGCGCCTCCACAATCCGTTTGAGTTTTTTCTCGTTCAAAAGGACACAAGAAATCTGCCAAACTGCTTTTTTGTCGCGCCACTACACCGGGAATCCGCGCGCTGCTCCAGCCCCAGTATTACCTCTCGGCCTTTTCTGTGACTTCTGTGCCATGGCTGTCCAGCTCGGCCCCCGGCATCGCCTCACGCCAGGGCCAAGCTGGGATCCGCATTGAGCGAGGCATCCCCAAACACGCCCGCGCGAAATCTCTCGAACGCCGCCGCCGCAATCATCGCCGCGTTATCGGTCGAGAGCGCTCGGCTTGGAAAAAACACCTCGATGCCGCTGCTCTTCCCGCGCTCTTCAAACGTCGCCCGCAACTGGCTGTTGGCCGCCACGCCCCCGGAAACCAGCACACTCCCCACCGCCAGTTCTTCCGCAGCCATCATGGTGCGCTCCAGCAAATCGCGCACTACCGCGTTCTGAAACTCGCGCACCAGCGCCAGCGTTTGCGGCGAGCACAGCGGCAGCAAGTTCTCAAATTTCCGCTCGCCGCGTTCTAAGGCTTGTTCCCGCGTTCGAATCTCCCCGGAGTATTCCGCATGCTCCCGCACGTGATACAAAACCGCCGTCTTCAACCCGCTGAAGCTGAAATCCAGGGGATTCCCCCGTGTTTTCGTCGGACCAAATTTCACCGGCCGAGAAGCGCCACTGGAAACCGCCGCCAACCGATCTAGTATCGGCCCGCCGGGATAACCCAACCCCAGCAGCTTGGCGACCTTGTCATAAGCTTCCCCCGCTGCATCGTCGCGAGTCTGGCCAATTTTCCGGTATCGCAAAAGCCTGCCCGCATCCTGCCCGTTGGCTTCCCCCGCCTTTACCTCATACAAAACCGTATGCCCACCCGAAACAATCAAGCAAACCGCCGGCAGGTTCGCCGCTCGCCCCGCTTTATACGCCTCCAAAAAAACCGCGTGCACATGTCCCGCCAAGTGATTCACCGGAACCAGCGGCTTCCCCAGCGCCGCCGCCAAAGTTTTCGCGTAGGTGATCCCCACGAGCAGCGCTCCCACAAGCCCCGGCCCCTCGGTTACGCCAATCGCGTCCACTTCGCCAAGCTTCATCCCGGCCTGCGCCAATGCCTCTCGCACCACTGGCACGATCTGCCGCAAATGCTCTCGAGAGGCCAACTCCGGCACCACGCCCCCATATTTCCTGTGAATTTCGATCTGGGAAGCCACCACGCTCGACAAAATCTCGCGGCCGTCGGCAACCACCGCTGCGGCCGTCTCATCGCACGACGATTCAATCCCCAGAATGCGCGTCATCTCGAGACTCTCGCTGGTGGAAATTAAAGTTTCAAATTCTTCAAATATTCGCGAAAATCGCCGCCCAACTCTTCGTTCTGCAAGGCGATTTCGACGGTCGCTTTCAGGAATCCCAGTTTGTCACCCGCATCATAGGATAGGCCTTCATAGATGTACGCCCAAAGACCGTGCTCCTCGGCAAGGATGCGCAGCGCGTCCGTCAACTGAATTTCACCTCCGGCCCCCGGCTTGGTGCGCTCGAGGCAATCGAAAATCTGCGGCGGCAAGACATAACGTCCGGTGATCGCCAGGTTGGAGGGAGCATTCTCCGGCTTCGGTTTTTCCACCAGGTCACGAATCCTCAAAAGCCGCGCACCGAACGGCGGCTGCGGAGCGGGCTCGCCATCGACGATGCCATAAAGATGCGTTTTTTCCCTCGGCACTTCCTCGACCGCAATCGCGCCAACACCGGTGGCCGCGTACACCTCAATCAGTTGCTTGGTGGCAGGGTTTTTCCCTGGAATCAGCACATCTCCCAGCAACACCGCGAAGGGCTCGTCGCCCACAAGATCCTTGGCCACCAATACGGCGTGTCCCAGTCCAAGCGGCTCCTTCTGCCGCGTGTAACTCACCTGGACCATATCGCTAATTCGCCTGACCATTGCGGCTTGATCCTTCTTGCCTCTTTCCTCCAGGAAGCGCTCCAGCATGGGCGCATGGTCGAAGTGATCTTCAATCGAGTTTTTTCCCTTTCCCGTCACGATGATGATGTGTTCGATGCCCGAAGCAACACACTCTTCCACCACGTACTGGATCTGTGGTTTGTCCACTACCGTCAGCATCTCCTTGGGTTGCGCTTTGGTCGCCGGCAAAAAACGAGTGCCAAGTCCGGCAGCAGGCAGAACGGCCTTGCGAACCTTGCGCACCGAGTTCGTTGGTTGTGGTGTATCAGCCATGCGTTTCCTCAAAGAATTTATTTCTTCTTGGTGGACTTTTTTTCTTTCGTGGAACTTTCCTTGGAACTCGTTTCTTTCGCCGGAGCATCCTTGCCGCTGGCCTCCTTGCCTCCTCCATCTTTTGCGGAAGCATCTTTCGCGCCAGCGTCCTTCCCGGCACCCTCTTTACCATCCGCGGCGGCCACGCTCTCCTTGCTGCCCCCGTCCGTAGATTTGCCCGCGTAATCGGTAACGTACCACCCTGAGCCCTTGAACTTGATCGCCGGCGCGGTGATCACCGATTCCACTTTCCCGCCACAATGCGGGCACTTCTTCAAGTGCGGGCCAGCCACCGGCTCGATCTTGTCCGTGTGGCGTCCGCACTTCAGGCACTTGTATTCATACAGTGGCACAGCAACGCCCTCCGCTCTATCTCCAAACAAAAAAGTATAGCACGCGTCACAAACTGTCCCCGCGGTGCGTGCTAGACTCACAAGCATGAGCGGAGCCGCGGCCGTCGACACCAAAACTGCACTGGGCTGCTTGTATCTGGTCGGCACTCCCATTGGCAATCTCGAGGACATCACCCTCCGGGCCCTGCGCATACTCAAAGAAGTCGACCAGATCGCCTGCGAAGACACGCGCCACACGCAAAAACTCCTCAACCACTACGAAATTCGCAAGGCGCTCATCAGCTACCACGAGCACAACGAAATGACGCGCGCCCCCGAACTGCTCATCGCACTCGAACAAGGCGCAAAAATCGCTCTAGTCAGCGATGCCGGGATGCCCCTAGTTTCCGATCCCGGCCATCGTTTGGTCACGCTCTGCCTGCGCCATCACGTCCCGGTAGTCCCCGTGCCCGGCCCATCCGCTGTTCTGGCGTCATTAGCCGCGAGCGGCCTGCCCAACGAAGAATTTCTCTTCGTCGGCTTTCTGCCGGCACGCACCGGCGAACGTCGCCGCGCCCTCGAACGCTTGCGCATCGAAGATCGCACTATCATTCTTTACGAAGCCCCGCACCGCATTACGGAATGCGTCGCCGACGCCCGCGAAGTTCTCGGCAATCGCAACGCCTGCATTGCCCGCGAAGTCACCAAGCTCCATGAAGAATTCCGCCGCGGCAAACTCTCCGAACTTTTCGCCTCGCTTGAGGACCGCCCTGCCAAAGGAGAAATCACGCTGCTCATCGCTCCGGAAGATCCCGCCGACGCCCGCACTCCCGCCAACTCCGTGCAAAGCCTCGCCGAGCGCGTCGAAGAGCTCATCCACCAGGCCAAACTTGACCGCAAAGAAGCCCTGAAACTAGCCGCCAAAGAACGCGGCCTCACGCGCCGCGAAGCCTACGACAAAATGGTCACCGCCCGCGACCTGCAGAAGAGCGACTCGTAATTTTCCAGGCCCACAGCTCGAGCGCGAACCAGAATCGGCGAGCTCTCTAAAAGCCCGCCTGTCCCGGCCAGGTTCTGATTGGGCTGGAGTATCCGCGTCATGACCAGTTTCGCGGAGGATTGCGGCACGCGACGGCCCCCGCGAAATGATTCCGGGTTCCGCCTCAGGACGCGCACTGGATTTTAGTACACCGCTCGAGAACAGAACCCCGAGGACTATGGATACACCGATGAGCAGTCCAATAGCCCTTAAACATATATTTGCCTCCCACAGTTAGCTCGTGGCTGGTCCGCCGCGGAACGACCCTTGCTGACACGAATCTACCCCTCGCCGGGAAAGGTGACAAAATGTAGTGACCAGGAGGCGTCGAAGAATATTGGAAAAGTCTAAGGAGCGGAGGGTTTTGCGTGGCAGGGAACGCGGGCTCTCGAGCACGGTGTGGAAAGCGACGCTCGGGACGCAATTTCTTTGGAAAGATGTCCACTAAGACACAGTATTTCGGCGCCGGAAGAAGCACACTTCAGGTCTCGCATTTTTTCGAAGGAGACTCATGCACAATATTTCAAAGATTTCGTTAGCACTGGCAATGACGCTAGGTGCTTCCACGTATGGCCAGGCTCAACAGCAGCCCGCACAGGCGGGCGATCCGATACCAACATACCGAGTCAGCGTCGTCAGCCGCACGGCGCAGGCGGTGAACTACAGACACCGCAGTGGTGGGACAAAAATTGACTTCCAAGGCACCGACCTCATGCGCAACGCAAGAGGCGAGGCCACGGTAAACAGCAAGCGCGGGAGGCTGGAAGTCGAAGTTGAATTCTCCGACCTCGAGAAGCCAACGGCATTCGGCAACGAATACCTCACGTACGTGCTATGGGCCATTTCTCCTGAAGGACGTTCCATGAATCTCGGTGAAGTCCTGGTGGGCGACAACCGCCGCAGCAAGCTCGATGTGACCACCGATCTTCAGGCTTTTGCGATGATCGTAACCGCGGAGCCTTATTACGCCGTGCGTCGCCCGAGCAATGCGGTGGTCATGGAAAACGTGATTCGCCCGGATACTCGGGGAACCTCGGAGGCCGTGGACGCCAAGTACGAACTGATCGATCGCGGCGGCTACATCCCGACCGGCTATAACTTCGATCCAGTGGTCCTGAATGCAAAGTTGCCGCTGGAATTCTTTGAAGCGCGCAACGCAGTACGCATCGCCCAGTCCGCGGGAGCCGAAAGGTATGCCGGCCCGAGTTACGAAAACGCAATCCGCCAGATGAAAGAGGCGGATGCCCTGGCCACCAGCAGGCACGGAGACAAGAAAACGCTGATTTCCGTTTCGCGTCAAACCGTGCAGACCGCGGAAGACGCACGCGAAATCGCCATGAAGCGCATTGAATCTGATCGCGCAGAGCATGAGCGCAACGCGTCAGCGGGACGTGAAGCAAACGCCAACGCCCTGACAGCCGATGCCATTCGCGACCGCGACGAAGCCGACCGAAGGAAGCGAGAAGCGGAAGTCAACACTGCGGGCGCCGTTCGCGACCGCGATGATTCCGACCGCAAGAAGCACGAAGCCGAAGAAGCTGCCAGACGAGCTCAAGGCGCCCAAGCCAATGCCGAGGCCGATTCCGACCGCAATCGAGCCGCGGCTGCCTCTTCCGACCAGCAAGCGCTGGATGCCAGGAACGCACAGGCTTCCGCTGAAGCTGATTCCGACCGCAACCGAGCCGCAGCCGCCTCATCCGGGCAGCAGGCGCAGGATGCCCGGAACGCACAAGCTTCCGCCGAAGCTGATTCTGACCGCAACCGAGCTGCAGCCGCCTCATCCGATTTGAAGGCGCAAGATGCCGTGCGCGACCGCGAAGAGCTACGCGCAAAGCTGCTACAGCAGTTCAACCTGATTCTCGAAACACGCGATACGGCCCGCGGCCTGGTCGTGAATATGTCCGATGTACTCTTCGACAGCGGACAATTTTCGCTGCGTCCAATGGCGCGCGAGAAGCTGGCGAAAATATCAGGCATCGTGCTGGCTTATCCAACCCTCATGCTGGCCGTTGAAGGAAACACGGACAGCGTGGGAACCGCGGAGTTCAACCAAACGCTCTCTGAGAAGCGAGCCGAAAGCGTACGGACCTACCTCACCAGGCAAGGAGTACCGGAAGGATCGACAACTGCCGCAGGATTTGGCAAGTCTCGACCCATTGCCTCCAACGATACATCAGACGGCCGCCAGCAAAACAGGCGCGTCGAGCTGATCGTTTCTGGCGAAGTGATTGGCACGAAGATCGTTTCGATCGCCATACAGCCAGTAAGCGCATCGTCAACGCCCCGCTAGTCGAACCTCAGACAGAAGAAAAGCCGGCTCCTCGGGAGCCGGCTTTTTCTTTTGGCCTTGCTATTCTGACCTTGCTGTTTAGATCCGCTGGTTTTTTCTAGTTCGTTTGATGGAACTGCGCGGCGAGAACCACCCAAGCGACGGCAGTTATGCCGCCGAATCCCTTTGGCGCGTGGCTTTGACGCCTGAGAGAATACCAAGCCCCAGGAGTACGATAGCCCCAACAACAATCCAATGTGCGGGCAGGTGGAGCAGGAATGCGCCGTAGATCAGGCCGATGGTCAGGATTAAGAATCCAATGGCGTAAAGTCCAAAAGACATGGTGTTTCCTTTCCGCTCGATCGATGAAGCAATGGCAAATGGAAGATAGCGTCCTCACGGGCAAACGAGGATGAAAAGCCAAAGCCTTCCCCCACGCTGCTGGGCGTGGAGGAAGGAAGTTGGTCGGCCTAATGTGCGATTAAACTAATCGTGATCTGGATGGCTATGGCGCCAAGTCCAGTAACGGCTCTGCTCGCGCCGGTTATTTTGGTGGAACTCACGATAGTCTCTGTGCCTCTCGCCCAGGTATACGCGGTAGGAACGATCTTCGCGGTCATTCCACACATGGTAGTCACGATGGTTGCGATCGTAGTAGCGAGTATGATCGCCGCCAGTAGTGACAACCACTTCCTGGGCAGCGGCCGCCACCGATGCTGCCGAGGCCGTGAGCGCTGCAGTGAGAAAAAGAAAACTCAGATATTTTGTTGTTAGATGCAAGTTGCCCTCCGTAAATCGCGAACTCCTGTGTAGGTGTTCTGGCTTGTAACGAGTATGGGCTAAGCCTCCCTTGGCGTCTGTGCCATTGAGGACACCAAGACGGGCGGCCGGCTGAGCGCGGCATTCCTGTTGAATTTGGGGTATCGATCGAGAGACTGGAGTGGTACTTCAAAAGAATGGTGTCGGCGGATGCGCACAGGCGGTCAGGGTTTCCAGGCGCTGACTTTGCGGGCCATGTCCCAAACCATATTGTCAAGCGCTAGGCCGATGTCCGGCTGCCCCGTCGCCCGCGTGTTCGTCAGCGCGGCCCAGCAAAACCCAGAAGCCGTGCGCACCATGATGGTCGTCGTTCCGGGCAGGCTGCCGCTATGCCACCAGTTGGGCGCGTTGTTGACGGCCCACCCGCGAGCGTAACCAGAATTCACGGGACTCGGAGTCGTCATCATTTTGATCGTCTCGGGCTTGAGAAGGTTGGCCGTGAATCTGAAGCCGTCAACGTGATTCAAGAAAAGTACAAGATCCCGCGGAGTCCCGAGCCAGCCCCCATGTGAGTCCATGCGCGTAACGTTCATGTCGTAAGGGTTTTCCCCGTTTTGGCCGTAGTACATCACTTCCACCGGGAAACGCTCTTTGAGCGTGTTGCCGGAGATCCGCATGTCGCGAATTCCGCAGCGGCCGAGAATCTCGTCGTGAACGAAGTCGTGGTAGGGCCGGCCAGTGATCTGCTCGATCACCCGTCCGAGAACGCAGTAGCCGAAGTTCGAGTAAGCGTAGTTGGTGCCGGGAGGATTCTTGAGCGGCTTGGTGTCGAGCGTCCAGGTAATGAGCTGCGCGTGATCCATCCCCAGATTCAGAAACATGGGATCATCGCTCGAGTTGTCCCAACCGCCCGAGGTGTGCGTAAGGAAATGGTCGATGGTGATTTCTTCGACCCATTTTTTGTAAGGAGCTTTGCCGAATTTTGTGCCGAGAACACCGCCGCGGCCAAAAACCCGGTCGTGCTGGCGAAGTTTCGCGCGCTCGATGAGCGTGAAAATGCCCGTCGCGGTGATTGGCTTGGTGACGCTCGCAATGCGAAAAAGATTTGAAACGGTCAAACGCTCGCGAGACCGCCGGTTCGACTCCCCAAACGGGTTTTCATAGACCAAGCGGCCTTCACGGGCGATGGCGACCGAGAGGCCGGGTACCTCGAACTTGCGCATGAACGCGGTCGCTACGGCAGCCATCTGCTCGCGCTCGGACGGAGAGACTTCGTCCGCCGGCAAGGCGCGGGCAAGCGCGACAGAGCCGCAGAACGGCATGGCTAGAGTTGAGGCTGACAGGATGCGCTGTATGGCCAATCTTCTGGTAACAGGAGGCATGAAGATTTCTCGAGAATATTTGGCCCGACGGTAAATTTCGCGGCATCTAGACCGGCGCCGAAATATAGCAATGCCTAGTGGGTACGTCAAACGCGACGAGGGCGTTGCGATGCGGCCCCGTTGGGTGTAGGTTACCCCGGCTGGGGAAGGCTCGACGCGGGCCCTGCCAAACTTGGTGAAGGTGGTGAATATGGCTGGAGACACGGATAAGGAGCTGTTAAGTCGACGCGGATTCTTGGGAGTGAGCTCGGCGGCCCTGGCGGCCGCCAGCGTGCTGGGACCAGATAGCGCCGCTCGGCAGGAGCAGGGTTCGGCGCAGAATCCCAAGGGAGACAGGAGCGCGAGCGATCCGGGCCCGACCAACGCAGCCCTAGACGCGGCGAATCCGGATTCGAACCATCCTTTACCAACGGACGCAGGCGGAGTGCAAACCTTTAAATACCCGTTTTCATTCGCGCACAAACGATTTCAGGAAGGCGGATGGTCACGCGAAGTGACGGTTCGCGAACTGGCGGTTTCGAAGTCGCTCGCGGGCGTGGACATGCGCCTCACCGCTGGCGGCGTGCGGGAACTGCACTGGCACACCGCAGCCGAATGGGCGTACATGCTGTACGGAAGCGCGCGGATCACGTGCATCGACGGAGACGGCAAGAGCTTCGTGACGGACGTAAAAGAAGGCGATCTGTGGTACTTCCCGCCGGGAATTCCGCATTCCATTCAAGGGCTTCCGCCGGATGGCGCGGAGTTTATGCTGGTGTTCGACGACGGCAACTTTTCCGAGTTCGAGACGGTGCTGCTGACCGACTGGATGGCGCACACGCCTCCCGACGTGGTGGCGAAAAATTTTGGCGTGGCGCCATCGGCGCTGGCAAAGATGCCGAAGAGAGAGAAATTTATTTTCCAGACCGACGTTCCCGGACCGCTTGCGGAAGATCAACGGCGTGCGGCCGGGGCCTTGGGCGCCTCTCCAATCGACTTTGCGTTTCGCACGACGCAGCACCCCGCGCCGACCAAGCTGAAAACCGGCGAAGTACGGGTAATTGATTCCAGCAGCTTCAAGATCTCGACCACCATCGCCGCGGCGATTGTCACGGTGCGTCCCGGCGGGATGCGCGAATTGCATTGGCATCCGAATGCGGACGAATGGCAGTTCTACATCAGCGGCCAAGCGCGCATGACGGTATTTGCGACAGGCGCGCGCGCCAGAACCATGGACTTCGAAATGGGAGACGTCGGCTACATCCAAAAAACGCTCCCGCACTACGTCGAGAATACCGGGACGACGGACCTGAAATTCCTGGAAATGTTCAAGAGCAGCTACTACCAGGACTTGGCGCTTTCCGAATGGCTCTCGCACACGCCGCCAGAATTGGTTGCCGCACATCTGAATCTGGATAAGGCCACGCTTGACGCCATGCCAAAAGATAAACCGCTGATCGTGCCGTAGTAACCGCGTTTTCTTGAAACCGGCTGCGGCTTCCGGCTCGTCTCCCGGGATTCCCTGCGGCCATCAACGTGTTTGCCGCGAGTCAGTTCAGTTAGGGTGTTGGGCGAATCGTGCCAGCGGACAGAACGCGTTACCGGGCGTAGCGCGCTTGCACAACCCGCCTTGCATGCGTGACTCCTGGATGGCCGCCAATGAGTTCGCTTACGGCTGGTCAGCTAATTTTTTCTGCAGCATGAACTGCCGCGCAAGCGCGCCCGACAATTCCGCCTGCGCAGTCTTCACTCCGGGATACTGATTCACCTGCCGCGACAGGGTCTTCCATCCGGCCAGAGATGCCGGACTGATTCCGGAATAGCCTTGGAGCCGGCGCGCTAGCCTGCTTTCACTCGTAGCGGAGTGCCACCAGCGGATCAACGCGGGCGGCGCGGTGCGCCGGGACCCAGCAGGCCACCATGCCGGTGACGAGGAGCAGGAGCGGAACGGCGATGAGTGTCGCCGGATCGTAGGGCGAGACGCCCCAGAGCTGCGTAGCGATGACGCGGGCGACACCCAGGCTCGCCGCCAGGCCGATGGCCACGCCCAGAACTACGAGGCGCAGGCCCATATGTAAGACCAACTTCAGCACGTCGCCGCGCTCTGCTCCGAGGGCCATGCGAATGCCGATTTCATGCGTTCTGCGCGCGGCGGTATAAGCGAGCACGCTGTAAACGCCGATCGTCACGAGAACCAGACCGATCGTGGCAAAAATTCCCAGCAGGAAAAACCCGAAGCGCGGGCCCGCGTAGGAGAATTGGCTGATGTAGCCCTCAAGCGTGCCCGTTAATGTGAGCGCAACGCTGCGATCGGTAGCCCAGATTTCCTGGCGTACGGCATTCAGCATAGAGAGAGGCTCCCCGGAGGTGCGAACGAGAACGCCGCGGCTAAAGGAACCTGTCAGCGTGTAAGGAATCCAGACTTCCGGCTCGCTGGGATCCTGCAGTCCGCGGTTCTTTGCGTCGGCGACGACGCCGATAATTTCAAACCAGGGATCGTGCACGGGATCGGGAGCCGTTTCGAGATGCGCCAGGCGGACGCGCTGTCCGATGGGATTCTCCTCGCCTAAATATTTGTGCGCGAAAGTCTGGTTAATGACCGCAAACTTTTTCGCGCCGTTGACCTCTGCTTCCGTGAACGGCCGCCCCGTTAGGAATTGAAGCTTCAGCACGGGGAAATAGCCCTCGCTACAAAGTTGATAAAGCGCGGTCCATTTTTCCGAGTGCGTCTTGCCGGGGATTTCGATGTCGGTACCAATGCCTCCGTAGGGCGGCAAAGTACTGGTTTCCGTGGCTTCAACAACTCCGGGCATGACTTTGAGCCGCAGCAGCAGGGGCCGGAAAAAGCCCGCGACCTGATCGGCGGTCTTGTAGCGGTCCTTGGGATGCGGAAGCCTGGCCACCAGAATGTGATCGGGCTGCAATCCAAGGTGCACCTGGCGGAGAGCCACAAAGCTGCGCATGAGAAGGCCTGCGCCGACCAGGAGAGTGAGAGAGAGCGCCACTTCGAAAACAACGACGGCGTCTCGCAAGCGGCCGTGGCGAAAACCTCCACTGACTCCTTTGCCGCTATCGCGCAGCGGATCGTTCAGGTCCCGCCGCGCGGTTTGCAACGCGGGTACCAGGCCAAAGACCAGCGCGGTGGCCACCGAAACGCCCAAAGTAAAAAGTAGCACGGGGACATTCAGGCGAATTGCTGCTTCGGCGGGAATGATTTCCTGCGGGATGAGCGCGACAAGCGATTTGAGGCCACCCCAAGCCAGCAGCGCGCCGAGGCCTGCGCCGCCCGTGGCAAGGATGAGACTCTCGACGAGAAGCTGGCGCACGAGTCTCCAACGGCCCGCTCCAAGCGCCGCGCGGATGGCGAACTCTTTTTCGCGCGTAGTGGCGCGCGCCAGGAGCAGATTGGCCACATTGCCGCAACCAATGAGCAGAAGCAGTCCCACCGCGGCCAGGACGATGAAGAGCGTGGTGCGAAAGCGGCCGACGACCAAATCCGCGAGGGAGTGAATCTCGACGGTGAAATGTTTGGGGTAGTCCTTGGGATAGACGGTGGACAAATGTTGGGCAATGACGGAGAAATCCGCCTGCGCCTCGCGTTCGGAGACTCCGGGCTTCAAATGGCCAAGCATAAACCAGTAGCGATTGAATCCGAGCTGTGGCGTGGTATCGGCGCGGCCGGGCTTTTCCGGAATCCAGAGGTCGGAATCGCCCCAGGCAAAACGCGGCGGCATAACGCCGATGAGCGTGCGTGCCGTACCGTTCAAGACGAAGGTTTGGTTGAGAATGGCGGGGTCGGCGTTGAAGCGGTTGACCCACGTCTTGTAGCGCAGCACGAACACGGGGGCCGTCCCCGGTTCATAGTCCGCGGGCTCCATCACGCGGCCGACGAGCGCGGGCATACCCAGAAATTCAAAGGTGCCCGGGGTCACATACCCACCGCTGAAGCGGTCCGTTCCTTCGCCATAGGTGTAGAGCACATCTCCCCCGTTATTGGCGATGACCCGGTCAAAGACGTGATTCTGCTCGACAAAATCCAAATACTCGGGGCCCGAGTATCCGCCGCGCCCTCCGGGACCATTTTGTTCCGTGTCATGAATTTGCACCGAAACGAAGTGCTGCGCGTCCGGGTAGGGGAAGGGCTCCATGAGAACATTCTCGATAACGCTGAAGATGGCGGTAGAAGCGCCGATGCCCAGCGCCAGTGTGACCATGGCCACGACGGCAAAGCCCGGGCTTTTCCTGAGATTCCGTTGGGCGTAGTGGATATCCTGCCAAAATGAGAACATGCGTGGGCCTCCCCGGGGGGGTCGCTCGAAAACTCTCAAGTAATAAACGATTACAGGCCGAATAAGTTCCCCCGCCGGCACGAAATTAGCGAACAGGTTTTCCCTGGCCCTTCCTTTGACGGAAAACGTAGATGCGCGTTTGCTTAACTCTCACGCACTTTAGATTCCGTGAATGAAAGTCGATCTAAAAGGACGCTTAAACGATTGGTTTGGCTGGCGGATGCGTTTCGGCTAGGATGTCCTGGCCTGTAGGTAGTGCTCCGAGGAGCTTCCCATGAACAGATTCACGATGGTGGCGTTGCTGGCGGTGAGCAGCGCGCTTGTGCCGAGCGCCCGTGCCGCGGGCCAAAGTTGCGAGCAACTTGCGCAGCTCGCGTTGCCTAATACAAAAATTGCTTCGGCGCATACCGTGGCACCAGGAGCATTTGCCCCGCCAGCAAGCATCCCACCGTGGCTCGCAGGTGATCCGGCTTTCTACAAGCGCCTGCCCGCATTTTGCAGGATTACCGCAGACGCCAAGCCAAGCGCTGATTCGGATATCAAAATTGAAGTGTGGATGCCCGCAAGCGGCTGGAACGGAAAATTTCGCGGCCAGGGCAACGGCGGGTTCGCCGGCGAAATTGACTATCGCGCGCTGGGACTGGCAGTTGCACAAGGCTATGCTTCGGCCGCCACGGACACCGGCCACGCAGCCGAAGGCACCAACGCGACTTGGGCCCTTGGGCATCCCGAGAAGATTATCGACTTTGCCTACCGCGCCATCCACGAGATGACGGTCGTAGGCAAAGCGACGGTCAAGGCATTTTATGGTGACGCGCCGCAGCACGCGTATTTTGCAAACTGCTCGAATGGCGGACGCCAAGCGCTGATGGAAGCACAGCGATATCCCGAAGACTATGACGGCATCCTGGCCGGCGCTCCGGCAAACTACTGGACGCATCTTCTGGCGAGCGCGCTGTATGATGCGCAAACGACAACGCTCGATCCAGCCAGCTATATTCCGACCAGCAAGATCCCGATGATTGCAAAAGCCGTCAACGCGGCGTGCGACGGAAAAGACGGCGTAACCGACGGCATCCTGAATGACCCGCGGCAGTGCCACTTTGATGCCGCGATTCTGCTTTGCCAGGCGGCCGATTCGAACACCTGCCTGACGAAGCCGCAAGTCACCGCGCTCGAGAAGCTGTACGAAGGCGCGCATGATTCCGGGAAGAAAGAGATTTTTCCCGGATTTTTGCCAGGAGGCGAGGACGGCGGCGGAGGCTGGCCGCTGTGGATAACGGGCACGGGGCCGGGCAAGGGTTTGCTGTTTGCGTTCGGCCAAGGATTTTTTTCCGACATGGTCTATGACCAGGCCGACTGGGATTACAAGAAGGCCAATCTGGACGAAGCCGTTGCCGCGGCGGACAAGAAGTTTGCAGGTGTGCTGAACGCGACGGAATCAAACCTAAAGCCGTTCTCATCGCGCGGCGGAAAACTGATTATTTATCACGGGTGGAACGACGCCGCGATTTCCGCGCTGAACACCATCAATTATTACGAGAGCGTGGAGAGTAAAATGGGCAAGCAGGATGCCGATTCGTTCCTGCGGCTATTCATGGTGCCTGGCCTGCAGCATTGCGGCGGTGGTCCCGGCCCCGATGTATTTGGCCAGATGGGATTCAGCTCCGCGAACGATCCGCAGCACAACATGTATCTAGCTCTCGAACAGTGGGTGGAAAAAGGCACCGCACCTACCACGGTCATCGCTACGAAGCAGTCGGGCGAAGGCGCAGAGGCGGCCAAGATGACTCGGCCGCTCTGCGCGTATCCTCGGGTGGCGAAATACAAAGGCACGGGCGACACCAATGATGCGGCAAGTTTTGTGTGTGCCGCGCCCTGAGCGACGAAAGATCTTTATACAGCGTTTTCGGGACGGAAGACGCGCTGGAAGTGGGGGCCCGTGAATTGAACACCCACCAGACGTTCACCTCGAGTGGAAGAATCCGCGACATGGACCACACGGCCTTGCGTGGCGAAGTCCGCCTCGGCGCGGCGCGCGGCGTAGTTGGAAAACGGGATGCGGATTTCTAGATCGGAGCCGATGGCCACGTCGAAACGCGTGACGAACGCGGCGCCGCTGCGGCATAAATTTTCGCTGGAAGTGTCTTCTTCAAAGACCACACCGCGGCTGTCGCGGCCCCGCACTTGTAGCGGGAGGCGGACAGCGATTCTACGCTCCGAGCGTTGCTTCGAGGCGGTCTGCGTCAAGTGGACCATGGGCGGGGTCCTCTTTTCCGGCGTTCGCTCGGCAGCCGACATCTTGGGCGGCCGCAGGGCGCTCACTCCATGGAGCAGCCGGCGAGCGGCTGACTCCTGCGGCGGTTCGGCTCTCGAAGAAAGATTCGACCTTCTCGACAACCTCACTGGGCGTCCGCGCCGCATGTACGATGCGCCGAAGCTCGCTGCCGTTCCCCACGCCGTGAGTAAACCAGCAAGCGAACTGCTTCATTTTGCCAATACCATCGGGCAGGTTGGCAGCACTAATTTGTCGATAGTAGCCGGAAAGTAACTGATGGCGCTCGGCCTCGGTAGGCGTGTCGTACCGGCCAGTCGCAGCGTACTGCTGCATCTGCGAAAAGATCCAGGGATTGGTGGCGGCGGCGCGACCGATCATTACGGCGTCGCAGCCGGTTTCGCGGACCATACGCTCGGCGTCTTCTGGCGTGTTGATGTCGCCGTTACCGATGACGGGAATTCCGACCGCCTGCTTCACGGCAGCAATAATATTCCAGTCGGCGGCGCCTGAGTAACCCTGCAAGCGTGTGCGCGGGTGGACGGCGACGGCCTCCACGCCGATGCTTTCCGCCATCTTGGCGACTTCGACGGCGACGATGGAATTTTCGTCCCAGCCTGCGCGGAGCTTGATGGTCAGAGGGATTTTGACGGCGGCACGGACGGATTTGAAAATTTCGCCGAGAAGCGGGAGATCACGCAACAAGCCAGAGCCGCCGCACTTGACGACTTTCTTGGCCGGGCAACCGAGATTTATGTCGACAGCGTCGTAACCGAGGTCTTCGACCATGCGGGCTGCTTCGGCCATGACTTCGGGGTTCGCGCCGAAGAGCTGCGCGGTGATGGGGTGCTCGTCTTCCTGAAAATAGAGATAACGCAGGGTTTTGGCGGCGCTGCGGGTGATGCCTTCCGAACTGGTAAACTCCGTCATGAGCAAGCCGCAGCTGCCAAGGCCCCGAATGACGCGGCGGAAGAGCGTGTCGGTGACGCCGGCCATCGGGGCAAGAACCGTGGCGGGGCGGATGGTCAGGTCGCGAATTTGAAGGCTTGTGGGAAGCATGGGTTCGCTCATGGACTGATCCAGTCTAGGCCTTGGCGGCGGGCTCTGGCAAGGCGAGAGCGGACCAATCTGGCGGGCCCCTCCAGACGTGTAGAGGAAGGCTGGGTATGGCCATGTCCGGGGAGTGCACCGAACGGGGCGCCTGGGTTTCCCGCCGTGCCAGAGCGGGTCTAACTTCCACTTCGCTTTGGTGTAGACTTTCCGGTGTTCAGAGCGCGGTAGCCGGCTCGTCCAACCGTGCATCGCAGCTTGGGCGCAGGTGCTCCGGACGCAGGTGGACACGCGCACCGGCAGAATACCGAGGACGACGAATTAGAGGCTAGGGGTTTACATGAAACGACGCGAAATGTTACGAGCGAGTGTTCTTGCGGGTGCCGCCGCCGCGCTGCGGCCTTCCCTTGCGACGGCGCAGAGTGCAGCCCAGGCATCCGAGTTGACGCCCGCGCAGAGCGGTGTGGACGGCTCGAAAGATCTGGCGGCGCCCGGGTGGAAGCCGCTTTTTTTGGATGAGCACCAGAATGAAACGCTGATTGTGCTCAGCGACCTGATTATTCCTGCGACGGACACTCCTGGCGCGAAGGAAGCGCTCGTGAATCGGTATATTGATCTTGTGCTGGCTGCTGAGACGCACGAGACGCAGCGAGCGTTCTTGAATTCGCTGGGATATGTGGATGGCGAAAGCATGCGGCGTTCGAAGGCGGCGTTTCGCTATCTGTCGCGAGAGGACCAAGACATTTTGCTGCACGCGCTGGCCTATCCACGATTCGGGAGCGGCTGGGCTGGCGATACGAATGCCGTGGCCGATCCGGGTCACTCTCATTTCGAAGCGCTAAAAGGGCGCATCATGACGGCCTACTACAGCTCGCAGATTGGCGAGAAAGAACTGGGGTGGGACGGGGCGTTTGCCCACGGGCCGTACCAAGGCTGTGAACATCCGGAAGGGGAGCACAAGTGAGCGGGAATTCTATGGCGCAAGACCCTTTGCAGCAAACCTACGACGCCGTGGTTGTGGGATCGGGAGCTACCGGCGGCTGGGCCGCGAAACAGCTTGCGGAGGCCGGGCTGAAGGTCGCGTTGCTCGAAGCAGGGCGAGCGGTCAGTCCGAAGGAGTTTACCGAGCACATGCCGGCTTACAAGCTGAAATACCGCGACCACTCGCCCGAGGTGGTACGCACGCGGCCGGTGCAAAAGCAGTGCTATGCGTGCATGGAATACAACTACGAGTGGTTTGTGAACGACCTCGAGAATCCATATAGCACTCCGCCGGGCAAGCCATTTACCTGGCAGCGGCTGCGCGTGTTGGGAGGGCGCTCGCTGGTTTGGGGGCGGCAGAGTTATCGGATGAGCGACAATGATTTTAAGGCCGCGAGCCGCGATGGGTATGGCGACGACTGGCCGATTTCGTATGCCGAGCTTGGGCCGTACTACGATATCGTGGAGCGTTACGTGGGTATCAGCGGAGCGCTGGAGGGGAATGAGATGCTGCCCGACGGGCAGTTTCTTCCGCCGATGAAAATGAGCTGTGGAGAAGTTCAGCTGAGAGAACGCGTCAAAGCGAAGTTCGGGCACACGGTCACGATTGGGCGCGCGGCGGTCCTGACGCAGAATCATAACGGCCGGCTCGCTTGTCACTATTGCGGGCCTTGCGAACGCGGGTGCATGACGTTTTCTTATTTCAGCAGTCCGTTTACGACCGTCAAGGACGCAATTGCCTCTGGTAACTGCACTTTGCTTACGAACGCAGTGGTGAGCCATGTGGACATGGACACGGAGCCAAATAAGGCGCGGGGCGTGACGTATGTGGACCGCTTGACGCGGCAGGTGAAGGAGGTGCGCGGAAAAGCGGTGATCCTTTGCGCCCAGGCGCTCGAATCGACCCGAATACTGCTGAACTCGTCAACGCGGGAATATCCCAACGGGCTGGCCAATTCGAGTGGCGCGCTGGGGCACTATCTGATGGACCATGTCGTTGGGGCAGGAGCTTCGGGGCGTTTGGCGGATTTCAAAACCCTTCCCAATGCCAACGAGCCGGCGCGGCCCAACGGGATCTACATCCCGCGCTTCCGGAACACTCCTTCTGGCAACAAGCATTCGCGGTTCATCCGTGGCTATGGTTATCAGGGCGGGGCCGGGGCAGGATTCAACTTCAGCGCCGAAGGGTACGGAGCGTCATTGAAGAAGGCCGTGAAGGAAGGCGAGTACGAGATTTCGCTTGGAGCTTTCGGCGAATCGCTGGCGCGGTGGGACAACTTCGTCGAAATCGACCACGATTTAAAGGATGCGTGGGGGATTCCCGCGTTGCACATTAACATGACGCACGGCGACAACGAAGCCGCGCTCATGGAGGATGCCGGGGCCATGGGAGCGGAAATGTTGGAAGCGGCTGGCGCCAAAGATATCCGCGTGCAGGCGGCTGTCGAAGTGCCGGGAATGGCCATACACGAGCTGGGGACGGCCCGCATGGGGAACGATCCGAAGAAGTCGGTGCTGAATGCCTTCAACCAGGCGCACGACGTGAAGAATTTGTTCGTGATGGACGGGGCGAGCTTTGTGTCGTCTGCGTGCCAGAACCCGACGCTCACCATGATGGCCGTGACCGTACGCGCTTGCACTCACCTGATTGACCGCTTCCGCAAAAGCGAGGTCTAGTCGAAACTCCCTCCTACCCTCCTCTTCCCAGCTGCCGAAACTAGGTTCAAGCGTTCGCGGTCTTCCCGCGTGGAACGTGCGTTGTGCTTAGAGTGTCTTCAAGAACGCGACAAGGTCGTCTTTATCCCGTTCAGAGAGGTTGAGATTGAAGCGCGTGTTGTAGAAATTGACGGCATCCAGCAGCGTGGCCGCCGAGCCATTGTGGAAAAAGGGCGCTCGGCCGGCAAGCCCGCGCAGAATCGGTCCCTTAATCTTGCCCACATGGTCGAACCGGCCATCGATCAAGGCCTGTCCGAGATCCGTAGTGGTTTTGCAGTTGTTGGCCGGTTGACCCGTGGTTGCGTCCTTTTTGCACACGGTGATTTCCGGCAAGTAGGTCATATCCAGGCCTCCCAGGTTGACGGAGGCGTTGGTAGGGCTGAGGTCGCCGGTCCCGATGTTCAAGGGCGTGGGGAAGGAGTGGTTGCCTAGGTTCGGTGTGTCGTGACAAGTGCCGCAAGTTCCCAGGAGCGACGGTATGCCGCCAGCGACCAAGCCTCCGGCTGCTACATCGTCGTTGATGCCGGCAACGCCGGTGATGGGAATTTGCAGGGTGTTGAAAAGGACCTCGCCGCGGGCCACGGAGCGACGGGCGGCGGAATGATCCTCGTAATCCCTGTCGCTGATCTGCGCCCAATTGTTGTAGAGGTTGAAGATGTTGGAAGTAAACTGGCCGTCTCCCGGATTCACCAACCCACCGGGCTGCTCGAAAGCGGGGACCAGAAAGTGAACGCTGGAGTTGATCGTGACGAAGAATGGCTGGGTGGAGAGAGAGACAGGCCCGCCCTTCGCGCCACCTCCATCCAGATTGCCCGCCTGACGGTCCCGTATCTGGGCGGTAAAGAGTTTGGTTTCGAAATCTACGATCTGTTGTTGTTCGACAGCGGTTGGCCTCGTCCCGTCTCCTTGCGCGTGGATGATGGTGGCATCGACGGACTGGTGCGCTAGATCGCTGAGGAGCGAACTCGGATAGTTGCTGTACAGGATTTTCGTCGTGCCCGTAGCCGGCGATGATTCCCGGCCGTCGAACATCACTGCGCTGAGAAAAGACAGGTTGGTTGTCGGCAGCGGGCGGCGGTACATCGAAATGACGTCGGTTGCGTTGCATCCGTACCGGTTGTAGACGCTAACGACCTGGTAGTCCGCGGTTGCGGGAACCGCGATTCCGATGCGGATCAAACCCTTGGTTAACAGGAGGCTGTACGCCTCCCGCCGCTCTTCCAGCGTGGAAACGTCTGCCGTGGGGCAGTTCGCGCCGTCGACCGGGCGGAAAATGGGATCCGTGCCTCGGGTGGCTTCGAAGCGCTCAACGATGTGTGGAGGCGTGATCGAAAAGGCGTCGCCGGGTTGGTGGCACGACACGCAGCTACGCCCATTTGTGCCCAGATTCTGAAAGAACGGATTTGTGGATTCCACCGTGGGGCCCCCTTGGTTGACCGTAGCAAAGAAGCCACTGGAATCCGGGAAAACCGCAAATTCGGGAATGATGATGCCGTCGCCTGCAGCGAATGTCCCCATCGCCGCCAAGAGCAAGAACGCGCCGATCGCCAAACGAGCCCGATTTCCCACGGCGGAGGATCTGACTCGGGCAAGGAAATGGAACAGTCGATCGGTGGGAGAAAACTCCTGGTCTGGGCGGATTTTCATCGAAATACTCCTTTGGCGCGGCTGGCGCGATTCGGTTCTCTGTTCTCCATGAGCGATGGGACAGAGTTTGGTTTGAAAGCTACGGAAGTAGTGGCATCAGCACAATGCACCGACGCTGATTTCTTGGTGACCGGCCAAGCATAGGATACGATTCGGCTTAGGCTGTCAGGTGATTGCCTCCCGGGACGGCATCCTTCCCATACGGAGTGGCTCGCTGTGGCGGAAGAGATTCCAGCATTGGCCAGTCCCATCTACCGCTTCGGCGTATTCCAAGCGAATCTTGCGGCGCGAGAATTGCGCAAGCACGGCGTGCGTATCCGCCTGCGGGGTCAGCCTTTTTGCATCTTATCGATACTGCTCGAGAAACCGGGGGAAGTAGTGACGCGGGAAGAAGTGCTGCAGAAGCTGGGGACTTCCGACACGTTTGTGGATTTTGAGCACAGCTTGAATAGCGCGATCAAAAAGCTGCGCGCAGCGCTGGGGCCGCACCATTAGCCGGACTATTGTGTTCCGCCGCCTCGAGCCTTGAGAAATTCATCGAGGCGGAGGAATTTGCGGCCGAGGGCGGGGCTGTAGGTGGACCATTGTTCTTCGCCGGACTCGGTGGCTAGGGCGGCGCGGGCGGCGGCCATTTTGGAGTCCATGTCGTCGAGGTAGTGGAAGACCATGGCTTCCCGGATCATCGGCAACTTTGGCGAGCCGAATTCGTATTGGCCGTGATGGCTGATGAGGAGATGCTGCACTACGGTTTTGAGATTGGCGGGAAAACCTTCAAGAGCGTCCATGGCTTTGGAAACGGTTTCGAGTTCCATGACGATGTGGCCGAGGAGCTGGCCTTCCGTGGTGTAGCCAATGGCGCGGTCGTAGCACAATTCGTCGAGTTTGCCGACGTCGTGGAGGATGGCGACGGTCAGAAGCAGGTCGAGACTGAGTTCGGCATAGTGCCGCGCAACTTGTTTGGCGAGGCCGCAGAGGCCGACGACATGTTCGAGCAGGCCGCCGATGTAGGCGTGATGCATGACTTTTGCGGCGGGGGCGCGCTTGTAGCGTACGGCGACGGCTGGGTCGCTGAGGATGGCATTCACCAGTTTTTTGAGCCAGGGATCCTCGACCAGGTTGGCGTCTTCGAGGAGTTGCGCCCACAGCTTGCCGACGTCTTCTTTCGTGTGCGGGAGAAAATCGGCTAGATCGACTTCCTCGGGCCTGGCGCGGCGGACTTGCTGAAGAGCGAGCTGCGGTCTGTTGCGGTAAATCTCGACGCGCGCCTGGACTTTTACGAAGTCGTCGCGGCCGAATTCCTTGGCGATGGCTTCAAATTGGTCCCACATCCTGGCTTCGATGGTGCCGCTGCGGTCGCCGAGCTCGAGGCGAAGATATTGCTTGCCTTCGCGCGTATTGCGAATTTCCTTTTCGTGAACAAGAAAGTAAGTGGTGACGGTTTGTTCGGTGCCGAGGTCAGTGACGAAAGACGTCTTCATCAGGCGCCTGTGTCGGTGGAACGCTTGCCGAAGAGAAGGAATTTCTTGTGCGCCTTTTTGTTCTTGGTGACTTCGGGGGTGGCGCTGACTTCCTGGATTTCGGAGTTGCTTCCGCCGGCGGCATCCTGATAGCCGGGCTTGATGACCACGTAGCTTTCTTCGCGGAGGGTCTTGAGATATTCCCGGAGGGCCGGCTCCATGCGCTGGCTATAGAGCTTCTCATTGATCTCATTTTCGACTTTGGCAAGGGTTTGTTCGCCTTCGTCGTAATGCTCAAGGACCTGCATGATCAGGAAGCCCTGCTTCGTTTCCATCACTTCGGTGAGCTCGTTTCGCTTCATTTTGAAGACCGTGTCTTCCAGTTCTTTGGAGAGCTCGCCGCGCTTGTATTGCCCCAAATAGCCGCCTTGTTTGGCGGTGGCGCCGTCGGAAAAGCGCTTGGCAATTTCACCGAAGTCTTCTCCGTCCTGGATGCGCTTCCGAGCCGTTTCTGCTTTCTTCTTCAATTCGGTTACTTCCGCAGCGTCTTTACCGGTGGTATTGACCTCGATGGATCTCAGAGCGACTTGTTCTGGCCGCATGAATTCTTGCTTGTGCTCGTCGTAATACTTCTGGATTTCGTCCTTGGGGACGTTGATGTGGGAGCCAACTTCGCTGCCGATAACCTTTTTGGTGAGCAAACCACTGCGGATATTGTTCTTGAAATCTTCCCAGTTGAGACCCTGCTTGGAGACGGCTTCCTCGAGAGCTTCCATGCTGGGAAGTTTATTCTCGATGCGGATTTGATCGAGCTGCTTGATGACATCCGGCTCGACGCTGATGCCCATGTCTTTGGCGCGCTGTACCAGAAGGGATTGGTCGATCAGTTCGCGGAGCGCGCCTTTCTTGCGCTCCTCGATCAGCTGGTTCAACTGTTCGGGAGTGCAACGGTTCTGGCAATCCGACTTGGCATCTTCGTCGGCAGTCGCTTTGGCGTGTTCGAATTCGGAGCGGGTGATGACTTCATTGTTTACGCGAGCTACGATTTCTTCGACGACCTTGCCTTCGCTGGCAGAGACGGGGGGCTTTTTGGCCGGGACGGGGACGGACTTCTTGGGCGCAGCGACGGCTGGAACGTCGGCGGGAGCCTCATCCGGTTTCTCGAGAGTGGGCTTGGGAGGCGGATTCTGTGTTTGGGGAGCCGGAGTGGGCTGCTGGGCCCCGAGCGGCAGGGCCACGACTAGCGCCGCGATGACTGCAAGATTTCGCATGGAGTTCCTCACCTATAGAGTTTAGCTCTGGCCTTCGAGGCCGAGCAATACGTTTCTGAGAGCGCCCGGAACGGACTCGCCGCGGGTGGTTTCCAGCCAAAGCACGCCGCTGGGGTCAAGTTTGATGCCCTTGCGCGAGCGCACGACTTGAACGAGTGTGGCGGGATCGAGCGGCGTTTCCGCGTGGAAGCGGATCGCGATGCGGTTGCCCTGGCGCTCGACCGCCGAGATGCGCAGGCGCTCACACATGGATTTGAGGACGGCATACTCCAAAAGGTTTTCTACGGTGGCGGGCGGGGCGCCGAAGCGGTCGGTCAGTTCGCGGTGGACGTCCTGTTTTTCTTCCTGGCTGGCGATAGAGGAGATGCGTTTGTAGGTACGCAGGCGGAGGTTCTCGCTCTGGATGTAGTTTTCGGGGATGCGCACGTCTAGGCCGAGGCTCAGGGTGGTGCGCAGCTCGGGGACGCCTTCTTCGCCCTTTAGCTTGGAAACGGCGCGCTCGAGCATTTGGCAATACATGTCAAAGCCGATGGCTTCGATGTGCCCGTGCTGCTGGCGGCCCAGCATGTTGCCGGCGCCGCGAAGTTCGAGGTCGAGAGCGGCAATACGGAAGCCGGCGCCCAGTTCGCTGAACTCTTTCATGGCGGAGAGGCGTTTGCGGGCGATTTCGGAGAGGGCCGTGTCCGGGGGAACCAGGAGATAGGCATAGGCGCGTTGATGCGAACGGCCGACCCGGCCTCGCAATTGATAGAGTTCGGCTAGGCCGAGGCGGTCAGCGCGATTGATGAGGATGGTGTTGGCGCGGGGGATGTCCAGGCCATTCTCGACGATGGTGGTGGCGACCATCACGTCGGCTTCGTCGCGTATGAATTTCAGCATTACGCTTTCTAGCTCTTTTTCGCCCATTTGACCGTGACCGACGACTACGCGGGCTTTTGGTACGAGCTTTTGGACCAGAATTGCCAGCGAGTAGATAGATTCGACGCGGTTGTGGATGAAATAAACCTGCCCTTCGCGGGCCAGTTCGTTCTCGATGGCGCGACGGACCAAGTCTTCCTGGAAGGAAGCGACCACCGTCTGGATCGCCAGTCGGTCGCGCGGCGGAGTTTCGATTACGGACATATCGCGCAGGCCCACGAGCGACATGTGCAGAGTGCGCGGAATGGGTGTGGCGGAGAGAGCCAGTGCGTCGACGTTTTGGCGCATCTCTTTGAGGCGTTCCTTGTGGGCCACGCCAAAGCGTTGTTCCTCGTCCACGACGAGCAGGCCGAGGTCCTGGAACTTGACGTCTTTCGAGAGCAGGCGGTGCGTGCCGATGACTATGTCGACCTTGCCGGCTTCGAGGTCGGCAAGAATTTTCTTTTGTGCTGCAGGGCTGCGGAAGCGGCTGAGCATTTCGATGCGCACGGGAAATGCAGCGAAACGTTGTTTGAAGGTTTCGAAATGCTGGAAGGCGAGAATGGTTGTGGGCGCGAGAACCGCGACCTGCTTGCTGTCGGAGACGGATTTGAAGGCCGCGCGCATGGCTACTTCCGTTTTTCCGTACCCGACATCGCCGCAGAGGAGGCGGTCCATCGGAGTGGGGCGCTCCATGTCGCGCTTGATGTCGGCGATGGCGGCGTTTTGGTCGGCGGTTTCTTCGAATTCGAAGGCGTCTTCGAATTCTCGCTGGAAATTGCCGTCGGCGGAAAATGCAAAACCTTGGGCTGTTTTGCGAGCGGCATAGAGGGTGAGGAGTTGATCCGCCATGTCTTCGAGGGATTTGCGGACGCGGGTTTTGCGCGTATTCCAGCCGGTGCCGCCTAGTTTGTCGAGTGTGGGGTGCGAACCTTCGACGACCCGATAACTTTGCACCAGGTCCATGCGTTCGAGAGGGACGTAGAGGCGCGCGTCGTCGGCATAGCGGAGGAGCATGAATTCGCCACGGTGGCCATCGGATTCGATCTGGCGGAGCCCTTCGAACTGGCCGATACCGTGATCCACGTGAACGATGAAGTCTCCGGGTCTCAGTTCGGCGAAATCGGTGAAGAAGCCGGAGGTGCGGATTTTGTGGCTGGGGCGCTCGACCGTGGGGGCCACATCGAAAAGATCAGCGTGGCCAAAGATGGTCAACCTGGCTTCAGGAAAAGTCACGCCTTCGGCAAACGGTGCGCGAATCAGCAGCAGGCCGGCGGTTTCCAGCGCGCCTTCGGCGGTGAAACCGGCGGCGGCGTTTTCCGATTCGCCGAGGACGTACGGCACGTCGTATTCGCGGGAGATGTCGGCGAGGCGTTCGAGCTCGCCGGTGCTTGCAGCGGTGAGGAAAGCCTTCCCGCCTGAGGCCAGCTGCGATTTCACTGCACTCATGCACGCAGCAACGTCACCATGGAAGCGCGAACTGGGTCTGGAAGAGAGTTCTAATTGCGGAACGGCGCCGATGTTGACGTCGAGCTGCTGCAGATGGGCTTCGGAAGTCTTTCTGAGGGCGCTTCGGAACTCTTGTTCATTTAAAAAGAAATGCATAGCGGAGGGCGCAGTGGCGCTTCCGTGGCGCTCGTAGATTTCGGTAGCGTGCGTCAGATGTTTTTCGGCGGCCTCGTGCAAGTTTTGCGGTTCGTCCAAAAAGACGATCGGTTTGAGCGAGCTTTCAGCAAGTTCGAAGAGCGAACTCTGGCCGCTTTGCTCGGAAGGTCCGAAGAAAGAGGTTGTTTCCCAGGACGGAGCCGGCGATTGTGTTGCGCCGACTAGCGTGGCTACGTTCCATTCGGTGAGAGGCAGGAGCGTGGTGCGCTGGACCGGTGCGATGGAGCGCTGCGTGCGCGGGTCAAATTCGCGTACCGACTCGACCGTGTCTCCCAGCAGCTCGATTCTTACCGGGCGCGGCGCTTCGGCGGAAAAAACGTCGACGATGCCGCCGCGCATGGCGAACTGGCCGGGTAGCTCAACCATTTCGGTGCGGGTATAGCCGACGCCCGAGAGATGCTCGATGAATTCCTCAAGCGGGACTTCGGCGTCTTTGGTAAGCGTTCGCGCGAGCGAAAGATAGAGCGTCGCATCTTGATAGCGCCAAAGAGCCGCTTGCACGGGAGCGATGACTAGCGAAACTTGGCCATCGGTCAGTCGGAATAGCGTTGCGGCGCGGCGTTCGAGAATGTCAGGGTGCGGGCTCTGCGATTCCCAGGGCAGCGTGTCGAACGCCGGGAGCGTTGCGATTCCTCCGCTTATTCCTGGGAAAACGTTCGAGAAAAAGCGGACCGTTTCCGCGAGGGCTTCGGCGCGGCGATTCGAATCGGTGATGAAAAAGGCGGGGCGGCGTAGCTCATGGGTGAGATATGCGGCGAGTAGAGCTTTGGCGACATCATGCAGGCCGGAAAGAGAGATGTGTTGCGCCCCATCGCGCAGTGCGCCCAGCGCGCCTTCCACCGACGGGTGGCGGAGCACAGCATCCAATCGCTCGCGAACGGCGGGAAGAATCATGCGTGGGCGTCAGGCTTCCACGCGAGAGGCACGAGCGCCTTCGCGGATCTTTCCGAGGATGGCCGTGGTGGAGTAACCCGGGACTACGGGAATGGAAACGACGCGGCCGCCGGCGGCTTCTACTTCTTCGCGGCCGACGATTTGATCGCCGGGCCAGTCGCCGCCTTTTACAAGCACATCCGGAAGCAGACGGGCGATGACTTCCTGTGGCGTGAGATCATCGAAAATCACGACCGCGTCGACGCATTCTAGCGCAGCCAGAATTTCGGCACGCTCGCGTTCCGGCACGACCGGACGCCCGGCACCTTTCAGTTGGCGGACACTGGCATCACTGTTGAGGCCGACAATGAGCGCGTCCCCGAGACCGCGAGCTTGCTCGAGACTGCCGATGTGCCCGGGGTGCAGCAAATCGAAACAGCCGTTGGTGAAGACGACCTGGCGTCCGTTGCGTTTCTCGCGGCCAAACCGCAGAATCGCTTGCTCCAGAGTCAGAATCTCCAGGTTCAAAGGGACTCCATGAATGCCCACGCAAAAACAATCCTGGCGCTAGATGAAAAGCTAGTTTATCACGCACCGCGGGGGCTGCGCTTCGGCGCCGGGAGCCTCTCGTGAAAGCCAACAAGACGATTCGCGCGCTTGCCGGCGCGGGACTTTGCGGCCTCGCTCTGTGGCTGGCTCTCGCAGTTCCCTACCAATCGCATACTTTTCGGATTGACGCCGGTGGATGCCGTTTGGTGACCGACATCGTGGAGCCGGCGGGAGGCCCGCCACAGGGCTACGTTGTTCTTCTCCATGGGCTCTCGGCGAACAAACGGATCATGTCCTACATCGCGGCGGGGTTTGCGGCTCAAGGGTTACGCGTCTTTGTGCCGGACTTGCCGGGACACGGGCGGACTGACGGTCCTTTCTCATACCAACGATGCGATCAGTGCAGCGAAAACCTGGTGCGCGAGCTGGTGGCGCGCGGTTTGCTTGATCCGGAACGCACAATTCTGGCGGGGCATTCGCTGGGCGGGGCCCTGGCGTTGCGCGTTGCCGGGCGCCTGCCGGTCGGTGGAGTGATAGCGATTTCGCCGGCTCCCATGCGGCCGATTCGGGGAATCTCGCCGGAAATGATGCCGTTTCATGAGTTTGGGGCGCCGCCGGCTCATTCGTTGGTTATGAGCGCCGCTTGGGAGTCGGAAAGAATCCGGGGCGGAGCTCGAGATTTGCTGCCGACTCCGGGCGATGGAACGAGCGAATATATTGTGATTCCGCGCTCGACCCATGTCAGCATCCTGTTCGACAGCACGGCGATGTCAGACGCACAGAACTGGGCAGTTCGCGTTTTGCATTTGGAATCCAAGCCGACTTTGCCCACACGCCGGGGGATTCTTGGATTCTTCGCGGGGTTTCTAGGGATACTCTTGCTTGCCGGGCCTTTTCTTCGGGAAGTTTTCGAGAGCAAGAAACAGACCGCCCCAGTGGTTGAAACCGTTGTCGCAGTCCGAAAAGGCCGGGCTTCGATCGAACTTGCCATCATCGCGCTCGGCACCGTCGGGTTGCTCTCCTACGGGAATCCGCTCCGCGTGCTGCATTTGTTTGAAGGCGACTATCTCGCAAGCTTTCTTCTGGTTCTGGGAGTCGTCTTGCTCGTTTTGCATTGGAATACGCTGCGGGGTTTGTTTAGCACCGGCACAATCGACGGCCCGCCGGCCAGACCTCTGTACTTCACCCTGCTTGCGGCCGGCTTCGCGGCGTTTCTTCTGCACTTCCTGGTCACCGCATGGATTGATTTGACCCTCAGCGAGGCATGGATAACCGCGGCGCGCTGGACACGCTTTACCCCGCTCTTCGTCGCCGTGCTTCCTTATCACCTCGCGGAGGAGTTCTTGCTTGGTCCGACGGTTCCCGGCAAGGGATCACGTCGATTGTTCACAGCGCTCGGGCTTCGATTGACGGCGTGGGGCGCGATCGTTGCGGGAATATTCCTCTTGCACAGCGGAGAAGTGTTGCTCGTTCTGCTGGCGCCTTACTTTGGGCTATTTTGCGTGCTACAGAGGTGGGCGATGAATGTTGTCCGGGAAGTTACGGCCTCGCCCGCAGCGACCGCCCTTTTCGGTGCTATACTGCTCACCGGGTTTTGCCTGGTGGTCTTCCCCACCACTTGATGGGGCCCGTTACCTAGAAAAATCGATTGCCAAACCCAGCCGCCGCCTGCAGTTTCCCGCGTCCAGGGACGGACTTTAAGGCCATCAGCGAGATAGGATCATGGCAGAGATAGCGATCGTCGGCGGCGGACCTTCCGGCGCGATGTGCGGTGAGCAGCTTGCACGCGCAGGGCATAAAGTTCAAATATTTGATGAGCGCCTCGCATGGGAAAAGCCGTGCGGCGGAGGGCTGACGCACAAAGCGGTCGAGTGTTTCCCTTTCTTGCTGGACAACCCTTATCCCAAGAAGCTGGTGCGTGCGGTCGAACTGATCAGCAGCAACGATCAACGCGCAAGTCTCGAAATGACCCACCCCATTGTGATTTATTCGCGAAGGGTGCTCAATGGCATGTTGCTGGACCGCGCCAAGGCCGCAGGTTGCCGCGTGCAGCAAGCACACGTGCTTGGCGTCGATACGAGCACGACAAAGCCGCGCTACTCCGTGGACGGCGAGTGGCGGAGTGCTGATTTTCTAGTGCTGGCGGCAGGCGCACGCAATCAGATCGCACCCGAAACGCGCCCGCTCCAGCGCGACGAACTGGAAATGACGCAGGGCTACTTCGTTCCGCAGACCGCCGACTCCATTACCGTGAAGTTCCTCCCGCACTTCGAGGGCTACATTTGGTCCTTTCCGCGTTGCGACCATCTTTCTGTAGGGATTTGCGGAAGCATGGCCGCACATACCAGCGCAGAGCTGAAGACGCATCTAAGCGCCTTCATGGAGAAGCACGGAATCTCGACGGAAGGCGCAAAGTTTTACAGTCACGTGCTGCCATCGCCGAGAGAGAGCACGCTTTCCGATCGGCCGGTTCTGGGCAAGAATTGGGCGCTGGTTGGCGATGCAGCGGCTTGGGTGGACCCGCTAACGGGCGAAGGGCTATTCTACGCGATGCGCTCCGGTGAATTGTTGGGCCGCTCACTCGCAGAAGGCTGCCCGGAAAAGTACATGGCTTGGGTCAAAGCGGCTTTCTCGTCCGAACTGGAATTCGCCGCGCGCATTGTGCGGAGGTTCTACCGCGGCTCTTTTCTCGGCACGGCCGTAACCACGCACATGGTCCAGTTCATGAACCGCAGCGCCGTGTTTCGCCAGTTGATGAGCGATCTTTTCAGCGGAACGCAGGATTACACTAGCCTCAAACGCCGGCTTTGGGGCCACCTGGGCATCACCGTGAGTGAATTCATCGCCAGCGTATTGAACCTGGAGCGTCCCGCGGCGGCGCAGGTTCCACGCGGCGGCGCAGCGGGTGATTAGATGTTTCGCCGAGTAGCGCCGGCCACGATCCACTTCCTTTATCGTCCACCGCTAACCGCAAGGATCGCTCCCGTAGTGTAAGAAGCTGCCGGGGAGAGCAGCCACAAAACCGCTTCGGCGATTTCTTGCGGGCTTCCCGCGCGACCCATGGGAATCGTCGGAGCCAAGCGTGCCGGCCGATCCGGATCGCCACTCGCGGCATGGAGCTCGGTAAGGACATGTCCCGGAGCCACGGCGTTTACGCGAATCCCTTCGGCTGCGACCTCCCGAGCGAGGCCCAGCGTGAACGTGTCCAGAGCGCCTTTTGATGCCGCATAGTGCACCCATTCTCCGGCCCCGCCGATTTGCGCCGCGCGCGAGGAAATATTCACGATGGTTCCGCCGTTCCGGCCATTTCGTCGAGACATGCGCCGCACGGCTTCTCGTGCGCAGAGTATCGCGCCGATCACATTCAAGGCGAATACCTGTGTGAGTGTTGCGCTGGTAACCGCTTCGACGCGCGCAAAACCTCCGGTGACCCCGGCATTGTTCACCAAGCCGGTGAGCGGCCCTAACTCGCGTTCGGAGGTCTGGAATAGCCTAAGGATTTCGTCTTCGCGCGAGATGTCGGCCTGGATGGCGGTGGCGCGTCCACCCGACGAGGTAATGTTCCGCACCACATCCGCTGCGGACTGCGCGTCTCGCGCGTAGTTCACGGCTACGGAGAAACCGCGCGCGCTTGCCAGCATGGCTACCGCCCGACCGATGCCCCGGCCCGCGCCGGTTACGATCAGAGTGCCCCCGGAAGCATTATTGTCCATATCATTCATGTGCCGTCCTTGTTCGAACACCGATTGAAATGTACTCTACCTGTTAGCGTGCGCATCCAAGAAAGATCGTCGAGCCGATCCCAAATTATGGCATCCGAGCCGAAACCCGAGACACGCACTAAAGCGGAAAAGATAAAGAGCCACTGGAAAGCGCTTCCGGAAGTTTGGGCTCTGATTAAGCCCCGCCGCAGCCTGCTGGCCTTCGGCCTGGTTCTGATGGCCATCAATCGCTTCTCCGGACTGGTCCTTCCTCTGTCGACGAAGTATTTCATAGATAACGTAGTGGTAAAAAAGCAGATCCACCTACTGACGCCGATTGTCCTGGGCGTGCTGCTGGCTACACTCATCCAAGGACTTACGTCCTTCACGCTGACCCAACTCCTCTCGAAATCGGCGCAGCGAATGATCACCGACCTTCGAAAGAAGGTGCAGGCGCACATCGGGCTTTTACCTGTTTCCTTTTACGATGCGAACAAAACCGGCGTGCTCGTTTCACGGATCATGAGCGACGTCGAAGGCGTGCGCAATCTCATCGGCACTGGACTGGTTGAATTTGCAGGCGGTTTAATGACCGCCGTAATCGCGCTGGGCTACCTCATGTATACCAGCCTCAGCATGACCGCCGTGGCGTTTGCCATTCTCGTGGCGTTCGCGATTTTAATCAGCAAAGCGTTTAAAACGATTCGCCCGATTTTCCGCGCGCGGCCCAAGATTACCGCGGAAGTTACCGGGAGACTGACGGAGTCACTCGGCGGCGTGCGTGTGGTGAAGGGCTACCATGCCGAGGAACGCGAAGAAGGTGTCTTCGCGGGAGGTGTGCAGCGCCTGCTCGACAACGTCCTCAAAACACTTACGGCCACCTCCCTGATGAGCCTTTCCGCCGCGGGTCTGATGGGCCTGGTCAGCGCCAGCATCATGGAGTTCGGCGCCCACAAGATGCTCGCGGCCAGCATGACGCTCGGGCAGTTTATTTCGTTCATCTTCTTCCTGGGGTTGTTGATCGCTCCTGTTTTTCAGATTGTGGCCATTGGCACGCAAATCACGGAAGCCATCACCGGTCTCGAACGCACCCGTGAGATTTTGAATGAATCCAAGGAAGACGCAGACCCCCAGCGCACCGTCACTCTCGGGCGCATCGACGGCAGGATCGTTATGGAAGGCGTCAACTTCGCTTACGACACACGCAAGGAAGTGCTTCACGATGTCAGCTTTGGGGCCGAACCCGGGGCCGTCACGGCGCTCGTGGGCCCGAGCGGGGCTGGGAAATCCACCATTATCGGATTGGTTGCGGCGTTTTACGTGCCGTCCAGCGGGCGCGTGCTCGTTGACGGAGTCGATCTAGCCACGGCGAGGCTCAATTCCTACCGAACGCAGCTTGGCGTTGTCCTTCAGGAAACATTTCTATTCGACGGCACGATCCGCGAAAATGTGGCGTTTGCCCGCCCCGAGGCGACGCAAGACGAGATTCTGGCGGCCTGCCACATTGCCCGAGTCGACGAATTCGCCGAATCCTTCGAGAATAAGTACGACACCATCGTGGGTGAGCGCGGCGTCAAGCTCTCCGGAGGACAAAAGCAGCGTGTCTCCATCGCTCGCGCTATCCTCGCCGATCCGCGCATCCTGATTCTCGACGAAGCGACTTCCAGCCTCGATTCCGAATCCGAGGCGCTGATTCAAGAGGGACTCCGCTATCTCATGCGCGGGCGCACAACCTTTGTGATCGCCCATCGCCTCTCGACGATTCGCCGCGCCGACCAAATTCTTGTGGTGGAGGAGGGCCGCATCATCGAACGCGGGAACCACGCGTCACTTTACGCCGCTGCGGGCCGCTACTACGATCTCTATACCAAGCAACACGAGGTCGAGAGCAATCTCTTCCTCGCGCCCGGCGAAGGCTCGACGGGAACGGAAGATGCAGACGCGACACGGACGTCGTCTATGGGAGGCGCTGGGGCGGCCCTGCCCGACGCAATCCGCTTGATCCGCGGGCAAAACAACTGACCTAACAGAATTATAGTTTTGGAAAAAAACTGAGCGCGGCCCCTACTGATTTCCCGTCGCGAGCTCGTTCGAAGCTTCTTCCGCCGAGCTATACGATGGTGGGACGCCGGATGACTAGCTTCTTCGTCGCGGGCGGCGGAATCAGCGTGGCCATTTTGCGAATCATGGCCAGCACCAGCCGCTTATCGCCATCGGAAAGTGTGGTGCTGAAACGCTTGATCTCCGCGAGGAAGCGGATTTCGTCCTGCGAAAGCTCGCCGAGCATTTTTTGCGTTTCGCGGTCGCGCGGTGTCTCTGTGCCCGGGAAAAAATCCGCGAGCGAGATGTCCATGGCTTCCGCAATCTTGGCCAACGTCTCCAGCGATGGTACGGTGTGGCCGTTCTCAACGCGCGAGAGGTAGCAGCGCAACAGTCCAGTGCGGCGCTCGATGTCGCCTTGCGACAGGCCCCTCTGGCTGCGATAGGATTTGATTACTTCTCCGATATTTACCCGTGGTTTTTCTTTTGGCACGATGGCACTCCGTGGTCGAGGGGGTAGCTTAGTCACTAACAGTAGGAGAAGCAAGAGGGAATTTTGGGGTGATGCTCCCAATTCGACAACGCTCGCCTTTTGCTTAGGCAAGACCCACGGATCACACTCCTGAGATTTTCCGCGGGCGGCGCAGTTAGCGTTGCGTCGCTGCAACCGTGGCGGGCTGCTCCAGGCGGAATTCCAGCAACGTTTCACTCGGTACTTTCACCTGCTTGCCCCGCGTGAACACTTGTACCCCGGCGCCAGCCGCGGACCCTACTCCCGCGCCAATGGCCGCGCCTTTTCCGCCGCCGGCGATGGCGCCGATGATGGCTCCGAAGACCGCCCCGCCTCCCACTTTCTTGGCAGTGTCCGACCCGCGACCCTGCCCCTTCAAGCTGTAATCGCTACTGACCAACGGGTAATCGTGGCCATCGATGACGAGGCGAATGAGCTCCAGCTGCAACTCGGCGCTCCCTGAAAGATGGCCAGCTTCTTTCACTTCTGCAAGACGGCCGTAAACGTCGGTGCCCTTGCGGGCCACGAGCGAGTCCCGGATGTAGAGGTCGGTCTCAAGGCTGGCGTGGAATACGTCGCCGACTTGGTTTTTGGAAGAATCCACACCATCGATCATGCGCACCAGGAGCGGTTGTCCAGCCGGAATGGTGATTTCGCCATATTGAGCAGCAGGGTCCTGGGCTCGGGAAGTCCCGGGCGCCAGCGAAGTGGGTCTGGCGGCCGGGGGCGGGACGTCTTCGGACACGATTGGCGCTTGCCGTGTGCCTGGAGATGGGTCCGCAGAATTCGATGCCGCAGGAGCAGGAAGCGGAGTAGCAGCCGACTGAGGAGCCGATGCTGGCGCCTCGGTCGCGCTGGACGTGCCCGTGAAGGTCAGGGCGACGGCGTCCGACACATTGAATGTTTGCACTTCGCCTTTAATCTCAAAGCGTAGAACCGCCTGCGTGCCGCCGAGGTAGCGGCCCTGCAGCACCCGCCCATCCTTTAGCTCGAGCGTATCCGCAGCCGCGGCGCCGGCAATAAATAATCCTAGAACAACTGCAACCATCGTGCGTGCTCGACCGCTCATGGTCTTGCCTCTCTCCTCTAACGGCACTCTGCCGGGACTCCTTGTCCCACGCCGATTTCCCGGTACCACTCGACGCACTATCTTAGCCTAGCCTACTGCGTTGGATGAAGCACTGCGGGCCCGGGTTGCGGAAAACTTCTGTTCTATTGTGTGGCTTGGTAGAGCTGGCGGGTAATGTCGGCCATCAGGGCGGCGCTGTCCTTGGTTTCGGCGAGGCCGCGGACGAGAATAACCAGCACAAAAGGCTTCGGTGCAAAAACGATCGCGGCATCGTGATGAATCCGGGTGATTTCGCCGGTTTTATGCGCAACGCGGGTACCCGGAGGAAGCCCGGCGGGAATGCCTTCGTTGAATTTTTGGCGTTCGAGGATTTCGATCATCTGGCGGGAGGATTCCTGATCGCTGGCCTCGCCATGAGCAATGGCTTCCAGAAGCAGCTGAAGTCCGCGTGCGGTGGTGGTATTGTTCAGGCCCTTCAGAAACGCCTTGTGGTCCTCGACGCCGCGGAGCACATTCATTCCGTCGGCCCGAAGCGTGTGAACCGTGGCGCGGATATTGTCGACGCCCAGCTTCTCGATCAGTATATTCGTCGCCAGATTGCTGCTTGCCGTGATCATCAACTCGCACAGCTGGCGGAGCGTGCGCGTCTCGCCGGCGGCCCGGTATAAATCCGTTTCCGAATCGTCGGCGGGATCCAGGGTATAGAACGAGCCGTCCGCCAAACTGTGAAATTGATTCTTAACGAGGAGCGGATCATCCAGCTTCTGCCGGGCCTGCCGCGCTTGGTGAAAAAGTTCAATCATCACCGGAATTTTCATGGTGCTCGCGGCATGGAAGGAATCTTCATCGTGAAAGGAGTACGCCATGTAACCATCGAGGGTGCGGAAGGCAATGGCCACATCCGCTCCGCTCTTGCGGATTCGCTCTTCGATATTTGCGCCGAGTTTCTGGTCGATGGCCAGCGATTGACCGGAGGCGGGCGTGGGAAACAGTGTCTGCGCTTGGCAGAAAATAGCAGACAAAATGTAAAACCGGACGGAGCGGGGCGGTTTAGGATGGAGTTTCATCGGCGGGAATCTTGCCCGAAGCTCGGTATCGTTGCAACACCATCTTCGATGCTAACGATAAGGGCCCAAGCCGAAAAGGCTTGGGCCCTTATGTATCGATGGTACGGCTAAGCTGAGTGAGATTTCTACGGCCTAGAGTTGACGCCGGGCCTCATCGGCTTCTTCAGCCAGCTGCATGAGCACGGCCACGAGCCCAGTGTTTTTCTTCGTTTGGGGGTCCAGGAAGAGTCCGTCTTGGGTGAAGCTGACAACCGAGGCTACCGCGCCGCCGAATTTTATTGACGACGGACGGATAATGGCCACCGGACCAAACTTCTTGTCCAGAAAGTCGGTGGGCTCGGGCATGATCAGGTTGGCCTGCAGAGTGTCGCCATTGAGGGATTCCGGGTTCGTCTCCCCTTGCGCTGCGCTGAGGGTCGAAAAGGTCACCGACGAGTTGTTGATCTTATCGAAGTCCGTCAGAGGAGTCGCATTGCCGGCTTTGTCCTGCCAGGTCTGGAAGTGCATGGTTTCGCTGGGGCCAATGCTCAACAGGATTCGCAAGACTTCGAGATTGGTGACGTGCTGAGCGAGCGCCGGATACAGGCTGGTCCCGCCCTGCTCGATAAACGCGAAGTGGAATCCCGCCGTAAAGGCGATGGCTTTGAGGTGGTCGGTGAAGGTGGACTGGGTAGGATCGCTGGGATTGATGACGCTGCCGGCGGTATCGTCGTTGCTTCTGGGGATAGCGGTGTGCTGTCCGACATTCAAGCTAGGGACGGCTTGCACAAACGGCGCATTCGGATCGAAATCCGGATTTGTAATGCTGCGGTAGCGAGACCAAAAGCTGGTGTCGACGGTGAGTTGCGTGAGGTTAGTGAGCCGTCCGACTTGTCTTGCTCCGTCGGCCTTGCTGCTCGGCAAGGTCTTGAAACGGCTTAGGTCAACGGGTTCGGCCCCCTTGGACTCCAGATAGTTGCCCAGGAATCTTGCGTGGCTGATTTCGTCGTCGGTGTTGTCATGGATGTACTGCGCCATATCTCCGTCCAGAATCAGCAGGGCCTGCGTGTACGGCACATTCCCGCCGTTGAGTCCGCTGACTTCGTTGTCCTGAGTTCCTCCAAGTTCCGAGTATTGTTGCCACAGATCGGTCTCCACCTGCTCCAAGGCTTGCAGAAACCTGAGGATCGCGATGTCGCCCCTGGTAATACCCGGACCGCTGGCCTCCTGCCCCGGATCGAAGGCCAACGACTGGCCAGCGAGCAACCCTGCGCCAAGCGTCGCTGCGCCTGCCGCCACAGCTCCTCTTGTTAAGAAAGAACGTCGATTCGTACCACCCACAAACTCACCACTCTTTGGCTTCATTACTTTCTCCTTCTTTCTGTTTTTGAATACTTCGAGGCCGAGCTTTCGTTCGGATTCGAAATTCGTCGAAGTCATCCGGCTTGTGAGGTTCAAGAGGCGCTAGGTCTACTCACAGGTCCGTGTTGTCGGCTGTTCATAGCAGAGAAATGCGGGGCCAAAGATGCCGCTGCCGTTGGCCCCGCAGCCGTTTATTGGACGGTAAGTGCCACCGAAGTTGAGTGAGACAGGCTGCCCGAGGTCCCCGTGATCATCACCGTGGTCGTCCCTCGCTGAGTTCCGTTCCCTGCACTGTTTGCGTTGTAGCCGCAGCCGCCCGCCGCAAGTAGAAAACCTACGACGATGAGGAGCGCAAGGCTGCCAGTCAGGTAGTGCAACCGTTTTCTCCCGCGGAGGTGCCGTCGGTTTCCTCTACCAGCAATCAGTAAGCCGAGCAGCCCTAGCGTCGGTATCGGAAGCGCTGCAGCAAAGATGCCTCCAGTGGAGTTCTTCGCCATCCTCACTGCTGGAGTGTAGGGCGACGAGGAAGTCATGATGCTCATGGTCGATGTCGCCGTTCCGCCGCTTGCGGGCGAAACCGATGGCTGTGAAAAACTACAAGTTGAGCCAAGCGGCTGTCCCGAGCAAGTGAGCGTGACGGCGGAGCTGAATCCATTGAGCCCACCGAGAGTTACGGTGAAGGCGGCCGGCTGCCCGGCTGCGATCGTCAATGTCGAGGGCGACGCAGCGATGCTGAAATCTGCGGTACCCGCAGGAGGTGTGGTGTTCCGAGTGATGGCTGCGAACAGACCGTGCGTTTCGTTGGCGAGACCCGCAGTGATGTACATGGTATTGGGATCGCCGGATTGTGCTCCGCCACCGCCGAAGACCATGTCCCAGAGAGAGCCATTGACGATGGGTGCGCCGTTCGAATCCTTCATCTGGTCGACAAAGGCGCCGGTGGAGAAGTTGTAGGCGTTGATGGCGCCATCGCCAAAATTTCCAACCAGCAAGTCTCCGGCCAGCGAACCGAATCCCGCTGGCGGAACAACCACGCCCCAGGGCGCGTTCAGATGTGCGTCGCTGGTAATCCTGCTGATCATGGTGCCGCTCGTGGTGAACAGATCTACGAAGCCTGAGCCAGCAATTTTCAGAGGATCGTGCATGGGCATGTCCTGGAGGGCGTAGGTCACGACGACCATGGAGGTTTGGTTGACGGTGATGACATGGACGCCAAACGGAGCGTATCCGGGTGAACCTGAACCCGCCGGCACTGCGGGCGGAGCCGGATCGTTAAAGGCTCCGGGCCCGAGGACCTGGGTGGCCTTAAAGGTAGTGTCGTAAATCTCGACCTGGCCGGAGCGGAAATTGCTGGCCAGCAGAAAAGTGCCGGTGCCGCTAGTGACGAGCGCCAGGCCCTTGTATACTGCGCCAGTCGCTGCGGTTGGCTTGGTCGAATTGTCCACCGCAAGCATGGAAGAAGTCCCTCCGGTCCAGCCGGAGATGGTTCCGTCTTCGGTGTCAAAGATAAAAAGACTACTGCTGCCGCCGAGACTAAAGCCTCCTGCGCTGTTTCCGACGCATCCCGTCGGTGTGGCCGGATTCGAACTCCCCGTCGGGGGCGCAATCTTGAACGCTCCCTGAACAGCTCCAGCGGTGTTGTACAGTGAAGTCACCCCTGTCGGGCTGGCATTGTCGGCAATCCAAAAGGGATCGCCGGGGATGATGCAGATGCCCCAGGGATTGACCAGATTGGCATCGATCACGGGCGCCAGCCCCGGTGTGTCGGATACCAGATTGGTCTGCTTATAGCTGTTCACCTGAGCTTGGGCAGCTGGCAGGGAAAGAATGGGGGCGCAGACTAGCCCCAGCAAAAACACTCGTACTCTTGGCATGACTTTGTATTGCTCCTCTCGATCATCGGTCATTCATCGGCAACCGTTTTCCGTATGCCTATGCGTTCTCTGCAGTTGGATGCCTTCGCGATATCAGGAATAAATCACGGGCGGAACAAGTCTTAGTTAACTTGGAGGCTGTTCTATGAAAACGACTTATGAGCGCGTGTCACGTCTAAGGAGTCGAGGGGTGGCGACTCTTCCTGCGGAAATTGCTTCCAAAGGAGGCCAGCTCCTCTCTCGGAACGAAATGAAGTTCTCCGGCTCGATTGTGCGTTTTGGCACGTTCGAAGTGGATTTGGAGTCCCGCGAGCTGCGCAAGCACGGGCTGCACGTACGCCTGGAGGAAAAGCCATTTCAAATTCTGGAGTTGCTGCTCGAGCAGGCTGGGCGCGTGGTCACTCGCCGAGCGTTGCGCGAAAAACTTTGGCCCGACACCCATGTCGGCTACGACCAAAATCTCAATACGGCGGTAAACAAATTACGCGAATTGCTGGGTGACTCCGCGCAAAGCTCTCGCTTCATTGAAACTCTCCCCAGGCTTGGATACCGGTTCATCGCTCCTGTTGCAAACCCCGCGGGATCTTCTTCGCTTGTTGCCAAGAAAATGCTCGCCGTTCTTCCCTTTGAAAACCTCGGAGGTGATCCCGATCAGGAGTATTTCGCGGACGGATTAACGGAGGAGATGATTTCCCATCTCGGCCAGCTCGATCCACGGCGGCTTGGCGTGATTGCGCGAACCTCCGCGATTCAGTACAAGAACACGCGGAAATCGATCACGGAAATCGCAGCAGATCTGAAGGTCAGTTACATTTTAGAAGGAAGCGTGCGTTGCGAAGGAAACGGCACTCGCATTACGGCGCAATTGATCGAAGTGGCCGACCAGACCCACCTTTGGTCCGCCAGCTACGATCGCGACTTGCGTGACATTTTGAGCGTGCAAGCGGATGTCGCGCGTCAAGTCGGGCGAGCGCTCTCTCTGGAGCTGTTGGCGGACGGTGCATCGAAATCGCCGGTGTTCGCACCCGCCGCCCACGAAGCGTATCTACGCGGGCGTTTCTATTTTGGCCAGAGGACCGAAGAGGCACTAAAAAAAGCGGTCTCTTCTTTTGAGACAGCTCTGTCCATTGAGCCGAATTGCGCCCGCTCCTACTCTGGAATCGCGGATTGCTGCTGCCTGCTCTCCTGGTTTGGTGCGCTCACGCCAAAGATAGCCGGACAAAAAGCGGCGGTCGCAGCAACGCGCGCGGTCGAAATCGATGCATCTCTCGGAGAATCACATGCTTCGCTCGCTCTCGTGCGCTTCTGGTACGACTGGAATTGGGAAGCAGCGGAGGAGGAATTCCTCCGCGCGATCGAATTGAACCCAAGTTATACCTCCGCTTACCAATGGTATGCGGCGTATCTGAATACCCAGGGCCGCTTCGAGGAAGCGCAAGCAGCGCAGCAAAGCGCGAGGGAACTCGATCCCTTTTCGCTGATCCTAAACATGAATGTAGCGGATCCGCTGTTTTTCTCGCGCCAGTACGACCTTGCCGTCCGGCAACTTGTCGCCTTGCTGGAGCACGAACCCCGCTTCTTCCCGGCCCTCTTCCAGCTAGGCCGCGTCTATGTCCAGATGGAAATGTATGCGGAGGCTATCGCGGCCTTCGAACAAGCGTTGCAGTTTTCTCGCCAGCAGGAGGCGCTGCCCGCGCTGGCTCATGCTTACGCTTTGGCAGGCAGAACCCCGGAAGCAAGAGTCATTCTGGAAGAAATGACTAACGATAAAACCGGCCGCTACGTGGCGTCGCCAATGGTTGCCCGAGTTTATCTGGGGCTGGGTGAATACGAAACAGCTCTCGATTGGTTGGAAAAAGGTATCGAGGAGCGCTCGTATTGGATGGTCTTCCTGAAAAGCGACCCTGTGTATGACCCCATCCGGTCCCACCCGAGGTTTGGCGATTTACTCAAGCTCGCCGGGCTAGCCTCCTCCTGACCTGCATGAAAATGGTTCGCGACTCTCATCGGGGCGGGCTTCAGTTCTCGGGCGCGCCCAGAGTAGCCGGCGCCACGTTCCATCCTTCCACCACGAGATAGGGCTTTGGACCATCCTGGGACGGGCGCAGAAACTTTGCCGTCACGGTTCGCTTCTCACCGGGCAGGAGAGAAAAGTAGTTGTCGTCCCAGAAGATTGGCGTGATGTCTTCGCCGTCCTTGCCGTGAGTGACTCGCACGTGCACCATGAATGCTATCGCGTTGCTAGGATTCATCAACGTTACATGAGCCTCGCCGTTTAAGAAGGCTGAACTCGTTCTCAAACTAACCTGCGGCAAAGAATTAAGACCCGTAAGATCCGCAAACTCCGCCTGTGGCGTGTACACCGTATCCTGTCTCTTCGCCCAGTTGAGGGTGTCCGCCTTAGTAGATAGCCAATAGAAATTGTCGCTGACTAGCTCTCCTCCGGGAGCGTGCAATTGCAACCGCAGGAAATAAGTCTTGGAAAGGCCATCCACTTTCGGTAGGTCGAATGCCTTGGTGCTGCTGTCGGCGGCGAGATCCACGGTGGCCTCGCGAGAAGCCTTTTCCGCAGCGTCAATGTTGTACATCTTCGCGCTGACCTTCCTTCCCTCGAGCGCCACGTACATGCTGTTGACCACGGTGACCGAGTTGTCGTCGTAGGAATACTGCACGTGGACGGGCTCCATAGCCTTCTTCGTGCCGAAGTAGCCGCCCGCAGGTACCAGGTAGTAGTCGTAGAGATGCCAGATCAGCGATGGCCAACCATTATTGAGCATCCACTGAATCACGCCGGTGGATGTGTACTTATTCCGTCCGTAAGCCTCGAACATCGCGCGCTCGCCGTCGTAGGTCATGGCTTGGGCTTTTCGTTCGTAATCATCGAGTGATGTGGCTTGCCCATAGCGCCGGTCGAGACCGTCAGTGAAAACATTCACCGTCGTGAAGCGCTCGCCTCCGGAGTGGTAGTTCCACACTTCGTCGATCGGCCAGAGATGATCCTGGGGAATAAATCGCTCGAGCGATTCGCGCGGTGGAATCGCCGGGCCCGGACTTGTCTCCGTGTTATAGCCGTAAGCCCCGCCTGCTTTTTTGTCCGCCAGCCAGTACACTGGCGGGACATATTCGTAAGGCCCGGTCATCTTCACGCCCGATTTTCCGGTGACGGTTGTCTTTTCTTCTGACGCCGAGGAAATAATCGGATTTGGCCATTCCAGGTCTTTCTCGATGCCCAGATACATTTTCTCGACATCGGCAGGCGGAGGCCCGTCGCTGCCATTTAGCCACACAAAAACGCTCGGATGGTTTCTCAGCCGTCCTATTTGATCCGTCAACGATGCCGCCGCAATTTTCCGCTGGTCGCCTTTCCAGAGCTTCCAGCGCTCCCAGGCATCGCAGCACGTCCAACCGGGCATCACCAGAATGCCCAGCCTGTCGGTCTTGTCGAAAAATTCGTCGTGGTCCAAGCGTCCTTCGAGCCGGATGGTGTTCAAACCCATGTCATGTACGTACGCCAAATCCGCGTCGAGCCGCTCCGACGACCAACGCAAGAACATGTCCGGTGTCCAAGCCGCTCCTCGAATCAGCAATTTGCGGCCGTTAATTTTGAAAAGCCGATAGCCTTTGTCGGTAATTTCGGAGGTCACTTCGCGAATGCCAAACTTGACGCTGGCGGAATCGGAAGTTTGCCCGTCAGCGGCAAAGCTCAGCTTGGCGGTGTAAAGATTTGGCTCGCCCATCTGGTAAGGCCACCAAAGCTGCGGGTGCTCGAACTTCAGTTGCGCAAATTCCTCTGGCGCGAAGTGCACTTTCTTCGACTCGCCTGCGCCCAATTCGACTGGCTTCTCTAGCGAAATGCCTTCGATATCGCCACGGAAGATCCCTTTCACGGGGTGCTCCGCCGTATTGTGTAAATCGGCGCTGACGGTTAGTGCTGCCGTTCTGTACTCGGCATCCAACTTAGCCGCCACAAAGGGGTGACGCACCGAAACATCCCCGCTCGTCGTCAAAAACACTTCTTTCCAGATGCCCAAGTCCCTGTCGGCAGGAGTCGGATTCCAATCGACCCAGGTAATTCCCAAGTCGTCCTTTTGCGGTGCGAATATTTCCAGCGCCAGGGCGTTCATCTTTCCGGCCTGGACGTTTTTGCTTACGTTGAATTCAAACGCGCGATAGGTTCCAGCCACATCTTTGGCATCGCCGACTTTCACGCCGTTGACCCAGACATTCGCCCGGTAATTAATCCCAAGAAAATCGAGCCACGAATTCTTCCGCGGGAGGGTCGAGGGCCCCTCAAATTCCGCCCGAAACCACCACGAGCAAAGAAACGGGCTCCCCGCCGGCATGTCCTGGATCGCAAAAAACGATTTGTTGGAATAATTCATCCCCGGAAGGGTTTTCAGATTGGTTCCGAAGTACGGATCAGGGTAGGTCTTGTCCGTAACCAGCGCCCCGACAACCGTTGCCGGCAGGTCGCTCTTATGCCACGACGAGGCATCAAAGCCTGCCGTTGAGGCTTGCTCGCCCGTCACCTTCGCGACGCACGACGACTGAATCTGCCAATCCTTGTCGAGGTAGACGCGCGTGCCCGGCTCGGCGGCATCCTGCGCCACGGCTCCCGCCAACCCCGCGAGCAAGATCACCAGCACCAACGCGCAACGGCCCAACCAAGCGTATCGGGACATAGAGCTCCTCCGAGAAATCGCGCAGCGATTCCATTCTCAGGGATACCTTTCGAGGCATCACGCAGGCCATGTTAAACCGATTCAATGCAGCCCTGCAACGGGTGCGGTCATCGACCTTCTCGATCGACAGAATCGCGATGGTGAGGCCGATGAAGGCCTCGCCGTGATCCCCTCGTGCGGGCTACCTGTATGTCAAAATCGAAAAGTGTTGATGAGCCGGCTGATCCATCCGCTCGTGAACGTGGAGTTTTGTCAGATTAGCAATCGTGGAAAGAGACTCCCGCCCGGCGCGGAGGAATTCACTGCCCTTCCTAGAAGCTACATCGCCGGAAGCCGGGTAGGGCTGGCGAGGTTCTCGCGGCACTTGTGGTATTCTTGAAAGCCGTGCCGGGCTGGCGGAACTGGCAGACGCGCCGGACTCAAAATCCGGTGACCGCAAGGTCGTGTAGGTTCGATTCCTATGCCCGGCACCACTCCTCTATAGTTACCCATTGTCAATGTCACTCGCATCCGTGAGATGGTGGTCCCATCGGTCCTTGGACCGGCTCGATAATATTTACAAAAAGCCTTGAAAAAACACGGTTTTCCGTTGTTTTTGTTGGGTTCTGGAAAGACCTTGGTTCGTAGGAAGGGGTCGAACCTACGCGGTACTAAGTACCTCAAGATCTGGAGTCCCACACTCAAGAGGCCTTAGGAAACGCTTCTCTCCCACGGTGGAGGAACTTTCACCGAGGCCATTCCCGCCGCCGTCGCGGCCTGAATCCCCATTTCCGTGTCCTCAAAAACCAGGCAGTTCATCGGCGCCACTCCAAGTTTCGCGGCTGCCAGCAAAAACGCTTCTGCGTCAGGTTTGCTCTTTTCATACTCTCCGGCACAGACCAACGCGTCGAATCTATCCAGCAGCTTCAGCGCCTCAAGAGACGCGGTCACAGAGTCCCGCGCGCTTCCCGACACTACCGCAAAAGGAATTCGTCCATGCTGCGCCTCTATATGCTCCAACACTTCTGGAACAGCTTTAAGCTCCGGAAGCAGTTCGAAATAGAATTCCTCCTTTCGGCGGGCCACCCTCTCCACGGGCATGCTCAGTCCATGCTGCTGGTTTAGCGTGGAAATAATCTCGGCAGTGGGCCTGCCACCCCAAGCGTAGAAAAGTTCTTCACTTAATTCGCAATTCCATTCGGCTAGGGACTTCCTCCAAGCCAGGTAGTGAAGCGGCATGGAATCGGCGATGGTGCCGTCGCAGTCGAATAAATACGCACGAAACAAACCCTCGGGCAATTTTAGTTTCATTCCTTATGCTGATCTCCTGTTCGACATTCTAAGCGTACGGCGACAGTTGCGCTAATGGTGCGCTTGCCCGCAGTCCGGCGAGCCGATAAACTCCGCGCACCCATGCCGCCCCTAGCGAGCGAGTCCAAGGCGCAGCCCGCAGTTCAACCGCGCCGCCTCGCCGGATTCTGGGCGCTCATCGCGGTGCAGTTCCAAGGCGCCTTCAGCGACAACGCCCTCAAATGGCTCGTCGCTTTCCTGGTCCTCGACTCCGCGCTCTCGAAAGAGCGCCGCGATCTCTGGTTTGTACTTGTCGTGCCGCTGCTTTTCGCCGTTCCCTTCCTGATTTTCTCCATCCCTGGAGGATACTTCGCGGACAAGTACAGCAAGCGCAGCGTTACACTGTGGACAAAATTCTTCGAGCTCGGCGTCATGGGCCTGGCAACGTACGCGCTCGCAAGCGATCGCCTCGACATCGCCGGCATCGCTCTGTTTTTGGCCTGCACACAAGGCGCAATCTTTGGCCCAACAAAATACGGCTTGCTCCCCGAGTTGCTGCCGGTATCCAAGTTGAGCTGGGGCAACGGCATCATCGAACTCGGCACCCTGCTCGCCGCCATCAGCGCCGCTCTCGCCGGAGGTTTTCTGGCCCAATCCTTTCATGGACGCCAAATTTGGTCCGGCGTCATCTTTCTCGCTCTCACCGTGCTCGGTCTCCTGGCAAGCCTCGGCATCAGCAAAGTTCCGGCCGCTGATCCCACCCGCCGTTTCGATTGGAACGTCCCCGCCGAATTTTTTCATGAAATTCGCCGCATGAGGAGCGACTCGACGCTCTGGACCGCCGTCGTCGCCAACACCTTTTTTTGGTTTCTCGGTTCCCTGCTGTTACTGAACATCGTCTTGTACGCCACGGACATTCTTCGCGTGGACGACGCACACAGCAGCCACCTCCTCGCAGCTCTCAGCCTCGGCATTGGGATGGGCAGTTTTGCCGCGGGCCTCGCTTCCGGAAGAAAAATCGAGCCGGGCATGGTCCTTCCCGGTTTAGGCGGCATCCTGTTGATGGCTGCGTGGCTCTCCCGGCCGCACATCAGCTACCTGGCAGTCCTCGTCGAACTCGCACTGCTCGGCGTAGCCGGAGGATTCTTTGTGGTCCCGGTGAACGCGCTGATCCAACAACGCCCCAGGCCGGAAGAGAAAGGCCGCACCATCGCCGTCGCAAACCTGCTTTCGTTTGTGGGCGTCGCCCTGCAGCCCCTCGCGCAGTACGCCATGGTGCGCCTCGGCCACCCTGATCCATCGCGCGTCTTTTTAATCGCCGCAGCAATGACCCTGCTCATGGGCATCATCCTCGCCCGCATGCTGCCCGATCTTTGGCCGAGGGCCCTCGACTGGACGCGGCTGCGGCCAAGGGCTACTCTATAGCCCCCGTTCGCCAGGGGCTCCGGTCCCTCCCGGCGCAGACGAACGGTTTCCGAGGTCGAGGTTTCCGATGGCTACGGCGATGACCGCTTCGCGGTCACCCCTCTCATTGATTTCTCCGCGGTCACCGTTCGCCGTTTCTCCGCTCACAGGGTCAAAACCTGAACACCGCGGCCTCTCACACTGGATGAACCGCGTTCTGGAGGAGCTTGGAAGTTTGCAAAACTCCCCCGATCGAGACACGGTGCACGATTTGCGTGTAGCCATTCGCCGCTGCCGTTCCCTGGCGGCGGTGATGGAAGAAGTCGACCCCCACCCCGCCTGGCCGGAAATGCGCAAAGTCGCCCGCAAGCTCTTTCGAGGTCTCGGCAAGCTGCGCGACGAACAGGTGATGGAAGAATGGATTAAGAAGCTCGGTCCAGAGAATGATCCCCTGCGTGCGCAGTTGCTCGCTTCCCTTGAAACAGGCGAAAAACAAAGCTCCGATGATGCCTTGCGCGTGGCTGCAAAATTTGACGAGAAAGAATGGACCCGTCTCGAGCGGGGCCTGCGCCAGCGCATCCGTCTCGTACCCGTGGGAGGCCTGGCTGCCGAATGCCTGGCCCTCGAGCGCTTCGAGGAAGCAAAAGAACTACACAACCGCGCTCTGCGCACGGAAAGACCCAAGCCCTGGCATTCTCTCCGTATCGGCCTAAAAAGATTCCGCTACACGCTTGAGGGTTTGCTGCCGGATCACTATGCCGCTTGGAGCGAAAATCTAAAGCGGATCCAGGACCTTCTCGGCGATGTCCACGATCTGGATGTGCTTTCGGAAATACTGGAAGAAAACAAAACTTCTGATTCCTCCGAATCCTTGAAAGCCTGGCAAGAAAAAATCGCGCACGAACGTCACGAGCGAATCGAAATCTACCGCCAGCTAACCCTCGGCAAGACCAGCCTCTGGCATGAGTGGCGCCACAATCTGCCGCATGGCCAGCGCCTGGAAGCATCAGCGATGGCCCGGCTTCGCTCCACGGCCCGCGCCACCGATCGACATTCGCAGCGCACTGGCCAAGTATCGCGCATAGCGATGCGCCTGTTTGAACTTCTGCGCCGCGTGGATGCCGCGCCACTGTTCCACGAAGCAGCGATGCGCCGTCTGATGCATGCAGCGGCAAAGCTGCACGGCGTCGGATCCGCCCGCGGCCGCAACCTTTCGCAAAAAGCGGTTCGCAAATTTCTGCTCCGGCTGACCATTCCGCCCAACTGGACGTCGGAACAATGGGATTTAATGGCCTGGTCGGTTCGGTTTCACCGCGGACCGGAACCCAGGCAAAAAAACGGCTTTCGAAGACTTCCCGAAGAACAACAAACCGCGGTTCGAGCACTGGCCGGTGTCCTGCGCTTGGCGCGCGCCCTTAGAAAATCCGGACTCGAAGGAGCCGTCGGTCTGCGCTGCGAAAAATCCACCGAGGCCGTCGTTCTCAGTGTTCCCGGATTGCTCGACACAGTCGAAATCGCGGCTCGTCTAGCCGCCGCCAAACATCTTCTCGAATCCGTGCTGGAGAAACCCCTGATCCTGAAATCGGTGCCGAAACCCGAAAAGCCCCCCGCGCCCATGGCCCATCCGTCCGAGCCACCCGAGGTTGCCGAGGCGCCCGCCCCCGCTTAGAACGCCTTCTCTAAATGAATTCGCGCAAATGACCTTAAAGAAAGCCTCACTAAGTCTTTTTGAATTCGCACTTACGAAAAACAGGAGAGGGGGAGCGAAAGACCTCAGCCAGCAGCGTCCCGGTTCGGATCTGGCCGCTACTTCCCAGCGCGGCGGAACAGCTTGGGCGGCGCCAGCCAAACCAATTGCCCGTTCGGCGGCGAAACGCGCTTCAATTCGATCAACGCCACGCCCGCCTTTTTCAAAGACGTAATGTGCTGTTTCGCGCCCAGCGCGGCAGCGATGATGTCATCCAGTTGTGGCGCATGCCCGAAAATAAAAATTGCCGAGGATTGTTTGTCTTTAGCAAGCTCGCGGAAGAACAGCGTCGGCTCCGCGCCGGGGAGCAGCAGATCCGTGCGCCGAATTTTCTGTTTGGGATAGTCCAGCGCCGCGGCAAAAATCTCTGCCGTCTCGGTCGCCCGCAGATACGGACTGGAGAGCAGCAGGTCCGGCGCCGCGCTGAGCGCGGCAACCGCCGCGGCTACCCGTTTGGTTTTCTCGACGCCTTCCTCGGTCAGGTATCTTTCCGGATCGGGCGGGCACTTGGGATCTTCCCGGTCGATCGCGATGCCGTGGCGCACCACATATATCTCCATCAGCGCTTTCCCCCTTTCAAAAAGATAAACGATATCGCAGCGTCGCAGGAGCAAAACGCAGCGCTAAGTTTCCCTACGAACTAGCCTGCCGAAAATAGAGCCGCACATGAAATTCTTTCTCGAACAGTTCCGCGCTCCGGTTGGCGTCCAGCAAGTCTTCCGCCGCGTCGCCCCGCGCCGTAACCTGCAACCCCACGGCTCCGTGTTGAAACGCCACGCGCACCTGCATGACTCGCTGACGGTGAGAATGATCCAGCGCCTCAGCAATTCGCAAAATCGCCCCGAGCCGACGCGCAATCCGCTTGTCGCTGTTGTTCAGCGAAGAATACGCCAGGTGATGTCCGGCGTGCTGCGATTTTCGATTGTGATAACGCACCAGCGCGGCAACGATTGCGCGGTCCCGCCCTTCCAGACCAGGAATGTCGCCATTCAGCACCAAGTATTCGCCATGCTTGTGATGCCCGCGATGGCTGATCATATGCCCCGTATCGTGCATGAGAGCCCCGGCCTCCAGCAGCACGCGCGACTGCGCGGGCAAATGGTGCACCGGCTGAAGCTGGTCGAACAGCAGAATGCCCAATTCCCGCACATGCTCGGCGTGCGTTTGATCCTTTTGCAAGCGGCGCGCGAAGCTCCGTGTTCCCACGAGCAATTGCCGCGCTGCCGCGTCATACCGGTGTGGCTCGGTCCTGGAAAACGCTTCGCGCGCAATCTCCTGAATCAGTCCTTCGCGCAGCCCCACGCTGGGGATCGAAAAATTCCGGATGTTCAAATAGCGCCCCAGCGTGACAAACGTAATCGCGGCTATGCCAATCACGTCCGCGCGGTCCCGCCGGATCCCGTAGCTCTTCATCCGCTGGTGTACATCGCGTGCCACAAGATCCGGCAGCCGCTCGCGCAGCAAAGAAAGCTCCAGCGTCGGAAGCCCATGCAATCTCGGCCCCGGTGCTATATTTGCCAGGGTTTCCGCGTTTCCTCCCAGCGCCACGGCGACCTGTTCACCCAGATTCGGCCGCGAAGGCAGCCGCGATTCCAGCAGCGCGCGCACGTACTTGCGGACTTGTTCCGCTTGCACCGGCCGTATCACGCCGGGAATTTTCAACGTGGTCATCAGCCGCACCGCACCGACGGGCAACTGCGCGCTGTGCTCCACGTTTTGGTCGCGCAAAACGCTGATCTCCAGGCTCCCGCCGCCCAGATCCGCGATGCATCGCGGCGGAGACTCCGGCCCCAGCGCCGCAAGGACAGCTACGCGGCCAAGCCGCGACTCTTCTGAGGAATTGATGATTTCCAGAGAAATTCCCGTCTTCTCCTTGATCTGCCGCACAAAAGCATGGCGGTTGCGGGCCTCGCGCGACGCGCTGGTAGCCACCGCGCGGTAGCGCGTCACTCCAAACTCATCCATGATTGCGTGGAAGTGACGGAAGGCCTTGACGCCCTTTTTGAAGAGCTCTTCGGAGAAGCGGTGCCGCAGAAAAACGCCTTCTCCCAGCCGCAGAGAGTATCTCTCGCTGATGAGCGGCTCTATATCGAGCGCGGAATATGCCCGCGCGACCGCCAGGCGCACGGCATTGGAGCCCGCGTCGATGGCGGCAATGTGAACGGGCTCAGACATTTCGGAATTTACCGCCAGAGATGCGCGAGCGCAGCGGAGGGCGTGTACTTCGTGGCGCGAATCCCCAATTGTTCGCCGATGCGCTGGCGAAGCAGTTTATTGACGGCCGAGACGCTCGCTTCACCGTCCAGTTCGATGAACGAGTGACGTTTGGCCATCACTTCAAATTCCCGCTTGATCATGGTCTGATAGCGAATAAAGGACCAGTACAGGTCGTGTGAAAGGGACATGTCTCGCCCTGCTTCCCAGTAGCTGATGGCTTGCGCCTTTTTGAATTCGCGGGCAAACGCGGTTTCCGGTCGCACATTGAGCCAAAACGTCAGATGCGGTCGCAGCGCCATGGCGTAAAGCCCGCTCAAGTAATCCCGGTTGATTCCGCGCACCACGCCGCGGGCCACCAGCGTAAAGATAAAACGGTCTGCCAGCACCACCGTACCGGACCGCAGCGCCGGCAAGACTCGATGTTCCACCTGATCAAAAAAATCCGTCGCGTACATCAGCGCCAGCGTCAGGCGAGTCACGGCATTTTTCGCCAGCAACTCATCTATGTCGCGTCCCACGAGGTTCGAGCGCCGCAATCCGCTGGTCTGTACCGCAAACCCTTCCGACTCCAGCCATTCCTGAAGCAGCGCGATCTGCGTCGAGCGTCCCGAGCCATCCATCCCCTCGATCACGATAAGGTTTCCGGTAATTTCGCTGGGGTCAAAGCCCACCAGCGCTTCTCCGTAAAAATATTGTGCCGTGCCGTCCTCGCCCGGGCCACCCGGTTTCGCAGCGGGAAGCGGCGTGCCCGTCGCGTGCGCCAGGTCCGCCGGGGCAACCGGTGCGTTCAGTTTTTCTTTCTCTTTTTCCTGATCGGTCATGCTCACTCCGGAGCCGAAACGCCGGGCGCAAAGCGTTTCAAATCGATCTTCGAGGCCACGATGTCGCGCATCTGTTTTTGCAGTTTGTTCACCGGCAAGGTTCCGTCCAACACGACGAAATTATCCGAATCCATCATCTTGTCGTACTCCTCCAGGATACGCGCCTGGAACAGCCGAAAACTTTCCGCGCGGTCGTAGGACAGCGCCATATCCATTCCCGCTTCGTAATACTTAAGCTTGGGCCGCCCGCTCAGAATGCGATGCACGGCCACATCGAGCGGCGCGCGAAAATAAAAGGTGATGTCCGGCACCGGCGCAAACCGATAGAGATTTCGCAGCCAGCGTCCGGGGCAGCCGCGAGCCGCATCGCGTGCAAACGCCGTGTAAATGTAGCGATCGGCGAGCACCAGGTAGTCGCCCTGCAGCAACGGCATGATCTGCCGTTCACAGCGATCCGCAAAATCGGCGGCATGCAGGAGCGAAAAAGTAGTCGGCGTGAGCAGCCGCCGCTGCTTTCCGCGCCGCGTCGCGGACTTCACCAGCGGCGAAGAGTTCCATTCCGTAAAATGCAGCCGGTAGCCGCCGATTTCCAGCCAGCGTTTCAAAAGGTAAAGCTGCGTGCTCTTTCCCGAGCCATCCGTTCCTTCTACGACGATGAGCGCGCCAGGGTACGCGCGGCTCGGCACCGGCTTTCCCGGCTGCGGAAGTGTGGATTTGCCCGGTTCCGCGCGCGGCTGCTTTTGTGCGATGTCCTGATTTTCCATGGATCTCTTTGCGAGAAGCGCTCTGGCAACTCAGCGTATTCCTGCATTGTTACAAATGCATTACAACACACCACGCCATAACTGGCAAAGAGTGCTGGCAGCCAGCTTCAGAAAGCGGCAATTTTGATGCGCAGGAATTTCTTCGGGTTCTGCCGGAACTCTCCTATCAGCAATCGCAAGTCTCCCGTGAGCCCGCTCAAACCGTCATAGAGTTTGGGATCAGAAAACAGTTTGCCGACGGTGGTGGTATTGTCGTTCAACTTTGCGGAAGCGCTGGCGAGGTTATCGCTGGCTTCCTTCAGCTTCGTGTACAGCGCATCGTCGGTCGCCAGTTTGCCGAGCGTCCCCTTCCCTGCGCGTACATCGCCGATCACGGCGTTGCCATTAGAGATGGCCTGCTTGGCTTGGTCGTAGAAAGAAGGATCGTACAGAAACTTTCCAAGCGAGCCTTTCTCGGAGCGCACATCGGTCAGAATCACGTTTACGCTATCCAATCCCTTGTCCACCTTGTTGTACATCTCATCCGACGCAACCAGCTTCCCAAGCGTCCCCTGTCCCGCTTGCACATTCCCAAGCATCACGTCGCCCTTGGTGAGAATGCTGTTCAAATGATTATAGGCCTGGTCGTCTGTCAGCAATTTCCCGAGTGTTCCTTTTCCCTGCTTCACGCCGTGGATCAGGTCCTGAACCTCATCCGATAGCGCCTGCAGATTCGCCAGCACATCCGCACTTCGCTCGACCACTTCCGCCATGGCTTTCTCTTCGGTCCCCGGCACTTCCTGCCCGTCCTTCAGCGGCACACCCATGATGCCCAGACTGATGTTGACGTACCGGTTTCCCAGCAATCCTTGCGTGACCAGGCTGGCTGCGGAGTCGGTCAGAATGTTGTTTTCGTAATATTTGCTCACACGCATCACCACTTCGATGTTTCTCTTCCTGTCCGGGACTTTACCTGGCGTCCTCGGCGTGAGTCTGATGTTTTCCACGTTTCCCACTTCCACTCCGTCGAGTCGTACTGGTGCTCCCTTAGCCAGTTCCCGAACTTCGGGAAGATAGGTGACCAGCCGATACTTCGGCCCGAGGGTTCCCGCCCCGGTTACGTAGAAAATGCCGGCGGCCAGGACCGACAGCCCCACCAGCACGAAAAGACCCACGCGCAGTTCCGTCCACGTCAATTGTTTGCGCTGCGCCATTTTCCGTTTCCTCCCTTTCGATCTTCCAATCCACTACTGCCAACTCACACGAGAAATCGCTTTAGATATTCGTCGTTGGTGTTCACAAGTTCTTCCTGCCCGCCCTCGAAATACACTCCGCCTTCCCGCAAAACCAGAAAACGCGTGGCTTGCATCTTTGCCGCCCCGGCCGCATTTCCGTTGGACACGTTGTGCACCACGCGCTTGGCGGCCGCGTCGAAACGAAAGTTGGCCAGTGCGAAGCCATCCTGAAGCCGTTGCGTTGCGAGCAACGCCGTTACCCCGTATACGTCGCGCAACCGCAAAATCAGCGTGATAATCGTTTGCGAAGTCACCGGGTCGAGTCCCGCCGTTGGCGAATCATACAGCACGATGGGCGGCTGATTGATCAACGCCCGCGCGATCGAGACTCGCCGCCGCATCCCTCCGGACAGCTCGGAGGGAAACAGGTCCATGGTGTGCTCCAGCTCGACAAATCGCAGCACTTCGAGCACTCGCGGCTCAATCTCTTCGTCCTTCACTCCGTCTTCGATCAGCCGGTAGGCCACATTGTCCCCGACGGTCATGGAATCGAACAGCGCCCCTTCTTGAAAAACAAATCCCATTTGGCGCCGAAACGCCAGGAGGTCCCGCTCCGTCATGCTGGATACGTTCCTGCCGAGCACTAGAATGTTGCCCTCGGAAGGCCGCAGGAGTCCCGCCGCCAATTTTAGGGACAAGGTCTTCCCGGTCCCGGTTTCACCCAGCAACACCAGCGTCTCCTGCTTCTGTACCTCGAACGACACACCGCGCAAAATGTCGCCTTCTTCGAAGCCGATGCGTACCTTCTCAAATTTGATGGCTGGATGGGGGTCGGCGGGCGGTGTGGCGGAGTTATTCATCGGGCCTGTGCCCGCCATTATAGCGGCAATCGCCGCCGCGCGGCCACGAAACGCTCCGCGCCATCCGCCTGACTATCCCAGGCAGGCCTTAGAAGAGTTTGTCGGCGAGATACAACGCCACTTTGGTGAGAAACGCATCGGCTACGATGATCATCACGGAAGACAGCACGGCCGCTTGCGTCGTGGCCCGGCCCACACCTTGCGTGCCGCCGCGCACCGTCAGCCCTTTGTAGCAGCCAATGGTCGCCAAGATGAAGGCGAAGAAAAACGGCTTCATAAAACCCTGCATCAAATCCGCAAAATCCAGAGCATCGATGGCGCGGCGCCAGAACTCAATCGCGCTGAGGCGTAGCGAGAACACCGAAGCCACGCAGCCCCCGAGCAAACCCATGAAATCGGTCATGGCCGTTAACAAGGGCAGCGTCAGCAGCGTGGCAATCGTCCTAGGCGCCACCAGCTTGCGAATAGGATCCGTCCCCATGGCCCGCATGGCATCCACTTGTTCGGTGACCAGCATCGACCCCAACTCTGACGCAATCCCCGTGGCGCACCGGCCGGTCACCAGCAGCCCGGTCAGCGATGGCCCCAATTCTCTCACCAGCGCGATGGCCACCACATCGCCGGTCAGCGAACTCTGCCCGAAGCGCGTGAATTGCGACCCCGTCTGCAGCACCATGACGGCGCCAATAAAGAACCCCGATAGCAGGATGATGGGCAGCGATCCGGCACCGATGTTATCCATCTGTTGCAGAATGTCTTGAACGTAGAACGGGGGCGTGAATAGGGTGTACAGCGTGCGGCCGCAGAGCATGGCGTAGTCCTGCACGTCCGCCACCGCGCCTTTGGCGGCATTGACCAGCACTCCCGCAACGGTAATTTGCGGTTCCGTCTTGTCTTCCGGACCTCGAACCTCGAGAGGGGTATCTGCCACGAGTACCTGTTTCGCTGGCCGTTGCGCTCACTTCTACGGCACAAAATCCTGAGTCGGAAGCCTAACTGCGTGCCAGGAACACGTCAAGCAAGCAACGTGCCGGACCAGCTGCCGGCAGAAAATCCTGAATGCGCGGAATGAAGCAGTGCTCGTACGAGGTATCCTAGGCGCGGAGGAGCACGGTGATAACTCGCATCGACCATATCCAATTGGCCGCCCCGCAAGGCTCTGAACCCGCCGCTCGCGAATTCTACGGGTCGCTTCTCGGCTTGCCCGAAATCGAAAAGCCCGCTGCTCTCCGCGCCCGCGGCGGCTGCTGGTTCCAGTGCGGCGATCAGCAACTTCACATTGGCGTCGAACCCGACTTTCACCCTGCAAAAAAGGCGCACCCGGCCTTCGCCGTATCTGATCTCGCCAGGCTTCGCGAATCTCTCGAGGCCCACGCCGTAAAGATCACGGACGACAACTCCCTCCCCGGAACGCGCCGCTTCTACACCGAAGACCCCTGGGGCAATCGCTTGGAATTTCTGGAACCGTCCTCTTGAAATTCGCGCCGCCACCCCTCGGACGCGACAATTCCGGAGAAAGGGCTCGCCCGACGAACAGAAATTCTCTTGGTATTTACGTATTTACTTCAAGAGACCATATACATCGACTTCCCCGCGCGCCGCAACATACACGCGTCCATTCGCCACCACCGGGATCACGAAGCGCGTCGCCTGTGCAGCGCGATCACGCTTGCTGTTTTGTTCGGAAGTGTAGATCGGCTGACGAATGTTCTTGGCATCGAACGCATACACTACTGCCGCTCTGTCCAAGCCATTCCATGTTTTTGTGGCAACGGCCCATACAATAGCATTTTCATTTTCGTGAGCGGAAATTGCCGGCGTCGCGCCTGGGTTTTCGAATTTGATGCTGGAAGCCTTGCCTGGCACGATATGCCCGCCCGCGATGGCGTAATCTCGCAGGTACTCGTCGCTGCTTGCGAAGAACGCGTGACCGTTCCAGTAGGCCATCGCGCCGTAGCCCCCTCCGCCCATGCGAATTCTGTCTAGAACAGCATCTCCCTGAGCATTGAATTTGCCCATTTGATCGCGATCGATCAGATAAAGCATTCCGCCCTTGGTAGGCTGCAGAAGCAGGTGCCGATGGGAACCCGGCTGGTCAGGCAGCAGGAGCGGGCCGCTCGAGCCCAAGTCGGCGTCGGCGTCACTCAGTTGTGCTTGATTATAGGGCGTGAAGTAGTCGCGGATTTCTATGGACGAGCCCGCCAGCGCGAGCTTGAGTACTGAATCGCCATAATCGCGGCCTCCCGATGCCGCGCTGAAAGTTCCGTTGGCCGTCGGCACATAGACATTTCCACTAGCATCGGCTGCCGGCCCGGTGTCGCTTTCCCAGATGCCGCCTTCACTGCCGTCTGGAGTGATGTTCAGAACTCCCTTTTGCTCCAGCGTTTCCGTGCTGTAGGCCATCAGCCAGCCATGATAGGGGCCGACGTCGCACGACGAGGCCCAGCTCAAATACAAAGTGCTGCTCACTAGGAGAAGGGCGGCGCGCGGATTTTCGCGCAGCGCATCGAAACGCACCCGCCCGCTCGAGCTGCCGGCTCCCCTGCCGGGAACCGACGCCGCGATCAGCTTTGGGCCTCCAAACTTTTCCGCGCCGGTGGTGATCGCAAGCGCATGCAAGTGCTGGAAGTATTCCGTGTCGCCGACCCAGTGCTCGGCCATGGTACGCGCAAGGACGTACAGAGTGCCTGTTTCGAGGTCGATCACCGGCGTCGAAGTGGTGCCGATCTCCGGGCGGATGAATGGGCATTCGACGGCGCGCTCGGAAACCGGCGTGGTACCCCGTTTCTTGTCCAAAAGACTGACCTGCCACAGTGGCGGATGGTCAGGGCGGTCGGCATCGAATGCGTAGACGGTGTCGTGCTCGGTGGCCACGAAGAGCACGTCATGTTTTCCCTGGCCGGGGATTCCCAGCGAGGGAATGAAAAGCGGCTGGGCGTAGACGGCCCCGTCAACCTGGAACGCACCTAACTTCCCAAACTGGTTCGCGTTGACGTTCTGCGGTGTTAGAAGTTTTTCGACCAGCGTTGTGCCCGTGCGTAAATTGTCGTACTGCGAAGTTGCAATTTGCGCAACGGCGACTTGGGGGGTCAGAGCAAATCCCAGCGTAATACTCCCTAGGGTCAACCGTTTCAAAGGCATCTCCGTCCAGCGCCGGATGGCGTCCGGCAAGCACGCGAACTACCCTGCCGCCCGCGAGGCGCGAATCTGCTGTCTTTCTCCGAGGAATGCGTCGGCTTTATGATCCCACCAACTCTTGGTTCGTCCAAGCGAGGTCGGAGTTCTCGGCCTTCGCTCGAGGCCTGCGGCCTCGCTGGACGCCGCAGGCAGCGGCGGATACACTGCTTGCTTCCACGGCTCCAAGTTGCCAAGTGAGTGAGGGCGTTCACGCAGATGCTGAAGTTCTACACCGCCGGTGAATCTCACGGACAAGCGCTTCTTGCGTTCGTTTCCGGCCTTCCCGCGGCTTTGCCGGTAGATTTGAACTTTGTCAATCACGAGCTTCATCGGCGCCAGCTTGGCTACGGCCGGGGCGGCCGGCAAAAAATCGAAAAAGATCGCGCCGACATTTTCGCCGGCGTCCGCCACGGACAGACCATCGGCGCACCCATTGCGCTGCGCATTGAAAACCGTGATTGGGCCAACTGGGAGAACATTCTCCCCGTCGAAGCCACACCCGAATCCCGAGGCCAGGAGAGAAAACTCCTCGCTCCTCGCCCGGGGCACGCCGATCTCGCGGGCTCACAAAAATTCAATTTTCACGACGCGCGCTACGTCCTCGAACGCGCCTCCGCTCGCGAAACCGCGGCCCGCGTCGCTGCTGGTGCGTTCGCCAAGCTGCTGCTTCGCGAATTCGGCACGGAAATTGCCAGCCACACCGTTCAAGTCGGCCACGTGCGGCTGGAACGCGGCGCAACTTGGAAAGAAATTCAAGCGGTCAGCGCCGATCTGGAGTCACCTTTGCGCTGCGTTGATTCCGCCACCCAGGAAAAAATGAAGGCCGAAGTGGACGCCGCTCTGAAAGCAGGCAACACCGTCGGCGGCATTTTTGAGATCGTCGTCCACAACGTTCCCGTTGGTCTCGGCAGCCACGCCCAGTGGGACGAGAAACTCGATGGCCGCCTGGCCCAGGCGCTCATGAGCGTGCAAGCCGTCAAAGCGGTCGAAATTGGCGCGGGCGTCGCTGCGGCCGGCTCTTACGGCAGCGAAGTTCAGGACGAGATCTTCTACGAAAAACCAGCGCGCCGCTTCCGCCGCTCCACGAATCGCGCCGGTGGGATTGAAGGCGGCATCAGCAATGGAGAAGATGTCGTCATCCGCGGCTATCTGAAACCCATCTCCACGCTGCGCCAGGCGCTGCACACTGCGGACATGGTCACCAAGGAACCCGTGGCGGCCGCTTACGAGCGCTCCGACTGGTGTGTCGTCCCGGCGGGCGCGGTGGCCGGCGAAGCCATGATCGCACTTGTGCTAGCGGACACTTTTCTGCAAAAATTTGGAGGAGATTCCCTTTCCGAGATGCGGCGGAATTTCGACAACTATGTCAGACAAATCGACGAGTTCTGAAGTGGCTTCCACCCCGGCCTCGGCATCTATCGGCGCCACCAACGCTGCGCGCAAGATCTATCCCATCGTCAAGTACGGCGATGCCATTCTCGAAAAGCCGACCGCGACGGTAAAAAAGTTTGACGCCGATTTCGAGCAGCTCACAGAGGACATGTTCGCTTCGATGTACGCCGCCCAAGGCGTCGGCTTGGCCGCCCCGCAAATCGGCTTGACCCTGCGCGTGGCCGTCGTCGACGTCACCACGGGGAAAAACCCGGAAGCGAAAATCGTTCTCGCCAATCCCGAAATCATTCATGCCGAAGGAGAAGTTAGGGAAGAAGAAGGCTGTCTCTCGATTCCCGGTTTCCGCGGCTACGTGATGCGCCCGCAATTCGTCACCGTCCGCGCGCAAAACGCCAAAGGTGAATCCTTTGAGATTCGCGCCGAAAACCTGATGGCTCGCGCCTTCTGCCACGAAATCGATCATTTGAACGGCATCCTGTTCCTGCAACACCTCAGCATGCTGAAGCGCGACCTTATCCGGCGCAGAATCAAAAAACTGAAAAAACAAGGCGAGTGGTAGGCTCTCTTGCCGGCTGCTCCCCCGCCCGAAGGAACGCCGAGGGCCTCGATGCGAGTCGTTTTCTGTGGCACGCCGCTTTTCGCCGTCCCCGCGCTCAAGCACCTTCTCTCCCAATCTGATTTCGAGATAGCCGCCGCCATCACTCAGCCGGACCGGGCCCGAGGCCGCGGACAGGAGGTCTCCTTTTCACCTGTGAAGGAAACAGCGCTCGCGGCCGGAATCCCCGTGCACCAGCCGGAAAAAATTCGCGCCCCGGAAGCTCAGGAGCTTCTAGAAACACTCGCGCCAGACGTCATCGTCATTATCGCCTATGGGCAAATCATCCCTCGGCGTCTTCTAGCCATCCCCAAACTTGGCTGGATCAACCTCCACGCTTCGCTGCTTCCAAAATACCGCGGCGCCGCGCCCATCAACTGGGCCATCGTTAACGGCGAGAGCGAAACCGGCGTCACCTCCATGCGCATCGATGCAGGCATGGATACTGGTGAAATGCTGTTGCAAAGAGAGATGGAAATCGGGCCTCTGGAGACCGCTCCCGAGCTAGCCGCTCGCATGTCCGAACTCGGCGCTCCGCTCATGACGGAAACGCTTCGCGCATTGGCGGCCGGCACGATCTCTCCGCGCCCGCAAACTCATGAACTTGCTTCGAGCGCCCCCATGCTCAAAAAGGAGGACGGGCGCATCGACTGGTCCCGGTCTGCCAAGGAAATCTTCAACCGCATCCGCGGTTTCGCGCCCTGGCCCGGCGCTTACACTTCTTTCCGCGGTCAGACCTGCCACATTTGGGGCGAGCCGGCGCCTGCTGACTTGGGCGAGGAGCGCCGGAAGCAAGCGAAACCCAACGTTGCCGGAACCTTGCTCGTCGAACGGAATGCGGCGATGGTTCATTGCGGTGGCGCAACCTATTTGCGTCTCCTCGGCGTCAAACTGGAAGGGCGCAAACGAGTCTCGGCTGCCGAGTTTATCAACGGCGCCCACTTGTTTTCTGGCGAACACTTCGGCGAAACCTAGTTTGCGCGGTACTCAACGCTCAGGCATACTCAAAAATTGACCCCCTCGTCGAAACTCTCTCTGCTCGGGTCTTTGGCAGGATTGGCAATGGATACACCAGCATCGGGAGCTCACATTCCATGAACAGTTCGAAAGCACCACTAACGAGCGGGAGTTTCAGCACCCGTGCGAAGCAATTCTTTCGCTTGGCCGCCTGCTGGGCGCTGGCTGCGCAACTCACTGGCCTGCCCCTGACTTTCGCCTCCGGCAACACTTCCTCGGCAGCCGCCGTCGATAAACCCGCTCCAAAAGCGGCCAGCGACCCGGTTATGAGAGTCATGCAGGCCGAACTGGCCCGCGCCTCTTCGGACCTGGGCAAAACGGACTCCGCGCCCTACTACATGAGCTATACCGTCTATGACCAGAATCTGGTCGTGCTGGTGGGCGCTTATGGCAGCCTTCTCACCGATGCTTCCCTCGAGCGCCGCCAAGCCGACGTGGTCATGCGCGTGGGCACCCCGGCCCTCGACAACACGCACGGGCAAAGCCGCTCGACAGGAATGAGCTCTGGCAACTTGCCGCTCGGCGACGACCAGGACGCCATAGCCCGCGTGCTTTGGGAACTGACGGACCGAGAGTACAAACGCGCCGCGCCTGCATTTCTAAACGTAAGAACAAACACCGCCGTGCGCGCGGAAGAAGAAGACAAGTCGCCGGACTTCTCCAAAGAAACTCCCGAAACGCATCTGGGCAGTGTCACTCCCCCGCCCGCTTTCGATCGCTCCTCTTGGGAAGGCGAAATCCGCCGCCTGTCGGGAGTTTTCCGCAAATATCCCGATATCTATTTTGCTACGGTGGTCCTGCAGGTAACGGACTCCAACGCCCGCATGGTTTCCAGCGAGGGCAGCGCCATTGAAACTCCCAGCGCCACCACGCGCCTGGTCATGGAAGCGCAAACCCGCGCCGATGACGGTATGGAGCTGCTCCGCGTGGAAACCTTCCAGGCGCCTTCGGCCGGCGGCCTTCCCAGTGAAGGCGATCTCGCTGCCAAAATCGCCAAGATGGCCGACGATTTGAAGGCTCTCAAAAATGCCCCGGTCGCCGAGCCTTACGACGGCCCCGCTCTGCTGAGCGGCCGCGCCGCCGCAGTCTTTTTCCATGAAGTGCTCGGTCACCGCCTGGAAGGGCACCGCCAACGCGATGAGGAAGAAGGGCAAACCTTCACGAAAAAAGTCGGCCAGGAAGTGCTCCCGAAATTCCTGAGCGTCACCGACGATCCCACCATCCACGAGTTGGCCGGCATGAAATTAGCTGGCTCCTATGACTTCGATAACGAGGGCGTTCCCGCAAAGCGCGTCGAAGTCATCAAGGACGGCATCCTGAAAAATTTTCTATTGTCGCGCATGCCTATCAAGGATTTCAGCCAGTCCAACGGCCATGGCCGCAGCCAGCCCGGCCTGATGCCCACGGGCCGTCAGGGCAACTTGATTGTGACTTCCACCGAAAACGTTCCGGAAGCCGAAATGCGCCAGAAGCTGATCGAGGAGGTAAAAAAGCAGAACAAGCCCTACGGCTTGTACTTCGACGATATCCAGGGCGGTTTCACACTGACCACGCGCTCTCTGCCGCAAGCCTTCCAAGTTCTTCCCGTGATCGTCTACAAAGTTTACGCGGATGGGCGTCCCGATGAACTGGTCCGCGGCGTGGACATCGTTGGCACCCCTCTTGCGGCGCTCACTCGCATCTTGCTGACCGGCGACCAGCAGCACGTCTTCAACGGCGTTTGCGGCGCGGAGAGTGGCCAGGTACCGGTCTCCGCTGTTGCTCCAGCCATGCTCTTTTCAGAAATGGAAGTGCAGAAGCGCCAGCATTCCCACGATCGGCCGCCCATCTTACCTGCGCCCGGTTTTGAAGACCCAGCTCCTCGAAAAGACGCGCAAGCCAAGCCGGCGGTGAAGCCATGAAAATTCTTCGCGCACTGACCAGTTCTCTTCTAGCAGGTTTGCTTCTCGTTGGCGTCGCCGAGCTTGGGGCTGCCACGCCCAATGCCGTTCCAAGAAACTTACCGGGAACGCTCGGCGAGTCGGACAGCGTTCGATGGGACGCCGCCGCGCCCCATCCCGCTGCCGCTGGCGATGCCTTGCTGGAAGCTCTTCTCACCGAACTGGACCGCTCCAAAGCGCAACTCAAAATCGAGCAAGTCCAGGCACCTTATTACATCGAATACCGCGTCAACGATGTCGATGACTACGACGCCGAAGCCGCTTTTGGCGCTCTGCGGGAGAGCCAGCGCGTTCATCTCCGCGTCCTTCGCGTGGTCGTGCGTGTCGGCGACTACAAGCAAGACAGTTATTTCGGCCAGGGCATGGGCGAAACCAACATTCTCCCGCTTGACAACGATCCCATCGCTCTTCGCCATCAGATCTGGCTCACAACCGACGAAGCTTACAAGGCTGCCGGGCAGGCTCTTGCCGAAAAACAAGCCGAAATGAAGCGCTTCAGCGCCGACCCCAACCCCGTTGACGATTTTTCCAAAGAGACCGTGGTCACCGCGCTCGATCCCATCGTTTCTCTCAAGATCGATGAAGCGGCCTGGAACAAAACTCTCTCGGAGATGACGGATCTTTATCGCCAGTATCCAGAAATTCAATCGGTCAGTGCTTCGGCCCGCTTCTCGGCCGTCAATGAGTACTTCGTCGACTCCGAAGGCACCGTCACGCGGAATGGCAAGACCACCTACAACCTGCAACTGAACAGCTCCGCACAAGCCGACGACGGCATGCGCCTCAGCCGCAATCCCTACTGGATGGTTGGCCGCGCAGAAGAACTCCCTTCCCGTGATAAATTGCTCAGCGACGCGAAGCAGGCCCTCGAAACCGTCCTGGCCCTGCGCAATGCGCCCATTGTCGAGGAAGAATATCGCGGTCCCGTGCTTTTCGCTCCGGATGCCTCTGATGACGTGATCGCCTCGCTGGTAGGTTCAAACATTGTGGGCCGCAAGCCGCAACCGGGACGACCCAATCGTACCGTCGGCGCGTTCGCTACCAGCTACAAAACCCGCGTGATGCCCAGTTTTCTCACCATCATTGACGACCCTACGCTGAAAGATTTTCAGGGGCACAGCCTGGTGGGAAGCTACGACGTGGACAACGAAGGCGTCAAAGCCAAGACCGTCAACATCATCGAAAAAGGCATGCTCAACAACTATTTGGTCGGTCGCCAGCCCGTCCGCGATTTTCCCGCGTCGAACGGCCACGGCCGCGCCGCCCCGGGCTCCGGACCGTCGCCGAGTCTCGGCGTGCTCCTGTTAAAGAGCGCCGAAGCGCAACCTCCCGAGGAGCTGAAGAAAAAAATTATCCAGATGGTCGCCGAGCAGGGCAAACCCTACGCGTATCGCGTCGACACCCTCGGCCCCGGCAATTCTCCGCGTCTCTTATATCGCGTTTACGCGGACGGCCACGACGAGTTGGTACGCGGGGCCGTGTTCAGTGAACTGGATGTGCGCGCCTTGCGAAGCAATCTCATCGCCGTCGGTAACGATCCGCTCGTCAGCAATCGCAGCGGCGGCGTGCCCACGACTATTATTTGCCCTTCGCTGCTCTTCGACGAACTCGAGGTGAAGCGCGCGGACACCAGCAAAGACAAATTGCCGGAGTATCCGGCGCCGCCACTGAAAAAGTAAAAACCCTTTCCGTTCCCGCGCTTGCGGTTTTACAATCAAATCAGCCACCGAAAACCTCGGAACGGCCAACTCGCATGACTCTCAGAGAACGACTCGAATGGGTAAGCCGGATGGCGCTGCTGGTCTTCATCCTGGCGGCAGCAGCGTTTCTCAGCGCCATCACGGCCATGCGCATCGCCATCCATGGCCGTGAAGTCAATATGCCCAATCTGGTCGGCAAGAACGTCGCCGAAGCCAACAGTCTGCTGCGCACGCGCGGCCTCGTCCTTCGCATAGCGGACCGCATTTGTAGCGAGCTTCCTATCAACGTCGTCGTGCGGCAAAGCCCACCGCCGGGCATGCTTATGAAAGTTTCGCAGCAAGCCCATGTAGTTCTCAGTCTGGGCCAGCGGCAGTTACAAATCCCACTGCTCGAGGGAAACTCCCTTCGGGCCTCGCGCATTGAGCTGCTTCGCGCGGGCCTTCAAGTCGGAGAAGTTTCCGGCATCACCACGCCCGAAGAACCTGCGGACACCGTTATGCTCCAAACGCCGCGCCCCGGCGCGGGCGCCGCCACTCCTCGCGTCGATGTCCTGGTCTCCGCCGGCCCGCGCGACGTTGCCTACGTCATGCCCCACCTCGTCGGCCTGAACGAAGTCGACGCCCAGCACCGCCTCGATGTCGCAGGTCTGCGGCGCAAGGTCAACTACGTTTCCGCTCCTCAGTGGCCCCACGGCGCGGTCATCGATCAAACTCCGCTGTCCGGCCAGCGCATCCCCGGCTCCGTGACCATCGACCTCACGGTTGCAAATTAAGCCTCTTCCGGGCCTGGCGTGACCCAACCAAGAACCGCTGCCCATCCGTAGCCATATGCAGATAGAAATCAAGCAGACACCAGGCCGCCACGGCTAAGACTCTGCTCGGTTTATGTCCCCTTTGGGACAGACAACGGAATTCCCTACGTGATATCTCTAGTTCTAAAGGATTTGGCCCTCCTCTGGCTTACAGCTACAGGCTTCCTCACTCGCAAGACGGAGTACTTGGTAAGGAGAATTTCACATGAAAGTGTTGCGGTTCGCCGCCTCCCTATTTGCGCTCACGGGCCTGGGAATTCTCGCTCCCGCTCCAAAAGCACAGTCTATCGTTGGCTCAACAGCCACGACTTCAAGCCCGGCCGACGCCCCTGCCCCGTTAGACCCCGCGCCACCGCTCTTCGTCTACAGCCGGCCAACCGAGAGAATGAAGATTCGAACCTATGTATTCGATGCCTTTGGTCCCTATCCCGTCGTGGGGGCCGCACTTATAGCGGCAGTCAATCAACGGGAGGGAACTCCGCCTGAGTGGCGGCAAGGCGCGACAGCCTACGGTGAGCGATTCGGATCCAATCTCGCCATCGCCGCGGTAACCACCACGACGCGTTACGCCTTGGCGGAAGCCTTCCGGGAAGACACCGTCTATTACCGCTGCGAATGCAAAGGAGTTTTTCGTCGCCTGGGGCATGCTCTGATTTCGACGGTGACGGCACGCCGGGGCCAAGATGGTCATCGCCGCTTGTCTTTCCCGGCCGTCGCTGCACCCTACGCAGGCACGATGATGGCTGTCTATGCGTGGTATCCGGAACGCTACGGCCCCAAAGACGCCTTGCGCATGGGCAACTATAACCTCCTAGCATTCGCGGGAGGAAACGTCGCTCTCGAGTTCATCTATGGAGGACCTCACACTCTATTCAGTCGTCTTCATCGCCCGGCGTTGTCAGGGACAGATGCAGGAAGCACCTCGAACCACTGAGCACAAATTGTGAGTCACAACGCAAGTATTCCTCACCGCCTGATCGGCCAGGACGCGCCGCCCGCTCCATCATTGGTGCGAGCTACTTTCACTGTCCTGTGGACCCCGATCAACGGCTTCCTGGAGTGGTTCGGCGAACTCGGTCTTTTTTCATGGCAGGTTCTGCGGGCGGCGGTGCGGCGACCCTTTGAAGGGCAAGAGCTGCTTCGCCAGTTCGATGAAATCGGTTCCAAATCCTTGCCGTTGGTGGCGCTCGCGGGCGCAGCCATCGGTTTCGTGCTCTCCTTGGAAAGCCGCAGTAGCCTGGTGCACTTCGGCGCCCAGTCCATGCTTCCCGCCGCGCTGGTGTACTCCATCATCCACGAAACTGGGCCTATCGTAACCGGCCTGGTCGTCAGCGGCAGGGTGGGCGCAGGGATCGGCGCTGAATTGGGCTCCATGAAAGTGACCGAGCAGATTGATGCCATCGAGGCTTCCGGCGTAAATCCCTACAAGTTTCTGGCCTTCACGCGCATCCTGGCCTGCATACTCGTGCTTCCTCTGCTAACGATGGCCGCCGATTTCTGCGGCGTGCTCTTCGGTTGGATCGCCGAGACCGCGGCCGCGCCGGTTTCCTTCCAAAGATTCGTCAGTCAGGGGTTTGCCGGGTCCAGCTTCAAAGACTTTCTTGCCCCCACCTTCAGAACACTCGTTTTCGGACTGATCATCGGCATGATCGGCTGCTTCCAGGGAATGCGCACGCGAGGCGGCACTGCGGGCGTGGGACTTTCGGCCACGAGTTCCGTCGTCCTTTCCTCGCTCTTTGTCATTCTGGCCGACGTCATCTTGGTCAAAATAATCCTGGTGTTCTTTTCATGATGCCCGCTGAACAACAAGTCTTGCCTGTTCTGGAGGAAAGCGCAGGCACCCGCACGATGGCCGGCTCCAGCAAGCGAAGCGACACACCTGCGGTGGTCCTCGGAGGCTTGCATAAGTCCTTTGGCAGTCAGGTCGTGCTGGACGGAATTGCTCTGACCGTCCAGAGTGGTGAAACTCTAGCCATGCTCGGACGCAGCGGCACCGGCAAAAGCGTCCTGCTCAAACTCATCATCGGCCTCGAAAAACCAGACTCGGGCTCCATTCACGTCCACGGCCAGGAGATCACCCGCCTCGATCTCGAGGCACTAAACGCCATCAGGAAAAAGATGGGCTTTTTATTTCAACACGCGGCGCTGTACGACTCCTTGAGCGTCGAGCAAAACATTGCCTTCCCGCTAAGGCGCCACACAAAAATGACGGACTCCGAATGCACAGATCGCGTAAAGCAACTCCTCGCGAGCGTAGGCATGGAAAGCGATCTCAAGAAAATGCCCAGCGATATTTCCGGCGGCATGCAAAAGCGCGTAGGCCTGGCGCGGGCCCTGGCGCTCGAGCCCGACATCCTGCTGCTCGATGAACCAACCGCGGGTCTCGATCCCATCACCTCCGGCGAGATCGATGAGCTCATTCTCAAGTTGCAAGAGGAGCACGACATGGCCTCCATCGTAGTCACTCACGATTTGCAAAGCGCAAAAACGATCGCCGACCGCATCACACTTCTCCACGAAGGCCATGTGCTCATCGACGGCAGCTTCGAAGACCTGGAGAAGAGCGATAACGAATTTGTCTCAGAATTTATGAAGCGGGATTCTTAGGGAGCGCATATGTCAAGGACGGCGAGGCTCGGAGCTTTTGTCATCGTAACGCTGGCGATTCTTGCAGCGGGAGTCTTCATCATCGGGAGCAAGCAGTACTTATTCACTCCCACCTATCGGCTGAAGGCCCAGTTCGCCACCGTCGTGGGCCTCGATCGAGGCGCGGAAGTTCGCATCGGCGGCGTGCACACCGGCACGGTTCGCGAAATCGACCTACCCAGCAAGCCCAACGACAAAATCACCGTGTTGATGGATCTCCAGCAATCGACCCACGGGATCGTCAAGCAAGACTCCATAGCTTCGATCGAAACCGAAGGGCTCCTTGGAAACGAATACGTGGCAATCTCGTTCGGAACCGCCCAAGCACTGAACGTGAAGGATAACGATACCATTGGCAGCGAACCGCCGCTGGTGATCGCCGACCTGATGAAGAAAGCCGACGGCATTCTGGACACCAGTCAGCAAGCCCTGACCAACGTCACGGTGGTAACCGCCAATCTCAGTTCCATCAGCGGCAAGATCAATCAAGGTCAGGGAACCATCGGCGCACTGGTAAACGACAAGAAGGTGTATACCCAGCTGGATGAGACCACCGCCGGCCTGCGCGACACCGTCAACCACGCCCAGGCAGGCGTAACCGCTTTCCAGGAAAACATGGAAGCCATGAAATCGAATTTTCTCGTGCGCGGATTCTACAAGAAACGCGGCTACGAAAACTCCGCCGACCTCGAAAAAAACGAAATCCCTCAGCTTCCTGAAACGGCACCTCTAAAGACGTTCACTTTCGACTCCAAACAGCTCTTCGACAAACAGGATAACGCCAAACCAAAGAACCAGAAATCATTGCGCGCTGCCGGCCAGTTTCTGACCGACACGGAGTTTGGCGTCGCGGTCATCGTGGTTTCTACCGGCGCGACGGGGGACACGCAGAAGGATTTGGTGCTCACCCAGGCTCGCGCCATGGTCGTGCGAGACTACCTAGTCGGCAATTTTTCTTTCGACGATTTACAACTGAAGACTCTGGGACGCGGCAAAGGCACTAGCGACACTCCCGATTCCGGCTGGGGCACGGTAGCAATCATCGTGTACCCGGCTGACACCGAAGCCCACACACAAACCAGCGCGGCGAATCCGAAGTGAATATAAAGCGCTCAGCCGCTTCGCCGGCCGTGCGGCTGAATGTCCATCCACGCTGAGCCGGAGTGCCTCGCATGAAGACATCGCCGTCTGACCAAGCTGTGAACAATCCAACGCAGTTTAATATCGCCGCCATCGCCAAGCTGGAAGAGGAGGCCCTGGATCGCAGGACTGGTACCGAACGCCAAAGCGATGCCATCGTAAGATTCATCGGCAGCCCCAGGTTCCTGCTGTTGCACTTAATTCTGGTGGGCACCTGGATGGCCGCAAATCTCAACCTGATTCCCGGCGTGCATGCTTTCGATCCTTTCCCGTTTGGTATTCTGGCGCTTTTTGTTTCCTCGGAGAGTGTTTTCCTTACCATCTTCGTGCTCATCAGTCAGAATCGCATGGCTCGCCAGGCGGAAAGGCGCTCGCATCTCGATCTTCAGGTAGGCATGCTGGCCGAGCAGGAACTAACCATGCTGCTGCAGATGCTACAAAAGCTTTGCCAACACTCCGGCATAGATATGAAATCAACAACCCGGCAAGTGCAGGGCTTCAGCGAGACCACCGACGTTCAAAAGCTGGCCAGCGAACTCGAGGAAAAGCTCCCGGACCAGTAGCCAGCGTGGCTCGCTGTCTGTCCGTCACTGGCCGTAAACCAGCACGTGAAACGTGCCTTGAATCGGCGCGCGGTTGGGGTGCGGCCGGTCTGCGGTGGGCGCAGGCGCCGGAGCAAAGTCCGCCGTGTCCAGGAACAAATTATGCGTCTTGGTATCGAGGCCCATGGTCTTGGCACCGTATTCCGTCTTGATCGTTTGCGCTTCGCTGAACTTGTCCGGCGAATCTTCGTGGAATACATGCACCATTCCATCGCGCGTGGAAACAAATACCATCCCGGTTTCCGGATCGTACGCAGCTGCATCCACTCCTGCAGTAATCGGAAATGACTGAATCACTTTCCCGCTCTCGGAGTCCAGCACAACCATCATCTGCGGATTCCGTCCCGCGCTGAACAATCGGTGATGCCGAACGTCCATGGCCAGCGCGGTAGGCGCACCCGCGGGAGCCAGCGGCCACCTTGATTTGATCTTCAGCGTTGCGCTATCAACGGCCACAAGCTCGCTCTTATCCTCCAAATTGATGTACACCGTCCCCTTACCATCGGCCACGGCAAACTCCGGCCCGCCTCCAAGGTCAATGGTCCCCACCACAGTGCCGCTCTGGGCATCAATCACCGTCGAACTGTGCGGATCGCCGTTCATCACGAAGACGTGCTTCGAAGCAGGATCATAAATCACGCAATCGGCGTCATTATCAGCCTTGGCTTCCCCGGTAACCTTGAGGGTCTTCAAATCAAAAATGATCACTTTACCTTGAGCGCCATCGCTAATGAATCCACGCCCAAACTCGCTGGCCACGGCAACACCGTGGTCCTGCTTTAAACCGGTGATGTTTGCGAGAAGCGCACCGCTGTCGGCGTCGATCACCTTGATTTCCGTGCCGTGTGAAAGATAGACGCGCCGCGCGGCTGAATCCACGGTGACGTAGTCGAAGTACTCACGAGTGCTCCCCTCGGCCGCACCAAAGCTGTATTTCTTCAACAGGTGATAGCCGTTCGTCGCGGCCATCACCACCGAGGCCGCACCCAGCACAATCAGTAGGCCGCCACTTGCAAAACGCCCGAATCCCTTACCGTTCATGAGCATCCTCCGTCCGAGATAAATCGCTTCCCTAACGCTCGATGGTTCGAGTCCCGCTTCCCGCAGAAAAATGGGCTTACCGCGTCAGAAACAAACTAGCGCGTCGCGTCTAAACAGAAGATAAATCGTGGCGGCCTAGGTATGCGTTCCTTCCTTCTCTCTAAGGCACTGCGCCATCAATCCGGAATGCGTAAGCGCATTTGCCCGGAGCCTCGACCGGAAGTTCGATCCGCAATCCATCGGCTTGTTGCTTGAAGGCAACCTTGGCTTCTGGTCCAAGCAAAGTAACCGATCGAATGGTTTGTCCATTCATCGCGCTGCTCCCAAGCGAACGTATAACCGCCTGGCCTCCGGAAGGCCAACCTAGCTCAATCGCGTACAGCGTCTTCCCTTTGACAGTGAATCGAAAATCCTCTGCGGTGTAGCCCGTTGTGTCGGTATCGTGAAACGATCCCGCCTGAACTTTCGTCGGCCCTTCCCCGAACGTCTTCCATGGGCGCGTCCCGTAAATCGCTTCTCCGTTGGCTTTCAGCCACGAACCCACATCCCGCAGCACCCCCTGCACTTCCTCCGGTATTGTGCCGTCAGACCGCGGCCCAATATTCAAAAGCAAATTCCCATTTTTACTCACGATATCGATCAACTGCTCGATCACGAACTCCGCCGTCTTGAAGGTATCATCCTGGATGTATCCCCACGACTTGTTGCTCACCGAAGTGTCCGTCTGCCAGTACAGCGGACGTATCTCTGCCAACTGTCCGCGCTCCAAATCGAGCACCGCGCTGTGTTCCTCGATCGCGTAATCCTTGTAGTTGATCACTCCGACATGGTCGCCGTAGCCCAGCGAGGTGTTGTAGTAAAATGCCGCGAACCGCGTCAAATCCGCCCGCACCCGAGGCTGCCCTATCCACCAGTCAAAATACATGATGTCCGGATGATATTTCTCGACGATCTCCGATGAGCGCGCCAGCCAATCCCGAGTCCAAGCCGCCGATACAAACGTGAAGTCATTCGACAGTGGCGTCCCCGGTTTGGCTTCCATCCAGGTATGCGCCGGCCCGTAAAATGCGGCGTACTTAGGATCATTGATGTCAGACGCAATCTGCCGGCCAACGCCCAGAAAGAAATTATGTTCCACGCGATGTGACGACGCACCAAAATGAAGCCCCTCCGTCCTCACCGCCTTGGCCAGTTCCCCAATTACATCACGGTGCGGTCCCATCTTCGCCGCCGTCCAGTCACTCAAACCGCTGTCATACATCGCAAACCCGTCATGATGTTCCGCCACCGGCACTACATATTTGGCTCCCGCCTCCTTAAAGAGCCAGGCCCACGCCGCCGGGTCAAACCGTTCCGCCCTGAACATCGGAACAAAATCCTTGTACCCAAACTTATCCACCGCCCCATACGTGGCGATGTGGTGCTTGTACTCGTCCGATTCCTCTCGATACATATTTCGCGGATACCACTCATTTCCAAAGGCGGGAACCGAATACACTCCCCAATGTATGAAGATTCCAAACTTCGCGTCCTTATACCACCCCGGCACTTCGTACCTCTCGAGCGATTCCCAATCCGGGCGGAACGGCCCCTCCCGGCCCTTGCGGTCCACTTCTTCAAGGATGGCCGCTCGTGCCTCATCATATTTTGCGCTGGCCCGCTGCCAAGCTTGATCGATAACCTTTGGTTCTAGAGAGGCCGTCGCAGCGCTCGCACCCGAAGAACCCCGGGCCTGCGCATCCATGGCCCTAGGAACAACCGCCAGAATTCCCGAGATCAACGTCACGACGGCAACCCAACGACCGAAGCATGCCGCCTTCACCGGAAACCTGAGTCTCCTGTCCATTCACGACAGCTCCATCCTGTCTGCCAACTCACCAAGACCGCTGAACGCAATCGTGAACTACATACCCAGAATCTCGCCGGCCGTCAACGCATAAATCGCACCGCATTCCGCCACTCGTCGCATATCCACATATTCCTTCGGCCCGTGCGCGACCGAAAGCAACCCCGGCCCATAGGCATACGCCGGCATCCCCCGCGCCGCATAAAATCGCGTCTCCAAAAGTCCCGGGCACATCTCAAACCGCGGCGCCTCACCGGTGACCGCTACAACGTTTCTAGCGAGCGCCTGCCCCAACTCCCGATCGCCCGAACAAGCCCCCGACCGCCCCTCCTGAAATATCTCCCACCCCAAGGGAATGCCATCGCGTTGACATTCTTCGAAGACCCCTATCAGCCGGGCCTTCTCCAGTTCCAGGTCTTCCTCAGGATTAATCCGCCGGTCCACGGTGAACCAGCACTTCTCGGGCACCACGTTGAAGTTCGCCCCGCCTCCGCTTTGCCCACCCACCAGCAAAATCGAATGGCGCGCCCGCGAAGCTAGACCCTCGCTCCCTTCCTTCAAATCAGGTTCCGCCCCAATGTTATGTTCCGTCGACCGCGACTCAACTTCCCGCTTGAGCACCAGCAGTCGTTCCACCACGCGATGCATCCGTTCAAATGCGTTTTCTCCCCGGTGCTGCAAACCCACGTGTGCCGCCTTGCCCCGTACCTCCACCCGCAGCGAAATCGCTCCACGATTGGCGTTCCAAACCACCCCGCTGGTCGGCTCCGCGGTCAGCATCCCGATTCCCCCGCGCCCCAACAATCCTTCGCTCGCCAACCACGCCGATCCGCGCGCTCCTCCCGTTTCCTCATCCGGAACCAGCAGCAACGCGATTTTCCCACAGAGCCCCGCGCCACATTCCTTGAGGGCCCGCATGCCATACAACATCGCCACAATCCCGCCCTTCATGTCACAAGCCCCGCGCCCAAACAAAAAATGCTTGTTCCGCATTGGCTTGAACTGCTCCACGGACTGCGCGGGCACCACATCGTAGTGCCCATGAAAATAGAGCGTCCGCTCTCCCCGGCCATACTCCCCAAGCAGACAAGCCGGACTCTCCTTCAAATTTCTTGCCTTGGTTTTAGGTTGTAACCGCTTGAAAGCAAAGCCAAACCGGCGGATGTAGTTCTCAAGGATGGTGGCCACCAGCCGATAATTTTCGCCCGGCGGATTTTCCGAGGGGATCGCCACCAGCTCCGCGACGGCCCGGGCCATCTCCTCCTCATGCGCCCGCATCCACTTCAAAATCGCGGCGACCCGCCGCGCTTCTTCGCTTTTTCCAGCGCTCATGAGCACTGAGGCTATAGCGCCGCCACTCCAACCGAGAGCTCCATTTTGGTTTTAACGGGACTCGCGCCTATTCCGATGCCCTCTTCGACGCCCCCCCGTTGCGACCGATCCGCAGTTCACTCGGCCGGCAGAGTTGGCTGCCGATGATGATGCAAAATTCTTTACGCTATCGGCGATACCGTGGTTCAATCGCAATGCCAGGCGCACCTGGCCACCTCTCGGGAGGACCAAGATGGAGAGCATCATCGCTAAACTATTGGACGATTTTGAACATGGCAGAACGACACGACGCCAGCTAATCAAGAGCATTGCTCTTGTCGCCACAGCCGCCGCCGTTCCGCGCCCCGCTTCGGCGGAAAACTCCAAGGGCTTCAAGGGCGTCGCGGTCAATCACATTTCCTACCAGGTCAACGACTACGCGAAGACCCGCGACTTCTACGCGGATTTGCTGGGGATGAAGGTCGTCGCCGATACCGGCAAGCAGTGCAACCTGATCCTCGGCGACACCAATACTTTTGTGATTCCCCGCAACGCGCCGGAAGGCAGTGCACCGCCGCGTATCGATCATATCGCTTATACGATCGAGAATTGGGACAAGAATGCGGTAAAGGCGGAACTAGATCGTCGCGGCCTTAATCCCCAGCCCGACACCGACAACAGTTTTCACATTAAGGATCCGAACGGCTTCGATCTTCAGATCAGCGGCAAGGATATGAAGCCGGCCTAGCTGGTGGTACTCGGCGCTCGCTGTTCGGTCCCGTTAGCTCCGTTCGCTGGAGGGGACCTGCCCAGACCCTCGCGGACGCCAGAGCGCGCGTGCGGGAAGTTCTGGTGAATTCTCCCGGCGAGTACGGGCTCTTGAACCAGACGACAGGAAACAAGCCCGATGATATCGGCAAGGCGGCAGCCCGATGATCAGATGCAAACGCCATTCAGAAGGGACGCCATGACCGGCGCAGAATGGAGGTTCCCGGACTGGCAGCTACCGCTTGAGGAAGCAGGTCCGGAAATTGACCGTTATGTCGAGCGGAACGCGATAAATGCCCAGCTATCCCTTCAAACGCGATAGACCGAGTCTCGAGTCCTGATACGGAATACGAGCTTTAGGCATCCAAGGAACACACCCCTACCCTGGCGGACAGGCACCCCGAACCCTGCGCCACGTGCCCTCCTTTGCGTCTCAAGTTCAGTTCCCACCATAGATTCGAGTCCCTAGAGTGGAGCATCCACCAGCCCATGAAAATCTCTATACCGGGGTGCATCCGTGAAAAAGATGACGTCCGTTTTCTTTCTTGCACTTGTGTTTTTGAGTGTGGAACGGTCCCAAGCGAACGAAAAACGAGCAGCGGTGCCCGAGAAGGTAGTTTCCGCCAAGACCATCTATATCGATAACCAAACCACCGACGCCGAACTTCAACATCACGCCTACATGGGTCTAAACAAGTGGGGCCGGTATGAAATTGTGGACTCCAGCGAGAAAGCGGACATCGTGCTGCGTCTTTCCGGGAGCAGCATCGTGAAATTCGTCCCGGGCGGAGATCCTTCCACTACCCACAAGGCCAAGCCGGTCAGCGAAAAGTCCGCGGAAGCAGAAGAACTCGCCCCGCCAGGATGCACGCGGCTCACTCTGATCGAGCCGAGGAGCGGAACCACGTTGTGGTCAGACGTAAGAAAGACGTCCAACGCCCAGGAAAAGAGCAGGCTCCTCGACGGGCTGCACGAAACCGTCGATCAGCAAGAAAAGCGGCATAGCAAGTAGTTGGTGAAGTTAAATCGAGAGGCGTCTCGGCAGAAAGATGGACAGTGCGAGCGCAGCAAAATCAACCGACGCGGTTTTGCGTCCCCTTGCCGACTTCATCGAGCCAGCGCTCTAAAACCGGCTGGAATTCCGGCTCCGTCTCCAGGAAAACCACGCCCGCGCCCATATTTGCCTGGGAATAGACGATTTTTGATTTGGCCTCGAAGAAAGCGTCCCCAGCGGAAATCTTCACCAGCACGAAGGTCCCTACCGGGAACGGATTCATCATATCCAGATAGCAGCCGTGGAGGCTCAACTCGCTGACGCGTGTGGCAATGCGCACGTCCGAGGACTCCTCTATGAGCTCGGCACTGGCAATAAATGTAAATCTAGGGGTACGACGCCGTTCTGCTCCCAATGAGTAGCCTCCGAAAGGATGCCGCACTACCTCTTGGTATGATGGTACGACGGATTGCGAGAATGTTGTTCGCCATTCGCCCAAATCATAACTAGTGGAACCGCGATGACCTCGATTTTTGGGTCGCGCGTTCTTGCGAGCTTGGCCGCGAAAAACAGCTGGCCACGAATCAGAATTCGCGAACCAGTTGTAGGTCAAAAAAAAGAGGTCGCTGCGTCGGCGGCCGCTTTTTTTGGCGCGAGCCGTGCTTCGATGGAAGCGTGCAGGTTTCACTGAGAGTGATAGGATACGGTCCTTCAGAAACGAGATGCGCGCAGCCCAGTCGAAGCTCGGCACGCGTTCCGGCACGGTCCGGCTGAAAACGACTGGGTCGCGGAGAAAATCGTAGAGGAAAGCGAGTGATACTCAAGATGAAAAAACTGATTTTGCTCCTCCTGATTTCATACCCGATGGTTGCCGAGCGAGTGTTTGCGCAAGAGGCCGGAGAGAACAAGGTTCAAACGGGGGAGCGCCATGAGTTTACGATTGCGAATTTCAAAACGGAGAGCGGCGTTGTTTTGCCGCAGGCGCGCGTGGTGTACGGGACGTATGGGAAGTTGAACGCGGCCAAGGACAACGCGGTTTTGCTGCCGTCGCACTACATGGCGAATTTCCACGGGTATGAGTGGCTGATCGGAGGGGACAAGGCGCTGGACCCCTCGAAGCTGTTTCTTGTGGCGACGGAATTGTTTGGGAACGGAGATTCTTCTTCGCCGAGTAACACGCCGGAACCGTTTCACGGGCCACGCTTTCCTGTGACGAGCATTCGCGACAACGTGGAGGCGGTGCACCGGCTGCTTACCGAGGAACTCAAAATCACGCATTTGCGCGCGATTGTCGGTTTTTCGATGGGCGCGCAACAGGCGTTTCAGTGGGCCGTGAGCTATCCCACGATTGCGGACGGCATTGTCGCAACAGCGGGAACGGCGAAATGTTACCCGCACGGGATCGTGCGGCTCGAAGGACAGATCGCGGCGCTCACGACCGATCCGGTGTTCGCGAATGGAGAGTACAAGGAGCAGCCCAAGAAGGGGCTCGAGGCGTTTGCGGTGGTCTGGACGGGGTGGCTGTTTTCGCAGGAATGGTGGCGGAAGGAGTTGTGGCGCGAGGGAGCGAAACCAGGGACAACGTTCCAGAGTTTCGTGAATGATTTGCGCACGAATTTCATTCCGGGAGCGGATGCCAACAATCTCATTCTGCAGATGCGCACCTGGGAGGTTCACGACGTTGGGACCACGCCGGGATTTGGCGGAGACGTGGAGAAGGCGTTACGGTCGATCAAGGTTCCATTTTTGTACATGCCGTCGGAAACGGATTTGTATTTTCCGGTGGGGGATGCGAAGTATGAAGCGGGCTTTATGCCCACGGCGACGCTGAAGCCCATTCCATCGCTGTGGGGACACACGGCTGGCGCGGCGAGCAATCCCGCGGATGCCAAATTCTTGAATGAGAACGTTGGGAGATTTCTGGCAGCTAGGAACTAACTCATGACCACCAACAGTGATCGCCGGAGAGCGCGGGAGTTGGCCGCGGAGTATGCGGGAAAGGGAGACCCGACGGGCTGGTTTGAGGTGCTTTATCAGGAGGCGGAAGCAGGGAAAAGCATTGTGCCGTGGGCCGATCGCGGAGCCAATTCCAGCCTCATCGAATTTTGCCGCCTGAACCCGCAACCGTCGGACGGAAAGCGGGCGTTGGTGATTGCGTGCGGACTGGGGGATGACGCGGAGCAATTGGCGGCGTGGGGATTCGAAACGACCGCTTTTGATATTTCAGAGACCGCGATTCGAACCGCACGCAATCGATTTCCGAAGAGCCGTGTGAGGTATTGCGTCGCGGACTTGTTCGAGCCCCCGGCGGAATGGGCCGGGAAGTTTGATTTCGTTTTCGAGGCCAATACGGTGCAGGCGCTTCCTGCCAGCATTCGAGCAAAAGCGATCGAGAGAATCGCGGGGTTCGTGAAACCGGGCGGCAGGCTGTTGGCCATTGTCAGGGGACGTGAGGTGCACGAACCGGAGGGAGAATCACCGTGGCCGCTGACGCGCGCAGAACTCCAGGACTTTGTGCGTGCCGGGCTTACCGAGGAAAGCTTCGAAGAGTATTTTGACACGGAAGAACCGCCGGCGCGGAGATATCGCGTTTTGTATGCGAGAAAGAAAGAAGGCGATGGGAAAGATGGGAGGGCAAAAGAGTATGGGCTTGCGGATGGCTTCAGGGCGAGTTAGGGCTTGGGCGGCCTTTTTGGTGGGAATTGCGATTCTAACGGTACTTCCCTGCTGTGCAACGGGGCAAGCCGTGACGACGGAGAGCGACTTTTCGGGAACGTGGAAAGGAGAATTAGGTGCGGGGGCGGCCAAGCTGCGTATCGTGTTGACCATCACGAAGGTTGCTGGCGGCGGATTCTCCGGGCAACTGCTGAGCGTAGATCAGGGCGCAACTCTACCGATGGAAAACATATCGCTGAAGGGCGATGCGGTGCGGTTTGAAGTGAAGGCTGTGGGCGGGTTGTACGAGGGGAAGTTGAACACGGCGCGGACGGAGGTCGAGGGAACCTGGGTACAAGCGGGCGTGCCGGGGCAGCCCCTTTCGTTTGTACGCAGCACGGAAGAGTCCGGCGCGAAAAACAGCGCTCCGCAGCAGGCTACCGAGGGTCCGAAGACAAAACCGATTTCTACGTTTGTGGACGTGGTGGTGCCGATCGCCCCGACGGCGTTCAAGGCCGACGGCAAGTGGCACATCGTATACGAATTGCACTTGAACAACATGGACCGGTGGGATTATCGGCTGACGAAGGTGGAAGCGATCTCCGGAGATTCGGCGGGGCGTTCGCTCGTGACGTACACGGGAGCGGAACTAGAAGCGGCGATTTCGAGGCCCGGCCAGCCGGGCGCGTCGGAAAAATCGAAGTTGGGTGGCGGGACCATGGCGGTTGTTTATATGTGGGCGACGGTGGATGCGGTGGATGCCGTGCCGGCGACGATTCGGCAACGGTTGAGCCTGAAGATTGGGACTTATCCGGAGGAGATGACCGTTGAAACGGCGCCGATTCCTGTGGGGCGTGGCGCGATTGAGATTAGCTCGCCACTGCGCGGAGATCACTGGTTGGCGGGAAACGGGCCGTCGAACAGTTCGGCCCACCGGCGTGCGTTACTCCCGATCGACGGGCATGCGGTGATCGCGCAGCGGTTTGCCGTTGATTGGGTGAGAATGCGCGACGACGGGAAGACCTTTCACGACGATGAGAAAGACAACAAGAACTATCTCGCGTACGGAACGGAGGCGCTGGCCGTCGCGGACGGTGTTGTTACCGAAGTGAAGGACGGGATTCCTGAGAATGTTCCGGGAATCGATTCGCGAGCTGTGCCGATTACGCTTGAGACCGTAGGCGGGAATCATGTGATTCTGGATATTGGCGGTGGACATTTTGCGTTTTACGCGCATTTGCAGCCCGGGACGCTGCGCGTGAAGCTTGGGGAGAAGGTACGGCGCGGGCAGGTGCTGGGGTTGGTGGGGAATTCGGGGAACTCTACGGAGCCGCACCTTCATTTTCATATTGAGAATGCAAATTCGCCGTTGGGGGCGGAAGGGCTGCCCTATTCGCTGCCCTCGTTTGAAGTTGTGGGCCACGGTTGGGGATGGACGCCTACGGCCGCAAAGGGGACCGCAGAGGTACATAAGAATGAGCTACCTCTGGAGAACGAAGTGGTGAATCTTGGCGCAACTCCATAACTGCTGAGCGGCCGCCGCCGCAGTCAGGGTTTTACGGGCACTCCCAGTTCATGCAAGAGGAAAGCATAAACGTCGGCGGTGAACTCGATACGTTCATGGAGAGAGGCGTTGATGTGGCCGGAGTTGGCACTGGTGCGCAATAGGACAGGCTGACCCGAACTTGTGGCGGCCTGAAGGCGAGCAGTCATTTTTCGCGAGTGCATGGGGTTCACGCGAGGGTCATTGGCGCCGGTCAAAAAAAGCACTGCCGGATAAGCAGTGCGGTCCACCACGTGGTGGTAAGGAGAGTAGGCGTACAGGGCGCGGAACTGATCGGGGTCCTTGACGGAACCGTATTCGGTGACGTTGAAAACGGCATTGGGGCTGAGTTCGTTGCGCAGCATGTCGTAGATGCCGACGGCGGAGGCGACTGCGCGAAAAAGTTTAGGATGCTGGGTGAGTTCCGCACCCATGAGCAGGCCGCCATTGCTGCCGCCCAGGATGGCAAGCCGCGAAGAATTCGTGTAGCCAGCCTGGATGAAGTGCTCGGCGCAAGCCGCGAAATCGTCGAAGACGTTTTGCTTTTTGGCAAGCATGCCGGCGCGATGCCAGTCGTCGCCGTACTCTCCGCCGCCCCGCAGATTGGCCTCCGCAAAGACGCCACCCTGGTCAAGCCAAACGCGGACGTTAACGTCGTAGGCCGGGCTGACGCTGATCCGGTAGCCGCCGTAGGCGGTGAGAACCGTGGGCACCTGGCCGTCGAGCTTTGTGCCTTTCCGGCGGATGATATTGATCGGGATTTTCGTGCCGTCTTTCGAGACACCAAATTCTCGTACGACCTGGGCATCGCTAAAGTCGGCGACCGGCTTCATGAAGAGATTGGTACGCTCGGCTTTGCCAGAGGCGGAATCGAAGCGGAACCATGCGGCGGGAGTGAGGTAAGACTCGCTGCGGTAGATGACATCGTCCCCATCGAGCGGGACCAGGCCGCTGACCGCGGAAACCGGAGGAACTGGAATTCTGGACTGCTCGTGGCCTTCCAGGTCGAAGACGCGGACGTCGGAAGGGCCGCCCCAAACATCCAAAACGTAAAGGCGGTGGGCGGTGGGTACGATGTCTTCCACGACGTCGTCAGCGGCAGGGACTATGGTGGGAGCGCTCGAGAGCGAGAGATGATCCAGAGGCATGCGCAGAATAGTGCCGCGAGGCGATCTGTTTTCGGAGACAAGGTAGAGAGCTTGGTCCTGACCAAAGACGGCTTGCGTAATGCGGTCGGAAAACCCGGTGAGCTGCGTCCACCCGCCATCGGGAGAAAGAAGGAAGTGTTCGAACTCGCCACCGTCTCCATTCGCGACCGTGGCTAGGATGTAGTGTCCGTCGGCGGAGGTGCCAAGTTGGATTTCAGCGATGCGGGGGAAATCCTTGCCTAGCACATAGGTGTCTTCGGCGACGGAGGTACCGAGTTTGTGAAAGTAGATTTGCTGAAAAAAACCGAGATCCGCGGCGGGGCGCTCGCCGGGACTGGGATAGCGGGTGTAATAGAAACCGGAGGCGTCGGCGTCCCACGCAAGACTGCCGCCAGCCGTGCCACCATTGACTCGTGGAATAACGTCTCGGAGAGACTTACCAGACTGGACTTCATAAACATGAACGGTGCCGTCCTCAGTGCCGCCTCGGGACATGGACACCGCGACGTAGCGCGAGTCACGAGAGGAAACGAAGAAATCGATGGCGGTGAGGCCTTCCCGGTCGATCACATTCGGATCTACGATGACGCGCTCGGAATTCGGAGAGAGGCTCGCATCAAGGGCGACCAAAAATGGTTGTTGTTTCGGGGGCTGGGACTTTAAGAAAAACAAGAGGCCCTGACGATGCTGAGGATTGAAGTAAGCGGCAGAAGTATCGGAGTGGAAGGCCGCCAGGCGATCGCGGATCTGCCGGCGGCCTGGAAGCGCGTCTAGAACGGCACGGGCGTGGGCATTCTGGGCGTCGCTCCAAGCGCGTACCGCGGGGTCGTCCCCATCTTCGAGCCATTGGTAATCGTCCTGGACCTTTTCGCCGTGGTAGGTTTCGACAACTGGTTTCCTGGGAGTGTCCGGGACAGCAGAAGGTTTATCGGAGATGGAAAAAAGCGAGTAGCTGGCAGTCAAAAGAACGGGCACCCAGAGAATGGAAGGGACGACAGTTTTCGAATCGGAATTCGAACGCCGGTAATATAGTGGGTTCAAGAGTTGACCTCCGTGAAGATGTGCTCGGAGAAGGCCTGCCGCTCGATACCATACGCAGCGGCAACTCGACAGGCCATCCGCTGAGGGAACTTTTCCAGGCCCGGGAAATACTGTTTATTGTCGTGCCGTCTCCGGTTCGGAGCGGCGAAAAGAATAGCAGAGAGGCGCGAGCCAGCCGCACAGATTTCGGCCAACCTCACGCCATGGGAAGAGATTCTCCCGGGCAGTGAGGTTGGCCCAATCGAAATTACTTTGGCGGCTCCTTTTTGTGGAGCGTGGAGCAGGCGGATAGCGCGGTGTTGGGGTCGACGGCGCTGTCGCCGGCCTCGATCAGGCGGATAATGCCCTCCTTGTCGATGACAATGTTGGCGCGCTGCGCCCATTGGTAGGTTTCCTTCTGGACGTCATAGCCCTTCAGGATGCCGTAGGAGGTGAGCATCTTGTGATTCATGTCGCTGAGGAGGGGAAAACTGATACTGATTTGCTTGGCGAAGGCCGCATTGGCGGCGGGACTGTCCATGCTAATGCCGAAAACTGCGGTATCAGAGGTGTCGATCTTACCCGAGGCGATTCCAGCCTGGACCGCCTGAAGTTGTTTCGTTCAACCACCGGTAAAGGCCAGGACGTAGACGGCGAGAAAGACGTTCTTCTTGCCCCGAAAGTCGCTGAGCTTTACATTTTTCCATTCATCGCTGAGGAGGGTGAAGTCCGGAGCGGCGTCACCCACTTTCAGCGATAATTTTGCCATTTCCGGTTTTTGCACCTCCTGCGCGAGTGGCGCAGCCACCGGCGTAGCAGCTAGCAAAACCATTAGAGCTAAGGCGCGTTTCATTCGCACTCTCCTGTTACAGGTTTAGTCTTGGGGAACAGCCAGCGAATACACACTACCAAGAGGCGAGACCGCTGAACAACCCAAAATATTCCCAGGTGTTCGAATGGGATGGCCAGCAAGTTAGAGCTTTTCGAGAGGATGAGTGGGAACATCAGGGGTGCGCCGTTCGTATCTTGGGAGGACGGGCAGATTCACGGGTGAACCATCGCGGTGGTGTGAAGTCCTATACTATAAGACTCGTTTGAGGAGGATGGGATGAAGAAACGTGGGTGGGATCAGCTGGACGAACCAGCAGGTGGGCGAACGGCGTTGATCGGCGCGGCTTTGTGCCTGCTGCTGAGTTTGGCGGCGGTTGGTGTGGCGGGGCAGGAGAAGGACAAGAGCGGCGTGAATGTGACGGTGACGAGCAAGGACGGAAGTGAAGCGGGATTGATTTTCAGCGCACAGGCTACAGCCAAGGAAGCAGGGTTGCCGTTGTATCCTGGGGCGCGGCCACATAAGGATGAGAAGGATGATTCGTCTGGGGCGAAAATGGGTCTGTGGGGCAGCTCATTTGGGTTCAAGCTGGTGGCTCTGAAGATGGAGTCGGATGACTCGCAGGAAAAAGTGGCGTCGTTTTATCAGAAAGCGCTGGCCAAATATGGGACGGTGCTGAATTGCAACGATTCCTCGAAGGCGCAGAGCGACAAGGATAAGAACGAATCTTCGAAAAAGCTCACCTGCGGAGATGACCATCCGGATCCCGGCGGGATGCTGTTCAAAGTTGGCTCGAAAGAGAAGCAACATCTCGTCAGTTTGAAACCGAATGGGACCGGCTGCATTTTTCACATCGTTTACCTTGAGGCGCGCAGCGAAGACAAGACTCCCGCCTGATGCGGCGTGAAAGTCAAATGGGATTGCCGTCCCGCGCCTGCCTGCTGATGGCGGTGGGACTTGGAATCCTGACGCGGGGTGTTGCGCCCGGCGCCACGTTCAGCCGAAGCCAGGAACCGATACGGGTCAAGGTAAATTTCGTGAACGTGGCGTTTGTGGCGCGGGATGCGCGCGGGGCGCTGGTGGATAACCTCACCGAGGACGACGTGGACGTAGTTGAGGATGCCATACCGCAGAAAATAGCGTTCTTCTCGCGCAGCGCGGATGTGCCTTTAACGCTGGGTGTAGTGGTGGATGCCAGCGGAAGCCAGGACCATTTTTCGAAACAGCACAAGCAGGATTTAGAGGTTTTTTTCAAGGATGTTTTGGGTCCGAAGGACCGGGTGTTTTTGGTGGGGTTTGGAAACCACATCCGGTTGGTGAGCGATTTCTCGCAGTCCGGTGGAGATTTGCTCGAACAGTGGAAGCAATACCAGAAGTCGACGGGAAAATTTCCGGACCTGGGGCCGCGCGAGAACCGCGACCTGGGGACGGCGTTTTATGATGCGATTTTTTATTCGGTGACGGAAAAGCTGGCGCGGGAAAATGGCAGGCGGGCGATTTTGCTGTTTAGCGATGGAGAGGACAACTCGAGTTCGCATGACATGATGACCGCGATTGAGACAGCGCAGAGGGAAAACGTGGTGGTGTATGCGATTCGGTACACGGATAAAGAACACGGGAAGCTGACGGCACGGAACAAGTATGGGATCAGCGTGATGGAGCGCGTGGCCCGAGAGACGGGCGGGGCGCATATCGATGCGGAGACCACGGACGCGCATGTGTATTTCCGGCAGATCGCGGAGGAGTTGAGGACTTCTTATGAGTTGGGGTATTACCCGACGGATCCGTTGAAGGATGACAGCTTTCGGAAGATTGTCATCAAGCCGAAGCGCGAGGGTGTGAAGGTGCGGGCCAAGACTGGTTATTTCTCGAGATAGGACCCGGTACTGGATGTGTAGAAAGCTAACGTCGCCTGTTTGATGTGGGAGGCGGCGAGACTGGGCCACCCGAGGCGGGTTAGCGCAGATAGCCCCAGTTGTGGAGTTTGTCGGAGTCCTCAACCCAGCGGTCGCCGATGTCGGTGCGGTAGTACATGTTGGCGATCATGATGTTTTTTATGCGGGAGTAGACCTGGGCTTGGGCTTGCAGCATGGTTTGGCCGGTGCCAATGACCACCAGGACTACGCCGCTGGTGCCGGCAATCAGCCATTGGCCTTTGACTTCTTTTACATCTTCGATGTGGATGCCGTCGAAGTTGGGTTTTTTTAGCACGATGGCGCCGTTCTTCGAGAAGGACTCGAACGTCGGTTCGTCATCGAAGGGGAACGGGGGGACCACGATGCGCACCCCGATTTGGAAGCCGCTGCGCGTGCGCCACCTGGGCTCGACGCCGGTGGCGAGTTCCCAGAATAGATCACTGATCGGTGTGAGCATGCCTTCTTGCTGGATGCTGATAGTGGGGTAGCCGAAGCGGCTGGTGAATTCGAGCGGATAGATGCCGTTGTTATTGACGATACAGTTCAAATCGATGTAGCCGACATAGCCTTCTTCGGCGAGCTTGGACTCCATTTTGAGGAGGGTTTGATTGAAGAGGCGGTTGGGCTCGCTCCAAAACATGGAGGTGCCCATTTCGCCTGTCGGCGGGCCGATGTTGCCGGGGAAAAGTTTTTTGTGCTCGAAGTTGATGTTGACGGGCGTGATGAATTTTTTGCCGTTGAAGAAGGCCCCCACGGCGACTTCGACGCCGGTGACGCGACGCTGCAACTGGAAGACTTTGATTTCGTCGGAAAAGGCGCGCTTGTAGGCCTCCAGCATTCGAACGACGTCGTCGCCATCTTCTTCTTCGCCAACGAAGAGGCGGCGTTTGACGTTCTGTGCTTCGCCGCTGGGCTTGATAACATAGCGGTCGGGATTTTTCATCACGAATTCGATCGCGGGGTCGAAGGAGTCAAAATCCTGATAGGGGATGATGTTAACGCCCGCTTTCTTTAGCTCTTCCTGTCCGAAGGAACGATCGTCTTCCAGGCGATCGGTGTATTCGCTGCCGCCGATTACGGGCTTGCCGGTAGCACGGAGGGCGTGGGCTTTGGCGCCTTGGCCGAGGGTGTCGTCGAAGACGATGATGTCAGCCCACTTGGCGTCACGTTCCCAGTCTTTGGATTTGGGGACGAAGCCATCGGCGATGTCGCGCTCTTTTTCGGCTTCGATGTAGTAGCGGACGTCGTGGCCTTCTTTCAGAACTTGCCAGGCGATGTCACCGATGAGGCCGGAGAGGGACACAAAGAGAAATTTGCGTTTGTCCATTTAGATGAGTGGGCGGGTGGCCGCAGCTCCTCGGAAGCATAACGGTATAGTAGCCATGGTGAGCGGGGACATTGTTACATTTCGTTGAAAATAATAGAAGTGCGGGAGGCCGGCTAGGCAACCCGCGGGGTTGAAATGGTGCATCACAGAGGGTGGGCAGGGTGCGCGGGACCTGGCCGGCCGAGGCGAAGTTCTTGCTCCACCTGGCTGTGGTTCAGGGTATAATCTCGTGTTCCTCCGGAGTAGAGGCTCAGAGTCCAGATTCGAACAGTTTCGATCGAGGGTTGCGCTTGGGACCCGACATTCGCTAGAGAGGTGAAGTTTGGGCCAAACTGTAAACAGTACGAACTCAAAGCTATTTGTGACCGGTAAGCGTCTGGCGCTCTGTGGTTTAGGGGCGCTATTTTTGCTTGGGGCCACGACGTGCGACGCCCAGATCTTCCACAAGAAGAAAAAGGTCAATAAGTCGACGACCGTGGACAACAACGCGCAACCGGACAAGATTCTGTATGACAAGGCCATAGACGACATCAAGCATGGCCGGCAGGAAGTTGGGCGGCTGAACATGCAGACGCTCATCAATACGTATCCGGACAGCGAGTATCTGGCAAAGGCGAAGCTGGCGATCGCGGACTCGTATTACAAAGAGGGCGGGACGTCGAACCTGGCGCTGGCGGTCTCGGGCTACAAGGATTTTGAGGTGTTCTTTCCGTTCCTGCCGGAAGCGACGTATGCGCAGATGCAGGTGGCCATGGCGCACTACCGACAGATGGACAAGCCGGATCGGGACAGAAGCCACGCCATCGCCGCGGAGGAAGAGTTCCAGACTTTTCTGCAAAAGTTTCCGAATGACCCGCTGGCACCGCAGGCGCAGCAGCACCTTAGGGAGGTGCAGGAAGTGCTGGCGGAGGGCGAATACCGGATTGGCTACTACTATTATGTGAAAGGCGACAAGCGGGCAGCAGCGGCCAGGCTGTTGGCAGTGACGAACCGATATCCGTTGTACAGCAAGTCGGACCAGGCGCTATGGATGATGGGCGATATATTGGAGAAGAGCGAGCATAAAGAGGTGGCCGCGCTGTATTACGGGAGAATTGTGAAGAATTACCCGTTGTCAGGCATGGTGCCTGGGGCCAAAGACAAGCTAAAGGCGTTTGGCGCGCCCGTGCCGCAGCCCGATCCCAACTCCGTGGCATGGATGACGGCGGAACAAAACACGCCGAGGCCGCATACCAGCCTGGTCAAGAAGCCGCTGGCATTGATATCGAATGGACCAAAGGGACAATTGATGGTGGCGGCGAGGAATGGACCGCCAAATTTGCAGCCCGAATCCGAGGGCGTGTCCCCTGGGGACATACTGACGCCGGGAGGGTTGTCGAAGACGGGCGCAGGGCTCATAGCGGTGGTAAAAGTCGGCGAGACGTCTGAACCAGCGGCAACATCGGAGAACGTAGCATCGCCGGCAAGCGAAGGCACGAGTGAGCCGCCGAAGGATGCAGGCACGGCGCCGGCAACGGCCAGCCCTCTAACGAGCGATGACGCGGCGAAGAATCCACCAGCGGCGGAGGGGGCAACAGAACCGTCTGCGAAAACAGAAGCGACCGCAGCGGGGACCGAAGCGAAGAGCGATGGTGCGGTCGCCGGAGCAGAGTCGAAGAGTGACGCAACGGATGCGGCGAAAACAGGCGACTCGCAAAACGGCGGCGATCCCAAGAAGGAATCGAGCAGCAAGAAAAAGAAGGGATTGCGCAAGCTTGTTCCCTGGTAGTTATTTCTGACCAGGAACGGGGATGGAAACAGGGGGTGCGGCTTCGGCCACACCCCCTTATTTTTTTTGAGGCTGTGGAGCACCAGGAAGGGTCGGGGGAGGCCATATTCATTTCCGACACACAGGTCGTGCGTGGAGATTGACGGCCAATACGTTGGATGCTCCAATACTCTGGAGTCGTGATGAATGCGCGACC
>Ga0210394_10000413_pt1 | contig 93056 bp, 90 predicted proteins | sample IncBWC12MmetaG_FD_160121 | JGI IMG/M metagenome (GOLD analysis project Ga0210394, IMG submission 160121) | Forest soil microbial communities from Barre Woods Harvard Forest LTER site, Petersham, Massachusetts, United States - Inc-BW-C-12-M | ecosystem: Environmental > Terrestrial > Soil >...
CCAACACGACAACGGAACACACAGCCGCGGCGCGTTTCCCTGAAATATCCCCTTTGAACGGCTTTGGGAAGTCCCCCCGAGATCAGTGCATCATACCGGATTTCGGAAAAAAGAAAAGTGGTCTAGCTCGAAGACTTACGAGGGAACCGACGAGGTTTGCGCGCCCGACGCTTTCGCAGGGTGGGTTTGCGAAGGGCGGCGATCCCATCCAATTTGTGTTGAAGCGCGATCAGTTCCGTCGGCGAGACCGGGCGACAGCGGCCTGCGGCCAGCGAATCGAGTTCGAGGTTGCCGATCCGAGTGCGCTTGATTTTCTCGACGGGATGGCCCGTCTGAAAGAGCTGGTTCCGCAGCACGTCTCGACGCACTTCCGACAAAGTCACTTCGTACCAGGGCGCGTTTTTGCCGCGAATCCGCGTGATGCGCGCGCCGGTGATTTTCGCGAGTGATTCGATTTCGGAAAATGTCATCAGCGTCTTGAGCTTCAGCTGATAGGTTTGCGGTAAATGGTGCGCCTGCAACATGCGGTTCGCCAAGTCACCGTCGTTCGTCAAGAACACCAGCCCCGACGAGTGGTATTCCAGGCGCCCAACTGGAAACACGCGCTCCGGAATTCCATGCAGCAGATCGCGCAGTGACGGCCGCCCTTCGGGATCGCTCAGCGTCGAAACGAATTCAGGCGGTTTGTGCAGCACCAAATACACGCGCCCCGCTTCCGGCCGCAGCAACTTCCCGGCCACCTTAATATGATCGCGTTTCTCGTCAGCCTTCGTGCCGAGCTCCGTGACCACGCGGCCGTTCACCGTGATCAGGCCCGAGGTAATCATTTCCTCGGCGCGGCGGCGCGAGGTGATTCCCGCGCGCGCGATAATTTTTTGTAGACGTTCTTCCATGGAGTAGGCGGCGTCCCTGCCGCAAGGCATACAGCTTAACGGAAACGCCGCGGACGGCGAAGCATTACGGCTGCTGGCAGTGGGCCAGTTTCCAGAGGTAATCGAAGAACGCCCGGCCACTCGAATCCACGGGAACCTCGCCGGAATATTCGGGCGCACTCCCTCCAAGGTCGATCACCGCGTGGGTGCCGCCCGGCTTGGTCAGCGTGAGCACAAGATTTGGCGCGGCGATCGAACTGATGTCATTCGGAACCAACGATCCCGCTTCACAGTGATCGCGTGAGCTAAAAAGAGTCTGGAAAAGCGCGCGCGCCCCTTGGTCGATACTCAGCTCACCATGGTACGACACATGATCTCCGGTCCAATCGAGCATGCTGGATGCGCCCGACGGAATGCGAAAAGCGACATGGGTGGGTGGAGGGGACGCCGGTTGACCGGCAGGCGCCTCGGCTGGCGCATTCGCCGCCGCGGAGTTCCCTGCTGACGGTGCCAACCCGGCGCCGCCCGGGTCGTTGCCAAACGCATGCGGATGCGCGGGCACGTCCAGGGTGCCGGTCGCACCGGACGGCACGTCCAGCACCACGAAACGCAGCCGGCGATCGTCGGGTTTCGCCGCGTAGTCGAAAATATTGCGAATCCCCGTGGATCTCCAGTTCTGATACGCCGCCTCGGACACCGGCCCCGAAAGATCGCGTGGAAAGAATTGAAACGACGCGCCCTTGGGATCGAATTCGCAGATGGCCATTTGAAGGCTCATCTGCCGGTTTGCTCCGGCCGGCGGCAGACTCAACGAGTTGGGCGAAATGGTCAGCAAGTATCGAGCGGCGCCCGCGTCGCTCGCGCCTTGTTTCGGCGTTAGCGATTCGGCGGTCAGGGAAATAGACGTGGAGGGCAACGGATCCATGCAAGCCTGCTGCAGAAGCTTTGCGGGTGGCTGCTTGGCCTGTGCGTCCGGCTGGGTGGCGAAATATCCGCTGCGGTAGCGCAACTTTACGCCGTGCTGATTGGTCTTCACTGTAAGCTTATGGAATCTGCCGTCCCATTTGACGTTCTCGGGATAGTAGGCGAGTTCGTAGTAGGTCGAACTGTCGTCTAGCGCGCCCTGGACACAACCTGAGAGATCGTTGGTGTTGAGGCAGGTTTTTCCGCCGGTTTCCTCGGCAAACTGTTGCATGGTGGCTTGCGCGTCCAAGCGTTGAGTATTGTCGCGACTGATCTGTCCCCCTAAGCCGAACCCCGGGGCATTACGATTCATATGTGGGTTCTGCCCGGACGAATATAGGTTCGACACTTCCAAACCTCGGGCGTCCACGGGATAGACGGCGATGCGTGCGTCCGTGAGCGCGTCGGTGGCATTCTTGATTTTGTCCGTGTAAACGGCGCTTCCGTTAAAAGGATTCGTGCCCATGTCCTCAGATGGTTCGATCCACGCCGGAAACGACTCCGAAAACCAGAGTAGATTTTTTCGCCCTGGATAGCCGCCAAGAAATTTCGCAATGGAGACCATCGCGTCCGTGGTCTCGTCCACGCGAATGGCCATTTGAGCCTCGAACTCGGTCCTCTCGAAATCCTCGAGAGCCTGCGTCGCCGGTGTCTCAACATCGCCGTTTTGATCCAATGCAACGTTTGAAGGACTATTGGGGTCGTCTTCCGGACTTTGTTCGATGTCCGGAGCTCGGAGAGTATGGTCCACGGCTGCCCGCAGCAAAGCCGGATCGGTTGTGAAGCTCTGCACCACGTGCAGAGTCCGGCCCAACACGAAGACCGCGATCGGCGTTGAAGACGGCAAGGTCTTCAGTAACGCCAACATGTGCTGGTGAACTTCCGACTGGTTCTGGATATTCGTGTTAAGTGCGTCCATCAGCATCACCGTCGGTGGCACGCGCATGCGCTCCGGCAACAGGTTTGAATAGATATAGGGCGCGCCGGGAGCCGCTACCGTCAACAAGCCGGAAGGCGCCGGCGGAGGAGTAGCCGATGCGTCCACAAACTCGAATTTGACGATTTTCTGTGGTCCGGCGTGTTCTTCGGTAACTTGAAAATCATCCGCTTTGAGGCCGCGGACCGCGCTTCCGTGCGAGTCGGTGGCGATCACGTCCACGGCAATCAGGCGCGTGTTGGTCTTGATAGTGCTGCCCGACGCGGGCACGGGTACCTGCTGCTGCGCTGTAGGCGCATTTTGCTGCTGCGCTGCGGGAGGATTCTGTTGCGGTCCGGGAGGGGCTTGTGGTGCAGCGGCCAGAGCGAGGGTCGTGAGGGCCGCCAAAATCGTTACGATGCGCATGAAATGCTCGCTACGACCGCTCAGACCTGCCGGCAGCCGCGGTGCGGGCCTGCTCGGAGCCTTCCGTCGCGTCATCCGCGAGTTCGGCAAGGTCGTTCGTTTCGCCGGACTCCCTGATTCGGGCGGCTTCCATCGATTCTGGTGACGCAGCCGCGGCCGCTTCGGGTTCATTCGGTGCGATTCCGGCGTCGGAACCGAGTGCGGCCTGCGCGAGCTGCTCGAATTCCTTCAGGCTCGGCAGCTCGTCCAGATCGGAGAGACCGAACCGCATCATAAATTGCTTCGATGTGCGATAGAGGATGGGCCGCCCGATCACTTCCTTGCGGCCAGCCGTGGTGATGAGCCGCTTTTCGAGCAGCGTCTTGATCACGCCACCAACATGCACGCCGCGAATCTCGTTGATTTCGGGCACCGTGACCGGCTGCTTGTAGGCGATCACCGCTAGAGTCTCCAGAGCCGGCATCGTTAGCCGGAGCGGCGGTTGCAGGCTCTTGATGAACTTGCGTACGGCGTCGTGGTGCTGCGGCTTGGTATAGAATTTCCACCCTCCCGCCACCCTGCGCACTTCGATGCCACGCTCGTCGGTCTGGTAGGAAGCGACCAGCAGATCGAGCGCCGCGCGTGCCACCATCTTCTCCACGCCGAGCGCGTTCGCGATCTGATCGAGCGTCGCGGGTTCGTCCGCCGCGTAGATGATGGATTCCAGTCCAGCCTTGATTTCTTCGGGCGTCGTGGTCACAGGTACTGCTCCTCGATTTGAGACATCGCATCGGGGCCCGCAAAAACCGCGTCGAACATTTTGTGCTTCCGTAAGCCGATGTCCGCGAAAAGCTCCGATTGCACCAGAATTACCGCCTGCATCCGCACCATTTCCAGTACGGCCAGCAGCGCGACGATCATTGCATTGCGTGTCGTGCAGGTCTCGAAAAACCCGATCAGCGAGACTGGATCATCGGTCGTCATCAGGCGCTGGCGCAGCAGGTCCATCATCTGCGCGATGGTGACGGTTTCGTGGCGCAGCTCGAACTTCGTAACGGTCTTGCGCCGCTCAAGCACCTGATGGAACGTCTGAATCAGATCCACCAGCGAGACGACCATTTCGCCTTCGACCGCGTCGCCGGTGTATAGCGCGCGGTCTGGGCGCGACCACACGTGCGCCTCAATCTGCTGCTTCTCGTACAAAAGCTGCGCGGCGTTCTTGAATTTCTCGTGTTCGAGCAGCCGGTGCACGAGTTCGTCGCGGGGATCCTGCTCCTCCGGTCCCACCAGTGGGTCGGCTGGAAGCAGCATTTTCGATTTAATGTGAATCAGCGTCGCCGCCATGTAAATGAAATCGGCCGAAACATCTATGTCCAGCGTCTCGAGCTGGTGGAGATAATCCAGATAATGCTCCGTGACATTGGCGATGGGAATATTGTGAATGTCCATCTCCTGCTTGCGGATCAGATCGAGCAGGAGATCGAGTGGACCTTCGTATGCCGGCAAATGGATGCGATAGGGTGATGGTGACGCGGATGCCAATTCAGTCTCCCCCGGCGGATTTGCGTGCCTGATCCCACTGGAAAATCGCATTCCGCACGCGCTTCATCGTCCGGCGCGCGGTCGCGTGGGCTTTCTTTCCGCCGGCGTCGAGGATATCCCAAACTCGTTGCGGATGCCCCTCGAATTCCTTGCGGCGTGCCTGAACAGGCTCGATCCAAGTGACTAGGTTTTCCGCCATCAGCTTCTTGCAGTCCACGCAGCCGATCGCCGCCGTGCGGCAATCCTGCTCTACTTTGGCGACCGTGAGGGCCGAGGAAAACAGTTTGTGCCACGAGAACACGGGACACACCTCGGGGCGCCCCGGATCGGTGCGCTTCACGCGCTGCGGGTCGGTTAGCATATTGCGGACCTTGGCGCGCACGTTTTCGGGCGAATCGCTCAGCCAGATCGCGTTGCCATAGGACTTCGCCATGCGACGACCGTCGAGGCCCGTTAGCCGCGGAGTTTCGGTAAGCAACGGCTGCGGCTCGACCAGATTCTCCTGTATCCGTATCCCGGCGTTTGCGAGCACCGATTGCCGGAAATCGATTGGCGACCGGTGGAGTGAAGCAAGCATCTTGGCCCACTCGTCTGATATGTGCGCGAGCGACGGATCGCTCTTTAGATCGAGCGCCTGCCGCAGTTCCTTCATCTGCCTTTCGTTGGGCTCTTTCTTGACCTCGAAGAACGCCGTGTTGAACCGCCGCACAACTTCTCGCGTCAGCTCCACGTGAGGAACCTGGTCCTCGCCGACCGGCACGAGCAAGTCCTGCCTCGATTCTCCGTACATCACGATGTCTGCCGCTTGAAGCAGCGGGTAGCCGAGAAATCCGTATGTCCCGAGGTCGCGCTCCTTCAGATTCTCGATTTGTTCCTTGTAAGTTGGGACACGCTCGAGCCACGAAAGCGGCGTGATCATGGAAAGCAGGAGCTGCAACTCCGCATGCTCAAGCACGCTGGACTGAATGAACAGCGTTGATTTTGCGGGATCGAGGCCTACAGAAAGCCAGTCAATGGCCACCTGCAGGGTATTTTCAGCGACCGACGACGTGTCCTCGTAATGCGTGGTCAGCGCGTGCCAATCGGCGACGAAGAAGAAGCACTCGTATTCCTCCTGAAGCCTAAGCCAGTTCTGGAGAGCGCCGAAATAGTGACCCAGATGAAGACGGCCGGTGGGCCGCATACCGCTCAAGACTCGTTTGCGCTTCACCACTCTGAGGAGAATCCCCCGCCTAGGTAATGGAGATGCGGAATGGAACAGCCGATGCTAGCACATTCCACCGAGCGACCTGCGGGCGGCTCGCTCGCATCGCGCCCTACTGTCCCTTGATCGAAATTAACTCCACATCGAAAATCAGCGTCTGGTTCGGACCAATTGCACCGCCCGCACCGCGTTGCCCGTACGCCAGATCGGGCGGCACGAAAAGCTGCCACTTCGACCCGACCGGCATCAGCTGAAGCGCTTCGGTCCAACCTTTGATCACGCCACCCACTGGAAACGACGCCGGCTGGCCGCGCTTATAGGAGCTGTCAAACTCCGTCCCATTGATAAAGGTACCCCGATAATTGCATACGACCGTGTCCTTGGCGGTGGGCTTCGCTCCGGTGCCCGCCGTGACGATCTTGTACTGCAAGCCGCTGGGCAGAGTGACCACACCGTCCTTCGTTTTATTCGCCGCCAGGAAGTCTTCGCCTTCCTTCATGTTTGCCTCCCCCATCTTTGCCATTTCCGCGTCCTGCTTTGCCTGCACCTGGCTCGAGAGTTGCTTCAGTGCTGCGTCTATTTCGGCGTCGGTGAGGAGCGGCGTGCTGCCGGCCAGCGCATCCTTGACTCCGCGCAACAGGCTGGGCGTATCGATATCCACCGGTTGCTTCTTCAGGCTTCGGCCAATGTTGAGCCCAACCGCATAGCTGTCTTTTTCTTTGTCCGTCGTCAACGCGGTCCGCCCGGGAGCCGTACTGTTCGCCGCGGGCGTCTGCGCGGCCTTCGCCGCTGGTGCTGGCGCCGGTTTCGCCGCGGGAACCGGTTGGCTGCCTGCCGCAGGGGTTTGCGGTGCTTGCGCGTTGCCGAACGCGCCCCCCAGGAAAATAATTCCGGCTGCCACCACCGTTACTGCCTGGATGAGAGGTTTTCGCATGGGCATATTGTTACATTGCTCTCCAAGTTCCGCAAACGCGCGTTTGCCTTTCTCACAACATTCGTATCGTAGGAATTCGTTTCGGCAAGGCTGGGAGGCCGTCGGAAACCACCCCCTATAGCTTCAGCAGTTCGCGCAGCCGCTTGGTCTGCGCGCGGGAAACGGGAATTTCACTGGCCCTTTTGTCATTCATCTTCAGCATGTAGCTCGATTTGAACCACGGAACCACCTCTTTGATGTGGTTGATGTTAATCAGGTACGACCGGTGCGGCCTCCAAAAGACGGCGGGGTCGAGCATCTCCATCAGCTCGTCCACCGTGCGATAGTTCGACACACCCTCGGTGTCGCGCGAGAAAATCGTGATCGAGCCATCTTGGATCGAAGCGTAGATCATGTCGTCCGCGTCAATCAGGATCAGCCGCGACTGCGATTTCACCAGCAGCTTCACGGGATGCCCTTCGCGACGCTTTGGCACGTCCGCCCCGAGCTGGCTGACCAGCGTTTCCAGCCGCTGCACGGGCGACGTGTGCGCCTCGACCATTTTTTTCGCGCGCTCGATCGCTTTCGCCACGCGTGTCTTGTCAAATGGCTTCAGCACGTAATCCACGGCGCTCACTTCGAATGCCTGTACCGCATAGTGGTCGTAGGCCGTGGCAAAAACGATTTGCGGCATGCGGAGCTTGCGCTCGACCAGCTTTTTGATCACGCCGAAGCCGTCGAGGCCGGGCATCTGCACGTCGAGAAACACCAGATCGGGATCGTGCTCCTTGATCAGCGCGACCGCTTCCAGACCGTTCTTGCCCAAGGCGACGACGTTCACCTCGGGAAGGCCTTTCAGGAGGTAGATCAGCTCCTCGCGCGCCGGGCGCTCGTCGTCCACGATGATCGTATTAATTGCCATGGATTCGCCTGCGACGAGTATAGCAAAAGCAGATGCGGCCACGGACGCCGACAGATGCGGTAGAATTGCACGAGCGGTGCCGCCAAGGAGCGAGCGTGAAGGATCGAAAGCGCAGGAAATCGAAGCGGGCACGAGTCCTCCGCAGCAAGGTGTTATTCCAAGGCCGTGTGTTTACGCTCAAGCGCGATCGCGTGGCCGAGCCAAGCGGCATCGTGACCACCCGCGAAATTATCGAACATCCTGGCTCCGTCGTCGTGCTGCCCGTTCTTTCCGATGGACGCATCGTGCTCATCCGCCAGTATCGCCACGCCGCCGGACAATATCTTTGGGAGCTGGTAGCCGGCCATAAGGAATCGAACGAAAGCGCGGCCACGGGAGTGCACCGCGAGTTGCTTGAGGAAACCGGATACACTGCGCGACGCATTCGAAAGCTGCTCGAGATATTCCCTTCCCCGGGCTTGCTCGGCGAGCGCATGGACATCTTTCTGGCGGAAGGCTTGACCAAGGGAGAAGCTCAGCCGGAGGAAGACGAAAAGATCACGCAGAAAATCGTCACTCTCGGCGAAGCGGAGAAATGGATTCGGTCCGGCAAGATCATCGACTCGAAATCGATTGCGGGGATTTTGTTCTACGCTCGATTCGTCGCCCGCTAAGGGCGATGTCCGTGAAATCCCAGTTTTGGAGACGCTGCGATGGAAAATAGTGACGTCGCGAAGATTCTGCGCGAAACCGCGCAACTGCTCGAAATTGACGGCGCGATCATCGGCCGCTATCGCAGCTACGAAAAAGTAGCGGAGCTGCTCTATAGCATTCCCGAACGCATCGAGGATCTCGCCAAAGACCCGAAAAAGTTGAAAGAGCTGCCTGGCATCGGCGACAGCATGGCCGAGCATATCCGCGAGATTCTCGACACCGGCGACTACAGCCTGCGCAAAAAGCTGCGTAAGAAATATCCGCCCACTCTGCTGGACCTCCTCGAACTGCAATCGCTCGGCCCAAAGAAGGTCGCGTTTCTCTGGAGCCATTTCAAGGTCGCTACGGTAGAAGGCGTCGAGAAACTGGCCAAGGAAGGCAAGCTGCGCGACCTGCCGGGATTCGGTGAGAAAAGCGAGCAGAACATTCTCAAGGCCGCCGGCCAGTTCAAAAACCTCTCCGGATCGGGGCGCGTCCGCATCAACGTCGCTGACGACCAAGCGCAGAAGCTGATTGCGTATATCTCGAAGGCAGGTGAGGCTGTCGAATCCGTGACGCCCGCCGGTTCCCTCCGCCGCGGCCGCGAGACCGTCGGCGACCTCGATCTACTGGTAACTATGCGCCCCGGCCACGACAAGCAGAAGGATGTAGACGCCGTCGCTGCACTGATCCTGAAGTATCCCGGAATTGACCAGGAGCTGGCGCACGGCGAAAACAAAGTCAGCTTTAACCTCGGCAGCGGCTTGCAGGTGGACGTTCGGCTGCTCGAAAAGAAAAGTTTCGGCGCGGCGCTCCTGTATTTCACCGGCTCGAAAGCGCACAACGTCGCGCTGCGCGGACGCGCCAACGATATGGGCTGGACGCTCAACGAGTACGCCCTCACGACACTGAAGGGGGGCAAGGTCGTTGCGAGCAAAACCGAGGAAGAAATCTACTCGAAGCTGAAGCTCGCTTACATCGAACCCGAGCTCCGCGAAATGACGGGTGAGATCGAAGCGGCGGAAAGCGGAAAACTCCCGGAGCTCGTCGCTCTCGAAGACATTCGCGGCGACCTGCAAATGCATACGACCGCGTCGGACGGAAAAAACTCAATCGAGGAAATGGGCCAGACCGCGAAGGATCTCGGGTACGACTATATCGCGCTGACGGACCATTCGCAGGCCGTAACGGTCGCAAACGGTCTGGACGAAAAACGCACCCTCGAACAGATCAAAAAAATTCACGCCACGAAAGTGCCCGGCATCACCCTGCTCGCCGGCAGCGAGGTGGATATCAAGAAAGACGGCACGCTCGATCTCGAGGACTACGTGCTCGCCGAACTGGACGTCGTCGTCGCGTCGGTGCACTCCTACATGAACATGGACCGCGCGGAAATGACCAAGCGTATGATGGCCGCTGTCGAGAATCCCTACACGCAAATCATCGCGCATCCCACCGGAAGGCTTGTTCTTCGACGAGAAGCGTTTGAGTACGACATGGAAGCCGTCCTCGATGCGTGCGCAAAACACGGTGTAGTGATGGAGTGCAACGCCTATCCTGATCGCCTGGACCTGCGCGACGTTCACCTGCGCATGGCCAAGCAGCGCGGCGTGAAAATCGTGATTTCAACCGACTCGCACACAACGGGCAATCTTTCATTCATGAAATATGGAGTCGAAACGGCCCGCCGCGGCTGGATCGAGAAAAAAGACGTAATCAACACGCTGCCGCTGAAAGAGTTTCTCGCGGCGCTCCGACCCAAGCCATCCGCCGCGAAATCAAGAGCGGCCAAACAGAAATCTGCTTAGTGCCCGAGTCGCGTCAAAATCACACCGAATAAGAAACGGTGCCATCGTCAAGGGTGCCGACGGTCTTAGCTTTCGTGGCAACGGAGGGAGATTTCGCGCCCCGCCGCATCGCTACAATTCCGGTACGCACCACTTCGAGCAAGCCAAATGGATGCAAAAGCTCGAGCAGCCGGTCCACTTTTTCCTCGCCGCCAGTCATTTCGACCGTGATCGAGTCCGAAGCGATATCCAGCACTCGCGCCTTAAACACGGTTGCCAGCTCAAGTACCTGCGAGCGCGTTTCGCGCGAGGCGGCCACCTTCACCAGCGCCAGATCGCGGAGCAGCGCAGGGTGATGGGTCACGTCGTCTACCAGGAGCACATTCACGAGCTTGTACACGTTCGCGACGATGCGGCGCGCCTGATCTTCGTCCGCGTCGGTGACAATCGTCATGCGTGAAACCTCGGGCTTTTCCGTGCGGCCGACGGTTAGCGAATCAATGTTGAACGCGCGGCGGCGAAACAGCGACACCACGCGCGACAGTACTCCGGGCTTGTTTTCCACGTAAACGACAATCGTATGGAGCATCTCCTATTCGTCCTCGGCGGTTTCAACCAGCGGATTTGGCCGGCGAATCATCTCGTTCAGCGCCGCGCCCGCCGCGACCATCGGATAAACCGTATCTTCCTGCTCGACCTTGAAATCGATCAGCACGGGCCCCTCGTGCGCGTGCGCCGCCCGTACCGCCGGCACCACTTCCGCCCGCGTGTGGATGACCATGCTGCGAATTCCGTACGCTTCGCCGAGCTTCGCAAAATTCGGATTCAGCAACGGTGTCGCTTCGTAATTGCGGTCATAGAAAAATTCCTGCCACTGGCGAACCATTCCGAGATAGCCGTTGTTGATGATGGCGATATTCACTTTCAGATTCTCCTGCACGATGGTGGCAAGCTCCGCCATGGTCATCTGAAAACCGCCGTCTCCGACGACTACCCACACGTCCGCGTCCGGCCGCGCCACTTTCGCTCCGATAGCCGCCGGCAAAGCGAAGCCCATCGTACCCAGCCCGCCGGAGGTTATCAGCGAGCGCGAGCGCTCGTGCTTGTAATATTGCGCTTCCCACATCTGGTGCTGGCCCACGTCGGTGACGATGATCGCGTCGCGGTCGCGTGTCTCGTGCCAGAGGTCGTTGATCACATGCGCGGCGTACAAATGTCCGTTATCGGGAAGATTCTGGATATCGCGAACAGCCGTGTCTCCCTTAAGGCCGCGAATATATTCGATCCAGTCCGTGTGGTTTCCAGGCTCCACGCGCGGCAGCAATTCGAGCAGGATTTTCCGCAGATCGCCGACGAGTGCGACATCTACCTTCACGTTCTTGTTGATTTCTGCCGGGTCAATATCAATGTGAATCTTTTTTGCGTTCGGCGCGTATGTTTTCAGGGTGCCGGTCACGCGGTCATCGAAGCGCATTCCGAATGCCAGCAGAAGGTCCGCTTCCTGAATCGTCTTGTTGACCCACGCTTCGCCGTGCATTCCCATCATGCCGAGATTCAGGAAGTGAGAAGCCGGCAGCGTGCCGAGTCCCAGCAGCGTCAACGCCACCGGAATACACGTTCGCTCGGCGAACGCCTTCGCTTCGTGTTCCGCTCCCGAGACGAGAATTCCATGCCCCGCCAGAATCAACGGCCGCTTCGCGTGCTGAATTAATTCGAGAGCCTTTTCGTATTCCTCTTTCGCTGGCGAAAGATCGGGCCGGTATCCGCGCATTTTCGGCGCGGCGCCTTCCCAATCCAATTCGCAGGAACTTTGCTGCGCGTCCTTGGTGATGTCGATCAGCACCGGCCCCGGGCGTCCGGATTTCGCCACGTACATGGCTTCGCGGACGGCATGCGCGATTTCATCCGCGCGGGTGACCAGATAATTGTGTTTCGTGATCGGCAGCGTGACGCCGGTGATGTCTGTCTCCTGAAACGCGTCGGACCCGAGCAGCTTGCTGCCGACCTGCCCCGTGATGCAGACGATCGGCGACGAATCCATCATGGCCGTGGCAATGCCGGTAACCATGTTCGTCGCGCCCGGTCCCGAGGTCGCCACTGCGACACCGACTTCGCCCGTCGCTCGCGCGTAACCATCCGCCATGTGCGTCGCGCCTTGCTCATGGCGCACCAGAATATGTCGAATCGAACTGTGACGCAGCGCGTCGTATGCGGGCAGAATCGCGCCGCCGGGATAGCCGAATACCGTCTTCACGCCTTCGCGCTCCAGGCACTCCCACAAGATTCTTGCGCCGGTCATCGTTGTCGGCTTTTCATCGGCTTTTGAACCAGCCTTTGCGCCGGCCTTTTCAGTTGCTCTGCCGCTGCCCATTTTCGTCTCCCCTCACTACCGTATAAAAATGTGTCAAACTGTGGCCAGAAAAAATAAAACCCACCTTGCCAGCGTCCCTGGCGGGTGGGTTTCGTGAGCTTTGGTTTCCCTGTTACTCAGCTCAGTGATGCCCTCCTGGCAGAGACGCGCACACGAGTCTTACCACTACAATTTCAAGCGTACGCAGGTCGAGTTTTCCGACTCTTTTCACGTGTGTGCGTCCAGTTCACTGAGCGTCCTCAGCCGCGAGGACGTCCGACGCACTTAACTTACCCCTCGGCAGCTTCCCGTGTCAAGAAAGTCTTCGTGTGGTGATTCGCCATCCGAAGCGTCCCGCATGGTTCCAAGCGCATAGTGCCCTTCTGGAACGGGATAGTACCCCGGTCCTATTGGCACCCGCATAGCCCACCTGTAATTTGAAGCTCGAACATGAGCACCTCCCGCAGAACTAGCACGGCCGTGGCAGCGTGGCCCCCATTCAAGCCAGCCGTCGAGCCAGCGTCAAAGGCTCCGGAGGACGCTCGGACCCGGAAGCGCCTGAAGGTATCCCTGCCGGTGCATGTTCGCCCATTCGACGCTCGCTTCGCTGAAATCGAGGATGTTGGTCAGGTGGTTGATTTCACCCGCGACGGCCTATATTTCAAGACGTCCATGCCCCACTATTTCCTAGGCATGCGTTTGATTGTGACGTTCCCGTTCGGCGAAAAGGTCTCGGCACACCGGAAATTCCTCGCCTCCGTTGTCCGTTTGGAGCACCTCGAACACGATAGCCGCGGCATTGCGGTTCGCTTTCTTCTATAGCGAGTGCGCAGATCGCTCCGACCTCAACAGTCCCGTCAATGATTGGCTTTTGGGCAAGGTCTTGGGCAATTGAGCTTGCCACTGCTTGGTTGCCACGGAGACAATGATTTGCAGCCGGATATCGGGCCCGCCCAGTGCGGCGCCCGAACTTCAACGCGAATACGGGAAGGCAGGAACTCACAACCATGTATGAGCACGGTCAAAAGACGCCATCTCGGGGCAACTCTACTGGCACAGGCGAAGCCGAACGTCGCAACAACGACCGGCACGTGATCACCGCTTCGGCTGAAGTGGTCGAACTGGGTTCAGGCGCCAGGTTCTCGACTCGCACCACCGATCTCGGCCCCGGAGGCTGCTTCGTGGACACCATGGTTCCCTTTCCAGTCGGTGCCAACGTCCGCGTGACGGTTCACAAAGGAAAAACACCGTTTGAAACCGGCGGGGTCGTGGTCTACTCCCAAGCTGGGTTAGGGATGGGGATTGCATTCGATACCATGCAGCCGCAACAACGTCAAGAATTCGATGCTTGGCTCACCGAATTAACTGGAGAGCGCCAGGCGCCGGCTCAGAGCTCAGCGTACGGTTCACAGCAGTCTACCGACGTCCAGAGGACGGATCGTGCGGCGTTGGTTCGATTGGTAAGACTGATGATCGGCAAGGGCATCCTAACCGAGGCAGAGGGCACCTCGGTTCTAATCGATCCGGTCCTGTAACCATCTGACGCTCAGCGAGTTATAGGACTATGTGTTTCAGAACTGCAGGTGCTTTTTCGGCTGTGCAGATAGTTCCCACCATAGGAATTTTTTCCTCGATTTATTGCATTTTGCGCTCATCGAAAGCACTTAACTCCTGTCTAATCAGCTAAGGCTTGGTACTGCCGCATGGCCGGCTTCGTGCATCTAAGAGTCGGTCTAGGGGGAGTGCATGGGAGAACGTAGAAAAGCACGGCGGTATGAGGTCTACTTGCCGTTGCAAGTCTGCACCTCGCGCCAGCGTCCTGCCGAGTTCCATACCGCCCAGCTTCGCGATATATCGCGATCGGGGATCTACTTTCAGTCAGGAGTCGCAGTTGAACCTGGCAGCGGCCTGGAGTTGACGTTTGCATTGCCGATGGAGCGCGATCGGGGCGCGTCGGTGTTGGTCCGCGCAAGCGCCAAGGCGCTTCGGGTGTCTGAACTGAAGGGAGAACTGATACCCATTTTCGGCATCGCGGCTACGATTGATCGTATCGATTTCGTCCGTCCGGTCGTTGCTCACGCGGCTGCCTGAAACGGGCCGATTCCGGAGTTCGTCCGGGGTTTGCCCTATGCAAGTGCCCGCGGTTTCGCAAATCTGACCCGCTTGGCCATCCAGACATTTCAATGTGCGGTGCCCCGGCGCTTCGCACCCCATGGCCCCAGACCACCTATCGAGCGCACTTCGGTCCCTTGAACGCCAGGTTCTGAGGGGGCTTTGCAAGGGCGTGAGCGATTTCGCGGAATGGAATCGACTCGCGAGCGAATTAAGCGGCCATCAGTGGCAGGATCCGGACCATAAAGTGGTGTACGAAGCGCTTCGAGCCATCAAGAGCCGCGACCCGAAAACACGCCGCATCGAAATTCCCGCACAGGTGACACGGATGGGATTTCCGGATGTGGATTGGAACCTTTACTTCGACGCCACCCAGCTGTCCACCTCCGAAATCGAAGGATTGATTCGGCGGTTGAGGCAGGATTCGGCCGAACGACCGTAATCCCTCGGTGCCCGAATCCAACGGCTCGGCTCAGCGTCGTCAGTTCTTGGCGGCAAGCTCGAAATCAATCAAGCGATCGAGCGTCTCCACATCACCGCCAACCAGCGGACGTCCGTTCACGTAGACCGTCGGCGTGCTGTTGACGTCCAGCGCCACGCCATCGGCTCGATTCGCATCCACGGCCTTCTCTGCATCGGGCGAAGACAGACACGCCTTGAAAGTGTCCGCGTTGAGGCCCGCCTGCGTGGCAAACTCGACGAGCTTGTCCCACACGTTTTCGGTCGAAATTACGTCCTGATTGTCGAAAATGGAATCGTGAACCTTCCAGAAGGCCGCCGGCGATTGATCGAACGCACAGCGCCCGCCGAGCGCGGCCGTCTGGGCCCAGGGATGAATGGAGTTCAGCGGAAAATCCTTGTAAACGATTCGCAGCTGCGGATACCGGGTCTCGACTGCCTTCAGCTCTTCGTATAACTCGCGGCAATGCGGGCATTGGAAATCACTGAACTCCACTAGAGTGACGCGAGCATCGGCCGGGCCCTTCGAAGGATTCCCTGTAAGGTGCGCCTTGGCGCGGTTCGCCGCAAATGGATCCGTGGACATGTCATACATTTCGCCGCGTAGAAGCGTCTTCCCGTCCTTGCTCACGAAGACTTCTCCGGTTTGAGTCCGCTCGTCCACCGTCACTTGAATGGGAACAAGATAAAAATCCGGCGACGCAGCAGGGCCGAGCGGACCCAGGGTCACTTTGATGTCAGCTCCCCAGCCGAAGAAGTGGCGGACGAATGCCTCGGCGGACTCGAGCAATCGAGCCTGCTCCGGAGTGACAGCGCTTGGAGTCGTTGCCGGTGAAGCAGGAGTCGGCGCGGCGGCCGGCGCTTGACCGGCGCACGGTATCGCAGCGATCAATAAGGCGACGGCGCTAAGAATTGCTGATCTTACCGGCATCGAAGGAAACCTCCCGCGTATGAGCTGTCCTGAATATCGAAGTCAAAAACAGGATAAAGAAAAACAGTGAGAAGAGCAAAAGGAGTTCGCGCTGAAATCGGTTGCGGGATCTACGTGGACGCCACTCGATTGGCGAGCCAGTCGCCGACCTGGCGAGTGTTCAGCGAGCCACCGAGATCGGTCGTAGTCTTTCCCTCGCGAATCGCGGCGCGGACGGCATCTTCGATGGCCTGTGCTTCGGCCGCCCAGCCGATGTCGCCGCACATCATTCCCGTCGCCAGCGCCGCGCCCATCGGATTCGCCATATTTTTCCCGGCGATATCCGGAGCCGAGCCGTGAACCGGCTCAAAAAGCGATACCTGGCCCGGATGAATATTCCCGGAAGGCGCAAGCCCCAACCCGCCGATCAGCCCCGCGCCAAGGTCGCTCGCGATGTCGCCGAATAAATTGCAGGTGACAATCACGTGAAATTGCGCCGGGTCTCGAACCATCTGCATCAGCAAATTATCTATGTACATGTGGCTCGATTCGATGTCGGCAAAGCGAGTGCGAACTTCCGCAAAGACGCGTTTCCAGAGGTCGTGACCATAGGTGAGCGCGTTCGATTTGTCGCTCATGCACACGCGACGGTAGCCACGGCGGCGGGCGAATTCGAAAGCATACGAAACAATTCGCTCGACGCCTTTTCGCGTATTGATGTCCTCCTGAGTGGCGATTTCGTCGGCTGTTCCCTTCTTGAAGAACCCGCCCATCCCGGAGTAAAGCCCTTCCGTGTTTTCGCGAATCAGGCAGAAATTGATGTCCTTCTCGGTGCGCGATCGCAGCGGCGTGAGCCTTTGATCGAAGAGAACGCACGGGCGCTCATTGACGTAGAGATCGAGCTTGAAGCGCAGGCCGAGCAGGATGTCGGCGGCGTGCTGATTCCCGGGGACGCGCGCATCGCCCATCGCGCCCAGAAGAATGGCGTCAAAGTCGCGCCGAAACATTTCAGGCGCGTCCGGCGGAAGACTCGTTCCGTCACGCAAATAGCGATCCGCGCCCCAGTCGAACTCTGTGAGCGCGACTTCGCGACCACCCTTTGCGGCAGCAGCCTTCAAAATCTTTACTGCCTCGGGGATGACCTCTTTGCCAACGCCATCGCCGGGGATAATGGCGATGCGTTTCGAGGAACCAGAGCGTGCGTGCATGACCGTCGCGGAACGTAGCACGCGAGCTGTGACGTGTCAACGCAGCGGCCGCAAAGGGCGCAGTTTGCCGACGAGAACGCCAGCCGTCCCTCCCCGAGGCACCGTTTGTGGACCAAAAAGCGGATTGAGCCGCCTGTCCCGTAGTCCGACGGGCCGGAATCCAAGGGGCGAAATTTTCACTTGACATATTCCCATATCGGAATGTATTGTAACCGGCATGCCACGTGCAACGACCACATCGGACGCCTTCAACGCAGTCGCCGAGCTGCGACGCCGGGAAATACTGAACTATCTCGCGCTGCGGGAGCGTCCTGTCGGCGACATCGTGATTGCGCTCGGGTTCGAGCAGCCATCGGTATCGAAGCATCTGCGCGTGCTGCGCGATGTCGGGCTCGTTCGCGTGCGGCGCGAAGGGCGGAGGAAGCTTTATCGGACGAACGCCGAAGCGCTTCGTCCGCTGCACGAATGGACGAGCGAATTCCAGCGATTCTGGCGACGCCAGTTGACCCAGGTGAAGGAACGAGCCGAGGCCAAAATGGCGGTGACAAATCTAGAGAAATATAAGGAGGATTGATGACCGCGACAGGATCAAAAGTAGAGGACTTGACGTTGAATTTGACGGAAGAAATTCACGTGAAGGCACCGCTGAACGTGACGTTCGACTCGCTGCTGGAACAGCTCGGGCCGCTGATGACGGCGGCGGAGGACCGCCCCATGCCGATGAAGATTGAGGCATGGCCGGGTGGGAGATGGTATCGCGATCTGGGAGAAAACAACGGCCACTTGTGGGGACACGTGCAAGCAATTAAGCGACCGACGCTGCTCGAATTCGCGGGGCCGCTGATGATGTCGTATCCGGTAGCTTCGAATGTGCAATACCGGCTGAGCGAGGAACCCGGCGGAACGCTGATCAAATTCCAACACCTTGCGCTCGGGCTGATTCCGGATGACTACAAGAAAGGCCTGACAGGCGGCTGGACGCAGATCAACGCACGCGCGAAAAAGCGGGCGGAAACATCGGGCACTGGGCGGGCGGCGGGGCGCTGAACACCCCGGGGAACAGCGAGGGAGACGGCCTAGTCCAAATTGATGGCAAAGTCGCTTGACAGACAAACTAGGCCGCAGAAATCTCAGCACAAATTTGGTCTATGCGGAGGGAATAATCATGAAACTTGCGGAGTCCATCGTGATGGAACTAGATCAGGAAGCACAAACAACGAAGAGAGTTCTCGAACGAATTCCGGACGGTCAACTATCCTGGAGGCCACACCCGAAATCTTTTTCCCTGGGCCAGCTCGCGCTGCACATCGCAGCCGTTCCGGGAAACGTCACTGCGATCGCTGTGCCGGATACGGTCGAGGTCCCAACCTTCACGCAGCTCGAACCCCAGAGCCGGCGAGAGATCCTCGACACTTTTGCGAAGAGCCTCGAGAGCGCCAAGAGCGACTTGAGGAAAATGGACGACGCGCGGCTAGCGGCGACGTGGAGTTTGACGAGAGGCGGGAAGGTGGTGATGTCCGTGCCGCGAATCGGCTTTCTGCGCTCGGTGCTGCTGAATCATGTCTACCACCATCGAGGGCAGCTCTCCGTGTATCTGCGGATGCTGGATGTTCCAGTGCCGTCGATTTACGGGCCGAGTGCGGACGAAAATCCGCTTGCCTAGTTCCCTGCAATCGCACCAGCAGCCTTTAGCTAGAGAGCGGCCGGGGTGAACAGGCCGCCGCTTTAGCGTCTGCGCATCTTGGCAAGCAGGCGCAGAATCTCCAAATACATCCAGATCAGCGTGACCATCATTCCGAACGCGCCGTACCATTCCATGTACTTCGGCGCGCCGGCGCGAACACCGGTCTCGATGAAATCGAAATCCAAAATCAAATTCAGCGCGGCAACGATTACGATCAGAAGGCTGATACCAATTCCCCACGGCCCGGAACTATTCAGGAGCGGCACCTGCCTGCCGAAAAACCTCAAAACCATGTCCACCAAGTAAACGAGGAAGATGCCGCCCGTCGCCGCTATAACACCCATGGTCAATTTGGGCGTCGCGCGAAGGGTGCCGGACGTGTACAGCACGAGCATCACCACAGTGACGCCCAGCGTCAATCCCAGCGATTGAATCGCGATGCCGGGATGGGCTTGTTCCAGGAAGGCCGAAATCCCGCCGAGCGCGAGTCCCTCGCACAATGCGTAGATCGGCGCCGTGATGGGCGACCATTCCTTTTTGAAAATCGTCACCAGCGAAAAGATAAAGCCGACGATGAGTCCGCCCATCATCCATGGCAGCGCCGCCTGAGGTGTCTGCGATTGAGCGATCCACCAAGTCCATGCTGCCGTGGCAGAAACGCAGAAGAGCAGAAAACCGGTCTTGTTGACCGTGCCTTGAAGGGTCATCGCTTCGCCGGCCACGGCGACGCTCCCTTGAAAAGTCTTTTCGTTCAAAGCAGGATTCGAAGTTTTGAAAAGGCCACTCATGATTGGGCTCCTTTGTCAGTTCCATCTTACTAAGAAAACCCATCGATGATCGAGACCACGCAAGCGTTTTTCGCTGTTCCAGTCACCGTTAAGTGGACACTAAGGCGTGTCTCGCGTGTGCGTCAATCCCTGCCGGATGGATCGCCCGACAACCCCCCTCACCGGTGTGTGAGTCCGCCACCGAGGCCCGGTTGGCCTGGTTCGCCCGCGCGCCCGCAAGCCGATCTACTCCGGCAACGTGCGCTCAACGACATAGACCGGTCGCGCAGAAAACTGGTATATACTCTCGCCGGGCTGGGCGCTTCCCGGGGGAAACTCTGGCCCACTGGGTGGGTTCCAACAGGTTCTTTTGCGGCGGGAGCATCGTCGCGAACGATTGAAATCCGATCTGAACACTATTCTGAGGAGGCAGCAGATGAAGAAGTTTCTCGTATTGGCAGGACTCGCGGCGGCACTCGCGGTACCGTCGCTCGCGGCGACAAGCACATGGAATCTCGACCCAATGCACTCCAACGCTCAGTTCTCGGTCCGCCACTTGGGCATTTCCAACGTGCAGGGCGAATTCACGAAAGTCGGCGGCACGGTCGTAATCGATGATACTGACATCACCAAATCCACCGTCGAAGCGACGATCGACGCAACTTCGGTCGACACGCGCGTCTCGCGGCGTGACGACGATCTGAAGAGCGACGGGTTCTTCAACGTTGCCCAATTCCCAACCATCACTTTCAAATCCACCAGTGTGGAGAAGGCGGGCGACGGCAAGCTGAAAGTCACAGGCGATCTCACCATCAAGGGCGTCACGAAATCCGTGGTGCTCGCCGTTACGGGTCCGACTGCGCCGATCAGCGCCATGGGCAGCCAGCGCCGCGGCCTTTCGGCCAGCACAACGATCAACCGCACCGACTTCGGCGTCAGCAAGGATCCCGCGCCGATGATTGGCAACGACATCTCGATCCAAATCGACTGCGAGATGACGCCAGCGAAGTAAGACCTCGAAGAATCGCGGGTCGGGAGAGGCGGCGTCGGTTCCTGAGCCGCCTTTTTCTTTTTCGGGGAAGGCGTCGGGCTTTAACCCCGCGAAACGCGGCTCCTCCCGATCCGGGGCCCCCGCTCTGGCCTTCTGTATCTCATACGGCCACGCGGGCCTTTTGCGCGCGCTCGCGCGCCGATGCATGCTCGGCGAGGTAAACACCCAACAGCACAAGCCCGCCACTCGCGAGCAATCTCCCGCTCGGATGTTCGCCGAGCAGCGGAATAGAGAGCAGGACCACGACGACCGGTTGCAGATAGTTGACTACCACTACGCGCGACGCGTCCATATGGCCCAGCAGCCAGTAGAAAATCAGGTAACCTCCCACGGCGCTGAACGCAACCATGTACAACAATCCCGCCCAACCGGAGCATGCGACGCTTTTCCAATCGAGCCGTGTTCCCTGCCGGATCGCAAGCGGAAGCCAAATCAACGCAGCGGCCGTCGCGTTGAATGTGGTCATCGAAAGCGCGTCGTACGATCCTGCGACTCGCTTGCCGAGCACGGTATAAATCGAAAACCCGAGCGTGCCAGCAAGGGTGATCAAATCGCCCAGCAACAGCGGCGAGTGCAGCGGAGACCCGTGTTCGGTCTCGAGCATCAGCACACCGCAAAAGGAAGTCACCATTCCGAGGCCTTTCCACGTCGTCAGCTTCTCGAGCTTGAGGGCGCGGGCGAGCAAGAGTATGAGGATCGGCCCCATGGCGATGATCACGACCGAGTGCTGGGACGTGGTGAGCGAAAGCCCGAGAACGAAACAGCCTTGATTTATGGCGAAGCCGAAAAACCCGAGATATACGAACGTCCACACGTCGGGGGGCCGCAGCGGGGTGCGGCGGCGCTGGCTGAAATAAATCGCGAGCAGTAACATGGCGGAAAGCTGAAAACGGAATGAGGCGAGCGTCAGCGCGTCAAGATGCGTCAGCGTGAGCTTGGCGACGATGTAGTTCACCGACCAGACCAGGAGTACGGCGGCAAGCCCGATCGCCAGTAGAAACGAACTCGGGTGGGTTGCGGAAGCGCCGTTTGAAGAGGCGGGGGCTGGCGTCAAGTGCTAGTCGAGAACCTCGCGGCGTTGCGTCAGGGATTCGATGCGGTCGAGGCGCGGCTCGTAACCGATTCCGGGAGCGGTTGGCACGCGAATCGTTCCCTGGCGCGTCACTTCCACTTCCGGCTGTATGATATCTTCGACCCAGTATCGCCGGCTCGCGGAAACGTCCCCCGGCAGCGAGAAATTCGCGAGCGACGACATCGCGATATTGTGCGCGCGACCGATACCCGATTCGAGCATCCCTCCGCACCACACGGGAATCGCGTGCGCCCGGCACAAATCGTGAATGCGGCGAGCCGCGGTATGGCCACCGACGCGGCCTAGTTTGATGTTGATGATCTGACAAGCGCCCGTTTCAATCGCGGCGCGGGCGTGCTCGACGCCGTGAACGCATTCATCGAGGCAGATCGGCGTTTGAAGCTGGCGCTGAAGTTGCGCGTGGGAGAATATGTCGTCCCAACCGAGCGGCTGCTCGATCATGATCAGGTAGTACGCGTCGAGCGCCTGGAGAAGAGGTGCGTCTTCCAGGCGATATGCGGAGTTCGCGTCCACCATCAGGCGAATGCTGGGAAATCGTTCGCGAAGCGCGCGGACGGGCTCGACGTCGAGGCCGGGCTTGATTTTGATTTTGATCCGCTGATAGCCAGCGGCGAGCGCCTTCTCCACCGTCGCGATGAGTCCCGCGGTAGTCGGCTGGATGCCGATCGAGACTCCGCACGGAATCTCGTTGCGCGTGCCGCCGAGCAGTTTTGCGAGCGGAATGTTTTTCTGCTTCGCTTCGGCGTCCCAGAAAGTGCTTTCGATGGCGGCCTTGGCCATGTTGTGTCCGCGAACCGGCGCGAGGAGATCCCACACCTCCGACGCCGAGGGGATTTCCCTGCCCTTCAGCAATGGCCACAGGTAATCGCGCAGAATCAACCACGCGGTCTCGACGGTTTCGTACGAGTAGAACGGATTCTCGCCGGCGGTGGACTCGCCCCAGGCCGCGACGCCATCGATATTCGCCTCGACAAGCAGGATGCGGCGCAGGTCGGACGTACCAAAGCTGGTTTGAAACGGCGAGAGAAGCCGCAAATGAATTTCGCGCAGCGTGATTTTCCTGAGTCGCATTCTCGCCTTTCAGGTTCCGGCCAATTCCGGAAGCCCCACTCCGTTGATCGTGGCAGATGGCTCGAGCAAATAGTCTGTCACGCCTTCGCGCGATTCCACGCCGGTGGCGGCATAGCCCTTCGCGAACCATTTCTGAAACTGTTCGCGAACCTCGGTCTGAATTTGCGCAGCAGCCGCCCGATCGTTTTCCTTCACTTCGGCGAAATAGGCGGGAATCGGCACGCGCTCCGGCGAAGCTTTCATTGGCCGCACATCATCGGCGAGAACGGACTTCACGCGTTCCGAGGCCAACCACCATTCGGCGATCAGCCGGTCCGTCGGCAGGCCGCCGTGCAGTGGGCTCTCGGTGACGCCATAGCAATTCGGAATACATCGCCGGGACACGGCGCCGAGACGAACGAGATTGAAGTGCGCATTCTTCAGGTCGAGCGGATCGAATGTCCATTCGATAAGGTCAATGCCGAGCTTAAGCGCATCCTGCCGCTGGAACAGTTTCAGCCGGCGTCCAATGCCTCGATCGCGGAATTCGGGAAGCACAGCCGTCATATGCGAATGCAGAAACGGCTTGCCTGCTCGCATGGCCGCAAGCGCAAGGGTGAAACCCGCCATTTTGGTATCGTGGAACGCACCAACCACCTGGCCGCCGGTGTGATGCGCCACAACGAAGAGCGCTGAGGGCACCGCGATTTCTTCGCCCCAGACAGCGTGCTGAAGGCGAACGCATTCTTCATATTCCGCAAGGTTTGAACAGTGGCGGACTTCGATTTCACGGGTAGAGAGGGGCTCGGTCATCAAGAACGCGACCAAAGTATAAGGGAAATGACTCGCGCAGTTTACTCCAATCAGAAGCGGACCGCGCCCGAGGACCCTCGAACGGCGTCAGGCAGGTTTGATTCCCACCAGGAGCGCGAGCTCGCGCCATTTCCAATGGCAGTCAACATCCTGAAACCCAATCTCGCGAAGCCATTTCAGTTGCGTCTCGAGATCGAGCAATTTATTGGACGGGTCTTCATCCGGCCAGCCGATGGCCGCGAGAAACTGATCGTGAACTCCCGGGGTGGGGGAAGCGACGTGCTCCAAGTTGCAGAAGACGCCTCCCGGCGCGGCGATTTCGAATATTTCCCGGTAGAGTGCGCGTTTTCTCTCGTGGGCCAGATGATGAATCGCGAAGCTCGAAACGATGGCTTCGAAGCAACCCATCTCAGGAAGAGTTTGGTCGAAGTCATGAGCGATGATTGTCACGCTGCCATCGCGACCGTAGGCTTTTTGCAGAGCGTCCAGCATTGTGGCCGAGAAATCGAGCGCGACGAACCGCGCGCCCGGCAGGACTGCCCTCGCCCGTTCGATCATTCTGCCAGCGCCGGAGCCGAGATCAAGAATGCGCGTGACTCCAGCTGGCAGGCACTCGAGCAGACAATCCTCGCCTTCGACGCGATGCGGAATCGAATCCGCGCGACGGAGATAATCGAGCGCGTGCGCTTTGGTGGACCAAAGATTGACGCCCTGCGGCTGTGTCATCCGGGCAGCGACTCCCGATGCGATTAGAGTCCGAGCCCGTCGATAAGTCCAATTTGTAATTGTTGCCGAAACTATAAGGAGCTCTTATGAAGTTTAGCTTTGGGGGGCGCAGCGGTCGGAGGCTAGCCTTTCGCCTTGGCCTGGTTCCACAACTCTTCCATGCGTTCGCGGGGCAGATCGGCGAAGCGCTTGCCTTCCCGGACAGCGGCGGATTCCATCGATTGGAATCGCTGCTTGAATTTGCGGTTCGCGCTTCGCAACGCAATTTCTGGGTCCACGCCCAGAAAGCGCGCGATGTTGACTCCAACAAAAAGCAGATCGCCGACTTCCTCTTCGAGATGAGGCGTCGGGGCCTTGGTTTTCGACTGCGCCGGGGTAGCCGATCGCAGCGTTGCTGCGATTTCGCGCTTCTCCTCGTCGAGCTTGTCAAAGATTCCGGAGAGATTCTCCCAATCGAACCCAACGTGCGATGCGCGGCGTGTCAGCTGATACGCCTCCAATACCGCTGGAAGCGAGCGCGGGACACCGCCGAGGATTGAATCGAGGGCGACAATGGCATTCTGGGAAGCCTTGCCCTCGGCCGCGCGCTCCTCGGCTTTGATCTGCTCCCAATCCTTCAACACCGCCGCGGAAGTCCCGGCCTTCGCGCTGCCAAAAACGTGCGGATGGCGGCGGACCATCTTCGTGTGCACGGATTCGATCACGTCCGACATCGTGAAGCCGCCAGATTCCTCGGCGAGAATTGAGTGAAAGACCACTTGAAGGAGCAGATCGCCCAGCTCCCCGGAAAACTTGCGCGGGTCGCCGGACTCCATCGCGTCCAGCACCTCGTAGGTTTCCTCGATCAGAAATTTGCGAAGCGATTCGTGAGTCTGCTCGCGATCCCAGGGGCACCCGTTCGGACCACGAAGCCGTGCCTGCAGCGCGACCAGCTTCTCGAACCATTTCCCGGAGACACGATCGCGCGGCGAAATCGAAATTTGCGCCCGGTTCGGCACGCGGCCGCGCTGTTTCGGTTTCCACCGCTTCGGCTTCGATGACTGTTTCCGCTTGGGCATGACCAAGTCGCGCGAACGTTGTCGATGACAGCGACTCGCGACACGCCAATTTACAGTGACGATCCGCGCGTCACAAGGAAAGAGTGCAGCGCCGGGCACGAGTCGCGCTAACCGAGCCAAGCTTCATTGACGCAGGGAGCCGCAACGTCCCATACTTGCGCCCTCGGCGCAAAGTCCGCAGCGGCCGCCTAATCGCACTTTCGCTGAAGGAGCCTCGTCATGATTCATCGCGTCGCATTCCTATCGTGTCTGATCGTGCTGGTTGGGGCAGCACAGGCACCGCCGCTAACTGCCGCGCAGAAGTCATGCGAGAGTTTGATCACTCTGGCACTTACGAATACGACGATTACGTCGGCGACGTCCGTCGCGGCCGGCGCGTTCAAGCCGCCCGCGGGTCCGGGACAGCCGGCGCCGACGGAACCTTTGCCCGCGTTCTGCCGGGTGGCAGGCATCGTGAGGCCAACCAGCGATTCCGAGATCAGGTTCGAACTTTGGCTGCCGGCGTCGGGCTGGAACGGAAAGTACGAACAGGTCGGTAATGGGGGATTCGCGGGAACGATTCCCATGTCCGCGATGGCGAGTGCGCTCCTGCGCGGTTACGCGACCGCCGGCACTGACGATGGCCACGTCGGCGGCACGGATGGCTCGTGGGCGCTTGGCCACCCCGAAAAGATCGTCGATTTCGGTTATCGCGCGGTCCACGAAACTTCCGTGCAGGCCAAAGCCATCGCGCGTGCGTTTTACGGCAAGGAGCTCACGCGCTCATACTTTGTCGGCTGCTCGGATGGCGGCCGTGAAGCGCTGATGGAGGCGCAGCGTTTTCCCGACGATTTCATTGGCATCGTCGCCGGCGCTCCCGCGAATAACTGGACTCACCTGCTGGTCGGCGCCATCTGGACCGAGCAGGCCCTGCTCAACGACCGAGCGAGCTATGTCCCGCCAAGCAAGTTGCCGGTGCTTCAAAGCGCCGTGGTAGCCGCGTGCGATGCCCTGGATGGCGTGAAGGATGGCCTGATCGCTGACCCACGACGCTGTCATTTCGATCCGGCTGTCGTCCAGTGCAAGGGCGCGGACGGGCCCGATTGCCTCACGGAGCCGCAGGTCGCTGCGGTGCGAAAAATTTATGGCGGACCGAAGAACCCTCGCACGGGCGCTCAAATATTTCCGGGTTATTCACCCGGCACGGAAGCGGTGCCCGCAAACTGGCGCGTTTGGATCTCCGGCAACGGGCCGGGACAGCCGACGCTGCAGGCATTCTTTGGAAACACATTTTACGCGGACATGGTTTTCGATAATCCGAAGTGGGATTTCCATACGTTCAACTTCGATAGCGACGTGAAAACCACCGACGACAAGACCGCAGGAATCCTCAACTCCACCGATCCGGACCTAGCAAAGTTCAAAGCGCGCGGCGGCAAACTGATTCAGTATCACGGCTGGGGTGACGCCGCGATTCCTCCCCAGAACAGCATCGATTATTTCGAGAGCGTGCAGTCCGTGATGGGCAAGACAAACCGCGAGCGGGATTTGGGCGCCACGCAAGATTTCTACCGTCTATTTATGGTGCCGGGAATGTCCCACTGCGCCGGCGGCATCGGCGCTACGGCCTTTGGAAACCTCGCATCGCCGCAACGAGATCCCGGGCACGATGTGGTTAGCGCGCTCGACCAATGGGTCGAGAAGCGTGTCGCCCCGGATCAAATCATCGCCACGGGTTTCGTGGATGGCGATCCAGCAAAGGGCGTCGAGATGACGCGTCCGCTCTGCCCTTATCCCGAAGAGGCCATCTACAAAGGAACGGGCGACACAAATAGCGCGGCAAGCTTTACCTGCCAGAACCGGCACAAGCAGTAGCGCATTCGAACCAGGAACATGGGTATCGTTCTGAATATCTCGATACGTTTTTGTGAGATGTATACTACCGACGCTTCGGGAACGAGGCTGTGATCGCCGGGACCGTCCCTTAAGGAGAATTGTGTGATGATAACTCGCCGCGAAATGAACACCTCGTTGGGTGTCGCGCTCACCGTTTTTTTCTCGGGAAGCGCCAGCGCGCTTCTACATGCCGAAACCCTCCCGTCCCGGCAGAATTCCCAAGATCATATGTCCAACATGGCCGCTTCGGACGTGAAAACGCTCATGCAAGAGCCCCTAAGCGGCATCGCCGACCCTGTAGTGACCGTGATCACCCTTGCCGTCGCCCCTGGCACGGGTTCTCCTCCACACGAACATATCGGTCCGGTTTTTGCCTACATTCTTGAAGGAACGATCGAGAATCAGGTCGATCCGGACCAGCCGAAAACCTACAACGCGGGCGATTTCTTTTACGAGCCCGCGATGCATGTCCACCGAATCCTTCGGAACCCGAGTAAAACGGAGCCAGCGAGGCTCCTCATTTTCGAGGTAGGCGAAAAGGGCAAGCCCTTCACGATGGGACAGAAGTGATGGCGCCCCCGCGCCTTGTGGCCAGCGTATGCGGGTGCTAGACTTTTGATTCACGATCAAGAAGCAGCAATCAGAATAGGGGACCTCAAGCGTGGCTGATCCTAAGCAAGAAGAGAGCTTTAAGGTCGTAGACCGGCGACATTTCACCGAAACGGGAGACTTGCGCGAGGGCGCTGTCGAGCAGGAGCGCCGCGAAGAAGAGGCAGCCGCAAGAGCCGCGAGCGCGCAAGCGGCCGCGAAAGCCAAGGCCGCGCCAGCTCCCGCGGCATCGGAAGCCGCTTCGCCAGCCGCTTTGGAGGCTCCTGCCGAGGCAATCGCGTCGTCGCCCAGCTTTCAAACGCTCGTGGATTTTCTGACGCGCAACGCTGCCGCGATGATGGGCGGCATGGCCGATCCGCAGACCGGTCAGGCCTATGTTGATCTCGAAGGAGCGCGCGAGGTAATTGACATGCTCGACGCGCTTCGCGAGAAGACGCGCGGCAACCTAGCTAAAGTTGACGACGATCTGCTCATGGAAGTGGTCGGCAGCCTGAAACTCACGTTCATGGAGATTTCAAAGGCGGCCGCCGAAGCGACGGCGAAAAAGAACGCCAAGAAGTGACACTCCCACCAGGATCGACGTCCTGAGGAGCCCGCCGGAGCGGACGACGAAGGACCTCAGTTTCATCACAGGTAACCTCTCGACAAATCGCGTTTTCCCTCCTTGCAGTTCCCTTCCCGCATCTAGATAGTTGCAACCGCAAGCGTGTAAAATCACTTCTCGACGCTTATGTCCTCACTTCAACTCACCGTGCTGGGTTCGGGAACATCCATGGGCGTGCCGACGCTCGGATGCCACTGTGCGGTGTGCGAGTCAAAGGATCCGCACGATAACCGGACGCGCCCCTCGGTCCTGCTCGCTTACGGCGGGCGCAACGTGGTGATTGATACGACGCCCGACTTTCGATTCCAGGCCATGCGCGCCGGCATGGACCGCCTGGACGCCGTCATTTACACGCACGGGCACGCCGACCACGTGATGGGTCTCGACGACATTCGCCCATTCAACATCAAGCAGCGAGGCGTCGTGCCGATCTACGCGGCGGCGGATACCCTGGCGCTCCTGCGCCGCCAGTTCGTTTATATTTTCGCCGATGCGCAGCCGGGTTCCACTCTTCCGTTGATTGAACTGCACACGATTGAGGGCCCATTCGATCTTTTCGGCGTGCAGATCGTGCCGATCCCGGCGATGCACGGAACGCAGCCGGTGCTTGGATTTCGCGCGGGGAAAATGGCATATCTCACCGACTTCAGCCAGGTGCCCGAAAGCTCGAAGGCTTTGCTCCGCGGACTTGACGATTTCATCCTCGACGCGCTGCGCTACGTGCCCCATCCCACGCATTCCAATGTCGAGCAGTCGCTCGCCCTGGTCGAAGAGCTGAAACCCAAGCACGCCTGGTTCACGCATATCTGCCACGACCTCGGTCACGCGGAAGCGAATGCGCGGCTTCCCGAGCACGTTCGGCTGGCGCACGACGGGCTGCGATTTGAGGTCGTCCTCTGATGGCACTTGCCGTCGTGCGTTCGCCGGAGGAATGGTTCGCGCGATTCGGCCATCCGTGCAGGCACACGGCCGTTACCATCGGGAATTTCGACGGCGTCCACCTGGGCCATCAACAAATTTTGCGCACAGTCCTCGCTCGAGCCCGCCAAAGCGATACGCTTGCCGCCGTGCTGACGTTTTATCCGCACCCGGCGAGAGTCCTGCGGCCGGCAGAGGCGCCCGCCCTGCTCGAAACTCTCGAACAGCGGCTCGCGGCCATTGACGCGACGGGCGTTGATGCGGCCTTCGTAGCGCGCTTCGACGCGGAGTTCGCGAATGTCGCAGCCGAGGATTTCGTGCGCCGTTTTCTGCTGGACACGATGGGCGCGCAGACGGTCTTGGTAGGTGGCAACTTCCGATTCGGGCACCGCGGCGCCGGAGACATTAAACTGCTCGGCGAATTCGGACAGCGCTGGGGGTTCGATGTCGAAATTGTGCCGCCGGTGATCGAGAACGGCGTGGTGGTATCGAGCACGGCGATTCGGACCGCGATTCGGGAGGGACGCGTGGAAGAGGCGCGGCGAATGCTCGGACGGCCGTACGCCCTTGAAGGCGAGATTCGGACCGGCACCGGCCAGGGACGAAGGCTTGTGGTCCCAACATTGAATCTGGCGACCGATCAGGAAGTGCTGCCGAAAAATGGCGTGTACGCTACCGAAGCGGTCGTCGCGGGAAAAACCTATCCGGCAGCGACCAATGTCGGAATGCGGCCCACGTTTGATGGCGCTCGAGTCACCATCGAATCATTCCTATTCGACTTTAGCGATACTCTGACCAGCGGCAAACTTGAAGTCCGATTCTGGCAGCGCCTGCGCGAGGAACGCAAATTTTCTGGCCCAGCCGAACTGCGAGAGCAAGTGCTGAAGGACATCGAGCACGCGAAGGAATTCTTCAGAAGCTCAAAACTCAGGGTGTAATCGAGAAGCGGAATTGCCTCCTTAAGCGGTCGCGGCTCATTTCGTCTTGCAATCACCACACACGCCGCCAATTTCCGTGCGCGCGATGCTGATCTCGATGTCGCAGTCTTTCGAAATCTGCTTCTTCAGGTCCTCGTAGAGCTCGCTTTCGATTTCGCGGACCTTGCCGCAGCGAACGCAAGCGACGTGGATGTGGTCGCGCGGACCGTGGCTTTCGTAGTAGTGGCGATGCCCGCGGAGATGTAGCAGGTCGAGCTCGTCAATCAGGCCGAAACCTTTCAGGAGATCGAGGGTGCGATACACCGTTACGCGGGTGATGTCGGCGTCAATCTTCTGGGCGCCATCCAGGATTTCGCCGGCGTCCATGTGTCGCGAGGCGGATTCCATCACCTGCAGCACCACGCGGCGTTGGCGCGTGAGCCGGATTCCACGGGAGCTCAGCTCGTGCTGCAACCGTCCTGCGGGTTCGTGGTCGTTGATGCGTTCCCCGGTCGAAACGCGATGGGAGGGAGTGGCTGACATTGTCTCAGGCAGTATTATACCAAAAACCAGTTTGCAGTCGCGGTAAAGGAAGGATTCCCACCGGCCCGGCTCCGCTCACTAATGGTGAGTCTGGATGATCCTCATGATGTCGCTGTACATCACGAATGCAAAGAGTCCCAAGAGAAACACGAGGCCAACCTGCACGAATCGCTCCTTGAACGCGATGCTCAGATCGCGGCGCATCACCCCTTCGATCGCCAGCATCAGGACGTGGCCGCCATCGAGGATCGGTATGGGCAGAAGATTAAGCAAGCCAAGATTCAGACTGATCACAGCCGCCAGGAACAGCAGGTCCACCGGGCCGCGCTTCGCGGCCCTGCCCGATTCACGCGCGATTCCAATCACGCCTTGCAGATCGCGAACGGAAACTTTCCCGCTGGCCAAGCCGCCGAGAACGTTTCCAATTTGCCGAACGCCGTTTACCGTAGACGTCGCGCCATTCTTCGCTGACAAAATAAAGTTCTCGCGCTCGTAATAGTCCTGCGTGCCGGGCAGGACGCCAACCTGCCACACCATTTTTCCGTCGGGATCCATCGTGCGGGCCGGCGTGACTGCGAGCGGCATTTCTACGCCGTTGCGTAGCACATCAAAGTGAATCTCGCGGCCATCGGAATTATGCACTGCATCCACAAACTGCGGCCACGTGATCACGGGCTGCCCGTCAATAGAGGCTACGACGTCGCCCGGCCGCAATCCGGCTTTGTCCGCGGGCGTGCCCGGGAGAACTTCGTCAAGGACGGCCCGCATGGCGGGATAGCCAAACAGATCGTCGGAGGATGCCTGCGGCGCGATGGCAATGGTGAGAGACTGTTCGACGCCCTTGCGATCCACGACCACTGAAAGAGACTCGCCTGGCTTCGCATCTTCTGCCTGCGCGAAAACGGCTTTCCACGTCGACGTGTTCGCACCGTTCACACGGAGGATTCGATCGCCTGTCTCGACGCCCGTCGGCGAAGCGTCGTGCGGAACGGCGATGACGACCGGCGGTTGGCGGAAGTAGTCGGGCGTCGGAATCCCGACAAGCCAAAAAACCCCCATGAAAACCACGAACGTCAGCAGGATGTTCATGATCGGCCCGGCAATGGCGATCAGGCAGCGTTGCCATCGCGGCCGCGAGAGAAATTCATAAGCTGCGCCAGTCCGTTCCTCGATGGGATTATCGCCGGCCATGCGCACATAGCCGCCCAGCGGCAGCGCGCTAATCCGATAGTCCGTATCGCCGCGTTTCATTCCCCACAGCCGGGGGCCGAATCCAATGGAGAACACGTCCACACGAACGCCGCACCATTTCGCGACGATGAAGTGTCCCCATTCGTGGAGGAGTACCAGGATGCCAAGAACGACCCCGCCGGCGACGAGCATTCTAAGTGTGTCGGTCATAGATCCTCAGTAGATTTTACAGGAAACGCGGCGCGTTCCGATATGCACCCTTTGAGGGCTCCGCGCGTAAAGCCAAACAACGCGAATTTGCCGGCCGCGACCCTAACGTAGCGTCAGCGCTTGCGATCCACGGCCAGCCGCGCCAGCCGGCGCGCCTCGGCGTCCGCGGCGAGGACATCATCCACGCTGCGCATCGCGCCGCGCGGCATCTGCTCCAGCACGCGCTCGATAACCGCCGCGATTCCGGGGAATGACAGCCGGCGCTCCAGAAACGCCGCGACGGCGATTTCGTCCGCCGCGTTCAAGGCGCACGGCGAAGGCCCGCCCTGGCGCGCCGCTTCCTTGGCCAGTTCGAAGCACGGAAACTTTCGCGGCGGCACATCCTCGAAATTCAACCGTTTCAGCGCCGACCAATCGAGCTCGCACCCATTAGATGCGACTCGCTCCGGATAAGTTAGCGCGTATTGGATGGGCATGCGCATATCGGTCGGACCCAGCTGCGCCAGAATCGAGCCGTCCACGAACTCAACCATCGAGTGAATTGTAGACTGGGGATGGATCACGACCTTAATTCTGTCCAGGCCCACGCCGAACAGCCACTTCGCCTCGATCACCTCGAAGCCTTTGTTCATAAGCGTCGCGGAATCAATGGTGATCCGATGACCCATCTTCCAATTCGGGTGCGCCAGGGCCTGCTTGGGCGTCACCTTAGCCATGCGCGAGACGGGCGTCTTGCGAAAGGGTCCGCCCGACGCGGTGAGGATCAGTCGCCTTACTTCACTGTGGCTACCCGCGCGCAGACACTGATGGATCGCGTTGTGTTCGCTATCCACGGGCAGGAGCCTAACGCCACGCCGCGCGACTGCCGCCATCACCATTTCCCCTGCGGCCACCAAGACTTCCTTGTTCGCTAGCGCAATGTCCTTGCCCAGCTCGATGGCCTGGTAGGTGGCGCGCAAGCCAACCACGCCGACCGCAGCCGATACGAGTGTTTGCGCGTCCGGGTGAGTGGCAACGCGCTCGATGCCCTCCGCGCCCGACAAAATTTCCAGCGGTGGCGCTGCCTTGCCGCCGCGCGCCTTCAGCGAAGCCCGCAGCCGGATCGCGGCATCTTCAGTCGCCACCGAAACAAGCTCCGGCCGGTGCCGCGCGATCTGCTCCGCGATCACTGCGACGTTCGAGCCCGCCGCCAGCGCCACCACCTCGAACGCTCCGGGCAGTGAATCAACTACGCTGAGGCATTGCCGGCCAATCGAGCCGGTCGAGCCGAGGATGGCAATTCGGTTCATGGAGGCTTTTATGCTCCGAATGGGTACGAGGAGCGCAGCCAATCTTACAGGCTTTCGAGGAATTTGCGAACGCGGGCTGGACGAAATCCGCCCGGAGGTTTTGATCGGTCAACATGCCGCGATGTGAAGGACCGCCTGCGACTGATGCCCGCTATCTTCCCGGTGCGCGGAAATGGTAGATTGTTGCCCGCAGCGCGAGCCCCGCGCCGAAGTTCCGGCCATGAAGGAGAGATCCCGAAGATGAAATCCACGTACAGGTTTCCGCTAGCTGCATCCGTGATTGCGCTGTTTCTGGCGCTGAGCTTCGGCGCTCCGACCGCTTCCGCGAAGTGGGATTCCTATCACAGTGCGCTCGGCCAATTGCGTTCTGCCCGAGCCTTGATCGAGCATCCCGATAGCGGCGAGCTCCACGATCAGGAAAAGAACGCCATCGTTGAAATTGACGCGGCCATTGCGGAACTGAAGTCGGTCGCGGACGACGGAAAAAGTCTCGAGGATCATCCGCAAGTTGACACACACGCGCGCTGGATTCCCCGCTTGAACAAAGCGGTCGAGCAACTCAACAAGGCCCACGATAACGTCTCGAAGGAAGATGACACGTCGGGCGCACGTGAGCGCGCCGTCCAGCACATCGGCCAGGCGCGTAAATTTATCACCCAGGCAATCGCACTCGAACAGTAAAGTCTCGCAAGCTCTGAAGTCCAATTCCGCGGGACTCTCGCCACGCGCAGCCGCAGTGTCCTCCGCTGCACCCTTCCCTTCCTCCATTGCGGCGGCTGGTTTGTCGTGACCTTGCGACTTCGGCCTCTCCTGCTGCCGCTGTGATACGATGACAGTTGAAGTTCCAAGGAAAACACCTCAATTGAGCGCATCTTCAGCTACATCTTCGCTGTGGGCCATTCCGCTGGGCGGGTTGGGCGAATTTGGCATGAACATGATGGCGCTCCGATGCGGCGACGACATCATCGTTGTTGACGCCGGCCTGATGTTCCCCGAGCAGGAACTTCTCGGCGTGGACATCGTCATCCCGGACATCACATACCTAAAGCAAAACAAGCGCATGGTGCGCGCCATCATCCTCACCCACGCGCACGAGGATCACATCGGCGCGATTCCTTACATCCTCGGCGACCTGAACGTGCCCGTGTACGGCACGCAATTCACTCTGGCACTGGTGCGAAAGAAACTCGAGGAACACGCGCTGCTCGATTCCGCGAAACTCAACGAAGTCGCTCCTGGCGAAATCAGCACCATTGGCCCGTTTCAAATCGAATACCTGCATGTGACACACAGTACGATTGACTGTGTCGCGCTCGCGGTCCGCACGCCCGTTGGAATCATCATCCACACCGGCGACTACAAAATGGATCCGACGCCGGTGGACGGCAAACCGTTCGACCTGCACGCCTTTGCGCGCTACGGCCAGGAAGGCGTGCTCGCGCTCTTCAGTGACAGCACCAACGTCGAGCGCGCGGGGTTCACGCCCTCGGAGCGCGCCGTAGTGGTGCGCATGGAAGAGCTTTTCCGTGCCGCCCCCGAAAAAGTTGTCGTTTCGTGTTTTTCCAGCTCCATTCACCGCATCCAGCAGGTAATCGAAGTCGCGCGCGGCGTTGGACGCAAAGTCGGTTTCGTCGGCCGCAGCATGGTGGACAACGTTGAGATCGCGCATGGCCTCGGCAAGTTGAAAATTCCGGACGGCAGCATCGTGCGGCCGCAGGATCTCCGCGGCTTCGACCCGAAAAAGCTCGTCGTGCTTGCGAGCGGCACCCAGGCCGAACCGATGTCGGCGCTCTCGCGGATTTCGGTGGACAATCACCGGTTGATGAGCATCGCCCAGAACGACACTGTCATTCTTTCGGCGCGCATCATTCCTGGCAACGAAAAAGCCATTTTTCGGATGATTGACCACCTCTTCCGCCGCCGCGTGCTCGTCTATTACGAAGGCGGGCGCAACGCTCCGATTCACGTTTCGGGCCACGCCAGCCAGGAAGAAATGAAAATTCTCCTGCAACTCGTGCGGCCGAAATATTTCATACCGATGCACGGCGAGTACCGCCAACTGTTCCAGCACGCGGCGCTCGCGGAACAGGTGGGCGCCGTTTCGGGGCAGATTTTCCTGCTCGAGAGCGGACACCCCATCGAATTCACCACGGACGGCCGCGCCTTCCAGCGCGAACCGGTGCCGGCCGGCCGCGTAATGGTGGATTCCGGCTCGCTCGAGGAAATCGCGGACGTCGTGGTGCGCGACCGAAAGCACTTGTCCGAAGATGGCGTGGTCGTGCCCATCATCGCCATTGATAAGCACACGGGCAAGGTCGAGATCCCCCCGGAAATCGTAACGCGCGGATTCCTGCCCAGCGACGACGGACAGGAAATTCTGGTCAAGGCCCGCGAAGTGATCCTCAAAACGATCGAGGAATCGAGCCCCGAGGAAAAAATGGACTGGAGCGTCATCAAGGAAAAGATCCGCGTGGATCTGAAGCGCTACTTGAATAAACAGACGTCGAAGCGCCCGTTGATTCTTCCGGTAATTCTGGAAGTTTAACGATCCGATATTTTTCTTGGGTTCCTGCCGTGATATTCAAACTGCGCGACTATTCCCCAAGGGACTTCGAGAATCTCTACCAAGTTGACCAACAGTGCTTTGATCCCGCGCTCGCCTACTCGCGGCCCGACCTGCGAAATTATCTGCGCCTGCCGGGAAGCGATTGCGTGATCGCGGAAGCGGAAGACAAAATCGCTGGATTTCTCGTCAGCGCCCACGAGAACGGCGTCGGTTCCATCGTCACACTTGATGTGCTGGCGGCCCATCGCCGGCAGGGCGTAGCCACGCTCCTGCTTAAGGAATGCGAGCACCGCCTCGCAGCCGCAGGCGTCCACACGATCGAGCTTGAAACAGCAACTGACAACACATCCGCGATTGCCTTCTGGCAAAAGCACGACTATCGTAAACGCGACGTACAGAAGGAATATTACCCGGACGGCCGCGACGCGTTTAGGATGACCAAGCTCGTCGAGTGAAACGCCCGTTCGGCTTTCTGAACTTGGCATGCGTTCATACGCCGTGTTGCGAGCCCGCGCTCGGGTGAATCGTTCACCATTGCGAAGGATGGAGTCGCATCGATGTCTTTGTTGCACGTAATCATACTTGCCATCGTGCAGGGTCTGGCTGAATTGCTCCCCGTTTCGAGCTCGGCTCACGTAATCGTGGCTGAAAAGCTGATGGGCATGAATCCGGCGGCGCCTGAAACAACCCTGCTGTTGGTCATGCTACATACGGGAACGATGTTTAGCGTGATTGTCTATTTCTGGCGGCGATGGCGCCGCGCGTTCTTCCAGAACATGGCCGACTTCAAAAAATTTGCCGTCGCGTTCGTTTTCGCCGTGGTTCTCACCGGCATCGTCGGCGGCGTCATCACCGAAGGCATCGAAAAAATTGTTCTCCGTCATGTGCCGCGTGCCTGGGTCGAGCAGTTGTTCGACCGACTCGACCTTATCGCCGTGGCGCTGGCCGCGGTCGGCATTCTTATTCTGGCCTCAGGCCTTCTGGAAAAGCGTACCGGCAGCCAAGAATCCGTCAGTTCGGGGATCACATCCGTGCAGGCTTCCTGGATTGGCGCTGTGCAGGGGTTGTGTCTCCCCTTTCGCGGATTCTCTCGCTCCGGCGCGACTATTTCGACCGGCATGCTTTCGGGGGTCTCAAAGGCGCGCTCGGAAGATTTCAGTTTCGCTTTGGCGGTGATCCTAACGCCGGTCGCAATTGCGCGCGAGACGTGGAGACTGGTCGAAGCGCAACACGGCCGACTTGGCGCGGAAGCGGCGTCCAGCCTGACATTCAGCCTTTTCGGCGCCGTCTTCGCGTTCCTCGCGGGTTTGGTTGCGCTCAAGTGGTTGAGCCGCTGGCTCGAGAAAGGCCGCTGGTATTGGTTCGGCGTCTATTGCCTGCTCGCCGCTGCCGCGGTCAGCTTCCTCTATCACTCCGGTTACTGAGCAGGGGCCGCGCCACGGATACTCTTCGCCGTTTACCGCACCATCGTCCGCGGCGCCGTTCTTATCTGGCCAGCAAAGCTCGCGATTTGGGACCGAGATGGCAAGCTCTACCGCGGCGTAGTGTCCGCCGGCGTGGCCGCTTGAGGCTTGCTGAGTTGATTCAAAATAAAATGTGGCGCGACACGGCTCATCAGGTTCAGGACATTGCTCTGTCCGCGGCGAATCTCCCACCGATCGCTCTTTAGCCCCACGATCGCCTGGACGACCATCTTAGTGACATCCATCACGTGAACTCCCTTCGTACCGCCAGCTTGGAAATCTCCCGTCAACAATGGTGTCTGAGTCGCAGGCGGAGCCAATTCAAATACTTTAATTTTGGTGTTTCTCCGCTGGACGCGCAGCGACTGCGTGAACGAATGCAGACCTGCTTTCGCCGCGCAATCGATCGGTGCGATCGGCAGCGGGACAAACGCAAGTCCGGATGAGACGTTCACGATGGCAGCCTCCTCCTGGGTCTTTAGATGTGGCAGAAATTGCTTCACCTTACGCTCCGGCCCAAGAAGATTCGTCTCGATCTCGCGACCGATATCGCCCAAGTCGTTCCCTGTGTCCTGAAGGTTGATCTTGCGCATGATTCCGGCATTGTTGATCAGCACGTTCAACCCAGGGAACTTCCGAACGACCGCATCGAACAGAAGAGAAGTCGCCTTCGGATCGCTGACATCGCTTTGAAATGTGTGAATACCCGGAAGTTTTCTCTGCGCGTCTTCCAGCCTGCGCTGATCTCGTCCCGTAATGATTAAGGTGTTACCGAGCTTCAGAAGCTGAGCCGCAAACTCGAATCCAATTCCGCTCGCACCGCCGGTGATTAAAATCGTGTTGCCTGACATTTTCATAGCAAAACCTCGCTGGAGTTCGGTTTGCTGCGGCCATGCGCGGCAGACCGAAGTCCGGGCAGATATTCTTACTGCGGTCTTTGTTCTGAGCTACCTCACGGGTTCGCCGAATGCGACCGGCAAGCCAAATTTTTTCAGGATCGCGAGATCAAGAAGTTTTTCGGGCAGGCAGCGTGCCAGGGTGGCCAATTTCACGGAGTCCTTGCCCGCTGCGTAGCGGGTTCGCGGGCGGCGGTCGGTCAGAGCGCGCTCCACCACTTCGGCGACAACCTCGGGCGAGCTGCCGGCGCGCTCGTTGTTTAGAAAAGTGCGCCCCATCCGTCGCAGCGCTTCGCCGTAGAGCCCCGCGCCCTCAGGCGGCAGCCCGGCGATCGTCTTCTCCACTCCGCCTAGGGTTTTTTCCACTGCGGGAGTGTTGATTGAGCCAGGCTCGATCACGCAGACGTGGATTCCTTGCGGACGCATCTCCAGCCTGAGTGCAGCGCTCATGGAAGCGAAGTCCGCCTTGGAGCTGCACAACACACCGATGAACGGCGGACTGATGTGGTCGCCCACCGAACCTGTATTGACAATTCGGCCTTTCGCAAGACGCACCAGCGGAAGGAACGCCTGGATTACAGCGATTTGGCCGAACAGGTTGATTTCGTAGATCTCGCGCAGCGCATCGAGCGGCGTGCACTCCACAGGCGATATTCCGCCTATACCGGCGTTGTTGAACAGGCCGTCGAGACCGCCGCCATTGAGCCGCACCTTCACATCGCGCGCGGCCGCAGCGATCGAATCTCTGTCGCCCAGGTCCATTCGCACACTCTCGAGCGTGCCATTGGCCTCCTCTTGGATTGCCCTGGCATCCGTTTCTCTGCGCACGGTAGCGAACACGCGCCATCCGTTCCGGGCCAGCCGAAGCGCCGTCGCGCGGCCGATGCCGCTGGAAGCGCCGGTGATGAAGATATTCCTAGTCGTCGTAGGCATCCTCTCGTTCCTATTCTCTTCCGGCTTGCCCCAGTTCGATCACAAACACAGACTAGAGCCCCTCAGGCGATGGTAATTCCATTTACCCTCGCCTCGAATACAGCATGTTCCGATCTCGCGCCCTACAGCGTTCGCCCGATTGCAGTTTCCTGCGACACGACCGCCCGCTCCTTCTCGCCGACTTGAATGCACTATCGCCTGTGATCGGCGATTGCTAGAATTCGCGGAACCTTGATGAATCCATCTGGGCAGACAGCGATTCGCCGAAAGGCCGCTCTGATTAGCGCGCGGCTCGATCGCCTCCCAACGACGCGATACATCTGGAAAATTCTGCTGCTACTTTCGCTGGGCGGATGCTTCGAATTCTACGACCTTTTCCTGATGACCTATATCGGTCCGGGCTTGGTCCGCAGCGGGCTGTTCTCCGGCGTCTCCGTCTCATTCTTCGGTCTGACGGGACTGGCCAGCTTTGTGTCCGCAACATTCGCCGGGCTTTTCATCGGGACTCTTGTATTCGGATTTGCCGCCGATACGTTCGGCCGCCGGACGATTTTCACGTATTCGTTGCTCTGGTACACCGTCGGCTCGATCGTGATGGCCTTCCAGACCACCACATCCGGAATTCTGATCTGGCGATTGATCACCGGGATCGGCATCGGTGTCGAGTTGGTGACGATTGATACCTACATCGCCGAACTTATGCCCAAGGAGGTTCGCGGCCGCGCCTTCGCGATCAATCAAGTTGTGCAATTCACGGCCATCCCACTGGTCGCGGTGGTCTCGTGGCTGTTTGTGCCGCGCAGCTATTTCGGACTTGATGGCTGGCGGTGGGTCGTGCTGCTCGGCTCGGTTGGCGCAATTTTTGTCTGGTTTATCCGGCGAAGCATTCCGGAGAGCCCTCGCTGGCTGATCGCTCGGGGCCACATATCCGAAGCTGAGCGCGCAGTCGCCGACATGGAAGAGCGAGTGGCGGCGGATTGGGGCGCCGAACTCTCATCGGTCGGCCTGGAAATTCCCGCGGAGGAATCTCCAAGCGCTCGGGTGAGATTCGTTCAAATCCTTCAGCCGCCATATCGATCGCGGACGCTGATGCTCATGGTGTTTCAGTTGGCTCAGACAATCGGCTACTACGGCTTCGCTTCCTGGGTGCCGACCTTGCTGATTGCCGCGGGCATACGAACCACCGCCAGCCTGCAATACTCATTCATCATCGCCATCTTCGCTCCCATCGGCCCCTTGCTGATTCAGGGCATCGCCGACAGATTCGAGCGAAAGTGGCAAATCGTATGGAGTGCAGCCTGCATCGGAGGCTTTGGTCTGCTATTCGCGCGGCAGAAAGATCCTGGCTGGCTGATCCTGCTGGGCGTGATGCTGACCTGCTCGAACAACTGGATGTCGGTGGCATTTCATGCTTACCAGGCGGAGTTGTTTCCAACCCGAGTGCGGGCGCAAGCGGTCGGCTTTGTCTATTCCTGGAGCCGGTTCAGCGCGATCTTCACCAGCCTGATGATTGGCTTTTTCCTACAACACTTTGGGGTCGGCGGCGTTTTCGCGTTTATCGCCGCTTCGATGGCAGTGGTCGTTCTGGCGATTGGCGTTTTCGGCCCGCGGACGCGCGGCCTGGCACTGGAGTTGATCTCGCATGGTTAGTCATGACTTTCGGTTTTTCGGCCTTGTCGCAGGTGTCTCGATTCGGCAGCGAGGTGCTCTGCTGGAACACGCCGCCTCGGATATCGCTGTTCACGGCCGAATTCCGTTTGCTATAGTCATCGGCGTACTCGCGTTCCTCCGAATGGGTCCCGCGCGACAGCGCCCGCGCGACCCAGCCTTGAGGCGTCGTGGTTGCTGCGGTGTACTTTGCGCCGCGGGCCCCCGACATCGCTCGTGACGCGGCCTTCCCCCGATAGCCCAGGAGAGTTTTGTGCGCGTTCTAACACCAACTGAGAACAAACGCTTCAACGAAATGATCGGCTTCGTAGGCTTAAGCCTGGCAATCCTGCTGGCTCTGAGCCTGCTCTCGTATTCGCCGCTGGACGCGTCGTTCAATGTCTCGGCGGCGCCTCCGGGCTCCGGTCCGGCACGGAACTGGATTGGGCCCGTCGGGGCTCATACCGCCGATCTGTTCTTCCAGCTCGCCGGATACGGCGCGTTCCTGTTTCCGATAGGAATGTTCCTTGTGGCGATGCGATGGTTCCGCAGCCAGATGATGGAAGCACCGACTGCCAAACTGATCGGCTGGGGTTTGATGCTCCTCTCGCTTTCGGCTGAAATGACTTTAATTCACATGCCGGACGTTCGGGGCGCATTGCCGGCCGGGGGCCTTCTGGGCAAACTGCTCGCACAGGGATTGCGCGCCGCACTGAATCCGATTGGAGCGAACCTCGTCTCCATGGCGACTCTGCTGACGGCTCTATTCCTGACCACCAGCTTCTCGTTCAGCGCCGCTGGCGCGTGGATGAAGAAGCCGATGGCCAGCGAAGGCATGATCGGACAGTGGATGGCGCGCGTGAAAGCCTGGCGCGAAGAACGCGAATCGGTCCGGCTGCGCAAGCAAGTTGAGGACATCAAGATCGCGGGACGCCGTCCCGTCGCGCAGCAGCGCGTTTCGACAAAGGAACTCGAGGAGGATGAAGGAGAAGAGGACGCCATCGATCAAAAACCCGGGCAAAGCGAACGCGAGCCGCACGTGATCCAGTTCCATGATCCGGCGCCGCCGCCCGCGCCGAGAAAGAGTGCTCCCGAACCGAAAATCTCGCACGGAAAGACAAACTTCAAATTGCCGCCGCTCAGCCTGCTGCACACCGCCCAGCACGGTGAAAAGATGGACGAGGCCGAGCTCAAGGAGTGCGCGCGCGCCATCGAACAGAAGTGCGCCGAATTCGAAGTCGGCGGACATATCACTCAGATTAATCCTGGGCCAGTCGTCACCACATTCGAATTCAAGCCCGAGGCGGGAATCAAATACAGCCGTGTCACCAGCCTGGGCGAAGATCTCTGCCTTGCGTTGCGCGCCGAATCGCTTTTGATCGAGCGCATCCCCGGAAAATCGACCGTCGGGATTGAAGTGCCCAACGCGCGGCGGGAAACCATCGCCCTGCGCGACGTGATCGAGTCGCCGGAGTTTTCGCATTCCTCATCCAAGCTCTCGCTGCCGCTCGGGAAAGACTTGATCGGGCGCATTCGCGCGGCCGACCTGACGCAGATGCCTCACCTGCTGATCGCCGGCTCGACCGGGACCGGAAAGAGCGTCTTTATCAATTCGCTGCTCATGGGCATGCTCTACAAATCCACGCCGGACGAATTAAAGCTCGTGCTCGTGGATCCGAAGCGTCTTGAACTAGGGCTTTACGCCGAGATTCCGCACCTCTACACGCCGGTTGTGACCGACGCGAAAGTGGCGGCAAACGTCCTGCGAAACGCTACGCGCGAAATGGAGCGGAGACTGAAGCTTCTGGCGCAGCGGAGTGTGCGAAATATCGAGCAGTACAACCGGACATTCGAGAAGGGGCAATCGCTTTCGCTCTTTGAGAGCTCCGGGGAAGAGGAACATCGCCCGCTACCCTACCTCGTGATTGTGATTGACGAGCTGGCCGACCTGATGATGGTGGATACCAATGGTGTGGAAGAATCCATCACGCGACTCGCACAGATGGCCCGCGCGGTCGGCATTCACCTAATCCTTGCGACGCAACGGCCCTCGGTTGACGTGATCACCGGGTTGATCAAGGCGAACTTCCCCGCACGCATATCGTTCCGCGTGGCCAGCAAAGTTGACTCGCGAACCATTCTCGATACGAACGGCTCGGAATCTCTGCTCGGCAAGGGCGACATGCTGTACTTGCCGGCCGGATCCTCCCGGCTGCACCGCATCCATGGCCCCTATGTGCATGAGAATGAAGTCGCGGCCGTCTGCCAATTCTGGCGCGATCAGGCCAAGGCCATCTATAACGAGGAGCTTCTCAGGCCGCCCAAGGATGAGAATGCAATGGGCGTTGGTCCGGGCGACGACGGAGAAGGCGGCGAAGGTGTTGATGACGATCTCTATCAGGATGCCGTGCGCGTCTGCTGCGAAATGGGCCGCGCTTCCACGTCCACCCTGCAGCGCCGCTTGCGCATCGGCTACGGCCGCGCCGCGCGCCTGATTGACATCATGGAAAAGGACGGCATCGTCGGTCCCGCTGACGGCGCCAAGCCTCGCGAAGTCCTCAAAACCAAAGACTGGATGAAGGAACTCGACGACTCGATGCGCTAGAGGCGAAGCGTGAGGGGCGAGGCGCGGGGGGATCCTGCCTCACCGGTGCAACATGCGGCGACCGGCGCCAACCGGGTCGGGTTTACCATTTTCTATTTTCCGGTTTCCATTTTCTTCTTCTGTGTGTCGCCGTGCCTCGGGAGCAGATTGCACTTCGGCGCTTTTCCCTTTCCGTTGCGGCCGCTTTTCCGTAGAATCTTTTGTTGTGTCGGTGCCGAGGTAGCTCACCGGTAGAGCGCGGCCCTGAAAAGGCCGGCGTAGGCAGTTCAACTCTGCCCCTCGGCACACTCCATCTGTCCCTCACCGAGCATGTTCCAATTCCCTGAGGCGACATAGACACCTCCGGTTGGATCCATCAGGATTCGCTCCACATGCTTGATGATCCAGGCGCGCGCCGTTACCGTGTCACCGTTCAGGACCTCGCGAATGTCATGCATCCGGGCGAGGGCGTTTTCGCGCAGTTTCTTGATTCGTGACCGCACCGAATCCGGTCGCGAAGACAGTAGCCGGTCGCTGATCTCCTCAAGTTCCCGTTCCCGCCGCGCGATCTCAGCCATGACTGTAACGGAATATAGCCCGCTGGCGAGGCCGGCGGTGAGACGGGCGGCTTCAGACTCTAGATCCGCTTTCCGCTTGCGCATCTGCTCCATTTCTCCGCCGATGTTTCCGAGCTCCTTCTCAAGCTGCTCTTCAAAGCGGTCGAGCGCGTAGTTCACCACGTCATCGCGCAAAACCTTATCCTGAAGGCCGGCAAGCAGCCTCACTTCGAGAATATCTCGTCGGACACGAACGCGATTCGAGCAAACCGAGTCGCCGCGGTGGAAATTAATCGGGCAACCATAGGTCTGATTCGGATGGTTTCGGCCGCGACCGGCTACGATTTGAAGGTTGGCGCCACACTTCACACACTTCAAGAGTCCTGACAACAGGTAGGGGGCATTTATCGCAGTCGCCCTGAGCAGGCCTGGCCGATTGCCGGCGTTCTCGTAAACCCTTTTTACCAACTCTCTCCGCTCTTCTACCGCGCTCCAAAGTTTCTCCGGGACGATTCGCAGTTCGGGCTGGTCCGCGCCGCGTATTGGCGTTTCTCCTTCTTTGACACGGAAGACGCGTCGGCCGGTTTTGGGATCGCGAACCTTGTGTTTGCGGGACCAAACGATTTTCCCTCTGTAGCGCTCGTTACGGAGAATCACTCGGACCGAGGACGTGCACCAGGAGCGTGAGATGCGTCCTTGCTGCGGTTGCGGCGACACGACGCTGTCTGCGTTCAGCTTCTTGGCGATTGCCTTCAGGCTCTGCCCATCAGCATAAGAGTGGAAGATGCGTCGCACGACCACTGCCTCGGGTTCGTAAATTTCGAGCCGTGTTCCATCGGGGTCCTTACGGCTCCGATATCCGAAGCACCGTCCGCCAGTGTGGAGGCCGCGGCGAATCAGCCCTTCGAGCCCGCGCCGGACGCGTTTCGCGGTATCCGCCAGGAAAAGCTGGTCGATCATCCCACGCGCGAGCAGTAAGAGCTGGAACTTCTCGTCACCGCTGTCGATGCCCTGCGAGATGAAGTGAATCTTCACGTCAGCAAAGCTGAGCCGCTCGCAAAGGTTTAGGACGTCCGCCTGTTTGCGGGAAAGGCGACTCGCGTCCTCGATGAGTAGAACATCGAATGGCCGTGGCTTTGACTCAGCGGTGGCCAGCAACCGGCGCAGCCCGGGCCGGTCGAGCGTCGCACCGGAGATTTCCTCATCGGTGTAAACATGTCCGTCGAGAAAGCGCCAGCCACGCTCAGCGGCATACTGGCGGCACTTCTCGAGCTGATCCTGCGTGGAGAGTGGGTTCTGCCGATCGGTAGAGTACCGAGCGTAGGCGGCACAGCGAAGTCCGGGGATCACTTGGCGTTACCGCTCCGGGGAGATTTTGCTACGGCGCACTGAATGGAAGCAAGGCGATTCTCGTTCGCCAGATGGCAGAGCGCCTCTCTTACGAGCATCGGCACCAGAAGCGTATCGATGAACTCCTTAAGATCGGGATCGATTCTCGGGCCCGACATCCTCGCAGTTCTTGCTGACGGACTAACCACTCATCCTATCGATCTCCTTCTTTCACTTGCCGAGATTCCCCTGCCCAGGGGTCGCGCGGTCGTTCAAGCCGGCGCGAACGGCTCGAAAAACACTCACGAAGGGATCACATCATTTTCCAACCAGGTTATAATCGGCCCTGGAATCTGGGATGTGAACGGATGCGAATATTTGTGATCCTTACGGCATTTTCGCTCCTCGCAGCTCCTATGTGGGCGCAGACGAGCCAATTTCCGCTAACCGCTAAAGTCGTCTCATCGGATACGGAGAAAGTTCCAAGCGGGAGTTCGACGTCAACTACCACGGCCATGCAGGGAACCATCTGGCAACATCCGCAACACAGCACCACTATTCACTATCGCGACGAAATCACGGTGACGGCCGAAATCGAGAATCAAATCTACCGCCTTGCTTCTCCGCGTCTACTTTCTCCTGCCGATTATCCCGCCAGCATTGATGGAGGCACCGTCCGACTGCTCACGAAAGATGGGCACAGCAAGGACAAGACCCTTAAGCTCCGCATCCTTTCGATCGCGAACAAACCATGAAGCGCTTGTCCAACTCATCCGATTTCAAACTTTAGAAGCGGCCCGGGACCTGGCCTGAAAGTTGCGCCTGGACTGGGCCTGCAGTTTCAGTGAGGTGCGTGGGCGTCTCTGAGAGGGTTTTTGGAATTCGTGGCCAGGGTGCCTCGCCTTCCCGCTTCGCTCGCCTACACTCAGAACGATACCTATCGCAGCGGCGGGCCAGCACCAACGGGAGAAAATGCGAAACGGAAGCAATTCGAATACGATGCATTGCATCGGCTGACTTCCGTTTGCGAGGTCACGAGCGCCACCGGCAGCGGAACCTGCGGCCAGACCGACTCGGTCACCGGATACTGGACTGAATATACGTATGATCCCAACAACCGGCTGACCGGCGTTACGCAGAACGCGCAATCATCTACGACGCAGACCCGAGCTTACGTCTCTGACGATCTCGGTCGAATGACTTCAGAGACAAACCCTGAATCCGGAACCACGAGCTACACGTACGATACCGATGCGACTTGCGGCACCTCCAAGGGAGACATGGTTAAGAAAGTGGACGCTGTGGGCAATACAATTTGTTTTGCCTACGACGCGCTACATAGAGTAACGAGCATAACCTATCCTTCGGGGTCCTACGCCAGCGTCACGCCAGGTAGATATTTTGTATACGATTCCGCGACAGTCGACAGTGTCGCCATGATCAACGTGAAAAGCCGCATGGCTGAAGCCTACACGTGCTTTTCACCTTGTAGTACGAAGGTCACCGATATTGGACTCAGTTACACGGCACGCGGCGAAGTGAGCGATGTCTACGAGTCGACTCCGCATTCTGGCGGGTATTATCATTCCTCCGCCAGCTACTGGGCCAACGGCGTTATCAGTGTTCTGAATGGAGCACTTGGATATTGGACCAATTACTCTGTCGATGGCGAAGGCCGCGTTTACTCCGCCGGCTCCGCCGCACAACTCACAAGCACGTCTTACAACACGGCCAGTCTGCCGACCGCCGTGAACTTTGCCTCGGGCGACAGCGATACCTTTACTTACGATCCGAACACAAATCGCATGACACAATACAGCTACAATGTGAATGGAAATTCGGTGATCGGCAAGCTCACTTGGAACCCTATTGGCACGCTTGCAAGCTTGGCTATTACCGATCCTTTTAACAGCGCTGATGCCCAAAGCTGCACCTATACCACGATGACCTGAGCAGGATAGCCAGTGCAAATTGCGGCTCGATTTGGTCTCAGACATTCAGCTACGACGCCTTTGGGAACATCAACAAGAGTGGAACCAGCTCTTTCGGCGCCACATACTCGTCCAGTACCAATCGGATGACCCTGATCGGTTCGTCCACTCCCTCATATGATTCGAACGGCAACGTAACGAACGACTTTCTCAACACGTACGCTTGGGATTCCAACGGCCGACCCGTGACAGCCGACGGCGTAGGCCTAACCTACGATGCGTTAGGGAGGATGGCGGAGCAGAATCGCAGTGGGGTCTACACGCAGATTCAATACTCTCCAACCGGGTTCAAGATGCTCATCATGACAAGCGGCACGACCTTTGTAAAAGCCTTCGTCCCCATGCCAGCTGGGACCGCGGAAGTTTGGTCTGCGAGCATGACGTCTCCCTATTACAGACATTCGGACTGGCTGGGAAGCTCGCGTCTGGCTTCAAGCTCGGGGCGAGCGGTACTGTACGACGGCGCCTACGGTCCGTTCGGCGAGGCTTATGCGCAAACGGGTACGGCGGACCCATCGTTCACGGGCATGAATCAGGACACGGCTTCAAACATGTACGACTTCCCAGCACGCGAATATGGCACTCAAGGCCGTTGGCCCTCGCCCGATCCCGCCGGGATATCGTCAGTGAGCCTCAAGAATCCCCAGACGTGGAACCGCTACGCGTACGTTGGGAACAATCCGCTCGTAGCCACGGACCCCACGGGGACGGTCGCGTCTTATGCCTGTGCTGGACCCCCGTGCAGCCCGAGCCGCACCACTGGCGGTAACGAAGGGGGCGGCGGCGGAGTGATTGACGACGCAATGGGCGGGGACTCGTTCGCTTTCGCGAATGAACAACAGCAAGTACAAGCGTTCGCGGCCCATGACGCGGCTGCTGATCCAAGTACGGCGTCTGCAACCCCACCCTGCGAGTTAGTACTCCTATCCTGCGGGGCTCAATTGAACGGCCAAAGTTCCGATCAAAGCTCAGGCCAGCCGCCTTATCCGGCGACCATCTCTATTGTGGGACAACAGCCTGTCTCGTTACCGGGATCAGACAGCATAGGTGTACAGTTGACTCTTCAACTTACGGACCAGAATGGCCAGCCATTTCCAACGCCCCAAGGAGGCGCCCCAGGCGACGCGTGGACCTGGACGGAAGACGTTGTGAACACCGAGGTGGTAAACGGCATATATCTTGGACAGGTCAACAATATTACCCCGAGCCCGGTAGTCACGCTGAATGACCAGGGAGAATGGACCGACACCATCGGCCTCTCGAATAGTGCGCCCACGACCGCGGGCTATGCTCAAACTGTTACTATCTCGGGTCCCCTTGGCGCGATGACAGGACAACAGTATCAGTTCGCTATAGGCTATTTCGTTCAGGCAACAGGCCCGAATCAAGGGGTGATACTTGGCAGTAATGGAGTTCAATTCGTCAATCACTAATCGAAACAGAGGTGCTCGTTTATGCGAACCGCAGTTTGTGGTTTCCTTTTCCTTGCGGCTGCCTCGCTGGCACAAGCGCAGGGCTCCTCCATCGGTCCGGGACAAACCTCTTGTGAGCACTTCTGGGACCGCCAGAATATCCTGATGACCAGGGTCCGGCCGGCTTTGGATCTAGCTATGCACGGAGGAATGCTAGCGTACGGAGGAGCCGTAGGGTATGCATACCCTAGGGCCTGGCAAGCTGTTCAAATGCTGGGGGACGGTACTTCTGTTGGCGTGTTAAAGACAGTCAGCCCGAAAGACCTTACGAAACCAGATTTCGTGAAAGCCTATCTGCAATTAATTCGGACTGTGTTCTCGGAACCACGGTGGATTGTCTGTTCGGAAGACAAAACTCCCGAAGTTACCCTATTCCTGCTGGACTACTTAAGAGAGAAAGTATCAGACGATGAGCTACAACGCCAAATCGATTCTACAAAAGAGTACGTTCTAAGGCAGACTGGACCAACCAGGCTGTCGCCTTTTCCAGAACCTTCTCAATCCGCGAAATGATATTCGCTCACGCCAACCGGAGCTGTTCGAAATAGTATGAACATCATGCGCAGATGTGTGATCGAGTCCTTCATGTGATGCAAACGATCTCTAGTAGGCGACGCCGACCGTGCTTGGTTTTGGCCGTTTTGGCCTTCCTCGGGCTATCGAGTTTCTGCCATGGACAGAGCCGCAGCGATAACTGCGACGATTTGACGCAGAAGTTGTTGGGGAGTCTAGCTGGAGGTGGGACAAAACGCATTGTTGTTATGGATCTAAAGGACCCTGAGGATCGATTGCGGCCTTTCGGCTCCTGGATTGCCGACCAACTGTCAGCCTCTTTGGCTAAGCAGGCCAAGTCGGTCGAAGTCATCGAAAGGGACAGACTTCGGCCCGCGCTCCAAGAGCGAAGCCTTTCAGTAAGTGACGAGTTCGATCCGAAAACGGCGGTTGCGCTAGGCAGGGCATTGGGCGCGCAAACGGTGATCATCGGCAGCTACGGTGCCATCGGAGCCGATATCGGCGTAACTCTCAACGCGATCCGCGTTTCCGGTAACGAATCAGACTTCGTAGTTGTTAATGGCAGAATACCCCTCACACAAGCGATTGGCGCACACCTAGGCGTTCCCCTCGATTCGCTTCGGTCGAAGGATGGTATTCTCAGGGCGGGCGTCGGTGGCATAACCGTACCGACTTGCATCAAATGCCCATTTCCTACGATGCGCGTACCCGACATAGACCTCCGTGGGCTGCTGCGCGACAAGCCGCACGGGGGGGATGTCGTGCTAGAGTTCGTCGTCACTCCTGAAGGGCATGCGACTGGCGTGACCGTGGCAAAGCCGATAGGGTATGGAGTCGATGCGCAATACGTCGAGGCGGCGGAGACGTTTGAATTCAAACCGGCAGTCGACCCAGATAATCATCCCGTAGCGGTACACACCTCAATGTCAATCCATATGGGCTTTAAATAGGGAATGCCTCGAAAACGCGCTGTGTCCAAATTCGTTCACGGGATCATGCGACACCGGCGGTCTGCGAGCCATGCGGAACCTCAAGAACGTTGGCGTGGATCAAGATTAAACGAGGCCTCTTCTTGGCCCTCGGGCTGGTTTCAGGGACACTGCAGTTTTTCGAACATTCAACGTTGAAACGACTCTACTCCTCAAATTCCGTTACCGCGGATTTCAAGTCCTCGGTTCCGTCGATGTCTCCCAGGTCAATTTCGCCGCATTCCACGATCTTCCGTTTTCGCCGTTGGATGCGGGCGATGATTGCAGCCATCTGTTCGCCCGTAAGTCTCAACTCCGGAGTTTCGATTGCTTGGCTCGCGTCGCTGTTGTCAGCCAAGTCCCGTGTGGCAAAATCCCTCGAATCAGGGACCTCGCAAGTGCTTGAGAGAACAGGGTCGATCGGAGCGTCGGCCTGCGTGGCAGAAACAGATGTTTATGGCAGTTTCTGTGGGCGCGACCGTGTCGATGGTCGAAATAATTCCGGGGAAAACTCTTTGAGCGTTTGGATTCTTTGCCCAGTCGGCAAGAGAACTTGACCGGAATCGCGGAGTGTGGCTTCCTGAAATCATGTCACTTCCTGACTCCCTCTCATGGATGGAGAGCCTTGACGCGAAGATGGTCAGGGCGAACGAACACCTCGATACCCTCCATGCCGAAGCTGCTGTGTTTTTCGAAAGCACCAAGCGGAATTTCATTCTGAAGTCGAACGGTCAGGAGGCGTGGATCGTCCACTACATTGAGGGTTCCATCCCGCCCATTCGCCTCGGCGTCCTCTTGGGCGAGTGCGTCTTCAACATCCGGTCGGCGCTCGATAACCTTGTCTGCGGACTGATACGGACCGCGGATTCACACGCGCCGTGCAAAGGTACCCAATTCCCCATTTGTTCCACCGAGGAGCGGTGGGAAAGGAATTGGCGGAAGTATCTCAAGGGTGTTGAGCCAGCGGCGCAGAAAATGATCCGGGACCTTCAGCCGTGCTTCCGCATGTCCGCCGCGCGAGAGAACGACCCGTTGAGCATCTTGAACGTCCTCTGTAACAGCGACAAGCACCGCGCGGTGACTCTCACGCTAGCGTACAGTCACGACCTCACGGTCAGGGTGCATGCGAATGACGGGAAGGTCCATGTCTGGAGGGCGACGGAGCCGCTTTATGCCGGGGATGTCCACACGATACCACTCAATCTTGACCCCGCGAGCATCCAGCCGAGCGCCCGCGTTGAAGCTAGAGGCACAGACATCTTGATAATCCGGGAGATTGGCCCGTGGGGACAGCGTCCGGTTTGGTCCGTCCTCACCGACCTATATGAATATGTCAGGGACCGCGTGGTGATTCCGCTCAAGCCGTTCTTCGCCGCTTCGCATTTTAGTTCCCCATAGACGGGCATAGAGCAGATCAGCACGGCCTCGTCGCAAGCGGGAGCCTTGACGTTGAGGCGACCGCTCTCGCGAAGGCTCTAATACAAGATCTCAGAAACGCCTTGGCAGGTAGATAAAGATGGATGACAGAACGCTACTCTATCCAGGCATAGAAAAGACATTGCTCGCGAGATTTCCGGAACTATCGGGTCGAGTTGAGCAGGCCTTCGGATCCTATTACGATTTGAAAACGCAGATACCGAAAGCCTACCCAATCTTCGAGGATGTCCTCCAGAAGCTTATCTTTGATCTTCTCAAAGAAGAGAAAACTGACCCTCTTTTGTCCAGAATTTTCGCATTTTTAGAAGAAATGGCGAAGTCGCCCGATCGGGATGTTACCGATTTATTAGGGATAGCGGTTCTCGAACCTCTAGTCTTTAACCGCGAAAGCATTCGACGAGCATGGAAATACATGGGATCAAAAACAAGGACTTCAGCTATGGGGACCGCGCGAGCCAAGGGCTGGGAGGAAAACCTACCCGTCGAAGCGGCGAGCGGAGAAAACGGACACCGAGAGAAGCGGGGGCGGCTAGCCCGGGTTATCGAAACTGCCAGAAACATCAAAAGGACCGCTGTCCAAACGATCGGTTTCATGTTCACCATCCGCGCCCGAGTCACTGCGATGGCATGGGCTGGCGGCAATATAATCCCGGTCAACGCGCGAGCGAAGATGCCATCCAAAATCATCAGTGAAGTCGGGACTCCTGGCGCTGAGCGGGACTGGATCGCGACCCTAACGAAGCCCGCTACACTTCCCGACCTATGATCACCAAGTACTACGGCGTCTTCTGCGTCGGTCGCGGTTGCCTTCACTTCATAGTGATCAATTCGTACCAGGTGAGTCGACCGGAGGAGATTGGGGTAACTTTTTGGGATGATTCGGTGCAACTTCAGTGCCCGAAGTGTGGAGACGTTTGCACTTATAGCAAGGTGGATATTGCCCATTCAACTTCGCCAGACGGTACGGAGCCTCAGTATCCCCAAAGACGCTAGTCCAGATTTCGTGGCCTTGATCGCAGTACCCAACAAATGCTAACAATTTTTCGGTGGGATGCGGATTGCCAGTCTGATACTTCTTGGCTGGGGTGTCGGTTTTCATCTCTGACTCCTCCTGGCATGTGTTGTGCTCCGGATTTCTAATTCTTAGAATTTTTCAATCCCGTGGGCCACGGCTTCATCATGCGTTGGCGAGGCAGGGAAGTGGCGTCCAATTGGAAGTACCAGCATCCAACTAGCGTCCAAAACCGGCCATTTCAAGAGTGGATTTCAGTAACTTAGCCGCGCAAGGGCAATTGAATCATCGAGACTTATGGAGCGGGCGATGGGAATCGAACCAACGCCCGAAGCTTGGGAAACGCCCCTGCGCCATTATCACGCGGCGATAGGGATTCGGAACTCTACATCAAGACGCGTGGTGCAATTCCCTCCCTCGGCACCATCCGTATCGCCTAGCAGCTTCCACCGGCCCTCGTAGCGAATGGCGTCGCCTTCAGGTAGAAGCGCGATCGAATCCATGTGGTGCGCGAGTTCTTGGCCTACGCGATGGGTAATCGCGTGCTTTCCGGTAAGCCGTTCTCGTCCACTTTCCCTATTTTAGTTTTTCGCAGGAGGCCGCAATGATTCGAGAACGAGCGCTGAAGGTCGTGCTGGTGTTGGTCGGATTGCTCTTCCTGGCCCTCGTCTATCCCTTGAAGGTGTTTCTGGCGCAAGATCCTTCGTTGGCGATGATGTTCAGCGTTTATGTCACGCTCGGGATTTTCTTGCTGCTGGCAGCGCGTAACCCGTCAGCGAATCGCACCTTGATTGCCTTCGCCGCATGGTCGAGCCTCGTTCACGCCGTTGTTATGGGGGTGCAAGCATTTCAGGGAATGGTCCAACGCGAAGAACTGCTAGGATCGGCTGCGCTGGTTGTCATCGGTGCAGCCCTGATCGCGCTCGCCCCGGCAAAGCAGTCAGGAGAGCTGGCTTCCGCAGCCGCTGCGTAGGCTCGCACCTCTGGAACACCGACGTTTCGCCGTACAACAAACCCAAACCGAGTATGCGAAATCGCAGTAGTTGTCGCTAGGTTACTTCCCGCGATCTCGATAGTGCCCGATCAGTCGTGCCAGGCACTACCAACCGCGGTTACCAGGATCCCTTCGGACTTGCAAGCGCTTTACACCTTTCCGGTGCTTCAAGGAGAAACGGAAAAGCTACGACTTCAAACTATTTGCACAACCAGCTTGACGCCACATCGGGTTCGCTGATATCCACCAAATATGAAATGCGTGGCTTGCGACGGCGAATTGCCAGCCAATGCAGCGTTCTGTCCGGCCTGCGGCGTTGCCGATGCCAGCGGGCCCACGCGTACGGCGACTTCCGGTGACTCGTCCCCGGGGATGCCGCGCAGGCCGGCTGGGCTCAGCAACAAGAAGACGCCGGTATCGAGCGGCCGCCCTTTGTCGGCCCGCTCCGGCCAGCACAATCAATTTGTTACCGGGATTGCAGTTGCCGATCGCTATCGCATCGTAGCGCTGCTCGGCAAGGGCGGGATGGGCGAAGTATATCGCGCCGAGGATCTAAAGCTTACCCAGACGGTCGCTCTGAAGTTCCTGCCAGTTGCGATGGCACAAGACGAATCGGCGCGCACGCGATTCCATCAGGAAGTGCGGCTGGCCCGCGAAATCTCGCATCCGAACGTCTGCCGCGTATTCGATATCGGCGAGTTCGAAGGCCGACTGTTTCTCACCATGGAGTATGTGGACGGCGAGGATCTCGCATCGCTCTTGCGCCGGATTGGCCGGCTCCCGCAAGGCAAGGGACTCGAAATCGCGCGGCAAATGTGCGCCGGACTAGCTGCCGCGCACGAACATGGGGTACTTCATCGCGACCTCAAGCCGGGAAATATCATGCTCGACGGCCGCGGGCGCGCGCGCATCACCGATTTCGGCCTCGCTGTGTTCGCCGAGAATCTCGATGCCGACGAACTCCGCGCAGGTACACCCGCGTACATGGCCCCCGAACAGCTTTCGGGAACCGAGGTGACCACCCGCAGCGATATTTATTCTCTCGGCCTCGTTCTCTACGAGATTCTTACGGGAAAGAAAGCGTTCGACGCGACCACGTTGCCCGAACTGCTGCGCTTGCGCGAAAAAAACACACCCTCGAGTATTTCGACCCTCGTGCGGGATATCGACCCGCTCACCGAGCGCGTAATCCTCCGTTGCCTGGAAAAGGATCCTGCGAGACGCCCCGCCACCGCTCTCGAGGTAGCTGCGGCGCTTCCTGGGGGCGATCCACTTGCTGCTGCCCTCGCAGCGGGCGAGACGCCATCGCCTGAAATGGTGGCCGCGGCCGGTGAGAAAGAAGGCCTGCGGCCGGCCGTCGCCTGGATGTCTCTCTTGCTGACGATCGCCGGCCTCGGCGTGATCGCTCTCTTATCAAACAAGGTGGATCTGCCTAACCTTGTCCCTCTTCCCTATTCCTCCGACGTGCTCGCCGCGCGCGCCCGCGATGTCACTCGCCAGCTGGGCTATTCCGCGACGCCGGTTGACACCGCTTACGGCTTTAGCGCCAGCAAGGAATATCTGGATTACGTGAAGGCTCACGATCAATCGAAATCGCGGTGGGAGAATCTTTCGACCAGTGTGCCGCCGGTGCTGATGTTCTGGTATCGCGAAAGTCCTCAGTTCATGGTGAATACCGAATTCGACCTGACTGCGGTAATCGCGCCGGACAGCCCGCCGAATGCAATCTCCGGAATGTGCCAGCTTTTTCTTGACACGAAAGGCAATTTGCGCGTGTTCGAGGCCGTGCCGCCGCAACTTGATCCGTCCACTGGCGCCGCGCCCGCGCCGAACTGGCAGCAGCTTTTCACGCTGGCAGGACTCGACTTGAGTTCGTTTCGATCTGCTTCGCCGCAATGGACACCGCTTGTAACGAGCGACGCCCGCGCCGCATGGGAAGGCACATGGCCCGGACACCGCGAGCTTCCGTTGCGCGTTGAGGCGGCGGCGTACCGGGGACTTCCAGTGTATTTCGAACTCATCTCAGCGTGGACGGAACCCACTCGGATGAAGGCCGGGGATACCGCGACGCGCGACACCGTTCAGAACGCGTCGTTCATCGTGATCCTCTTCGCACTTCTGACTTTCGGGATTCTCCTTGCGTGGCGCAACCTGCGGTCAGATCGTGCCGATCGCCGCGGGGCGTTTCGCCTGGCCCTGGGTGTATTTTTACTGTCCTCGATTGGCTCGGCCTTGTTTGCACACCACACTCCAACACTCGCGGAGATGAGCATCCTCTTTATGGCTTCTGGGTGGGGGTTGCTCGCGGCCGGCACCGTCTGGGTGCTTTACGTCGCTCTTGAGCCGCAGGTTCGCCGCCGCTGGCCGAACTCGCTCATATCATGGAGCCGCGTACTTTCGGGCCAAGTGAGAGACGCGGTAGTCGGGCGAGACTTAGTACTCGGCATTCTCACCGGAATCTTCTGGGTCATCGTAGAGAACTCGGTGCGTTTAGTTCCGACTTGGATGGGCAGGAAGCCATTAGCGCCGAACGCGCTACTGGACATAATTGAATTCAACGGATTGCGAATCACCGCGGGCGATATTCTTCTCAACGTGATGCTTTTCGTTTTTGGTGCTCTCGCAATCTTCTTTTTGTTCTTCCTCGCCAGGCTACTTCTGCGCAAGGAGTGGCTCGCCGGTGCAGCAGTAGTAACAGTGATAACGCTGCCGTCGTTGTTTGGCGAGAATCCCATCTTGAGCGCGACAGCCACTATCGTCGTTTCCGCGCTGGCGCTGGTGATTGTGATTCGCTTCGGTCTCCTGGCGCTCGTGGTCGCTTTCGTACTGAACAACGTTCTTGAGGCTTATCCGATCACCGGCCATTTCTTTGAGTGGTACGCCGAGCCGACAATTCTGGTCTTTGTTCTTATCATTTCACTCGCCATCTTGGGATTCATCACTTCCACCGCCGGCAAACCGCTCTTTGGATCCGTCTCGCTCGAGGACCATTAATCGACTCGTGCAAGTTGGTTGAATCGGTGATCCTGCTTTTCCGATTTTAGTAGCCTGTCCTGTCTATCTTTGAGGCCGGCTGGGTCGCAATTCATGGTGCCCCGTGTCGTTCCGATGGCCCGAGTCTCGCAAAAGGGCCGTCGCGTGCGAACAGCCTGGCTCTCCGCCGCTCTCCTCTTTGCGTCCATCACGCTACTCTGCGAAGCACGCCCTCCAACGCGACGGGCGCCCGGTGTAAAATGCCGGCCATGGCGGAACTCCACATCGGCACATCTGCGTTCACCGCCGCCGGTTGGGAAGGCAGCTTCTATCCTTCCGGCATGAAGTCTGCGGACTTTCTCACTTTCTACGCGACGAAACTTGATTCCGTCGAAGTGGACTCCACGTTCTACCGCACGCCTTCTGCCTCGACTGTCACGAGCTGGAATCGGAAGACGCCCAACGGATTCGTTTTCGCGGTGAAAGTGCCACAGAAGATTACCCACGAAAAAGTGCTCGTCGATTGTGAAGAGGAGTTCAAAGAGTTCGTCCGCGTCATGGACCTGCTCGGCGAAAAGCTCGGGCCGATGTTGCTCCAGTTCCCCTACTTCAATCGGAGCGTGTTCACATCCGGCGCCCAATTCGTCGCGCGTCTGAAGCCATTCCTGAAAAAGCTCCCGAAAGATCACAAAGTCGCGGTTGAAATCCGTAACAAGAACTGGCTCGACGCGGCTTTCGTCGCGTTACTGCGCGAGAGCGGCGTCGCGTTGGCTTTGATCGATCAAAGTTGGATGCCGCGGCCCTGGGATTTAACGGGCAAATTCGATTTAGTGACGGCTGATTTCACCTACGTTCGATGGCTAGGTGATCGCAAGCAGATCGAGCAGATCACAAAGAAGTGGGAGAAAGTCATCGTAGACCGGAAGGCCGATCTTCGAAGTTGGGTGGATTACCTACGGCCGATCAAGAAGCGCGGCGTCACAATCTTTGCCTATGCCAACAATCACTACGCGGGACACGGTCCGGCGACGGTCGCGCAGTTCCTCAAAATGTGGGAGAAGAACGAGCCGTTGTCGAGGCGGCAGATACTACCTGGCGAGCGGACGCTGTTCGATTAAAGGGGACGTTTTCAAAAGTACGGCAGCAAGCGATGACGATCGTCCCACGTGACAGTCACTCCCGTGCCTACGGATTGGTTCGGTACATAATCGCCTGCGGCCCCTCCACGACCCTAAAATCTGCCGGAACGGTGAATAAGGTCGCGTCCGGCTCCGCCCTGATGATGTTGGTTAACCGAAACGTCTGGACTCCCATCCGGGGATCTGTTCGCTTGCTGTAGACCACGATCTTCAGTTCGGGCGAGGTCCACACCTCTGTCATGATGCTGATCGGTGCGTCGTTCCCAATCTGCCCTGCCGGAATGACACGCGTGGTCCGTATCCCGGTGACGGTCACGCCCTCCATCGTCTGCGAGCCCAAGTCCTCGGTGTTAATCTGCGCCGAGTCGTCGATCGTGATGGCCTTCTGCATCATGATCGTGCCGTTTGGTGCAGGCAGGGGCGGCGGCATCGGACCCGCGGCCGCGTTCGTCTGCCCATTTTGCAGTCGCATGATGAACACTGGGCCGGCCGTATCCGCACCCGTCGCGCCGGAAACCATCGCGCCCGAGGACGGCAACGACGGTATCGGCATTTTCTGCGCAGTCTTGTCAGTCAAATCCAGCGTGTAGGAAACCAGCGCCACGGGATCCTGAATGAACACCAGGTGCGGCGCATTCGTCGCGGATAAATTTCCGATCGCCGGCAACGGCGCATCCTGCCGCGTGCGCCCCTCGAAATCGCGCGCGACGTTGCCGCTCATTGTCTGCACGATGTGGCTTCCGTCCTCGAGCGTCTGAGTCATTTCATTGCTGATCGTGGCGGAATAGGGTGCTCCGGTCACGGGTGCAACGGGCCCTTTCTGGAACGAGTTTATACTTACAGCCCTGCCGGTCGTTTGATACAGCACATCTCCTCCGCCTTGCGCGAATGCGCAGGACGCAGCCGCCAAAATCAGAATCGAAATCGATACGCATTTCATGGCCGTGTGGCCCTCCTTTCAGATCTCACAAGCTGCGGCTCCAAGCGCAGCCGCTCAGCCGATCCATCCGGCCCGAGCATGACGTCCGCTACGAAACTCACTCCTTCCGGCACCGCGCCCGGCGGAAACATGGCATCGGAAGGGATGGCGATCTTGATCGCGGGTCGAGCGGGCAGCGACTCCGCCGATTGGATCGATCCGTGGTTCGGGAGTGTATCGTGCACCAGCTTGGCCGCAGCCACGTGCTCCCGCCGCGTTACCTCCCCACGCGCCGCCGCGACGGGCTCGACTGTGGACCGACTCGCGGAGCCAACCCTTTGCATTGAACGAGCCGTTGTTACAGACGCAGCCGATTTACTTTGCGCCGGAACCGATGAGGTCGAAGCCCCAGTTGTCGCGGCAGTCGTGACCGGTCCCTGCTCGCCACGGTGACGGGGTAGGGCTAGTAGCAGCGCCACCACTGCTGCGATTGCTGCGGCCACTCCAACCGCCATCGGCATCCATTGCGACGCCCCGCGCCGCACTTCCGGTGCCGCCGCGGCACCCTTCCAATCAGTCGATGCGTCGGAGTAGGCATCGAACGCACTGCTCGCTTGCCGATATGCTGCCAGGCGGCTGCGGCACCCCGCGCAGCCATCGAGGTGGCGCTCCACAATGGCGGCTTCTCGTTCCGGTAACTCGCCGTCCATCCACGCGATCAGTTTTCCCGAAAAGTCACACATTGCATTTCTCCGCTAATTTCTTGATGGCGCGCTCGACCGTGTCGCCGACGGTCGAAGTCGCGATCCCCAAGACCTCGCCGATCTCTCGATACCGTAATCCCCCGCCTCGCAGCAGCAGGCATTCTCGCTCTTGCTCCGAGAGCAGACGGATCGCGCTGCACAACCTTCGGAGCTTTTCCTTTTCGAGAATCGCTCGTTCCGGCGTCCTCTCATCGAGCATCGCTTCGATTTCGCCGTCGAGCGGCGCAGCAAACCTCCGGTCGTAGCTCGTCTGGCGGTTCCTCGCCTGGTTATGCGCCACCCGGTACAACCAACTCCGAATATTTTCCTCGGATCCGCCGGCGGCCAAATGCCGCTGTAGGCTGAGGAAGACGTCTTGAACCACATCCTGCGCCTCGTCGGCCGAGAGGCCGATCGACACGAGGTAGCGCAGGAGCGGTTTGCGAAGTTTGCGATACAGGATGATCGTCTCGCCTGTGCGTGTCGCAAGGCGCGGAAGCGGCAACCTCAGTGATAGAGATTCGCCACTCATCGTTTGCTCCGCATCGCGCCTCTATTGATATAACAATCGAGGGTATCGTTTTTCCGGGCGCCCCGACGAGTATTTGGTGCTCATTTCAGTGGTGGCACTGAAAACGAGATATTGGGGCTGTGCGATCCTGTCTCGCATCACCTGACGATGTCCAAGCGCACGATCGGCGGGAAAAAATTCAAGGAGTATCTCCCGAAGATGGAATACCCATTTGAGTTTGAACAGCCGTTTCCGGGCAACAACAAGCGCCCAGACTACACTGTCACGAAAGACGGTCTGTGCCTTTTCGACGTGAAAGATTCCTGGTGGGGTCAAGTGTCCTCGCCATTCCAGCCACCGCGCATCCCCAAGATGCTCCGCCGCTGTTAACCAAAATCCCGGTCTTGGCGATCGCATTCAGATCACCTACGAGATTCCTTTCGTTCTTCAGAACGAACACGACGAGCCAAACTAAACCGGCTGAGCAACGTTTTTAGGCTTGAAGTGACGATTCCTCGACAAATAGGGGAAACAGCTGCATGCGGAGGAGTAACGCCCGGTTGCCGAGCAGATGTTACTTCACGGAGAGTGGCTGCGCCACGCCGAGTTGATTCAGGAATCCCAGCGCGTCCGTGGACTGCCATGTCTCCACGCACTTGCCGGCCCGAAACAGATGAATCACCATTCCGGCTGATATGACTAGCTTCGAGGTCGGAGCGATTCCCATGTACTCGCCTTTGTGGGTACCGTAAAAGGTATAGCGATTCGCTATCTTCTCGCCCTCCGCGATCACGTCCTCGCTGGCCAGGCGCATGTCCGGAAACCCGCCGCGTAGCACCGTGTAATAGTCCCGCAGGCCTCCGACGCCGGGCTTGAGCCGTCGCGAAAGGCCGTGAAATACGACGGACTTATCAAACATTTCGAGGTAGCCTTCGAGGTCCTTGGCATTAAAGCGCGAGATGGCGCGATTCACGTGCTCCACATTTTCTTTTGCAGGCATGGGTCACGATTGGCCGAGGAGTTGAAATGCCAAACCCCGCACCGCCGAACCGCTCACTTGTGTGGCTTCGAATCGCTCTCTGAGAGTTCTCGCCAGAGAAGGTAGCTCGGAACGGCCAGAGCCGTGGTGGCGATGATGTAGAAGCCGATTGGCTTACGTACATACGCACGCGTTTGCTGCTGCTCGTCCGCGCCCGGATCGTGGCAGCCCTGTGACAGATTATCGTCGAAGGTTACATCCGCTGATTTTCCTTCGGGAATCGTGCGAAGCTCGCCGCCGTTGTCCAGCGTGAGGGCTCCGCGCATCGCCGAGATTACCAGCTCTTTTGGTCCCTTGAACGTAACTTCCCCGGCCGCAGCGGAGCCACCGGCCGCGCGAACGATTCCTGCCGGGGTCCGCAGCGAAATGTCGGCGGACGCGGGCTCGGAGAAGCCCACCGTTCCGGCAGTTATCAACACTTGAATTTCGGTTCCGTCGTCCTCAAGCGCTGCAGCGCTTTCAGCGGAAAGGTACACCTGGCTCGCGCCAACGCTCACTCGTAGCAAGCCGCCGTCATCGGTATCCAGAGAATCGCAGGAGTAAATATCAGCGCCCATGACCGCGTTTTGACTGTCAAGATGACCGCGATCGGTTTGAGTCACGACGCCGAGAATGCGACGATGCCCCCCAAACGCGGGCCAGACAAATAGCGCCGCATAGCACAATAGAATAAGGCAAAAACGCACAACAGAACGCATTCGCTTCCTCCGAGAGGTACGCTCACAATGTGTTCTCGATGGGCACGAGCGTCAATCGGAAGGACCGGCGGAGTTGCCACAATTGCAACAGAAAAAAGGGGTTGCGCGCAGGGACCAGACGTTCTGCGGTGCCTACACCCGCAGACAGAGCGGGCCACTGACGAAGGGGCTTTCGCGCTCGTAGAAGCGAAATTTACGGTGTGCGGCACGCGAAATCCCGATTCGGGTGCTGATGCCGATTGCACCTACGGGTAGAACGGCTGCGCCGAGCCAGAGTGGACTCCTACGGGAGCAGAGATCAGAGCCATTGAAGCGCTGGTCTATGTTCAGCGCCGCTGCAAGGCGTCCGGGACCTCGGGAGAGATCGCGCAAGCCTGGCACTTGGCGGTGACGCTTCATCCAGGAAATGCCTTCGAGTGGCTCGAGTGCTCGAATCAAGACTCCCGCGCCGACGCCGGGAACCTCGCCCACTACGTTAAAGATCCAGCACGAGCCGTAGGTGAAGCGAACGTACGCGGTCCCTCGAACCAGAAAAAGAGAATTGTTGGCGAGCGTTCGGCCGGGAAAGGCGTGACCGGCAGCGTCACCGACAGGGTAGGCTTCGGTCTCGACGATTCGCCCGCTTAGCCGGACTTGCGGTAGGTCATGGACGACCGTTTTGCCGATCAGAAAGCGCGCGAGCTTGAGCGTGTCCACCGGTAATTCGGCGCGGCGAAGATGCCGAATGCGGAGAATGCAGTTTGCCAGGCGGCGGTTATCCATGAAATGGTCGCATCGTCTGTGTGCCAGTCTACGAGACCCTTAGGCGACCAGGCAATTCTTAGATTCCCTTTCTCCGCCTAGCTGACGATGGTTCGCGGGCGGTCTTGGAATATCGAGCTGTCGCTAGCAGACCTCTGTGCTGGCTGGTGTGCAACATTTGTTACTGGGATCGCATCATCTTGCTAGAATGGCGGGATCGGAGCTTTAACAATGGCTCGTGCACGCGTGGCCGGCTTTCTATTTGTGGCGTGCGCGTGTGTCCAGTGCTCGAGAGCCCAAGAGCCACCGTCGGCTCCGGTTCCCGCGTCCCGTCCGCCCGCTGCCGCGCCGGCACCACCTGAGACCGTGCCCCTAATCGTTCCCAAGGGGATGGCCGTTCAGGTCGCTCTCGACAAAGAGATTCGGATTCGCAAGGTAGGCCAGCCCATCAGTGGACATGTTGTCGAATCGGTGTACGCCTTCGACAAGCTTGTGGTGCCTGTAGGCACCGCAGTGACAGGCCGAATTACGAACATCGGCGACGTGTCCAAAGGCAAGCGTACGCTCGACGCCTTAGACGCCGAATTCACCCCGGCGCGCCGAATCGATGTGGAATTCAACGAATTCGTTCTTCTGGATGGAAAACATCTCCCGATTCGAACGCATGTGACTCCGGGATCCGGCCAGGTGATTCAATTCATCGCTGCCGCCCCCGACGACAAAAGGAAGGGTGTCACGGACGCGACCGCTGAAAAAGCGAAGGAAGCCAAAGACGAAGCCAAGCGCGAATGGGACTCCGCACTGCAGCAGGTGAGAGAACCTGGGAAGACGCACAGGATCGAGCGATACGCCATGGCCGAGCTTCCGGTGCACCCGCAGTACCTGGACGCCGGCACTGTCTACATGGCCGAACTTCAGGACCCTCTCGATTTCGGTACGGAGCCACTCACTCCAGATCTCGCGGCATCGCTCAGATCGGCACCGCCGGACGGCAGCTTCGTGCGTGCGCGTCTGGTGACTCCGCTGAATTCCGCGACCTCGCAGAAAGGTGACGAAGTCGAAGCCATGTTGTCACGCCCACTTTTCGATGGGGACCGCTTGATTCTGCCGCAGGGAGCAACATTGAAGGGCACGGTTATTCAGGTCCAGCCTGCACTTCATATGAGCCGCAACGGCCAGCTTCGGTTCGTCTTTCATGATCTTGTGCTGCCGAGTGGTCTCGACCGGAAGGTGAGCGCAGTGCTCGCGGGAGTACAGGCAGGGAAAACGGCGGATCTCAAGCTCGATTCCGAAGGTGGCGCGCAGGCCACCTCTCCCAAATCGCGCTATCTGCAAACGGGAATCGCATTTGGATTGGCTGCGGTCTCCGCCGCCGGCGATGGCGACGCCGATGTGCTGAATAAGTCCGCTGGCGGAGCCGGTGGATTCAAACTGGTGGGCATCGCGGTCGGAATGGCGGCGCGTTCGAATTCACTCGGCATCGCCATGGGTACCCTGGGCGCGAGCCGAGCGATCTACGTACATTTCATCGCACGCGGGCGCGACGTGATCTTCCCGAAGAATACGGCAATGCAGATTGACATTGGCGTTCGTCCCGCGCCGTCCGCGACGCCTTTGCAGCAATAACCTCCCTACCCTCCTGCGGTCGCAATTCAGAATTCACGCCGAAATAGGCGCCGACATTTGCCGTTTAGTTGAGATCGCGCGACAGCATCAGCTTGAGTGTCAATTTGTCGGCGCCAGACGTTACACCAACGCCTACACCGGTTTCGATATTCAGGAACTTGCTGGAATGATCCATGACCGCCCAAACCTCGTGGAACTGATCATCCAGTTTGCGGAAGTTGCGCAGAGGCCCCAGATCGGCGTACTCCTCGAAGGCAACGGCCCATTTGTCGTTCACGTTATAAGCGATTCGCGTTGCGGGAACGAATTCGAGGTTGCCGAAGCCGCCGGTATAGTTTGTATCCACAATCGGATTGAAAATGATGTCCACTGGGTGCAGGTGCAACCCTACGATGGGCCGAACCTCGGAGGTAATTCGCTTGGGCTCCCAATACTTGTAGTTGACGCTGAGTTCGAAATTCACGCCGTAAAAGAACGTGTGGTCGTGGGCGTGCGGCCGCACGAACAGTTCACGTATCTTAAACCCGTTAATCGACCCACCGCGTCCGTCGGAATAAGCCGTATACACCGGCAGATAAAGACCCTGCTCAAACCAATCGGTAACGCCGTAGGCCCATTCGGCCGCTCCATTGACCGAGTTGTTGGGAATAATCCCGCCCGGGAAATCGGGAGTCGTCCGCCCGATGGGGGTAAAATTGCTGTGCACCATGAGATTGAACTTGCCCTGTTCCTCAATCTCAGCGTCGTAGACTTGGATCTCGTCGGTTTGCGCGAAGACTGCTTTCGGGACGACAACCAGAGCCATCACCATCAATGCGGCCGCAGGAAATATAGTTTCTTGAAAGACTTTCATGGCCGCCTTAGGGAACCACAATGCATCGTCTTTGTTCGCTTCCTGTTTTTCTGAAAGCGCAGCGTAACCCATTTGATAAGTCGGCCGCAAACGGATTTGACCACGCGCTTTCCGACCATGACCCTGTCGCTTGAGCTCGAAATACATGGAAATGATTCAATCCTGTGCCATCGGTGGCTCGATTGCTTTACCATAGTCCCCGATCGTCGGCTCGTGACCGAGGTTTGGAGGAGAGTTCGCCATGGCCAATGCCTGTCCGCATGTGAAAGATATTCGCAAGGTTAGCCCCAGCGCCAAGGGCTGCGAAGACTGCTTAAAGATCGGAGATACGTGGGTACATCTGCGAATGTGCCTCACATGCGGTCACGTGGGCTGCTGCGACAGCTCGAAAAACAAACACGCGACGAAGCATTTTCATGCCGTGCATCACCCGATCATGCAGTCTATTGAACCGGGAGAAGGCTGGCGGTGGTGTTATGTGGACAATATGGAAGTGTGAGGGCGAACCGAGGCGCGATGGCGAGCAAAGCAATCATCCCGGGACTGCCGAAGGACGAGGCCTGGCCAGCCCTGCCGCTCGCAGAGTGGAGCGCGACGCGCGATACGCTCCATATGTGGATGCAGATCGTCGGCAAACTTCGGCTGGCGCTCAGCCCACCCTTGAATCAATGGTGGGAGGCGACGCTATACGTGAGCGCGCGAGGACTGACGACTTCAGCGGTTCCTTACCAGATGGGAGTGTTCGAGGCCGAGTTTGATTTCATCGCACAGGTGCTGCGGTTCACCACGAGCCGCGGCGAAACGAAAACAATCGCGCTCGCGCCGCGCAGCGTGGCTGATTTTTACCGCGAGTTCCAGGCGACGCTCGCGTCCCTGAACATCCAGGCGCAAATCTGGCCGATGCCGGTCGAGGTACCGAACCCAATCCGCTTCGATCAGGACACCGTCCATGCGTCCTACGATCCCGCGTACGCGAATCGTTTCTGGCGAATTCTCACCACCGTGGATCCAATTTGCAAGGAATTCCGCGCACGCTTCATCGGCAAGGCCAGTCCTGTGCATTTTTTCTGGGGCAGCGGTGACCTGGCGGCCACGCGCTTCTCAGGACGCCGCGCGCCTGAGCGTCCCGGAGCAGACGCCGTGACACGTGAGGCGTATTCGCATGAGGTAAGCAGCGTGGGATGGTGGCCGGGAAACGGCGGATTCGATGCACCGATGTTCTACGCGTATGCCGCGCCGGAGCCGGCCGGCTTTCGCGCGAGCAAGATCGTTCCGGCGGAGGCATTCTATAGTGCGCAGATCGGCGAGTTCCTGTTGTCGTACGACGCCGTGCGGAATTCTGCCGATCCCCCGGGCATGCTGATGCAATTTTTCCAGAGCACCTACGAAGCCGCCGCAAAGCTCGGAAATTGGGACCGCGCCGCGCTCGAAAGGCAAACGTAGGGCCGATCAGAGCATTAGATCGAAGAAGGTAGGAGAGGGACCGATGAGAGCCTGTGCGGTTGCGGGCGGCTTGCTTCGGACGCGACGAACAGATGCCGGGCGAGGAAATGTTTCTGCGCGCGACGGCCCCAGCCTCGTACAAAATAATAGTTCAGCGCGCCCGCGGCTCCGGCACTGAGTACGGGGATAATCCGCCCGGCCCACTTTTCCGCAACCTCAGCGCCGACCTTAACGGCTAGACGATCGATGATGCGAGGAACGATTCGCTCGACAGCCTGCTTCTCGAGAAAATCGCGGCTCAGTTCCAGACCTGCCGCGCTCGCCGCCGCGACCCATAGCTTCACGCTTTCTTCCTCGGTTGCGTATTCAAAGCCGTACAGCAGGCTCAGCTTCTGCAGCATGCGCAGGGTGATCGCCGAAAGTATACCCATGTCCGGAACAACGGTAAGGAAGCCGCCGAGGCCGAGTCCCGCGCCCTCGAGCGCCGCCATTTTTGAGGCCGATCGGACCGTGCTCGCGGCAATCGGGTCAATCACCTGCGGACCCAAAAGAAACATGTCGTGCCAAGTTTCAATCGGAAGACGGTGGGCGCGCTGGATGTGCCGGAGGTATTTCCGCTCGTCAATCTGAACCTGCCGGTAAGCGCGACTGAATCCGGCGCCCGCGGCAGCTGTCAAAATCCCCGCGAGAGACGACGTGTCTCGTTGCTTTGCCATCGCCACTATTCTAGCGCGAATTCCCGATCGCCCACAGAGTTGCATTCCAGGAGCCTAGAAGAAATGGAAACGAACCACAGAGATCACATCAATACTCACCGCAGAGAAGGTGCCCACGGAATGGATTTGCAAATGGTTGCGGGATGCCGCATCATGTTTTGCTTCGGTCCATCTGGCGCATCGCTCAGGGTTTAGCGGGCGCGTACGAGAGCCGTTGAGAAATCCTTCGGCCTCGCTCAAGAAAAACCGGCGACACGATCGTCGAACGCTCAGGGGGAAACGGAATGCGCAGGCCCGCCAGTATTGCTCCGCCAAAAGGAAAATTGGGAGTGCTGATGCCCGGTATGGGCGCTGTCGGCACCACATTCATGGCAGGGGTGGAACTCGTGCGCCAGGGCCAATCTGTTCCGGTGGGCTCGCTAACGCAACTAGGCACGATCCGCCTGGGCAAGCGGACAGAAGGCCGCGTCCCGAAAATTAAGGACTTGGTACCGCTCCCGAGCCTCGACGATCTGGTTTTCGGCGCCTGGGATGTGTTTCCCGACGATGCGTATCAGGCGGCCGTAAAGGCAGGCGTGCTCGACGCGAAGGATCTCACGAAAGTCCAGAAGTTCCTGAGGACCATCGAGCCAATGAAGGCAGCGTTCGATCAAAATTTCGTCAAGAACCTTCACGGCACGAATGTTAAGAAAGGCAAAACGAAGTTCGACCTTGCCGAGCAGATTCGCCAGGATATTCGCGACTTCAAGAAAAAGAACAAGTGCGACAGGCTGGTGATGGTTTGGTGCGCATCCACAGAGGTTTTCCTCAAGGCAGAGGACGTGCACAAGGATTTGGCATCATTCGAAAATGGGATGAAAGCCAATCACCCTGCCATTGCGCCCTCCATGCTGTACGCGTACGCGGCAATCAGCGAGGGAGTGCCGTTCGCCAACGGCGCGCCGAACCTGACCGTAGACATTCCCGCGCTTGAGGAATACGCGAAGGCCAAGGAAGTGCCGATCGGCGGGAAAGATTTCAAGACAGGTCAAACCCTATTGAAGACGGTGCTGGCGCCGGCGTTCAAGGCGCGCATGCTGGGCCTGAACGGATGGTTCTCAACAAACATTCTGGGCAACCGCGACGGCGAAGTGCTCGAGGATCCCGGCTCGTTCAAGACCAAGGAAGAGTCCAAGCTTGGCGCCCTCGAATATATTTTGCAGCCGAGTATTTACCCGGACCTCTACGGAAAGATCCATCACAAGGTGCGCATCAACTACTACCCGCCGCGCGGAGACAACAAAGAAGGCTGGGACAACATAGACATCTTCGGCTGGCTGGGCTACCCGATGCAGATCAAAGTGAATTTCCTTTGCCGCGATTCGATTCTGGCGGCGCCCATCGTCCTGGACCTCGCATTGTTTTTTGATCTCGCAAAGCGCGCGGGAATGCGCGGCATTCAGGAATGGCTGAGCTTCTACTTCAAGTCTCCGATGTGCGCGCGCGAGCTCTACCCCGAGCACGACCTCTTCATTCAATCCATGAAGCTGAAGAACACGCTGCGGTGGATGGTGGGCGAGGAGCTCATCACGCATCTCGGCGCCGAATACTATGACTAGGCTCTACCGTTTGATCTAGTTCGCTCGCCGCAATACCCCGGCGACGAAGCGCACGAGCCGCAGCTCCTCGATTACAGGCGCGTGTTTCTCCAGGTCCACGTGCGAAAACGCACCTGTAATCAGCACTTCGCGCAACTCCCCCTGCCGAATGTCCTCTTTCATCCACAAGCTTTCCGCGGGCGGGATGATATTGTCCGCCGATCCATGCAGAATGAAGACTGGGGCGCGCAACGACGCTAGTTTTCCGTTCGGCGAGATGGCCTCTAGCTCCGGCTCGTCGGTCTGGATGGCGCGAAGGATTCGAGGGCGCACCTCGTTAATTCGGCGATTCAGCAATGCCTCCATCGTGGCTCGCGAAGCCGGACTGAGCTTGTCGAGCAGCGGCAGCGCCTTTTCCGGCTGTTCCCACAGCCAATCGCGAAGAGCCTCGTGGACGATGGGCAAATCCGCCGCCGGGAAAAATTGCGCGAGATGCGCATAGACGAAAACCGACGCGCCATAGTCATGCGCGGCGTAATGAATCGAGCGACCGCCGGGCAGCTCTTCCGTGTCGGTTGCGAGAAAACGCGAGACGCGCGGGAGATCGTCGTACGCGCCCATGAGAACGAGTGCGCGAATATGCGACGCGTAGCGAGCGTCGCTCGAAACAAGCAGTGACAGTCCGCCCGCAAAGCTGATTCCAGTGAGTGTCACCTTATGCTCGCCCAGCCGATCGTCCAACCACGCGACAGATTCGCCGATGTAGGGGATGGACGCGGCATCCACGTGGTAGTCGGCGAGGGCGTCAATTTGCGGCGTCAGAACGGCGAGGCCTGTACGCGCCACGGCGCGCGCGAAACTCATCAAGCGCGGCTCGTCCATCCCGAGATGATGAATTCCGTGCACGGCGACCATGCCTTGCGGCTGCGCGATGCCAACGGGCAGAAAGAGCCGCGCACGAAGCGGTCCGCTGGGCGTGGGGATGGTGATGTCTTCGCTGGTTACGTCGTGAGTTTCAAAGCGTAGAAGCGGACCCTCCGCGGCTGGGTCGGCAAAGCGGGTGAGCAATGCGTAACTGCGCAGATCGTAGCGGAGATCATTGATCGCGATTGCGGCCGCGACTAGAACAAAAACCCAGGCAAACCAACGCAGGCAGCGATTTCGACGGGCTTTCCAATCGGGCCTGGGTGCCGGTTGCGCGTTCGGTTCAGTAACGCCCTCGCCCATCGGAGTGCAGGCAGTCTATCACTGTGCAGTCAGCTTCAGGAAATGCTCGTGGACGGTCGTATCTTCGGTTAGTTCGGGGTGAAATGTCGCGGCCATCACCCGGCCTTCGCGGACCAGCACGGGGTGACCGGCATCCTCGGCAAGCACTTCGATTCCCGGCCCTACCGATTCGATAATCGGCGCGCGGATGAAGACCATCTCGAGCGGCTCCTTGCGCAACTTCGTTTTGCCCATGTGAACGTCGCTGGCAAGCTGTCGGCCGTAGCCGTTGCGCAGGATGGTGACGTCGAGCAGACCGAGCGACGCTTGCGCGGGGCCGTGGACTTCGCGCGCGAGCAGAATCGCACCGGCGCACGTGCCGAAGAATGCGCCTCCAGTTGCGGCGAACCCCTTCAGCGCATCGAAGAGGCCGTCCTCGGTCATCACCTTTAAATGCGTGCTGCTCTCGCCGCCCGGCAAAATTACCCCGTTAACATCCCCGAGATCCGCCGGCCTCCGCACAAACGAATACGAAGCGCCCAATCGGCGGAGCGCCGCGGCGTGCGCCGCATAATCGCCTTGAATCGCGAGTATCCCAATGTTCATGGAATCAAATCCGTTTCAGCCCGAGATCAACACGGATGAACGCAGATGAAAAACCGGTCTCAGCGACAAGAAAGCCGATTGATCAGCGCTGACCTGTGTGCATCAGAAGCTACGAGGTAGTTGCTACCATCCGCGAGTCTGCAGCAGGTCCTTCTCGTTCATCTGCCGCACGTCTAGGCCCGGCATCGCCTCGCCCAACTCTTCCGACGCTTCGAGCACAGCCGTGGCGTCCTTGAAGTGAGTGGTTGCCTTCACGATGGCGCGCGCCCGCTGCGCTGGATCACTCGATTTGAAAATGCCCGAGCCGACGAACACAGATTCGGCGCCGAGCTGCATCACCAGCGCTGCGTCCGCCGGAGTCGCGATGCCACCCGCCGAGAAATTCGGCACCGGCAGCTTGCCATTCTTGGCGACCCAAGCGACCAGCTCGAACGGTGCGCTCAGCACTTTTGCTTCGTGCATCAACTCCTCTTCGCCCAGCGTCGTCAGCTTCTTCATGTGTCCGACGATCGCGCGCATGTGGCGCACGGCCTCGACGATATTTCCGGAGCCCGCTTCTCCCTTGGTGCGAACCATCGCCGCGCCTTCGCCGATGCGCCGTAGCGCCTCGCCGAGATTACGCGCTCCGCAAACGAACGGCACCTTGAAGCCGTGCTTCCAGACGTGATGCTCCTCGTCGGCGGGAGTGAGCACTTCGCTTTCGTCAATGTAGTCCACCTCGAGCGCTTCGAGCACCTGCGCCTCGGCGAAATGGCCGATACGAACTTTGGCCATCACCGGAATCGAAACCGTGTCCATGATTTCACGGATAATTCGCGGTGCTGCCATGCGCGCCACGCCGCCATCCTTGCGAATGTCGGAGGGGACGCGTTCGAGCGCCATCACCGAACAAGCGCCCGCGTCCTCCGCGATCTTGGCCTGCTCCGCGTTCGTGACGTCCATGATCACGCCGCCCTTCAGCATTTCCGCCAGTCCGACTTTCACTCGCCACAAATTGTTGGTCATCAAGTCCATAATGTTTCCCCTTTTCCTTTCAAGTCCCGCGCGTTTCCTCCGGCGTGGTCGAACGGAATCGCGCCGGATCAATCTCTACAAATTTGCCGCGGCCACGCGCGAGCACGGTGCCCGACGAATTGCGAATCTCCCCCTGTCGCATCCGCAGTCGCCCGCTGCGCTCGAGTTCCCAACCCTCCACGGTCAACTCTTCGTCCACGCGAACCGGTTTCAGATACTCGACCGTTAGTTCGCCCGTCACCGCAATATCCTTTTCGAATCGATTCACTTTGGCCATGGCCTCGTCCAGCAGCGTCGCCACAATCCCGCCATGAACGAAGCCCGGACCTCCCTGATATTCGGCCCCGATTCGAAACACGCCGCGAATTCGCCGCGAGGCATCGTCCTGCTCGAATGCCAGCTGCATGCCGCGCGCGTTCGCGCCGCCGCAGCCGAAACAGTAGTTCTCCAAGTTCGGTTTCAGCAGCATTTTGGTCGGATCCTCAGATGAGCGCGACTCGCGAACGAAATTCATCTCGAGCGCCGCGCTGCCGCTTGCGCAGCTCGGACTCCACCACTTCAGCCAGCTTTTCGATCCCCTGCGCGATGCGCTTCTCATCCACGGCCGCAAATCCGAGACGCAGAGTGTTCGGGCGCGGCTGTTGCGAATAAAAGTATCGGCCGGGCAGGAACAAGATTCCGCGCTCCCGGGCGTGAATCAGCAGCTCGCCTGCATCGAAACCGGAGGGCAACGTCACCCACAGCGTCATGCCGCCCTCTGGATGTGTCCACCCAGTGCCGTCGGGCATATGCTTTTCGAGCGCTTCCTCCATGGCGGCGAGGCGGCCGCGATAGATCTTGCGCATTTTTACGAGATGGCGCGCGAAATATCCGCGGCGCATGAATTCGGCCATGGCCGCTTGCGAAAGCTGGTCCGTGTGCAAGTCGGTCGACTGCTTCACAAGGCGCAGGCGTTCGATGGCGCTTTCGGCGCCGATGCACCAGCCGACGCGCAGGCCGGGAAACGCCATCTTCGAGAAGCTGTCGATGTGAATCACGTTGCCCGCGGTATCCAGCATCTTGAGCGAAGGAATCGGATTGCCGCGGAGGCGCAGACGTGCGTAGATCCCGTCTTCGATCACGGGCACCTGGTAGTGCGCGGCGAGCTCGAGAACTCGCCGACGCTCGGCCAGCGGCAAAACCGTTCCCGTAGGGTTGTGAAAATCCGGCGTGATCAGAAAGAACTTCACGCGGTTCTGCAGGAGCACCGTCTCGAGGTTGCCCACGTCGAGACCGACGTGCCCGATGCGAGCGGGATCCGTTTCCACGCCGACGGCGAGCGCCCGAACCCGAGCGCCGGAAAGAATTGCGATCGCGCCGGGGTAGCCCGGATTCTCAAGGGCCACCGAATCGCCCGGGCGGAGGAACGCTTTACAAACCAGATCGATCGCCTGCTGGCAACCATCGCTAATGAGCAGTTGTTCTCCGCGAATGACCAATCCCTCGCCGCGAAAGAGCTCGATCAGCTCCCGCTTGAGAGGCTCGTAGCCGTCCGTCGAGCCGAGCTGCAAAATCCGTCCGCCGTCGCGGCGCAGCACATCGTTGACGCACCGGCGAAATTCTGCCAGAGGAAAGCTATCCGCTTCAGGCCGCGCGACCGTGAAAGCAATCGCGCCCGGAGGAACCTCCGGCATCATGCGGCTCAGGCTTTCTTCGCCGCGATCGTCGGCAAAAAGAGCTTCCCAACGCATGCCTCCGCCGTTGCCATTCGTGCGAGGCGGCGGAGAGAATTGCTTTACCGGTGTGCCGCAAATGTACGTGCCGCGGCCGACGTGACCACTGATCAAGCCTTCGGACTCGAGTTCGGCGTACGCGTTGGCGACCGTGGTGCGGTGAATGCCGAGCTGGCCGGCGAGTTCCCGGCTCGCAGGGATACGATCGCCGGAGCGAAGCTCGCCGGAGTGCATCAGCGCGCGAAGCTGATCGCGAAGCTGCACGTACAAAGGAATGTGGCTTTCCGGCTGCAAGTGGAGTGGAAGCATTGGCCCGTTCCTATAGGCCAATATATATCACATTGGAGCGGTGTAAAGAGCCAATATGTCTTTTCGCGCGATTTTTCGTGAAACGTCTATTCGCTGAAGAGTTTCGACTGGGCTTCGAGCACCGCGCGGATTTCCCGTGTCGCCCGTGGCGCGCGCCGAGCCACGCCCACCACGCCCAGCACTTTCATCTCGGCCAGGGCTGTGCGAGGAATGAACATGTGCAGCACATTGCCGTGCAGGTCAGGGGGGGTCAGCCGCACCCCGGTGTCCAGCAGGTCGAGCAAATTGTTCGCGACGATACCTTCCATCACGTCGTCGTCCCGAAAACGGAGACGCACCCACAAACCATCGAGCTTTGGCCGGCTGAGAAACGTCTTGCGCTCCGGTTCGAATGGCTCTTTAAACTCACGCACGAAATAGACGGATTTCACATTCTCGACACGGATGGACTTCTGCTCGCCATCGAGCGAGAGCAAGTCAATTTCCTCCGAGCGTCCCAGGGCAGCCGGCTTCAGATAGCCCCGGGCCGCAGTCCGGTCAAGCAGCAGGACTACGACTTTCTTGTGCGTCGAGGCTGGGGCGCGACTTTTCACGTCTTGGAAGGACCCTTTTTCGGGGAGATTGTTGCTATGTCCTCAAAGACTATGTTATCTTTATGGCGGTTTTTGTCAAGTTGTTGTTGCTTAAAGGGTTAGCTCCGGAGCCTCGCCGATAGACACCCAGCGGCATGTCCGTGATTCAGCCTCCGTCCCGGCCTCCGTTACAGCTATCAGCCAGATTTGCGGGCACTTATTCGATCAACGTGCGGTTCTCCGTCTTGACCATACGGTTGCGGCGGCCCGGTACGCGCACGCATGCGGCTGAGATGAGCAGAAGGGCAAGAGCTTGGAAACGCAGATTCGTACATTCTTGAATTGCCTGCGGGTCGAAAAAGGCCTGTCGGACAATACCATCCAGGCGTACCGGCGCGACATCGCGAAGTTCGCGGCGTTTGCCGCCACTCGTGGCCTCCCGGCCAAGGACGTGCGAAGAGGCGACGTGGTGGATTTCCTGAGCACGCTTTACCGCCAGGGCCTCGACAGCCGGTCCGTGGCGCGCCACCTGGTTACCATCCGGCACTTCTTCCGCTTCGCACTCATGGAAGGCTACGTCCCGGACGACCCCGCAGCCACGATCGAATCGCCTCGATTTCGCCATAGCCTGCCCGAGTTCCTGAGCCTCGAGGAGGTGGACAGACTACTCCAGCAGCCGGACATGACCTCCGTTGTTGGCCTGCGCGATCGAGCCATGATCGAGTTGATGTACTCCTGCGGACTGCGGGTATCGGAACTCTGCTCGCTGCGCGTGTCGGACCTCGAGGCCCAAGCCGGATGCCTGCGGTGCATTGGAAAGGGAGACAAGGAGCGGCTGGTTCCGGTTGGCAGGCAGGCGCTCGAAGTCGTCCAGCGATATCTGCGCACCAGCCGGCCAAAACTGATGCGCGAGGGCTCGTCGCCGAGTCTTTTTCTGAATCAGAAGGGCAGCAAAGTGGGAAGGATCGCGTTTTGGAAGACGCTTGGACAGTATGGTCGCAAAGCCGGACTTCGGAAGGCTCTGAAGCCGCACATGCTGCGCCACAGTTTCGCGACTCATCTGCTCGATCGCGGGGCCGATTTGCGTTCCGTGCAGATGATGCTGGGCCATTCAGACATCTCGACGACGCAGATTTACACGCACGTGGTCGAGGAAAGATTGAAACAGGTTTATAAGGCGCACCACCCGCGCGCCTGAAGCTGCGGCGGGGCCAGCGAGAAGGAGCACGACCTCATGCCCGATTACATGTACTTGCTCGAAAGCAGGCTTTCGCCCGAGCAGCGCGCCGCGCTCGAACGCGTGCAGGAACTATCGGTTTCGCAGGAAATCAACGTCTACCTCACGGGCGGCGCGATCCGGGACCTTATCTCCGGCCAGCCGATTCGCGATCTTGATTTCACAGTGGAAGGCAATCCCGTACGCATGGTGCGCGAGTTGGAAAAGGGCGGCGCGCGAGTCGTTTGGGAAAACGAAAAGTTGCGCCACTATGAAATGATTTTTGCGGGCGACGCCGACGGCTCGATTTCAGCGGCACGCGACGACGTGTACGACAAGCCCGGCGCGAAACCCGAATACCGGTTTGGCGGAATCATGGAAGATCTGCGTCGGCGTGATTTCTCCTTCAACGCAATCGCGATTTCGCTCAACGCGCAGTCGCGCGGGCTGTTACTCGATCCCACGAACGGCCTGGCCGATCTCGAGAGGCAGGAAGTTCGCGCGCTTTCGATTCACGCGTTCACGAACCAGCCGGTACGGCTGATGCGCATCTTGCGCTATTGCGCGCGCATGGGATCTAAGATGGAGTCGCGCACACAGGAGTGGTTCGAGCTCGCGATGGAGCGGCACCTCTACGAAAATATCGAAGGCGCTGAGGCCGGGCACGAAGTACGCGCGCTCGCCCGCGAGGACAATCCGACTGCGACGCTGAAACAATGGGAGTCGCGAGGACTGCTCGCTTCGATCCATCCGAGATTGCAGAAGCGAAAACCCGACTACGACTGCTTGACCAAGCTCGCGCGCGTGCGGTCGAACTTCCTGGATGCCGGAATCCGCCCCCGTCCGCAAGTAGCGATCACCGGATACGTGATCGGGCGCCTGAAATCCAGAGAGGCTGCAGCGGCATTGCGCAATATGGAGTTTCGGTCCGCCGAAGTGGATGCCATCGCGCACCTGATTCCCGAAGCGCAGAAGGTCGTGAAGATTCTCAAGAGCCGCAAGACCAATTCGGCTCGCGATGCATATTTCTACATCGCTTCCGTGCCGCCCGAAATGCTTGTGTTCATCGAGGTCGAACTGCCGAATCCGCGCGCGGTTTCGAAGATTCGCAACTACGTGCAGAAATGGCGCCCGATGCGGCTGGCGCTTCCCTTCGGCGAACTCGATACGCTGGGCGTGGCGCGCGGCCCGAAGTTCGACAAGATCATCGAGCAGCTTTTTGAAATGCAGCTTCGCGGAAAAGCGCGCTCTCCTGAGGACCGCACCAAAGCGTTGCGCAATCTGGCAGGTATCAAGGAAGAGCCGAAGAAGAAAGAAGAGAAGCCGAAAAAAAAGTCCAAGGAAACGGAAACCACCCCGACCGCCAAAGCGCCTGACGCAAAGGTCGCGAAGCACGGCGACAAGCATTCGCAGCACGCAGCCCCCGAGGCATCCCGTGCGGCTGCAAAAGCTCCCCCAAGCAGCGCCAAGCCGGCGCAGTCGGCAGCCGCCGCCATTGGCGCCAGGGCGCAGGCGAAGCACGATGACGCGGCCAAAGCACATCACGCGGCGCACAGACACGCGCCCGCCGCGCGGTCGAAGCCCAAAGCGCGCGCCGCAAAGAAGGCGCGCGGCAGGTGATGCGATCGAATTTGCGATGACATCTCGTGCGGCGCGAACTGCGGCAGGGCCCATCGAGCCAACGGGAATTCCGTCAATGGGCGGGCAACAGCGAGTTTCATGATTGTGAATCGTCAGCGCAATGTTCGCATTCCCACAGCAGCCCTGGGGGAATTCCTCTCGCGCGCTCGCCGTGCACTTCACCTGCGCGCCGAATCTGTTATTGTTTGCCTAGTCACGAACTCCGAAATGGCGCACTGGAATCGCGCGTATCGCGGCAAAGCGGGGCCGACGGATGTGTTGTCGTTTCCAGCCGGTGGGAGCCGAAGGAAGCAGCGAAAACAAACCACGCAGAACTACCATGGGAGCCGCAGGCGTCCGAGCGGCGAGAATGCGTTTGTTTCTGCCTCGGACGATTCCAACGATTCCTACCTGGGGGACATCGCGATTGCGCCGATGGTCGCGCGGCGCAACGCACTCCGCTTTGGCCGGACATTCGGCGAAGAGATGCGCATTCTGATCCTTCATGGCATGCTTCATTTGATGGGTTACGATCACGAAACGGACGCGGGCGAAATGGAGCGCCGGGAGCGGCGATTGCGTCGCGCTCTCGGGATGAGTTAGACGATGGCAATACTTCTTTATGTGTTGGGCGTGCTGCTGCTGACGGCGGGCCTAATCGTCGCGTCGTATCTCGACCGCATTTATCGCGAGCTCGGGCGCGCATCGAGAGGCCGCATTCACTCTCATCTTGAAGACTTCGAGCGAGAGATCGAGCCGCGCTTCAAGATGGACCGCGCTCGCGCGGGGCTGGCCTTCGGTTTGATGGCGCGATTCTGGATCGTGGTGGTGACGACGATCACGGCGCTCGGCATCGTTTACTTTGAGCCCGACCGCTGGCAAACCGCGCTGGAAATCGTCTTGCTGCTCGGCGCGGAAGTTGTGATCGCCATGCAGCTGCTTCCGCTGATGTTGCTCGCGGGAACGAGCGGACGCTGGGTCTCGCCGCTGGTGCCTGCCGTGAGGTTATGTCTGTGGATCCTCTGGCCGATCCTTGCGGTCCTCGATCTCGCCTTTTCCGTGCTGCGAATTTCCGAGGACGAGCCGAGCGCGCCGGTGACCGAGCAAAAGGCCATCGAGGCCTTGGTGGATGCGGCCACGGAAGAAGGAATCATCGAACAGGATGAGGCGCGGCTGATCGAGCAAGTGGTGGAATTCGGCGACAAGCGCGTGCGCGACGTGATGACGCCGCGGCCCGACGTGGTCGCCATATCCGCGAAGGCGTCGCTTGAAGAACTCCGCAAACGAGTGGTCGCGACCAAATTCTCGCGGCTCCCGGTGTACGAGAAAACGATGGACGATATCGCGGGCATCGTGGTGGCGCGAGACATGCTGGAAGTACCCGACCGCGACGCGGGACGGCGCACGGTGCGCGAGCTGATGCGACCGGCCCTATTTGTTCCAGAGATGAAATTCGGCTCCGAGTTGTTGAAGGAAATGCAGCGGAAGAACCAGCAGATGGCCATCGTGATTGACGAATACGGATTGCTCGCAGGCGTGGTCACAATTGAGGATCTGGTGGAAGAGATCGTTGGCGAAATTGGCGAAGAGGATCGCCGACCGGCGCCTGACGTGATTCGCGAAAGCAGCGGAGCCATGGTCCTGCGGGGCAGCGTGCCGGTGGACAAGATCGGTGAGCTTTTCGGCGTGCCGCTGGAAACCGCCGCGCAACATTCAAACGTGACCACGATTGCAGGTTTGCTGAACAGCGTCGTCGGGCACGTGCCGCGTACCGGCGAAGTGGTCGAATTCGACGGGCTGCGCTTCGATGTCCTCGAAGCGAACCAGCGCAAGGTGCTGCGCGTTCGCGCGCGGCGCGCGACCGCGGCGCCGATTTCTACCGCCCGCGCGGTCTGAGCAGCTCCCCCCACTTCAACGGCCGATTCTACACAACGAGTGCGGCGTGGGTTTTTCTCGCTGCGGCCGTGACCTCCTCGATCCGTGCTACGACATGCTGCGAGAGGGCCGGCCCGAGAATTCCCTAACTGCGAGGCCCGCGGAGATGGGCTACTTCTTCGCGGAGTTCGCGCAGCTCGCGCTGCAAATCGGGCAAGCGATTGAAGACGGCTACGGATTTGCGCCAGGCGAGATTGTCCATGGCGGGATAGCCAGAGTAGATTGCCGCGGCGGGAACGTCGGTGGGCACGCCAGACTGGGATGAAATCGTGGCGCCGTCACCGATGGTCAGATGCCCGGCAGCACCGACCTGGCCCGCGAGGATGCACCGGTTGCCGACGTTAGTGGAACCGGCGAGCCCGACCTGGCCGCATAGCAGCGTGTCTTCTCCAACTTTGCAGGCGTGGCCCACCTGCACGAGGTTATCTATTTTCGTCCCGCGGCTGATTTGCGTTTCGCCGACGGTCGCGCGATCAATCGCAGCGTGCGCCTGAATCTCGACGTCGTCGCCAATGACGGCGATGCCCGCCTGGCGAATCTTGTGCCAGTGGCCGCTGGCTTCGCGCGCGAAGCCGAAACCGTCGCTGCCGACGACAACTCCGTTCTGAAGCAATACGCGATGACCCAGACGGCAGTCTTCCCGTACGCAGGCGTGCGCGTGGGCGAAGAAATGGTCGCCGATGCGCGCGCCGCGATAAATGGAAACGAAACTGTGCAGAACGGCGTGGCTGCCGATCTCGACATCCTCGTCCACAAAACAGTACGGGCCGATGTGTGCGCCGACCCCAATCGTTGCGGAATCCGCAATCACAGCCGTCGGGTGCACGTAGGGAGCGTAGCGCGGCGCAGGATGAAATAGCTCGATGGCGCGCGCGAAATCGAGATAGGGATTTGCCGAACGTAGCGCGGCGATGCGTGGGCGCGGCTCGTCGCGGGCGACGAGGATCGCCGAGGCACGCGTCGTCTCGAGCGCAGGGCGGTATTTGCGGTTGACGAGAAACGTCAGTTCGCCGCCCTGCGCTTCTTCGATCCCGGCGACACCTGTGATTTCAAGGTTTGCGTCGCCCTCCACAGTGCAGCCGAGATGTCCGGCGATTTCTCCAAGTTTCATGACGATCTCCTCGCGGCGACTCGAAAGCCAGTGCAGCCACGGATGAACGCAGATAAGCAGGTGAAAAGTTAACAGTTGAAAGTTGAAAGTACAAACAGAAGAGCGGAGCGCGCCACTGGCGTTCGTCGGGTGTCTGATCGCAAATTAGGAATCGGTGCGCACCACCGAGTTCACAGAGGAGACAAGCAGGTCGCGGAGACTGCCAAAGCGATTCACCCCACAGACGCAGAGAACGCCCAGGAGGCCACCATTTCGCAGGCTATTTACCGAGGAGCTGGCGGGCGATAACCAGGCGCTGGATTTCGCTGGTACCTTCGCCGATGGTGCAGAGTTTTACATCGCGATAGAATTTTTCAGCAGGGTAATCCTTGATGAAACCGTAGCCACCGTGAATTTGGACTGCTTCGTTGGCTACGCGCACGGCGACCTCTCCGGCATATAGCTTGGCCATGCTCGATTCGCGGGTGATGCGCGCGTCGTAGTCGCCCGCGGCGATGGCGCGATCGGCGAGCCAGGCGGCACGATACGTCAGCAGGCGAGCGGCCTCGATTTGCGTGGCCATGTCGGCCAGCTTGAACTGAATGGCCTGAAATTCAGAGATGGTCTTGCCGAACTGCTTGCGCTGCTTGGCGTAGCGCACCGAGCATTCATAGGCGCCCTGCGCCATGCCGAGGCCGAGCGACGCGATTGAAATGCGGCCTCCGTCGAGAATTTGCAGGCTGTTGACGAATCCCTCGCCTTGGCGCCCCAGAATGTTTTCTGCCGAGACGCGGCAATCGGTGAACACTACTTCGCTGGTGTCGCTCGCGCGCAAACCGAGCTTGTTTTCCTTCTTGCCCGGGCGGAAGCCGGGAGTTCCCTTCTCGATGATGAAAGCGGAGATGCCGTGGTGTTTCTTCGACGCGTCTGTGACGGCCATGGCGACGCAGACATCGGCGTGATGGCCGTTCGTTGTGAACGTTTTGGCGCCATTGATTACCCAACAATCGCCTTGTTTCGCGGCCACGGTGCGCGTGCCGCCTGCGTCGGAGCCCGCTTCAGGTTCGGTGAGCGACCAGCAGCCGAGCTTCTTGCCCTGCGCGAGCGGTACGACGTATTTCTTTTTTTGCGCTTCGTCGCCGAATTTGTAGATGTGATTGGTGCAGAGAGAATTGTGCGCGGCGACGATAATGCCAATCGAGCCGTCCAGGCGGGATAGCTCTTCGATGATGATGGCGTACTCGAGATAGCCCATTCCCGCGCCGCCGTACTGCTCTGGGAAAATCACACCGAGAAAACCCATTTCCGCGAGCTGCGGAATGATTTCGGAGGGGAAGGTCGAGGCTTCGTCCCACTCCATCACGTGCGGGGCGATTTCGCCTTCGGCGAATTCGCGTACGCTGCGGCGAAGGTGCTGCTGCTCCTCGGTGAGTGAGAAGTCCACGATACGTTTATACCATGGCCGCACGGATGCGAACGGCGGCCTAACGGTTGATGAACACAGATGGACAAGGAGGACAGGCGAATAAACTGCGAGCCGTCGGCGGGTTATGCCCAAGCAGGTGCGCCGGGCGCGACCTATCGTGCCCCTGTGAAGAGACGTTCTGATGCCGAGGGGACGCGGGGTTCTAGGGGCGTAGCCCGTGGAGCTACAACGCCAGGGTGGCGACGCCGGAGCGGCGGCCTACGGCGCGGAGGACCAGATCGGCCAGGGCGCGGATCAGCAGCGGCGAATCGTTGAGTGCGGGCATCATGTGAAATTCGGTGATGCCGAGGGACTCAGCGAGTTCGCGGGCCTCGATATTGATCTCGTGGAGCGTCTCGATGTGCTCGGTGAGAAACGAAATGGGAATCACGAGCATGCGATGCTGGCCCTCGCTCGCCATCCGCTGGATGGTGCCGGTCAGCGAAGGTGCGAGCCATTTCTGCGGGCCGACGCGGCTCTGAAAACACAAAACGTGCGGGTTGGACCACGAGCCGAGTTCCCGAACCAGGCGGACGGTCGCTTCGATGTGCTGTGGGTACGGGTCTCCCTTTTCGACCAGCGCCATCGGGAGGCCGTGCGCGCTGAATACGAGATGAACTTCCTCCGGGCGCGGGAGCTGCTGCAGGACACTGTTGATGCGTTCGACGATTCCGGCGATGTAGTCCGGGTGATCGAAGAAATGATCAATGAGATGGACGGGAACCCTAGGCTTGCAGAGGCGGTTCCACTCCTTCAGGCTGCTGCCGGTGGTGGCGAAGGAATAATGCGGGTAGAGCGGGAGAAGCACGAGCTCGTCAAAAGGGCCGCTTTCGAGCAAGGCGATTGCCTCGGCAGTGTCGGGATGCCAGTAGCGCATGGCTACGATGGTGCGCGCGGGAAGGTGGGGGCGCAATGCCAGTTCCAGGGCCCGCGCCTGCTGCTCGGTAAGACGGCGGATGGGCGAGCCTCCGCCGATCGCAGCGTAATGCTGCCCGGCGACCTTCGAACGCGTGACCGAGATCAGTTTGGCGAGCGGCTTGCGCGCGAGAAACGATCCCGGAAAGTTGATGATGTCGGGATCGGAGAAGAGATTGTAGAGAAACGGCTCGACGGCAGCTTGCGAGTCCGGGCCTCCAAGTTGGAACAAGACGACGGCGAGTTTTTTCGGGGCGGGCATGGTCTCGATTGCCAGATAGTAAGATGCCACAAGAGAAGCGCGCGACTCCAGAAAAACCGTTCGAGCTACGGAAAGGCCTCAATTCCCTTTCATGTTTCGCGGGCGAATCAGTCCCACGATGGGTTATTGACGCCTCCCGGGAATATGTCTACATTCGTAAGGTGCCCGTCAAAAAAGTTCAAGTTGGCCAGGTTTGGAAGCAGGACGGCACCGGCGACTCCTTTCTGGTCACGAAAATCTACAACGAAGCGCTGACCTCGTTCGCCGTCCTGCGCAAGACCGGATCAGAGAGCGAGCCTCCGATGCGCGTGAGGGTCGCGCACAGCGGCGGGACGGCCGATCTGCCGGGTTTCTCCTACACGCAGCAAGCCGACGATTTCTAGATTTTGATCTCAGGAGGGTGAAAGGCGACCCGCCGATTTTCCGGCTCTGATCAGGATTGCGTACACGTTTACGCGAAGCTGGATTAGAATGGGTTTTGCATGGCTCCCTCGTCCGGGTCAAACTTCGTTCACCTTCATCTCCACACGGATTACTCTCTACTTGATGGCGCGTGCGAAATCGGCGAACTGACCGCGGAAGCCGCGCGGCGCGGAATGCCGGCCGTCGCGGTGACCGACCACGGTAATCTTTTTGCCGCAGCTAATTTTTATCATCAGGCCACCACGCACGGCGTCAAGCCAATCATCGGCTGCGAGGTGTACGTCGCGCCGGACAGTCACAAGAATCGCGGCACAGAAGCGGAGCGCTCGAATCATCTCGTCCTTCTCTGCGAGAACGACGAAGGCTATCGCAACCTGATCCAACTGGTCTCAACCGGCTTCCTCGACGGCTTCTACTACAAGCCGCGCGTGGATCACGAGCTGTTGGCGCGCCACAGCAAGGGCCTGATCGCGCTTTCCGCGTGCCTGCGGGGAGAAGTGGCCGACGCGCTGCTCTCCGAGAAATACGATCAAGCGCGGGCGAACGCATATCGCTTGCGCGATATTTTCGGCAAGGGCAATTTCTTCCTCGAAGTGCAGGATCAGGGCATGGAAATCGAGACGCGCATCAACCGCGATCTCGTCAGCCTTTCGCGAGAGACCGGAATTCCGCTCGTCGCTACGAATGATTGCCACTACCTGACACAGTCGGATTCCCACGCGCAGGAAGTTCTGATGTGCATTCAGACTGGGAAAACGATGAGTGACGGTCAGCGGATGAAATTCGCGACCGATCAGTTCTATTTCAAGACGGCGGAAGAGATGGCGCAGGTCTTCCGCGAGATTCCAGACGCGGTCTCGCGCACGATGACGATCGCTGAACGCTGCAACGTGAAGATTCAGCGCGTCAGCAATCCCTTCCCCGAATTCAAGGTTCCCGAGGGACACACGACCGATTCGTATTTCGAGAAAGTCGCGCGCGAGGGTTTTGCAACCCGCGCCCTGCAGCTCGAACGCCTTTCGCGCGAGAATCGGCTCCGCCATTCGTCTTCGGAGTACGAGAGTCGCCTGAATGCGGAAATCCAGATGATCCAGAAGATGCGCTTCGCCGGCTACTTCCTGATTGTCTGGGATTTCATCCGCTATGCCCGCGCGCAGGAGGTTCCGGTTGGGCCCGGGCGCGGCTCGGCGGCGGGCAGCCTGGTCAGCTACGCGCTGCAGATCACGGACGTGGACCCGCTGCAGTACGACCTTTTGTTTGAGCGATTCCTGAACCCTGAGCGCGTTTCGATGCCCGATATTGACATTGATTTCTGCATGCGCCGGCGCGGCGAGGTGATTGATTACGTTCGCAAGACGTACGGGGAGAAGAGCGTTGCGCAGATCATCACGTTCGGCACGATGGCGGCCAAGGCCGTCCTCAAGGATGCTGGTCGCGCGCTTGATATGCCGTACGGCGAAGTGGACAAAATCGCGAAGATGATTCCCACGACGCTGAATATCGAGCTCGAGGACGCGCTGAAACAAACCCCGCAGCTCGAATCGATGCGAAAAACAGACGACCGCGTGAAGGAACTTATCGAAGTGGCGCTGCGGCTGGAAGGACTCACGCGTCATGCTTCCACGCACGCGGCGGGTGTGGTGATCTCGCCACAGCCGCTGACGGAAATCGTTCCGCTATATAAGTCGAACAAGGATGAAATCACCACACAGTACGACATGAACGCGCTCGAGCGGATCGGCCTGCTGAAGATGGACTTTCTCGGACTGACGACGCTTACTGTGCTCGACGATACCGTGCGCCTGATCCAGCAAAATCGCGGCGTGGCCATTGACCTTCCTGGACTGCCGCTCGATGACGCCGCCACGTACGCGATCTTCGCCCGCGGCGACACCACCGGCATATTCCAATTTGAATCCCACGGCATGCGCGACATCCTGAAACGCTACCCACCGACGCGCCTCGAGGATCTCACCGCGCTCAACGCGCTGTATCGTCCGGGGCCGATTCAAGGCGGCATGATCCCGGATTTCATCGCGCGAAAGCACGGCGAGAAGAAAGTTACCTACGATCTGCCGGAACTTGAGGAAATTCTTTCCGAGACGTGGGGCGTGATTCTCTATCAGGAACAGGTGATGCAGATCGCGAACCGCCTCGCGGGATTCTCCCTGGGCGATGCCGACCTGTTGCGGCGCGCGATGGGCAAGAAAAAGCCCGAAGAAATGGCCGCACAGCGCGAGAAATTTCTTACCGGCTGCCAGGCGCGTAAAGTGCCGGTGAAAAAAGCCACGAAAATCTTCGACCTGATGGCCGAGTTTGCCGGCTACGGATTCAACAAGTCGCACTCCTGCGCATACGCGCTGCTCGCCTATCAAACGGCGTGGCTGAAGACGCACTACCCGGTTGAATTCATGGCCGCGATGCTCACGTCGGAAACGGGAAATACCGAAAAGGTGGTCAAGTTCATCAATGAGGCGCGCAACATGGGCATCACCGTGCTGCCGCCGGACGTGAACTCAAGCGCGCTCAATTTCACTCCGGTGGGCGACTCGATCCGCTTCGGCCTTGCGGCGATCAAGAACGTCGGTGAGAACACGGTAAAAGGGGTTCTCGCCGCACGCGAAACGTTGGGGCGGTTCACTAACTTTTTCGAGTTCTGCGAGTCGGTGGATTCACGGCTGCTGAATAAGCGCGTACTCGATAGCCTCGTGCGAGCGGGAGCGCTCGACGGTTTAGGGGCGCATCGCGGCCAGATGATTTCCGTGATAGACCGAGCCATCGAACGCGCGCAGAAGCTGCAGCGCGCGAAAGAGAGCGGCCAGCACGGATTGTTTGGCGGGGGCTCATCCTCATCGGCGCCGCCTCCTGCCGAGCCTTTGCCGGACGTGAACGAATGGCCGGAGCACGAGATTCTCGCCGCCGAATACTCGACGCTCGGCTTCTATATTTCGGGCCATCCGCTCGATAAGTACGCCGGCCGCTTGCAGGACCTGAAGTCAATCGATCTTTCGACGCTCGAAAGCCGCCGCAACGGCGAGGACATCGTGGTGGCGGGAATCATCGTGCAGTTGCGGCCGATGCGTTCCCGACGCGGCGCACGCTGGGCGATTCTGACGTTGCAGGACCGCACGGGAGTGAGCGAGGCACTGGTTTTTCCAGAGGCGTTTCAAAAGCTCGAAGGAATTCTCAAAGGGGCGACGCCGCTCCTGGTGAAAGGCCGCGTGGCAGTCGAGGACGTGGGTACACGCGTGATCGTGGCCGATGCGCGGTTGCTGGATCAGGTGCGTGAACCTGGGCCGAACGGCGCCGCGAATACCGCCGCCGCGGGGGCGACAGGCCCGCCCAGCCTGCTGCGCGTGCGCATGAGCCGTAACGCCATGGACGCGGGAATCATCAACCAGCTGCATGAACTTTTCGTGAGCCGGCCGGGCCGCTGCAAAATCGCCTTCGAGCTTGTGCAGGATGATGGAACAGAAGCGACGATTGATGCCGGCAGCGCGGTGCGGGCGGATCGAGAGCTCGTTGAGCGCGTGCGGCAGATTTGCGGCAGCGATTCCGTCGAGATGGTGCAATGAGCGATTCCCCCGAGCAGAAGGAGAAACACAAACTGGCACGGGAGCGCCTGCGCCGTTTGCGCGCGCTGGCGAAACTACGGAGGTTGCAGGAAAGGGCCAAAGAGCGCGCGGCCAAAGCGGCTCTGGCCGCTGCGACGGCTCCGGCAACGAAGACTCGACAGCCTAACGCTCCGCCCGCGAAAGAATCCGGCCCCAGGCAGAGCGACGATCATCGCGCCGCAAGTCGCGACGAACAACGCCAAGTGGAAATCAACGCACTCGAGCGCGACATCGCCGAGCTTAGCCGCCTGACCGATCCTGACGATGCGACCGCCGGCGAAATAAATCGCATCCGTCGCGAAGTGGAAGAACTGAAACACGACTTCTACGCGCACCTCGCTTCGTGGCAGCGAGTGCAGCTCGCGCGTCATCCGCAGCGGCCATACACGGACGACTTCATCCGGCTACTGTTTGACAATTTCAGCGAGATTCACGGCGATCGCAATTTCGCGGACGATCCCGCGCTCATCACAGGAATGGCATCGTTCCGCGGGCGGCCCGTCCTGATCGTCGGCAACCAGAAAGGACGGGACACGAAACAGCGGCTGGCGCGCAACTTCGGGCAGGCGAAGCCCGAAGGCTATCGCAAGTCCCTGCGCGCGATGCATCTGGCCGCAAAATTCGGGCGGCCGATATTTGTGTTCGTGGATACGCCGGGGGCGTATCCGGGCATTGACGCCGAGGAGCGCGGGCAGGCCGAGGCCATTGCGCGCAACATCCGCGAAATGTCGCGGCTGCCGGTTCCGATCGTAGTAGTGATTACCGGCGAAGGCGGTTCCGGTGGAGCGCTCGCGATCGCCGTCGGCGACCGCGTGATGATGCTGGAAAATTCGATTTACTCGGTGATTTCGCCCGAAGGATGCGCTTCGATCATGTGGCACGACTCAACCAAGGCGGAGTTGGCCGCCGAAGCCCTGAAAATTACTGCGCCCGATCTCCTGCAGCTGAAGCTGGTGGATGAAATCATACCCGAACCGGAAGGTGGCGCACATACCGACCACGCCGCCACGGCAAAGCTCCTCGCGCCGGTCCTCTCCCGGGCGCTCGACGACCTCTCGCAGCTCTCGCCCGAGGCTTTGCTCCAGCAGCGTTACGACAAGTTCCGCCACATGGGCCAGTTTTTCTCCCCGAGACAGGGTGTTTACCGTATTGTCTCTGCCGGGCTTGACCGCTAGCCTATACTCGCGCTCGAAGATTTACGCTCGCCGGAGCGGGAGGTTCGCCAATGCCAACAAGCAATTCGCGCCAGGGCACGCTCGGGGTGTGGTGGCTGATTTACAGCATTCTTTGCGTGGTGCGGGCCGTCTGGATCCTGACAAACGGCGCCACGTTCACGCTGATGTGGGGCGCTCTGGTTAACCGGGTCGCCAATCCATTCTTCTGGATGAACTTATTTCACGTCGCGATGTTGGCGGCCGTGGTTCTGACGGTGATCACGGCGATATTCTCGTTTCTTGCCGGCATCGGCCTGATGCAGGGAGGGCGGTCTGGCCGAATGCTGGCGCTCGTGGCTGGCTTTCTGGGATTGATCAGCGGACAGCTGGGTGTCGCACTGGGCGTTTACACGCTCATCGTAATGCTTCCGCAGCCCGCGAGCCAGGCCCGCAGCGATTTGGCTTCGGCTGCGTAGGGCCGCGCGACTGCAGCCCGGTATGGGCGAAGACATGGTTTCGCCCCCCTGTGAGCCTTCGTCTTTCTTTCCGCCATTAGAGCATTGGGCACGCCTCGCGGGGTAGTGATTGCCCGCTTCCCCACACTCGTTTAGCTTTGATAAATGGGGGATCTGTTCCATGGCTGAAGGCGAGGCACCTTTCATGTCGGAAGTATTCCGACCGTACGAGAGACTCGTTGAAATCACGATTCTGGGAAAGACATTCCTGGTTCCCGAGAGGAATTCCCTGCTCCGCGCCTTTCAATTCATCAGCCCCGAAACAATTCCCTACGGACGTTTCTGCTGGAATCAGGAGTGCCAATACTGTCGAGTAAACTGCCAGCTCTCGGACGACGATCAGGCCCGGCCTATTCTGAGCTGCAAATTCATCGTGTCGGAAGGCATGGATATCTCTGAGCTCGCACCGGAACTTGTGGGATGCCTCCGCACCAAACTCGGCCAGAGCCCGGTTGTAGCTGCGGTGGCTCCGGAAGACGCGAGTGCGCCGAGCGGCCCGAATCGCCCCGATCGCGCGAATGGCTCGAACGGACCAAGCGGCACAAACGGCCAGTAGAAAATCCCAAGACGGACCAAGTTTCCGAGGATTGAATGAGCGGTTTTAGCGTACTCGTCGCTGACGACTCGCCGGTGTACCGAAAGCTCGTCGAACACGCGCTGGCCGAAGATTCGTGCTCGGTATCGTTCGCAAGCAGCGGTCATCAGGCCATCGAGATTTTGGAGCGAGAACACCCCGATCTGGTCGTCACAGACTGGATGATGCCCGATCTCACGGGCATCGAGCTGTGCCATCGAATCCGCACGAATGCCGAGTCTTCCTATACCTACGTCATTATCCTGACCAGCAACGCGGAAAAAGAAAACGTTGTGAAGGGGCTTTCCGCAGGCGCGGATGACTATCTAACCAAACCCTTCGACCGCAACGAGCTACTGGCGCGCGTGCACGTGGGCCGACGGCTTATTGATCTCCACCGGCAGATTGAGGCCAAAAATAAACTACTCGAAGAATTGGCGCTTACCGATCCGCTCACCGGACTGCCGAATCGCCGTGCGATTGAAGATTGGTCCGCGCGTCAACTGAGCGGCGCCGCCCGGCACGGGTTTCCGATCTGGGTCGTGCTGATGGACCTCGATCATTTCAAAAACGTGAACGACACCTACGGGCACGACGCCGGGGACACGGTGCTCAAGAAATTTGGCGAGGTGCTGCGAGCCAACACCAGGCTCTCCGACATATCCGGGCGGATCGGCGGCGAAGAATTCCTGCTGGTGCTCACTCACGCGGACCAGAGCAGTGTGGCGGTCGTGCTGGGCCGCATTCGCCAACAGCTCGCGGCGGAACGATTCGAATGGAATGGTTCGGCCATCCATGTGACGGCCAGCTTTGGCGTCGCGGGATTCTCGGGCAAGAAAGCGCCTGAATTCAAGCAGCTGCTGAAACAAGCCGACGCCGCGCTTTACCGCGCAAAAGACCTGGGGCGCAACCGCATCGAACTCGAGCCCGTGAATTCCTTCTAACGCCGCCGCCCAGCATACCCTCCGCTGACCAACCTACGCGCTTGCCAGGAATTCCTGCTCCGTGCCATTCTTGCCGCTTGCTCGGGAGGACCACGAATGCCGGTTTGCGATAGTTGTGGTGCGCGGGTGGACGATGCGCATATCCGACAGCGCATCGAGCGGCTCGAGCTGGCTACGCGCTCCCGGCCCATTCACATCTCGGTTCTATTGATTGCCGCCGCTCCGCCTGTTCGATTCGAAGACTACTTTTATCGCGCGACGAACCAGCGCTCGGAGCGCTCGCCCGCGTCGCGCGCCTATTTCGACGGGCTGGTGAAATGCGCCGGCCTGATTCCAGATCCCGCAATGAATGAGGACGCGGCGCTCGCCGAATTTCAACGCCATGGGTTCTTTCTTATCGGCGCGGTCGAATGCGCCCTGGAAAGCCACAGCGATCTGGCGAAGGCAATCGAACGGGCCGCGCCAGCGGTTCTACGGCGCGTGAAAATCTCGTACAAACCAAAGTCCGTCGCGTTCTTGTCCCCTTGCACGCAGGCGCTCGTTCCGATGTTTCAGGCGAGTGAGTGGGCGGAGCACCTGATCCTCGATCACGGCAAGCCGTTCGGCGATTCTCTGTCGACTGGCCGTCTGGCCAGGGAGATTGGCCAGACGGGCGAACGCTGAAGGGGTATTCCGCGATTGTGTTAGAATTTGTCCTTCCGGCCACCAGGCAGATGGGGGTACAGGCATGAAAGCGCGCAAGAAATTCCTAATCGGTTCAGGGATTATTGTCGCCACGCTCTTGGGGCTGGCGTACGTGGGTTACACGCAGAGCAAGACCTACTACCACACGATTTCCGAGCTACCGACCTTGCCGGGTTCCACACTTCATCAGCGCATGCGCATCTCGGGCAATGTACGCGCGGGATCCATTTCGCACCACGACGGGCGCGTCAATTTCGTGCTCGAGGAACAGGGTAAGGACTTGTCCGTCAGCTACGTTGGCAACGATCCACTTCCCGACACTTTCAAAGACGGCGCGCAGGCGCTCGTCGAAGGCCGGCTGATGCCCGAGGGCGGCTTTGTGGCGGAACAAGTGCAGGCGAAGTGCGCGTCGAAGTATGAGGCTTCTCCGATCGGCGCGCCGGTGGCCAGCGACAAAGGTCCCAGCAAGAGCTAATATCCCCAAGGGGGAATCCGTTTGGATATTTTCGGTTCGTTCGCACTGCTTCTCGCTTTCCTGGTTACCGTTTATGCCTTCATCGCCGGGATCGTGGGGATCCTCACGCGTCGTACTCTGCTGACCAAGAGCGCGCGCAACGCCGGCATGGCGGTGTTTGGACTGATCACGCTTGCCGTCGCGTCGCTTGAATATTTCTTCTTCACCGACGATTTTTCGCTGGCCTATGTTGCCGCGCACAGCAACCACGCCTTGCCCCTGTATTACAAATTCTCGGCTCTGTGGGCGGGACAGGAAGGCTCGCTGCTTTGGTGGAGCTGGCTGCTTTCGATCTACGTTTTCCTGGCGCTTTTCTTGAATCGCAAGAGGCATCCGGAGCTGATGCCATACGTGGGCGTCACCCTCGCGGGGGTGCAGACATTCTTTCTGTTGCTGAACAATTTCGTCGCTAGCCCATTTCACGTGCTGGCCAGCGCCGATTCCGCAGGCGTGATGCATCTGGCGCGCATGTCGGAAGGCACGGGCTTGAACCCGCTGCTGCAATACCCCGAGATGGTAATCCATCCACCGATGCTCTATCTCGGCTACACGGGCTTTACGATACCGTTCGCCTTTGCGATGGCCGCGCTGCTGGCACGCTATCCCGGCGAAAAGTGGATTCACATCACGCGGCGCTGGACGATGGTCGCCTGGTGCTTTCAGGGAATCGGGGTGCTGCTCGGCGCGCACTGGGCCTACGCCGTGCTTGGCTGGGGCGGATATTGGGCGTGGGATCCGGTCGAGAACGCAGCGCTGCTGCCGTGGATTACCGGCACGGCGTTTCTGCATTCCGTGATGATGCAGGAAAAGCGCGGCATGATGAAAGTGTGGAACGTGTGGCTCGTCTTCGTCACGTTCATGCTTTGTATTCTGGGGACGTCGCTGACGCGGACCGGAATCGTCAGCTCGGTGCACGCATTCGCGGAATCCTCGATTGGCGGCTGGTTTTTCGGTTTCCTCGGGATCATTTTGGTCGTGTGTCTGGCAGCGTGGTACAAAAATCGCGATTACCTGCGGAGCGACAACCAGCTCGACTCGCTGGTCTCGCGCGAATCAAGCTTCCTTTTCAACAATTTGATTCTGCTGGCCGCATGCTTCGCGGTTCTCTGGGGAACGCTGTTTCCCGTGATTTCTGAATGGGTAACTGGCAGCAAGATCAGCGTGGGGCCGCCGTTCTTCAATAAAGTAAATGTTCCCATCGCGCTGTTTCTTTTGTTCCTCACAGGTGTGGGTCCGTTGCTGGCATGGCGTAAGACGTCTGTAGATGCGCTGCAACGCAATTTTGCGTGGCCGCTTGTGGGCGGATTGATCGCGGGCGCGGTGGGATTCGCGTTCGGCTTCCGAAGCTTCTACCCGCTGGTTTGCTTGATACTTTCCGGGTTCGTCATGCTGACGATTGGTTCGGAGTTTTACCGCGGCGCGCGCGTGATGCGATCGCGCGACGGCACGAATCTGCTCACGGCGGTCGGCGAACTGACGATGCGCAATACCCGGCGCTACGGCGGCTATGTCGTTCATTTTGCGATGGTGCTGATCTTTGTCGGAATCGCTGGGTCCGCGTTCAATCAAGACATTCAGAAGGAATTGAAGGTCGGTCAGAGCCTCACGATCGGGCCGTACACGATTCTATGCCAGAACTTTGATCAGCCTTCCAACGAAAATTACGAATCCGATCGCGCCACGCTGGAAGTGTTCCGCAACGGCAAGTCGCAAATGATGCTCTATCCCGAGCGACGACT
>Ga0210394_10000414_pt1 | contig 93020 bp, 79 predicted proteins | sample IncBWC12MmetaG_FD_160121 | JGI IMG/M metagenome (GOLD analysis project Ga0210394, IMG submission 160121) | Forest soil microbial communities from Barre Woods Harvard Forest LTER site, Petersham, Massachusetts, United States - Inc-BW-C-12-M | ecosystem: Environmental > Terrestrial > Soil >...
CTTTAAACCGAATGCAATATCCGGTCACGCTCGCCTTGCCTAGTTTTTTTCCATACGTTTTGGCTAAGTACTTCTTATCTTTGAGACCAAGAATATAGACAGAGATTCCGGTTTTGTTTCCGCTCACCCCAATTTGAAAAAACTCTCTACTTTTTCCATTGGCATATTTTATTGTGTGAAATCCATATCCAATCGTAGGGTTGGAAACAGTCTGATTTTTGCTGTCCTTACCATCGAAGAACCATAATTTGCATTCTGGTGACACTTGAAGTGTGAGCCGATGCAACTCTCGCATGTCACTGCGTTTTGGCTCCGGTTGGCTGGCAATATACTTTTTGATTTGTTCTTGTACGTTCATATGTTCTGCTCCCCCGTCGCGCGCACGAGATTATACGACGTTTAATCCTTCTCCCCGTTGCAAGGGCGGGCGGCCCTGACCGTTGAGGTCACTCGACCGCGAGGTAAGCCCGACCGATAACACGCAATCCTTAATTTAGGTACACTGAATGATTCGAAGATGAACATTCTCGGGATCAATGCGTATCACGGCAACGCTTCAGCGGCTCTCGTTTGCGACGGGAAGCTGGTTGCCGCCGTCGAAGAAGAGCGCTTTAATCGCGTGAAATATGCCGCGGGCTTTCCTGCTGCAGCGATTCGCTACTGCCTAAAGGAAGCCGGCCTCACCCTGGCCGATCTCGACCATGTGGCCGTGCCGCGCAATCCCTACGCCCGCCTCGGCACAAAACTTTTCTATGCATTGCGCATGCCGTCGTTCGCGCGCGAACGCGCCAAAGTGCTTACGAAATTCACCGGCATTCCCACGGCCCTCGCCGGAGCCTTCGACGCCGACCCCGCAAAAATTAAATCCAAATTTCATCGTGTGGAGCACCACCAGGCGCATCTTGCCAGCACATTTTTCGTTTCTCCATTCGAGCAAGCCGCGCTGCTTTCTGCCGACGGCCTCGGCGACTTCGCCAGCTCCATGTGGGGCCTGGGCAGCGGCAACCGCATGCGCATTGACGGCGCGATCGCCTTCCCCCATTCGCTCGGCCTCTACTACAGCGCGGTCACGCAATATCTCGGCTTCCTGAAATTCGGCGACGAGTACAAAGTGATGGGCCTCGCCGCCTACGGCCAGCCCGCGTATCTCGAATCCTTTCGCGACATTTTGCGCTTCAACAACAACGGCGGTGATTTCGGTTTCAAGCTCGGCCTCGACTATTTCACGCACCACAAAACCGGCCCCGAAATGTCCTGGGCCGAATCCGATCAGACGCCCGTCCTCGGCAAAATGTTTTCCGACAACATGCCGCGCATGCTCGGCGCCCCCGCGCGCCAGCCCGATGAGCCGCTCGAACAGCGCCATCGCGACCTGGCTTCCACTCTTCAGGCCCGCCTCGAAGAGGTCTATCTCGGCATGTTAAAAAAACTCGCCGAGAAGACCGGCACCAAAGCCGTCTGCCTCGCTGGCGGAGTCGCGTTCAACTGCGTCGCCAACGGAAAAATCTTCGACGCCACGCCGTTTGAACAGGTCTATGTGCATCCCGCCGCGGGCGACGCGGGCTTGGCCGTCGGCGCCGCCTATTACATCTGGCACCAGATTCTCGGCCAGCCTCGCTCCTTCGCGATGAATCATGCCTACTGGGGCCCCGGCTATTCTCCCGAGCAAGTCCGCGCCGCCGTCCAAGCCAGCAGCGCCTCGCAAGGCGGCTACGCCATCGCCGAACTCCCGGAAGAAGAACTCCTCCGCCGCACCGCCGCCATCATCGCCGACGGAAAAATCCTCGGCTGGTATCAGGGCCGCGCCGAATGGGGCCCCCGCGCCCTCGGCAATCGCAGCATCGTCGCCGACCCGCGCCGCCCCGAAATGAAAGAAATTCTCAACCGCCGCATCAAGCACCGCGAAATCTTCCGCCCCTTCGCGCCCTCCATCCTCGCGGAAAAAACCGGCGAGTGGTTTGAAAAATCTCACCCATCCCCGTTCATGAACCTCGCTTATTCCGTCCTCCCCGAAAAGCGCGACAAAATTCCCGCGCCCACGCACGTCGACGGCACCGGCCGCCTGCAAACCGTCACGCACGAAGCAAACCCCCGCTATTACGCGCTCATCAAAGAATTCGAACGCCAAACCGGCGTTCCCGTCGTGCTGAACACCTCGTTCAACGACAACGAACCCATCGTCTGCCGCCCCGAAGAAGCGCTAGACTGTTTCCTGCGCACGCAAATGGACGCGCTCGTGCTCGGCAACATCCTCATCACCCGCCCATGAAACCCTTCACTCCAAAACTCGCGCCGTGGGGTCCGCCGGTCCTGCTCGGCATCCCCCTCGATCACAACTCCTCTTTCCTGCGCGGCCCCGCCCAAGCCCCTCCGCTCATCCGCCAGGCGTTCCACTCCAACCACTGGAACAAAACCAGCGAAACCCATGTTGACCTCGACGTCCCGGGAATTTTCGAAGACGCCGGCGACCTGCCGGCCATGGAGACGCCCGACGCCTTCACCCGCATCGAAGATGCGATCGCAAAAATCGTCGACTCCGGCAAGCGCCCCGTAAGCCTCGGCGGCGATCACTCCATCACCGCGCCCATTCTCCGCGCCATTGGCAAGCGCATCCCGGCCATCACCCTTGTCCACTTCGACGCGCATCCCGATCTCTACGCTGATTACGAGGGCAATCCCCATTCGCACGCCAGCCCGTTCGCGCGGATCATGGAAGAGCAGCTCGTCCATCGCCTTATCCAAATCGGTGTTCGCACCCTGAACGCACACCAGTACGAGCAAGCGGAAAAATACGGCGTGAAAATTTTCGAAACAAAAGATCTGCCCGACCCGACGCATCTCAACCTCGCCGGCCCCATCTACGTCTCTTTCGACATGGATGCACTCGATCCCGCCTTCGCTCCCGGCGTCTCCCACTGGGAACCCGGCGGCATGACCACGCGCGAAGCCGTCAGTTACATTCACGATCTGCCCGGCCCGATCATCGGCGCCGACATCGTCGAATTCAATCCCGTGCACGATTCCACCGGCCTCACCGCCACAGTCGCCGCCAAAATCCTGAAAGAACTGCTCGGCAAAATGCTGGCTACTTAACGAAACGCCGATGCCTCGCCCCGAAAAAATATTTCTCTCTGCCGAGTGGTGTGACCTGCTGATGCTCAACTACGAAGCGGACCCCGCCCACCTGCAAAAATACGTCCCGGCGGGCACCGAACTCGATTCCTTCGGTGGAAAAATATACCTAAGCCTTGTCGGATTCCGATTCTGCCGCACAAAACTCCTCGGAACCATTCCAGTTCCCTTCCACACCGACTTCGAGGAAATCAATCTCCGTTTCTACGTTAGGCACCGCGAAGGTGACGAACTCCGCCGCGGCGTCGTCTTCATCGCCGAAATCGTCCCCAAGCGCGTCATTGCATATACTGCGCGGCTTTTCTACGGTGAGAATTACGTCCGCCGCCCGATGACTCATCGCGTCCTTACCAATGAATCAAAAATGGAAGCGGAATATTCCTGGAGATCAGGGAACGGGTGGTGCAGTCTGAAAGCGGACACGAGCGGAACCCCAGCGCTTCCCGCAGAAGGAAGCCTCGAACAATTCATCACCGAACACTACTGGGGATATTCGCGCCGATCAAACGGCGGCACTGTGGAATATCACGTCTCACACGCCCCCTGGAAAGTCTGGACCGCCACCCACGCCCAATTCTCCGGAAACACAAGCGACCTCTATGGCGGCAAACTCGCGGAATTGTTGACGAAAGCCCCGGCCTCAGCATTCATCGCGGACGGCTCTCTCGTAAAAGTGTTGTGGGGACGCGCGTTGTCATCCTTCGCCTATCCGACGAGGATAGGCGAAGGACCTCAACGTCAAAAACTTGCAAGACGCATCAGGTGAGATCCTTCGCGTCGCAAACGGCGCGCCGTTCAGGATGACAATTCTTGCTTGAAATTTGAGTAAACGAAAATCCCGCCTACTTCTTCGCCGCAACCGCCCCGGCCACCTTCAGCGCAATCTTCGGCGAATGCAGCAGCGTGTTGTGCACCAGGCAGTGCTCCACCGCCTCCTCCACGCCCTTCCTGTGCGTATCGCTCAATTCCACCGGCGCGTCCACCTCAATCACAAAATTCGTCATCCGCGCCACCGGGTCCTTCACTTTGTCGCAAGTCACCCGCACTCGCGTCCCCTCGCTCGCCAATTTATTTTTTCGAAGATACTGCGCCGCATAAAAGCCCGCGCACGAGCCCAGCGAAGCCAGCAGCAACTCCGGCGGAGTCATCCCCTCGTCAAATCCCCCGTCATTCACCGATTGATCGCTGATGATGCTGTGATTTCGGGCGCGTATTTCAAACTGCACCGAACCCAGATGCTCTACCGTAACTTCCATAGGAGTCTCCATCCCGGAGCGAACTGCAGCGTCCCGGCAACTCTTTCGCCGAATCTCACTCCAGCAAATTCATTCATTTCAGGTATAGCAAAACCCTGCGAAGCCGCCAATGGCTTGCGACACCTCGCGCAGTCCAGTTTCCAGTTTCTATTTTCCCAAACAGGATTATTTCGGAGCATAAAAAAGGTAATCCGCCGAATACGGCACACGGACCTCCTGTCCGGCATGCGCAGCATCGCATCCCGACGCTGGGGCTTTGCCGCCTTTGGTGTTAATTCGCTGAATGCTGGTTGCGCGGGAGAGCACGCCGCTGCCTTCGTGGCCGACGATGCTCACCAGCAGCCAGGGAATCGAATCCGCATCCGGCGAAGGCGCGTTGGCAGCAGCCTTGCCGGTAACGCGACTGCCATCGCTCGCCTCCCACGAAGGCCCGGCAAAATGCTTGCCGAAGGGTTTCCCATCTTTGTCAAACAGCTGCGCGTCGGGTGCCTTTAGCGTCCATGCGAATTGCGTGACGCCCTCCTTGCAGGTGTAGACCTGATCGCCCTTCGCATGAACCTGCAATAAAAGTTGTTCGTTGGCAGGCGTCTGGATCTGAGTGGGCACCTGTTGCGCCCGGGCCGCGAACGAGGGAAACATGCTCGCGACGGCGAACAGCGAAACACATCCGAATCTGCAAAATGTTTTACTCACGGTGCAATTTCTCCTGTGAAACCCCTTCCCGGCCCATCTTCCAATATAGCCCAATTCCACCCAGCGAATCCCCTTCTCCCTTAACCTCCTACTTCCCCAAAGCGATACGGCATGGCACACCCAAACCTCCAGAAATCGCAGGTAACCTTCCCGGCCCATTTTCATCTATTTAGATGGTTGTCTAACTATCCTGGCTACCAATAGCTCAAGAATCGAGGAACAACATGGGAAAGCTGTCAAATCAAGTCGCCGTCGTAACCGGCGCCTCCAAAGGTATCGGCGCCGCAATCTCCATCGCGCTCGCCGCTGAAGGCGCTTCTGTCGTCGTCAATTACTCCTCCAGCAAGGAAGGCGCCGACCGCGTCGTGAAAGAAATCACCGCCAAGGGCGGCAAGGCCATCGCCGTGCAAGCCGACGTGTCCAAGCCGGCGGACGTGAAGCGCCTCTTCGCGGAAACCAAGAAAGCCTACGGCAAGCTGAACATCCTGGTGAACAACGCAGGCATTTATCAGTTTGCTCCGCTCGAAGGCGTCACCGAAAAACTCTTCCACGACCATTTCAATCTCAACGTCCTCGGCCTGCTGCTGGCCACCCAGGAAGCCGTGAAACTTATCGGCCCCGAAGGCGGCAGCATCATCAACGTCGGTTCCGGCGTCAGCACCATCAATCCTCCCAACTCTTCCGTCTACACCGCTACCAAAGCTGCTGTTGACTCCATCACCGGCGTGCTTTCCAAGGAATTGGGCCCGCGCAAGATCCGCGTGAATTCCATCAACCCGGGCATGATCGAAACCGAAGGCACTCACTCCGGCGGGTTCACGGAAAGCGATTTCCGCAAATGGGTGGAAACGCAATCGCCGCTCGGCCGCATCGGCCAGTCTGACGACATCGCCCCGACGGCGGTCTACCTGGCCTCGTCCGATTCCAAATACCTCACCGGCGAAACTATCCGCGTCACCGGCGGCATCTACTAACTACCCTGCCGCGCCAGCGGGAATTTTTCTTCCGCTGAAAACGAGGCCGCCCGCGTAACCAACCGAGCGGCCTCTGCTTGTTGAAATTTTCACGCTCCCCGGCGAGTTTCGGCGTCCTCGCTTTCCCCTGTACAATCTTCCCGTGCGCGTTCTGCTTCTGAATCTCTACTTCCCGCCGGACACCTCTGCCACGGCGAAAATGGCGCAAACCGTTGTCGCGGCCCTCGCAGAAAAGCACGACGTCACCGTCCTCTGCGGCCGGCCCTCGTACGACCCCACCGAGCGGCGTCCCTGGCGCCTCTTTCAATCCGAACAGGCTGGCCGAGTACGAATCGTCCGCGTCGGCTCCACCGATTACCCACGCACGCAAATGAAAAAGCGCGTGTTCAATTATCTAAGCTATGTTTTTCTGGCCGTGCCACGCGCGCTCTTGCTTCCCTGCGACGTCGTCCTCGCCATGACCGATCCTCCGTTCGAGGGAATCATCGGCGCGTTCGTCGCTCTCCTGAAAGGCAAGCCATACGTCTACAACATCCGCGATCTCTACCCGGACATGGCCGTCGGCGGCGCTATCGTCAAACCTGGCTTGCTCTCGCGCATCTGGGAAAGGCTGCATCGCTGGGCCCTGCGCCGTGCCACCCGCGTGGTCGTCCTTGGCGAAGATATGCGCCATCGCATCCTGGCCAAAGGAGTGGGCCCGTCCGCCGTAGTGGTCGTCCGCGATGGTACGGAGATTGCTCCCAGCGACGCGCCCGCTCCCGCGCTCGACCCCGAAGTGATCCGCGCGATTCGCGGCAATTTCCGGTTCGTCCTCCTGCACGCCGGCAATCTGGGTTTCTATGGCGCCTGGGACACGCTGCTCGCCGGCGCTGCCTCGCTAGCCGCCGACGGCATTGGGCTTGTCTTTGTCGGCGACGGCGCGCAACGATCGCGCCTTGAAACTGCCGCGGCAAATATCCCCAATGTCCGTTTTCTGCCTTTCTTCCCCGGCAACAAAATCTCTTCGGTTCTCGCGGCCGCCGACGCCCACATCATCACCGTAAAGCGCGGCCTCGAAGGAGTCGTCGTTCCCAGCAAAATGTACGGCATCCTCGCTGCCGGAAAACCCATCGTTGCCGTCGCGCCCCTCGAATGCGACGTTGTCTCCCTCGGCGAAGCAAAAGGTTTTTCGATTTTCGTCGACCCCGGTGATCCCGCCGGATTCGCGCGGCTCGTCCGCCAACTCTCCCAAAATCCGGTGCAGCTCCACGAAATGGCCACGGCAGCCCTTGCTGCAGCGCCGGAGTTCGAGCGCTCGACGGAACTCAACAAACTCCTGAAGATTATCGAGGCAACAGCGCCAAACGATTTGCCACGAATATAGTCTCCTTCTCCATCGGTAACCGAACGCCTCGCAGAGCGTGTCATCCTGAGCCTATCCGACAAGGTCCGGTTTGTGGACTCCGGTTGTATTGCTTGGTTGTAACCACCGGACTCCAAAAACCGGAGATAGGCGAAGGATCTCAATACCAACCTTGGGCAGGATTCTACAGTCGAGATCCGCAGTACACCCAAATCTCCGATCGCACAAATACGCCATAGTTGCATTCTAGTTACGGCTCTGTTCACTAACTTGTTATCACAGCCCCGCACCTCTCATTTTCTGCTGGCGGTTCGCATGCTTTCGCGCTAACTTAATTCTGCTGCGTGGAGCAGCACCGACGGCTCTCTCTAAGCCGTCATTCTTAGGCGTGACTTGGGAGCCGGATCCCAAACCGGCAACGTCTCTGTGTATTACCGGCAAACTAGCCCGATGCCGGTTTCCTCAGAACGAGTTATGAGGATGAATGAGTGCGGGCCTGCTGGCTTTTCTGATCGCTTCGTCAGCATCTCTCCTTCTGACAGTGCCTGTCCGGGCGCTGGCTATTCGCGTCGGCATGGTGGATTTGCCCGGACCTCGTAAAGTTCACTTGAAACCCATCCCGCTTCTCGGCGGCCTGGCAATATACGGCGGCGTGATGCTCGCCATACTGATTGTCTTCGACGGACCCGCTCGCGCCCAGGTCATCGGAATCGTCAGCGGCGCCACTTTGGTTGCCGTTGTCGGCTTCCTCGACGACCGCGGCTGGCTGCATCATCAAATAAAACTTTTTGCCGGCATGCCCCTGGCCGCCGTGATTCTTCTCATCAGCGGCATTCACGCCCAGCTCTTCAGTCTGGTCATTCGCGGCAGCTTCGGCTATTGGCTGGACGCCGCTCTCACCATCGTCTGGGTCGTCGGCATCACCGCCTCCTTCAGCATCCTCGATCACATGGATGGGCTCTGCGCCGGCGTCGCCGCCATGGCCTCCGTTTTCTTCACCATCATTGCTTACCTCAACGGCCAGACCCTGGTGGCCACGCTGGCCGCCTCCGTCCTCGGCGCCGCCGCCGGCTTCCTGCGCTGGAATTTCAAGCCCGCCAAAATTTTCATGGGCGATGGCGGCGCGATGTTCCTCGGTTTCCTGATGGCCACGCTGGCCCTGAAACTCCGCCTGGAACACACTTCCTCGCTCGCCACCTGGCTGGCTCCGGTGCTCATCCTCGGCGCCACCATTTTTGACACCACACTCGTCACCATTTCCCGGGCTCGCCGCGGGTTGCTCCCGTTCGCCACGCCGGGAAAGGACCATTCCGCGCATCGCCTCGCAAACCTGGGACTCGGCCAGCGCGGCGCGGTCCTGACGATTTACCTGGTGGGCGCAATCAGTGGCGGCGCCGCCATCCTGGTGACGTATCTTTCCAATCGCCCCGCGGCTCTTGTGGGGCTCGTCGTGATTCTTGCCATGCTTCTTGCCATTATCTGGCTGGAGCGCGCTCCCTACGAGAAACAGGAACGCAAAGCAAGCGCTTAGAATCTTCTCGTCGAAATTTTGTCCCCGGAACTTTTTCGGGCCGTCCGTGTTTGGTGTGCGCAGGGGTATTCGTTATAATCTTGTTCGCTGTTTGCTTGCCTGCCTGCCCGTGCCCGCCTGGCTGGTGATGCAACAGTTCTAGCCTTGTGGCACGAACGAGAGAACTCTCCTTTAACAGGGTCGCGCGAGCTGGTGGAAGAAGAAAAGTCCAAGTCCCTCAACAAAAGGGACACCGAAGATGTCGTTGTCATTGGAAGCTCGGCGGCCGGGCTCTACACTGCCGCGCGCGTTGCCCGTGGCGGACGCCGCGTCAGCGTGCTGGAATCGAAAGCGACCCCCGATCCCGCGCCGCGCACCCTGATCGTCACCGACTATTTCAAAAACCAGATCAGCTCCGCCGCGCGCTCCAGCATCCTGAATGAAATTCGCCGCTTCGAATTGTTCACCGACGGCCGCTCCGCGCAAGTTACGCTCAAACAGCCTGACCTGATCATTGAACGCTCGCGCCTCATTCGCTCGCTGGCCGAAGAAGCCGCTCTTGCCGGGGCAAAGCTCCGCTACGACACGCGGTTTCTTGATCTGTCCCCGAACGCAAAAGGCCTCCACGTCCAGGTGGACCAGGGCGGCAAGCGCGAAGAGTTACACGCCGCGAGCGTCGTGGGCGCGGATGGCGCCGCGAGCCGCGTCGCCAGGGCCGCCGGCTGGCCGCCCGTCGAAACCGTTCCACTCGTCCAGGCCGTTGTGAAGCTTCCAAAAGATTGTCCGCCGGACACCACGCGCGTCTGGTTCGTCCCCGACGATACGCCTTATTTTTACTGGATGATCCCCGAATCTGGGGAACGCGCCGCTGTCGGCGTCATCGGAGAGCACGGCCGCGCTACCAAACTTCTCTTCGACCGTTTCCTGGAAAAGAAAGGTCTCGAGCCGCTGGAATGGCAGGGCGCGCGCATTCCCGTTTACAACCGGTGGGTACCCGTGCAACGCACCGTCGGCAACGGCGAGGTCTATCTGGTAGGCGACGCCGCGGCCCAGGTGAAAGTTTCCACCGTCGGCGGTATCGTCACCGGATTTCGCGGCGCCTGCGGCGTGGCCGACGCGATTCTCCGAAAAGGCACGTCCGAACTACGCACGCTTCGCCGCGAGCTGGGCACACACTGGCTCATCCGCCGCGCGCTGCACCGTTTCAAGCAGGCGGACTATTCCGAACTCGTGGACCTGCTCAACGCCTCGGCCCGCGAATCGCTGGGTGAAATCAATCGCGACGAGTCCACACGGCTTCTCTGGAACGTCATCCGCCGCCAGCCGAAACTCGTTCTCCTCGGCCTTCGCGGACTTCTTTTGGGCAAAAGATAATGAAAGCAAGTAGTATCTTTGGCGCTGCTTCGTGGGTGAAATTCGGCATACTGGAATTGCTCCATTCTGGGCAATCCGCGGTTCAACCGGCCGCCAACTGATAAAAGGAGACACGCAAGTGCGATTGACGGTAATCGGGTGTGGCTACGTGGGACTGGTAACGGGTGCATGCCTGGCAGCCGCGGGTCACGAGGTTTTCTGCACGGACATCGACGAGAATCGCATTGACCAGCTGAAAGCCGGCAAAGTTCCGATCTACGAGGAACATCTCGACGAGGTCCTCCAGCGCGCTGTCCGGGAAAAGAAAATCAGCTACACTTCCGATGCCGGCGAAGCCATACGCGCCGGTGAAGTCATCTTCATCTGCGTTGGCACTCCGCCCAAGGATTCCGGCGAAGCTGATCTCTCCGCCATCGACCACGTCGCCCGCCAAGTGGCCACGGAAGCGCGCAGCCCCAAACTCGTGGTGGAAAAAAGCACCGTTCCGGCCTTAACCGGCGTCCAGCTGCAGAAGGCGCTTGCCGCCTATTCCCCGGATGGCGGCATCAAGTTTCAGGTCGCCTCGAATCCCGAGTTTCTTCGCGAAGGCACTGCCGTGGCGGACTTCTTTCACCCGGACCGCATCGTCGTCGGCGTCGAGGACGAAAAAAGCGCCGCGACCCTCCGCGAGATCTACAGCCCCATCCTCGAGAAGAAATTTCATTGCCCGGTCCACGCCGGCAAGTGCCCGGGCGGTTCCAGCGGCGAGCTCCTGGTTACCACCATCAGCAGCGCCGAACTCATCAAGCACGCCTCCAACTCTTTCCTCGCCCTCAAAATCAGTTACGCCAACGTTATCGCCGACCTCTGCGAGCGCATCGGCGCCGACGTCGAGGAAGTCACCCACGCAATGGGCCTCGACCCCCGCATCGGCGCGCAATTCCTCAAGGCCGGCCTCGGCTTCGGCGGCTTCTGTTTTCCGAAGGACATTCAGGCCTTCATTCATCTTTCCGCCGCGGTAGGCGTCGAGTTCGACATGTTGAAAGCCGCCGAACGCGTCAACAAGCAGCGCATTGACCGGTTCTTCGACAAAGTGCACAAGGCACTCTGGGTGGTCCGTGGCAAGCGCGTTGCTGTCCTCGGGTTGGCCTTCAAAGCGAATACCGACGACATCCGTTTTGCCCCCGCCCTCGAAGTGGTTCGCCGCCTGCTCGAAGAAGGCGCGCAGGTGCATGCCACCGATCCGCAGGCCATCGCAAGGACAAAACATTTCTTTCCAAATGTTTCCTATTTCGATGATCCATATGAGGCCCTGAAAGGTGCTGACGCTGCGTTGGTCTGCACGGAATGGCCCGTTTTCCGGAATCTCGATTGGGAAAAGGCTGGCCACCTGATGAGCCGCCGCCTGGTCATCGACGGCAGGAATTTGTATGATCTCAGGAAAATGCAATCGCTCGGTTTCGATTACTACTGCTTCGGCCGCTCCTGATCGTTTTACTCACGTCAAAAACAGCTTGTCATCTGAGGGGGAGCCGTTTGCGCCGCGAAGGATCTCAACTGATCCTGCTCGCACGAGTTTAACGTAGAGGAACAGCCGCTAACGCGCGTGCATCATCTTTGCATACTCCCCTTTGAAATACTTCAGCGTGTGCCGCAAACCTTCTTCCAGGCTCACTTTCGGCTCCCACCCAAGCAGTCTCTTCGCCTTGGAAATGTCCGGCCGCCGCTGCTTGGGATCATCCTCCGGCAGCGGTTCATAAACGATCTTCGGCGCGTTGGGAATCTCCGCCCGGATACGTTCCGCAAATTCCAGAATTGTCAGCTCCACCGGATTCCCGATGTTGGTTGGAAAGCGCTCGTTCGACTGGCTGAGCCGGAATATCCCGTCAATCAAATCCGAAACGTAGCAGAAACTCCGCGTTTGCTTTCCTTCCCCATACACCGTGATGGGTTGCCCGCTCAGCGCCTGGTACACGAAATTCGGCAGCGCACGGCCGTCGTTCAAGCGCATCCGCGGCCCATATGTGTTGAAGATCCGCACGATGCGCGTGTCTGCGTGACGATGCCGGTGGTAAGCCATGGTCGTCGCTTCGGCAAAACGCTTTGCTTCGTCGTAAACGCTCCGCGGCCCCACCGGATTCACCCGGCCCCAATACGATTCGCTTTGCGGGGAAACCTCCGGATCTCCATAGCACTCGCTGGTCGAGGCCAACAGGTACTTCGCCTTCTTCTCCAGCGCTAAATCCAGCGTGTGCATCGTCGCAATCGAGCCGACCTTCAGCGTCTCAATTGGATATTTCAGATAGTCCGGCGGGCTGGCGGGCGACGCTAAATGAAATACGTAATTCACCTCTCCCGCCAGGCGAAGCGGCTCGCTCACATCCTTTTTCTCGTACCGGAATTTCGCGTTTCCGCCCAGGTGGGCGATGTTCGCTTCGCTGCCGGTGATCAGATTGTCCAGCGCCAGTACTTCCCAACCTTCCGCCAGCAGCCGGTCACACAAATGCGACCCCAGAAATCCTGCTCCGCCCGTGACCACCGCTCTCATCCCGCCTCCGTGGTGCGCAAGAACCGTAAGTTTAGCGTGCTGCGTGAACCTTTGGCCAATCCAATTCTTCCGTTTGCAACCGCAAGCTTCCGCGAATTAGCATGAAACCGCGCAATTTTTCAGTTTGCTGCGTATAATTTCTCTATCGGAATGATCTTCGCCACCATTTTGCCCGATGCCGAGGCCCGCAAGCCCCGCCTCTGGCTTTCGATCCTCGGTTCGCTCTTCTTTCTGCTCCTTCTCGCCTTCCTGAACCTGGGTCGCTGGCTGGACAAGGAAGATCCCCCTCAAAAAGCCGCCGCCATCGCCGTCCTCAGCGGCCGCATGCCTTCCCGCGCGCTCGAAGCCGCGCGCCTCTACAACCAGGGCTATGCGCCGCAGGTCTGGCTCTCTTATTCCGTGGAACCCGGCGCCACGCTGGAAAAACTTTCCGTTCCTTACGCCGGCGAAGAATTTTACGACCGCTTGCTGCTGCTCCATGAGGGCGTTCCGGACAGCGCCATCCACATTCTTGCACCGCCGATCGTAAACACCGCCGATGAAATGCGCACCTTTGGGCAAGCGCTTCGCAAGGAAAATCTGCATCGCATCATCATCGTCACCTCAAAAGCCCACGCCCGGCGCGCGTCCGTCCTGTGGAAACATCTCGCCGTGAAAGACGGCGAGGCAATCGTTCGCGGCGCTTCCGGTGACGGCTACGATCCCGCTCACTGGTGGCGAAGCACCGGCGACGCTCTCGACGTGGTACGCGAAATCCTTGGTTTGTTAAACGCTTGGGCCGGCCTTCCCTTGCAACCGGCCAAATCCTGACGCTGGAAATTCTCAGAAAAAGAAAAATCGCTTTTTCTTGTGCCGCCCCACATTCGCCGCAACTTCAGGCACATAGGGCAATGGTGCGCCCCCAAATGCCGCCTTCGGGTTTTCCACCAGCAGCGCTTCGGCCAGTTCCGCACCGCATTCTTTTGCGATTGCCTCGTACGCAAATCGCAATTTCACCGGGCGCCGCGCCGTGTTGTGGCCATCGCTGGCCACAAAATGAACCAGGCCCTGGTCAATCCAGGCCCACGCATCCTGCTGTGCTCCCGGCCCGAACACTCCCGAAAGCGAACCCGCGGTCACTTGCACATAGCAACCTAATCGCACCCAGCCGAGTACCCGCTCCGGCTGAGAGCGCAGAATCGCATTGCGTTCCGGATGTGTGATGATCGGCCGCAAACCCATCAGGTGCAGCTCGTGCAGCGTCTGATCCATGGACTGTGGAATCGAAAACTCGTTGAACTCCACCAGCAGGTAATCTTTCTGGTTGATGCAATAAGGCGTCGCATCATCCTTCAGCGCCAGCAGATTCTCAGGATTCAGGTGGAAATCGCAGCCTGTCGCGATCGCCAGGCGTCCGTCGAGCAGGCTTTGCAGTTCCTCCCGCGCCGCCCGCACCTTCGCGTAATCAAAGTGATATTGCGTGCTCGCGTGTGGAGTTCCCACCACACACGTGATGCCGTCCTGGATGGCGTCGCCCGCCATCGCCAATGAATCTTCGATTGTCTGTGCCCCGTCGTCGATTCCCGGCAGGATGTGGCAGTGTAGATCAACCATGTGTACGTAGTATGCGTCATCCGCGCCAAGCGGAAAAGGCTTGCCAGCCTCCCAGCACAAACATCAACCCGGCGAACACTTCGGCCATCCGGCGCGGGTTTAATCGCCTGGCCAACATTCCGCCCAGAATTCCGCCAATAAATACGCCCGGTATCAGCAGCACGCCCGTGTGCAAATCCACGTAGCCCGCTTTCCAATAAGCCAGGAACGCCAGAAATCCCGTCGGTGGAATCAGCGCGATCAAGCTTGTTCCCTGCGCTCGGTGCTGGCTGAATCCAAACAGCAGGCTCAGCAGCGGCACCAGCAACACTCCGCCGCCGATTCCCACCATTCCTGCCGCAACTCCGCAAAACGCGGCCGTGCACAAAATTCCAAGGGCACGCAGCGGCTTTCCCCCTGGGGAACCTGCATCCGCTGCATCCGGTACATTCAACGCACGCGTCTTTCGCCACAGCAAAATCGCCGACATCATCAGGAAGCAGCCAAAAATCGCCTTCAGCACGTTCGACGGCATTGGCACGGCCATCTTTCCGCCGCCATATCCGCCGATCAGGAATCCCAGCGCGCAATAAATCCCCGCCCGCAGATCCACCTGCCCGTTTTTCCAATATTCCCGCAGCGCCCCCAGCCCGATCGGCGGCAACAGAATGAGGAGCGAAGTCCCCTGCGCCATGTGCTGGTCGTAGCGCAGCAAATACACCAGCGCCGGCACCAGCACCACGCCGCCTCCGATGCCCAGCAACCCCACCAGCACCCCAACGGTAAGGCTCAGCAAAACAATAAGCGCAATTGTCATCGTTTCATTGGTTGGCAACACCCAATCGCCCACAAGTTTGTGCGCCGCCTATCTTGCCCTCTTCTCCACTGGCTTGGCAATCCGCTTCCACACACTGTGCTCCTGCCAATCCATGAATTTCCAGCGAACTTCTCTTCTGCCATTCTAGAGATTTCCGGGATGCTGCTATATTAAGAGAGCATTTTGGCCCTCCAGCCCTCGGGCCGTCATCATTTTCATAACGATCAGGAGATTGTGTCCCCTCATGGCAACGGATAGACGACCCGAGTTCTTCAAAGGCGGCCAGCTCAAAGTCGCCATCATTGGCTGTGGCTACGTTGGTCTCCCTCTCGCCCTCCGCTTTGCCGAAGCCGGCCACAAGGTTACTGGATTTGACACTGATCCCGAAAAGGTGCGCCTGCTGAATGCCGGACGTTCCTACATCGAACACATCCCGCAAACGAAAATCCAGCAGTTCGTGAATAGCCGTCATTTCAATGCCGCCACCGATTTCTCCAAGCTTGCGGAAGTCGATGTCATTATCATTTGTGTCCCCACGCCGCTGAACGAATACCGCGAACCGGACCTGAGCTACGTGGAGAACACCGCGAACGCCATTCAGCCGCATCTTGTCCGCGGGCAACTGGTGGTTCTTGAATCCACCACCTATCCCGGCACTACCGAGGAACTCGTTCTGCCGATTCTTGAAAAAGGCGGCCTGCGCTGCCCCATCGCTTCCGGCCCCGAAAACGAAAACTTGCCCCTCGATTTCTTCCTCGCGTTTTCCCCAGAGCGCGAAGACCCCGGCAACAGGCAGTACGGCCTGGCGCAGATTCCCAAAGTTGTCGGCGGCGTCAATCCTCCCAGCAGCCGCGCGGCTCTCTCTCTCTACGGGCAAGTCGTTGCGCGCGTCGTTCCCGTCAGCTCCACCCGCGCGGCGGAAATGACCAAGTTGCTGGAAAACATTTTTCGCTGCGTCAACATCGCCCTGGTCAACGAACTGAAACTCCTATGCCTCCGCATGGGCGTCGATGTCTGGGAAGTGATCGACGCCGCTTCTACCAAGCCCTTCGGCTTCATGCCGTTTTATCCGGGCCCCGGCCTCGGCGGCCACTGCATCCCGGTGGACCCGTTCTATCTTTCCTGGAAAGCTCGCGAATACGATTTCTCCACGCGTTTCATCGAACTTGCCGGCGAAATTAACACCTCCATGCCCTACCACGTGGTGGATTCCGTTACCGAAGCCCTGAATATGCACAAGAAAAGCCTCAGCGGCTCCAGGATCCTCGTCCTCGGCGTAGCCTACAAGAAAGATGTGGACGACTTGCGCGAATCCCCGACCCTGAAAATTATGGAAATTCTCAAAAAACGCGGCGCCAATTTTGATTACAACGATCCCTTTTTCCCGCAACTTCACAAGATGCGCCACTACGACTACTCGAACATGAAATCCGTGCCCTTGAATGCGGACACGCTCGGCAAGTACGACGCCGTCCTGATCGCCACCGATCACTCCAGTTACGATTACGGCGCCATCGTGGATGCCTCGAAACTCGTGATTGACACACGCAACGCCACCCGCCGCGTGATTCGTCACCGCGCCAAAATCGTTCTTTGTTAGGAAATGTGGCGGCCCCGAGCCGGTCGGGGCCAACTTTTGAGTGCGAAAGCGAAGCTTTCGCTTTTACGAATTCCGCCCCTTCACCGAATCTATGCCGCAGCCATACACTCGCCTTCGACTGCGCTCGCCCTGCCTACCTCGCCTTCACCAACTCCACCCGCGCCGTCGCCACCGGCAACACCGCCTCCATCAGCACCGGCAATTTCTCCGCCCCATCCGCCAGGTAAAGCAAGAAATGCGCGTCCTTCATCTCCACGCCATTCTCCATCACGTGAATCTCAATCTTCGTGGTCGTATATTTTCCCGCGCCCACCGTCACACTCTGCGATTTCCCCACCAATACGGCCCGCACGTCATATAGTTTGTGCCCGTCATACACCGGCGACTTCACTTCCCTCGTCGTGCTCCAATCCACACTCCTTAAATACATCAGCATCCCGATCGGATCCCGCGTCCCCGGCAACACGCGCGCCGCAACCTCGTCCGCCGGCGCCGGTTCCTTGCTCGACGCCGTCATCCGCTCCACCGTGTCCACTTTCTGTCCCCGCTCGTTCAGGTGCATCTCATATCTCAAGCTCGCCAGATTCGTAATCTCGCTGTAGGAATCAAACTCGTCATCCAGCTCGAACACCATCCGGTACGGATTCTCCGTATGCGCGAACGCCTGTATGTGCCACGCATCCTTGCCCGCGACATTCCGCCGCTCGCCCACCTTCACACGTAAATTCGCCACCGTGCTGTTCAGCTTTGGCACATTCGCGATGAAGTCCAGCGTCTCCCCGCTCCGCGGTTGAAATCCCAACGCCGCGCCACTCGCCCCCTTAACCCCACCCGGCGAAATCACCTCCGGCCTGCCAGCAGACGCACCCCCAGCGGGTTCCGATTCGTGCGGAGTCGCGTTGGATATTTCCCCTGGAAATAACGTCTTCGGCCTGGTTGCTTCATACCGCTGAAATGTCCAAACGCCGGCGACAGCCAGCGCGGCCACAATCATCAGCCCCACCACAAGTCTCTTGCCCATAATGTTTGTGCGACGCTCCCGATTTTCCGCGTTTCCGTATGCCTCTCCCATCGTACAATAAGATGAGTTTTGCGGTAGGAGGCGGATCGCATGCGCTACCTGGTTACGGGCGGCGCCGGATTTATCGGCTCGAACACAGTGGACGAACTCGTGCGCCGCGGCCACGGGGTCGTCGTTCTCGATGATCTCTCTTCCGGCAAGGAAGACAACCTGGCCGAAGTGCGCAGCAAAATCACTTTCATGAAGGGTTCGATCACCGACATCGAAGTCGTGCAGAAGGCCATGGTCCAGGCCGATTACGTCATTCACCTCGCCGCCCGCACTTCCGTCCCGCGCTCCGTCAAGGATCCCGTTGACACCAATCGCATCAACGTCGACGGTACACTGAATGTCCTCGTCGCCGCCCGCGACAACAAGGTAAAGCGTATCGTCTTCGCCGCCTCTTCCTCCGCTTACGGCGACACTCCCACCCTTCCCAAATCCGAAGACATGCAGCCGGTTCCCATCTCTCCCTACGGCGTCTCCAAATACGTCGGCGAACTCTACGCCCAGACCTTTGGCCGCTGTTACGGCCTCGAAAATGTCTGCTTGCGCTACTTCAATATCTTCGGCCCGCGCCAGGATCCCGACTCTCCCTACTCCGGTGTGCTCTCCCGTTTCTCCACCGCTTTTCTCGATTCCACTCCTCCTGTTGTCTTTGGCGACGGCGAGCAAACCCGCGACTTCACCTATGTCGAAAACGCCGTGCAGGCCAATGTCCTCGCCTGCGAAGCCCCCAGCGCCTCTGGCCGTACCTTCAACGTCGGCACAGGCCATGCCGTTTCTCTCAACCAGGTCCTCCAAATGCTCCAGAAAGCCTCCGGCAAAACATTGGAGACAAAATACGAACCGGCTCGCGAAGGCGACATCCGCGATTCCCTCGCCGACATCCGCCTCGCCAAGGAATTCCTCGCTTACGAGCCGACCGTCCTTTTCGAAGAAGGCCTCGAGCGCACCTTCGCCTGGTATCAGTCGCACCACACTGCAAAGGACGTAGCCAGCTAGCCCTCAGTCGCTCGCCCTCCCGCCTACATCCGCCTTTATTTCCTCCTTCGCTACAATTCCGGCGAACCGCATGCTAGGCTAGCATTTCATTTTCATGGACTGATTCGCCGCGTGAACCTTTTCCTTTCCATTCCCGCTACGGGACAACGATTCCGATTCTGCTCGTTCCTTCTCGTTTTCACTCTTTTGGCCTCTCCGGTTTTCTCGCAGCAAATCCCCGCCCAACCGCCGCCCGGCAGTATCGCCGAAATCACCGCGAAGGGCGCGCAACGCCGCGTCGGCACCATGTATATCGCCGACGACGACGTGGACATCACCTATGGCGGCATGCGCCTCCGCGCCGATCACGTCGAATACGACGACTCCACTTCCCAGGTCATCGCGCGCGGCCACATCATCTTCGACTTTGAAACGCAACATCTCGAAGCCGACGAAGCCAACTACAACGTCGCCACCGGCCGAGGCACCTTCAAAAAAGTCCGGGGCTTCCTGAAACTCGAGCGCCGCCCCAATCCCCGCCTCCTCGTCTCCCGCAATCCTCTCTACTTCGAAGCCGAAGAAGTCGACCGCCTCTCCGAGCAGGTCTACGTCATCAAGCACTCCTGGATCACCATCTGCGATCCGCAGCAACCCACCTGGCAGTTTTACGCGCCCCACGCCAAAATCACCATCCAGCGCCATGTTGCAATGCTCAATTCCAATTTCCGCCTCTTCCGCGTGCCGCTAATCTGGCTGCCTTACGCGACCGCTCCCGCCGGCGAGCACATTCGCGAATCCGGATTCCTGCTCCCCCTGATCGGGAACAGCAATCAAAAAGGATTCGTGTTTGGCGACGCCTTTTACTGGGCCCCGCGCACCTGGTTCGACACCACCCTCGGCTTCGACTATTTCAGCCGGCGCGGCACCGCGCAACGCGCCGAAGTCCGCGCCCGCCCCTTCGAAAATACCTCCATTCACTACGACTATTTCGGCGTGATCGACCGTGGCATTCCGCAAACCAGCGGCCCGCCAATCAAGCAGGGTGGGCACCAGCAAACTCTCGAGGTCCAGTCCCTCTGGCATCACGGCTGGCGCTTCGTCGCCGACGTCAACGAACTTTCTTCTCTCACCTTCCGCCTCGCTTTTTCCGATACCTATGGCGACTCCATCAATTCGGAAATCCGGAGTTCCGTCTTCCTGACCAATAATTTTCGCGGCTTCAGCTTCAACGTCGCCAGCCTCAGCGATCGCAGCTATCTGGAGCTCAGCCCACCCAACAGTGTCTATCTCCGCAGCGAACCTGAAGCGCGTTTCGGCTCCGTCGAACAGGCTCCCTGGCAAAAATTTCCCGTCTATTTCTCCTTCGATTCTTTCGCCGGAGCGGTTCATCGCGAAGACCAGTTCCTCGATACGCCGAATTTCGTCGCGCGCACCGAATTTTCGCCCAAGGTCACCATTCCCCTGCATTTCCGCGACTGGTTCGGACTTACCGCCTCCGCCGCTTTTCGCACCACTTATTACGGCGATTCCCTCAACGCCAATTCCGTGCTCACGGGCGATTCCCTTACCCGCAACACCGGTGAATTTGCGCTGGAGTTTCGCCCCGCCACTCTTGAACGCTTCTTCGACCGGCCGCTCACCCGCCACCGCTACAAACACACCATCGAACCTCTCGCGACCTATCGCTATGTAACCGGCGTCCACAACTTCTCCGACTTCATCCGCTTCGACAGCAACTCCACCCTTACCGACACCAACGAAATCGAATACGGTATCGTCCAGCATCTCTTCGTGAAATCCGGCGACGGCCAGCCCGTCGACTTCCTCTCCTGGCGCCTCGTGCAAAAACATTATTTCGATCCCACCTTTGGCGGCGCGCTCATCCCCGGCCAGCGCAACGTCTTTGAAGCGCTCGATTCCATCACCGCGTTCGCTTTCGCAAGCACTCCGCGCAACTGGTCGCCCGTTGTCAGCGACCTGAAACTCACTCCCGGCGGGCCCTACGATGCCGAACAAATCCTCGAATACGACACGCAGCTCCACAAGCTCACCACCATCGGCACGCTCCTGAAGCTCAAGCCCTATCGCGAATACTTTTTCACCATCGCGCATTTCCGTCTTCAGGGCGACCCCATCGTCCAGCCACTCACCCAGCAGATTCGCGTCATGATGGGCTACGGCAATTTCACCAGCAAAGGATTCAATGCCTCCACCGGCCTCAGCTACGACATCAACAGCGGCACACTGCAGAACCAGTTTGTCCAGGCCGGCTACAACGGCGGCTGCTGCGGCCTCGCCGTCGAATACCGCCGCATCAATCTCGGCACCGTGCGCAACGAAAACCAGTTTCGCGTCTCCTTCATCCTCGCGAACCTCGGCACCTTCGGAAATCTCCGCCGCCAGGAACGGATCTACTGATGCCATTCGACGCCGTTCTCGCCTACGCCTCCATATCCGAAATCGGCAAATTCTTTCGCCGGCGTAAACTTTCTCCCGTCGAACTCACGCAATTTCTTTTCGACCGCATCGCCCGCCTGAACCCGCGCCTCAACGCCTATCTCGCGCTCAATTCCGAAATTGCGCTGAAGGACGCGGCCGCCTCCGAATCCGCCCTTTGCACGAAGTCGCGCCGCAAATCCAGCCGGGACCTCGGCCCGCTTCACGGCATCCCCATCTCGCTCAAAGACAATCTCTACACCGCCGGTCTTCGCACCACCGGTGGCTCTGGCTTTCTTCGTGATTTTCTTCCTCTTCTGGACGCCGCCGTCGTCACTTCCCTGAAAGATTCCGGCGCGATCCTCCTCGGCAAAACAAATCTCCACGAATTCGCTTATGGCGTCACCAGCAACAATCCGCACTTCGGCCCCGTCCGCAATCCCTGGGACATCGACCGCATCCCCGGCGGCTCGAGTGGCGGTTCCGCGGCCGCGCTCGCCGCCGGCCTCTGCTACGCCAGCATCGGCACCGACACCGGCGGCTCCATCCGCATTCCCGCTTCTCTCTGCGGTGTCGTCGGACTAAAACCCGGCCTCGGCCGCGTCAGCGCCGAAGGCGCAATTCCCCTTTCCACCACGCTCGATTTCGTCGGCCCCATGGCCCGCACCGTCGCCGACGTCGCGCTGCTTTTTGAAGTCATCGCCACTCGCGAAAACAACAAGCACCGTCCGCGCGCCGCGCAAATCTCTTCCCCTCGCAAACGCAATTTTCGGATCGGCGTTCCCAAACACTTCTTCCTCGACATCGTCAGCCCCGATATTCAGCAGGCGTTCGAATCCACACTCGTCACTCTGAAAAAATTGGGAGCAAAACTGAAGGAAGTATCCCTGCCCTACCTGAAAGAAACCGAACACGCCGGAAATCAGATCGCCTGGGCCGAAGCCACGCACTATCACCAGCAAGCCGGCTGGTACCCGCTCCACGCCGCCGATTACGGAGAAGATGTCCGCTCGCGCCTCGAAATGGGAGAAAAGGTATCCGCGCTCGAATATCTCCGCGCCCTCGACCTGCGCGAAAAATTCATCGCCGGGTTCCACCTCGCTCTTCTCGAAAACGAAGTGGATGCCCTCGTCACGCCAACCACGCCGATCGCCGCTCCATTAATCGGCGAGGAAAAAGTTTCCATCGCCGGCAAGGATTACTCGACGCGCGCATTGCTCCTCCGTCTCAACCGCCCCGCCAATCTCGGCGGCCTCCCCGCCATTTCCGTCCCCTGCGGCCTCACACCCTCCGGCCTTCCCGCCGGCCTGCAATTCCTCGCCGCCGTCAACGCCGAATCCCTGCTCCTCGATCTAGCCTCCCGCTTCGAACAAGCCCATCCCCTAAACGCCCACCCCGACCTAAGCGCCCTCGAATAATCGCGTAGCGGCCACCTTCAGGTGGCCCCGCTCACCGTTGTAGGGGCGGAGCTTGCTCCGCCCTCTTGGGTTACTCCCGCACTTGTACCGGCCGCCCTCTGCTCGTCCTGACGAAGGAAGGGAGGCAGGCGCAGTTTCACAACCGCGCTCAAACCGTCGTCCCGATACTGATCTGCTCACCACCATCCGTCGTCACCGCATACTTCCTCTCCATCACCCAACTCCCAATCACATACCCCATTGTCCCGGTAACAAATCCTCCAAAAATATCCGCAATGTAGTGATACCTTCCCCAAATCGTCGACACGCACATCAGAAACACCAGCGGCGCCATCACCCAGAACAACCACCGCCGGAACTTCCACGCGCCCCAAAGCACCGCAATCGATCCCGCCACATGCTCCGAAGGAAACGCCGCGCCCCGCACTCGTCCATAATGCTCGATAAAATTAATCGTCGCCGTGATCGCACCGCCGTCCAGCGGCTCTTTCCACATTCCCGCCATGGAAAACCACGGGCTCTCAATCGGAAAAACCATCGCAACGATGTACCCAATCGAATAGCCCACCATCGAATACGTCATCACCGACCAGTACGCTTTCCACTCCCGCCGGTAATACAGAATCCCGCCCAGCACCACCAGGTACACAAAATACGTCAGGTACGCCAGCTGCATGAACTCATTCCGCCCCGGCGTCACAAACTGCTCCAGCCAGATCGAAGGGTGCACGCCCGTCATCCAGTGGTCGAACGCGATCAATTTCGCGTCCTGCCACTTCGGTGTAACCAGCGTCATCAGCTGTGCCAGCTCTTCAAAACAAAACAGAAAAAACAAATGCGGATACCAATGCCGCCAGAAATGCCACCAATACCCCGCAATCGATTTCCCTTCCACGCGCACACGCTCCGCCGACTGCGCCTGTATCAGGCAAAGCAACAGCACCACGCAAACCACAACTGCCCGCAGGCCCAGCAGCCGCAGCGGATGCGGCAAATGCTCCGCAAACAGCGCAATCAGCACGCTCGACACGCCAAAATACGCGAATGCCGCCCGTTCAAACGCGCCGCACGCCGCCCACGCCGCCGCCACTTCACTCCGCAGCAAACCCGGCGCCTGCTCGCTCATCCCCTGCGTAGCACCCAAAAAATCCGCCTCTCCCTGATACGCTTCCGTAACCGCCAACGCTGGCGCGGCTCCCTGCGTTTCAACCGCCTGTATTTTCTCACCGTTCATGGATGTGTTCCGATCGTTTGGAGTTTTACTTTGTCCTTAAGCAAATTTTCCGAGGTGAATTTTTTCTCCTGGTGCCAGTGCCAGATCGCCCAATCGCGCCACATCGCCGTGTCCGCAAGTTCTATTCCAGGATTCACCGCATGCGCGTGCCCCACCGCATCCAGCATCGGCCGGTCCAGCAGCGTGTTTCCGTACGCGTGCGACTCCCGCAAGTTGAATTGCATCGCACGCGTCACCACTTCCATCGCCCTTCTCTTCGCCTCACCGTAATTCGCCTCGCCCAACACCTGCCCGGTGAACACTCCACCACGCTCCTCCAGCCGCGTCGCGCTTACCAGCACCTCCTGCTCCAGCCCCCGCGCCTCCAATTCGCATTCCAGCGCCATCGCCACCATCCTCGCCAACGGTTTCACCATCCCGGTCACCAGCACAATCTCGTGTCCGCGCCGCGCATGCCATTCCACCCGCGCCACTCCTTCTTCAAAAAACGCAATCGGCTCCGCAGCCTCCAGAATCTGCTCCGCCCGCAGTCCGCGCAGGTAACTCTTGTTTCCATGCGCAATCGCGGTCAGCCCGTGCGGCAACAATCGCACGGCTTCCATTCCCCATCGCGCGTAATTTATCCAGGGAATCGCGCCCGTTCGCCGCAACTGCCGAAACAATCTTTTCTCCAGTGAAGGCTCCGGCACCAGCGTCCCGTCAATGTCGAAAAACGCCGCCGCGCGCCGCTCCTGTTCCCCCGTGCTGTTCATCCCGCGTCTCCCCGCGCTTCTTCCCCGGTGCTCGTCGCCGAAAGATTGCTCGCAAGAAATCTCCAGCCCTCCACCAGCACCGGCAATCCGCGCACCACGCAAAAAACTCCCGTCATCCACGCCAGTGTTTGCGCCCCCGCGCGAATCGCCGCGTGCATGTCCAGCGACACGGGACCCAGCAGTGCCACCGGCCCCCGCGTCAGCGCCAACTCCAATCCCAAGTAGCAAAAACACGCGCACTTCATCCCCGCATACAATCCACGGCTCCAGCGCGACGCCACCAGCGCCTTCGCCCAACCGCTCTGCAGCATCGCATTCGAGCCCCATCCCGAATACCCGGCCTTCATCGCCAGGCCGCGCAAGAAATCCGTCGCCGCCCCCCGCGCAAAAAACAGCATTGGCAGCCACACCGAGACCATCCCCACCACCGCAAAGTAAGTAAAAAACATGTTCTCGATCACCCGGTCGCCCAAAATGTCCAGTTGCGCCCCCACCGGCGTCGCCATTTTTTTTCGTCGCGCGATGTGCCCATCCAACGCATCCAGCGCAATCGCCGCCACCGTCAGGGCTACGCCCAACAAGTTCATCCAAGCGCCATGCCCAAACGCGCTCACCGCCAGAAACCCGACCACCACTCGCAACAGCGTCACTTTATTCGGCGTCCAAACCATACGCACCTGCCGGAGTCAATCTCGCAACCTTTACAAAGCAAAGACCGCGCCATTCAAGGGCCAAGCAACCTCCTCGTTTTCAATAGCCTGCAAAGCACCCTCTGCTCGCACGCGCCGTCTCCCGCAAGCCAAATCCGTCACTTGTCCCTGTAACCTGTCTCCGCCTCCCTTACTCCCATTGCTGCGTCTAACTCATCTGTATGCAGGCGCCTCTCAAACATCTCGCTCTCCCTTTTGTGCGAGAATAGAGAGAGGGGAAGAAGCATCACCACCCCGCGCGCAAACTTTCGAATGCCACTTACGCGAGCCACTCAACCATGACCGACGTCTCACTGGCAGGAGCTTTCCTTGCCGGACTCATCTCGTTTCTCTCCCCGTGCGTGCTTCCCCTTGTTCCCGGCTATATCTCCATGCTCTCCGGCATCGGCATGGATCAACTTCGCGAAGGCAAAGCCCCCAGTTCGCAGCTTCTGGCTTCCGCTCTCGCATTCGTCAGCGGCCTTTCGATCGTCTTCATAGCTCTCGGAGCCTCCGCTAGCGCCGTCGGCGAACTCCTCAAAGAGCATCGCAACTCGATCACACCCATCGCCGGCGCGCTCGTGCTTCTTTTCGGCCTTCATCTCCTCGGTGTGTTGGCCAAACTCAGCACGCGGCTCGGCATCGCCATCGGCGCGGTTCTCGCCGCACTCGGCGTTTTATCGCTTCTGCGTCACGCGCCACTATTTACCGATTTCGGCGCCGGTCAATTCTTTTCCTTGTCTTTGATCGGTTTTTTCGGTCCGTTCGTCACCCGCTGGCTCAATCGAGACGTCCATCTTCGCAGCTCCGCGGCCCAGCCCGGTGTCTGGAGCGCCTTTTTTCTGGGTTTTGCGTTTGCCTTTGGTTGGTCGCCCTGCCTCGGCCCCATTGTCGGCGCGGTACTGAGTCTCGCGGCCGCCAGCGGCACGGTTGCCCGCGGCGTCCTTCTCCTCGCCGTCTACTCCGCGGGACTCTCCATCCCTTTCCTTATCACCGCGCTTGAGATGGGCCGTTTCCTGAAGTTCTACCAAAGCTTCCGGAAATACCTGCACTGGGTGGAACTCTTCAGCGGCGGCTTGCTCGTTTTCATCGGCGCTCTTGTTTTTCTCAACAAGCTCGCGTGGCTCACCGCTCGATTGACATTCCTTGACGCGCTCACCGCGGGTCTTGAGGGGCCTCTTACCGGCGCCGCGCACAGTCCTCTGTTCTGGATTCTTATCGCGCTCTCGGCTATCGCTTTGCTCATCCTTGCCTTCATCCGCTATCGGGAGGTTTTTTCCGCCATGCCCCGCACGAAAACTCTTTTGGTGATCGGAACTGTCGTGTTCCTGATCGCCGTCACCATTGTCGCGGACCGCGCCACTCGCGTCTCCGGCGCCGCTGCGGGAGGCGTGCACATCGATTCCCAGGTCGCCGGAAAGCCCGAGCCCGCGCTCACGCTGAAAACCGTCGACGGCAAGGATGTCTCGCTCGCCGACTACAAGGGCAAAGTTGTCTTCGTGAATTTCTGGGCCACCTGGTGCGACCCCTGCCGCGTGGAAATTCCCTGGCTCATCGCCATGCAGAATAAGTACGGCCCGAAGGGTTTCACCGTCGTCGGCATCGCCATGGACGAAGAGGGCAAATCCGTCGTCGCGCCGTTCCTCGATAAGGAGCGCTTCAAAGTTGACGGGCAAAAGCTGCCAATGAACTATCCGATTCTTCTCGGCACCGACGAAGCCGCCGACAAATTCGGCGGCATCCTCGGCTATCCCAGCAGCTTCCTGATTTCCCGCGACGGTAAAATCGTCACCAAATTCCAGGGCCTGAAGAGTGAAGACGAACTCACCAAGGCCATCGAGTCGCAACTCTAAAAGGCGCGCGCATGCTCTCCGAACACGACTTCCAAAAAAAGGCCGACCTCGCTTTCGAAGATTTGAAAAAGCGCCTCCTGAATCTAGGCGATGAACACGGCTTCGACGTCGAAGGCGAAAGCGGCAAACTGGAAGTTATCTTCGAAGAGCCCGAGCCCGCCAAATTCGTAATCTCGCCCAATACGCCCATCCGTGAAATCTGGATCTCCGCTCTTTCCACCAGCTTCAAGCTCGGCTGGTCCGAATCGCGCAACGCCTTCGTCCTCGAAAAAACCGGCGAAGACCTCCACGCCGTCATGAGCCGCGTGGTTTCTCAGCAATTGGGCGCTCAGGTGACGGTGTGAACCACCTCACCTCCAAATTCGCAGCAACCCTGATCGCCGCCATGCTCTTTCTATCTTTCCCTGTCGGCTCGCAGACTCCCTCCGGCAAAGACGTCGTCGCCCCTGAAGCCTATGCCTCCCACGATCCCATCGCCCGCGGCATGTCCTTCCAGGTCGCCGTCGTCCTGAAAATCCGCAGCGGCTTCCACGTCAACGCCCGCGAAGTCCCCGAAGACTACCTGATTCCCACCGACCTCCGCGCCGAAGTTCCCGCCGGATTCAAACTCGGCACGGTCACCTATCCGAAAGGCACCCTCCAAACCTTCACGTTCTCCAAGAACAAAAAACTGAACGTCTACTCCGGCAACGTGACCATTCTCCTTCCGCTTACCGTGCTCTCCAGCGCCCCGCTGGGTCCCCAACACATCCCGATGAGACTCCGTTACCAGGCCTGCAGCACCGAAATCTGCCTCCCCCCAGTAACCAAGGACGTCGACGCGACCCTCAACGTAGTTGCCTCTTCCTCCGCCTCCAAACCCGCCAATCCCGGAATTTTTCCCCCACAGTAGACTAAATTGTACGTAGTGTTTTGAACATTAGTAACGGGAGGTTTTCTGGCCTTCCCCGCTCCCTCCGCTACACTTGTGCCGTGTGAGTCTCCTTATCGAAAACGTCCTCTTGCATTCGGAAGATACCTCGCTCGATTTGCCTGCAGCCCCGGCGTCGGATGCCACTCCCGGCAATGCCAGTCAATTGCCTTTCACCTTCGCCATTTTCCTTAGCGCTTTTCTGCTCTTCCAGGTTCAACTCCTCCTCGGCAAGCAACTCCTGCCTATCTTTGGGGGTACGCCCGCCGTCTGGACCGCCTGCATACTGGTCTTCCAACTTTTCTTTCTCGCCGGTTACGGGTACTCGCACGGACTGGCCATACGCCTTCCCATTCGCCGCCAGATCCTTCTTCACTGTGCTCTTCTGGGAGTCTCCGTTGTCCTTCTGGCCGTTCTCAGCTTTTCCCGCTCCACACCGATCGGTCTCGGACCCAACTGGCGCCCTACCTACGGGGCCAACCCCGTTTGGACAATCGCCGAAGTCCTGATCCTCTCCATCGGTCTGCCTTTTACTCTGCTATCCGCAACCAGTCCTTTGCTCCAGCATTGGTTTTCTCTTGTTGCTCCCAATAAATCCCCCTATCGACTTTATGCCTTATCCAATATGGGCTCGCTCTTGGGACTTCTGTCGTTTCCCTTCCTCATCGAACCGCATTTCCCCCTCCACACACAAAGCTGGGCTTGGGCAGGAGGTTACTGCCTTTTTATGGTTTGCTGTTTTATCTGCGCTCGAAATACGGCCCGCTCGAGTCCTGATGTTCCCTTGAAAAAGATTCCGCCGCCCGGTTTAGTCTCACCCTGCCGGCCCGTCACATGGTCACTCCGCGTGCGCTGGATCGCTTATGCCGCCTGTGCCTCTGTTCTCTTGCTCGCCACGACCACCTTGATCAGCCAGGACATTGCCGTCAGCCCCTTTCTTTGGGTTCTGCAATTGAGTTTGTATCTGCTCTCCTTCATCCTGTGTTTTGAAAGCGACCGCTGGTTTCGCCGTGAAATTTATTTTCCAATGTTCATCATGGCGGTCGCATTGGTTATTATTGTCTCTCTCCCCGACGCCCAATACTCTTTCTTGATGCAGCTTGCTGCTTATTCCGCCGTGCTCTTCGCGGGTTGCATGGTGTGTCACGGGGAGACTGCCCTCCTGCGCCCAGGCAAGGAATCCCTCACTCTCTTTTATTTCTGTATCGCCACGGGTGGCGCCGTGGGTGGGATCGTCGTCAGCCTGATTGCGCCCTCGATGTTCCCGAATTACTGGGAGTATCCGCTCGGCGTCTTGGGCTGCCTCACGGTGATCGTATCCGTCTCCCAGGAGGATCGTTCGTCCTGGTGGCACACCGGCCGCGCCTCGCTGGCTCTGCTTATTCTCGCGGGCGCGGTGCTTCTCGCTCCGTCCATTGTTGCTCCGGTCTGGACGAAGGCGGCGCGCTTGCCGCAGTCCCTCCGCGTTTCGGCCGCCGGGGTGTTAATCTGTGCCGCTGTTTTCAGGTACGTCATGGAGCGCCGCAACCCGCGCACCGTCCCTGCAAACCTTCTGGTTCGCGGCTCATCCAGAATCGCTTTGGCATTGCTCGCTGCGGGGTTGATTATTCCGCAAAAGGCGGCGCTCTACCACGTCATTGCATCGTCCAGAAATTTCTATGGTGTCTTGTCGATCGTGAACGAGGAAAAGGAAAACTATCTCGCGTTGCGCTATGGCAACACCCTGCATGGGTTCCAGTATCAGGACCCGCCGCGCGCGCGCCTCGCCACTGGATATTACGGCCCCGGCAGCGGCGCAAACCTGATCATCAGCAACTGGCCGGAACATCCCATGCGTGTTGGCATCGTCGGAATGGGTGTCGGCACGCTCGCTGCCTTGGCGCATCCCGGCGATCTTTTTCGTTTTTATGAAATCAACACCGATGTCTACAAAATGTCCAGCGCCGAACGCCCCTACTTCACCTACTTGCGGGATTCCCCTGGCCGGATTGAGGTGGCTCTCGGCGATGCTCGGATCTCGCTCGAACAAGAAGCTGAGCGTGGCGAGTTCCAGAAATTTGATGTTCTGGTTCTGGACGCGTTTTCCAGCGACGCGATTCCCATGCATCTCCTCACCAGGGAGGCATTCGCCCTCTACCAGCGTCATCTTCGCTCTCCGCAATCCGTCATCGCCATCCACATCAGCAACCGGACTCTGAATCTCCGGCCGGTGGTCGCCGGCATTGCCCGGGAGTTTAATCTTCACTCCGTTGGTGTCTATCCACTTCTTCCGTCGGGTCCTTTCTCCGAATCGGAGTGGCTCTTGCTTTCCAAAGATCCCGCTCCGCTATCCCGCCCGGAAATCGCCAAACACTCCGAACCGTTCCCGGGGCACACCGAACCCATTTTGTGGACCGACGACTATTGCGATTTGCTGCGAGTGATCCGCTGGCGATATTAACCGGCATCCTCGGAGACCATTGCCGCGCTACGTCGAATTGTCCTTCAGCGCATCGAATGGAAACTGGCGTGGGAATTGTCTTCCACTGCCCACGACGGGATTCGCTTTCCCCTACGCTTGCCGGTAGTGCGAAGGTCCGCCGCATCAAGTTGGATGAGTTGGGCACTCCGGGTGATGGAGTCGTTGACGATTCCCGTTCAAGGGAGCCGCGCGACTAAATAGCCAGAGTGCCCGTGGTGAAAATATTGGTGGGACTGAATCTCAACGAGAGTCAATTCAGTTCTTCCCGCCCGCGGCGGCCGCCTGCTCGACGAGCTTTAACGCCTTGCCCACTTCGGCGACCCCGAGAATCAGGAACGATGCGTTGGCGCCCGGTTCAGCTCCAGAGTAGCCATAGTTGATATTGATTCCCTGCTCGCCCAGCCGCGACGCGACGCGAGCGAGCTCCCCAGGTCGGTTCGTTAGTATCACCTTCGCGACTTCGGCCTCCCTGTAATCAGCGCGCTGCCGATCCAGAGTCGCCCTGGTCTTGTCTGGATTGTCCACAACGAGACGCACGGAGCCCTGACCCTTCTCGTGAGCGAACTGTTGATACGCGAGAATGTTGACGTTTTCTTCGGCCAGTGTTTGGCAGAGCTTGCCAAGTGTCCCAGGCCGGTCTTCTAAGCGGATGGTGAACTCCTTGATGATTGGCATGTTGGGATCCTCCTTCTGGTACGCCTCGGGAATGGGCTGGGAAGGTCCTGCGAGGAGTAAATATTTAGGAATCGTACGCCCTCGGGAATTCGACTGCAAGGCTCATTCCGTTTGCCAAATGCAGTTTCCCTTTGCACCTCTGCTCAAGAGTGCAAGCGATCTCCCCCAGATCCCCGAGTCGTTTCACAGGTGTATACTGCCCGCACGAGGAGGGAACATGTTGCAACAAGTGAATCAAACAGAAGCCCGGGACCTCGAGTGGTCTTGTCAGGCTGTTTCACCCATGGATGAACCCTGCGACTCCACCGCAAGTTTCCATTGCGGTATCTGCGGCAGGTGGTTCTGCGCAGCGCATGTCAAGGATGAAAACTGGCATACTTGCAATCTTGAGCCAGGTGACGAAGGGGGAGAGGCTTAGCTATCTTCACCCGTCAGCAGGTGCCGCCTGCCGGCCCCCCAGCGAAACCTGTCAACCCCGAAATCTTCTCGCCTAAATAGAATTCACGTAGCGGCCACCTTCAGGTGGCCCCGCCTTCACTTGCTGTTTCCTCCGTCTACAGCGCGCCTCCTGACAAACATGACTTGGCCGAACCGCTTCGCCACACCCGCGGTGGCGGATGCCCAGATCTCGTCTAGCTCCACGCAATCGAGAGCTCGGCAAATTCCTTGCCTTCCTCGATTGGTGTGGTGAAGCGGAGGACCACGTCTTTCGCCCCCGAAATCTCAAGCGCTTTCTTGAAAAATCCGATAATCGCAAATCCCATGATGCGGTGCTGCTTTTCAAATCCCGTATACCGAACCAGCGCTTTGCCGGTCCCCTGCAAGTGCACCTCGATCGGAACACCCTGGAAGTATGTTGCATGAACGGCCGCGATTTGCTTGATCACAAATTCTGGCGAACCGAGTTTCACAAACACCTTGTAAATTCCACGGAGCTGCTTTTCGATTACCACTTCGGAGCCGCGCGTGATCATTTCTTCCCTTCCGTCAGCGAGCACCCTGATTTCGACTTCGAGAAAGCGGGTGAAAAGATCAAGCGAGTACCACGAGGAGGAATAAATCTCACGCTGGCACATCGTCCGGGTTTCTTCATCCAGAAGACCGAGGATCTTCTGGAGAGCATCCTCGCCGGAGCGGGACTTAATCTGGTTAATCGTTTCCTTGATTGCCGATCCCTTAATCTGCACCATGCAGGGACACCTCACAGGGCGCTCTTTGCGGCGCGGCCCTCTTTAGACGTTACTATGTATCGGCGTGGGTCAATCCCGGGCTTGCCCTAATCAGAACGGAAGGGTAATTCCTCCGGCACGTATGCCGGCGGGCCGAGCCCAGTTGCGTGAAACTGCTTTTATCCGAGGCGATCTCTGTTGCCTGAGTAACGCCATACTTTCAATCCTACCTGCTGCAACCCGTTCCTATTTCACCGGCGGCACGTAAGGAATCGTTCGCGCAAAGAGCCAGCACAGAAAAAACACCACTGGCACGTGCACGGCCAGCTGCAGCATTCCATACCCAACAATATCCCGCGCCTTCAATTTCAGAATCCCCAGCAGCGGCAGCATCCAGAACGGGTTCACCAGATTCGGCAACGCCTCCGACGCGTTGTAAATCTGCACCACCCATCCAAGATGCACCTGGTGCAAATTCGCCGCCTGCAGCACATAAGGCGCCTCCACAATCCACTTGCTCCCGCCCGAAGGAATAAAAACGCCCAGCACCGCCGAATACACCGCCACGAGCAGCGGGTACGTATTGTGCGTGCTGATCGTGGCGAAGAAATTCGCCAACGCCGGCGCCACACCCGTTCCCACAATCATTCCGAAAATCACCGCATAAAACGGGAACTGGATCAGCACGCCGCCCGTCGCCGGCACGCAATCCGCCACCGCGCGCATAAACCGCTTCGGCCGCCAGTGCAGCAAAAGCCCCGCGGTAATGAACATCAGGTTGTACGTATTCAGGTCCAGCGCCGCCAGCGCCCCCTGCGGCGAAGTGCGGAACACATCAATCAAATACCAGCAGAGCAATGCGGCAACCAGCACCGTCAGCAGCGGGCTATACTCCAGCCATTCCCCCGGCTTGCTCCTCACTTCCAGGCTCGCCCGAATCGGCTCGTACTGAATCCCGTACGATTCCGCGGTCCGCGCATTCTCCGCCGACGGCGTAGACAAATACGCAATCAGCACCGACACCACAATCAAAATCACCGTCGTCGCAATGCTCTGCCACAAAAAAAGCGTCTGCGTCAGCGGAATCAGGCCGCTGATGTTGAACAACGTCGCCGGCATCGCGCTCTTCGTCGCCATCAGCATCGCCGCCGATGACGACAGCCCCATCGCCCACACCGCCCCCAGCCCCAGATACGCCGCCGCGCCCGCCGCACGATAATCCATTCCCTTCACGCGATGCGCCAGCTCCCGCACAAACAACCCGCTGAAAATCAGGCTCAAGCCCCACGAGACAAGCGACGTCAGCATCGAAAACAGCGCCACCATCGCCACGGCGCCCCGCGGCGTCTTCGGGATTCCCGCCAGCGCCTGAATCGCCCGGTAAACAATCGGCGTCGACGCCACCACATATCCGCCGACAATGATCATCACCATCTGCATCGTGAACGGCACCAGCGTCCAGAAATTCTTCCCGCCCTAAATGGCCAGTTTCGCTGGACTCTCCCGCAGCAACAGTCCCGCCACAAACACGATCACAATTCCCATCAGCGCAAAAATCAGCGGATCTGGAAACCACCTCTCGCTCCAGTTCGCCAATCCCAATCCAAAGCGCACCAAACCTTGTTCCCGAACTGCAGCTTGTTTCTCTCCTGGATCGCTCATACGCAACCACCTCGCTTCGGCAGCGAACTCCGCGAATCCCAAGCTTCACCCCGCCGCGGAAGTCCTTCGAGCCTGCCGCTCAGTGCCCGCATTGTAGCGCGGGTCCAGCGAAAAAAAAGCCATTAGGTCGGCTGCACCGCGCTGGCCGGGAAAGCGCGCAAAAAAAAGAGCCGCTCCGTGGAGCGGCTCTTTCTCCATCTTTCTACTTAGGCTAAGGAACGATCTTCGAGATTCGCGTCCCCCAGTTTGCCAGTTGTGTCCTCGTATTTCCGCAACGGAAGTTGCTGGTCAGCCATCCGGTCAGCGTGCAGGTCTGGTTCACGTATTCCGATGCGATCCAGATGGAATTGCCGTCGCTCGCCGCCGCTCCGTAGTCTCCCCACCGTGGCCGCGTTCCGTTTGCCGAAGTTGGGTTGTATCCGGTGAAGCCATCATCCGGCCCCAGTCCTTCCGCGGCAATGTGGATATCCCCCACGCCGACGATGGCATCAATCCCCGCGTAACCGGCGCTCGGATAGTGATCGTCACCCAAAACGGTGAAAGCCATCACGCCCCGTCCGCTCTGCGTCACCGCAATCGCGGGATATGTCAGGTTGTTGCCTGAAATCCCTGCGTAGCCCTGCTGTTCGGCCTTGCCCGCATGGGGGTTGATCACAAAATAGGCGACACCCGCTCGCGGAGCGCTATCGCCGTCGATGATCAGTCCCGTGTCCAGCGCGGCCCATAGCTTTCCGTTCGCCAGCACCACTTGCTGCATTCGCGAATCGTTGCTGTCCACCACTTTTTCGGTATTGGGGAACGGCCCGCCCGCACCAACCAACAATCGCCAGCAGCCGAACAATGTCGCGCTGACCTGGATGCTCGAATCCGACAGGCACTCGCCTTGCGGGAAGTCCCCCGCTTTCTGCGTCGACCGCCCCGGTACGGCGTACGGAATCGTGTTCACCACGTTCGCGCTGATACTCAACGCGGGCGCAGCGTCAATCGAGCTCGTGTTGCTCACCGCCCAAAGCCGCAGCCGGCTGTCCACTCCGCTGTCCTGAAACACGGCCTCAGAGCTCAGGAAATACTCCGTGCCGCCATGGCTGCCTTCAAACTGATTTCCTGTCGCAGTTGCCGGCCAGACCGTAAATCCCGGCGTCCCATCCAGCTGGACGCCCAAGCTCGGGTCCGCTGTGTCGAACTGCACCACGTTCACAAACGGAGCTCCCGCCGCAAGTTGCCTCTTCGAAAACGCATAAATCTGCGCGCCATGGAATCCCGGCCCCGCCAAACTGAATTCATTCGTCGTGAGATAGATCCCGTTCGCGTCCGCTCCGATGTGCGGATAGTCGCCCAAGCACGGCCCGTGCGCCCCGTGGTTCCCCTGCACGCAGTGATGGTCCGGCGTTCCCTGGGTTCCATCATCCTGCACCGGAAGGCTGTAAACATTCCACGAACCGGTCGGATCCGCCGTCGCGCTCACCGCCAGGTCCAGATGGTTGTTGCCGTTGAGAGCCTGCGAAGTAGGTATCGCTCGATCCAGCGTCAGCACCACATGGAACCACCGCTGCGTCGCGCTGTCAAAAAGGCAGCTGGGGTCCGTGATCTCCGGCCCGAATTGCAGGGGTGACAGTGAACGGCTGATCGCCGGCGCGTACCCATAGAAATCATTCAGGGCCGTGGGCGCAATCAGCGGATTGCCTGCCGTGTCGAAAATCTGCAGGGTGTCGTTCACCGTCTCCAGCACAAACCCGTTCCCTACACACAGGCCCTGGTCTGGCGGCTCGATCGAAAACTGGTTCCCCCCGCCAGCCACAAATCGCTGTTCAAAATGATTGATTCCGTCCAGCGAAAAACTCAATTCCGGATTGGACTTGGCTTTCCCGGAACCCGAACTGCGCACACCGGCTCCCGGTCCTTTGGCAATTCTCCGGTTTACGGAGATCGCCGGCCCGTTTCCGTCCGAACCGTCGTTGTCATCGCCGGCCAGCGCTGAATCCAGCTCCGGCCCCGTCAACGCATTTGCACTGATCGGAGGCGCGCCCGGCAACGGCCCGCTCCTGGTCAATTGAACTTGGCGCACCGTCTGATTCTGCGCCGCCACTCCCAAAGGTAACAACATCACCACGAATGCTAGACACACCACCACCGCAAGGCGAGAACGCATCGTTTGTCTCCTCTTCAATATTTCAATTTGCAACCGGGGCGGACCACTCCGCTACACCTTAACCGACCATCACTGCGCGGGGAGCTAAGCATAATCCCTATCTCCTAGTTGTCAACCTTGTATTTGTAAGCATCAGGGCAGGCTCGTATCCATCCCCAACTGCCGGCTGGCCAATCTCTGGGTATGCACTCCTTACCCAAGTTCCAGTAGTCCCAATACCCTCAGTTGCGCCACGCCCTTGCAGATTGCAGTCACACTCATTCACACCAAGCAAGGGCAAGCCCCTGCCCTGAAGAAGCGCTCCACAACACAATTTTTAGAGAGTTAGATGAAGAACGAATTACAACTGTAAACACTTAGCTGTTGACTGTAAATTATCGACTTTCCGTTACTTCCACTCCACCAGCGCCGCCCGCAGTCGCCGCACCACTCGCTCCTGCCCCAGCGCTACCATCGTGTCGAACAAGGGCGGCGCCACCGCTTGCCCCACAATCGCCACGCGCGTCGCGTTGATCAGCAATCCCGCCTTCACGCCGCCCTCTTCCGCCACCTGGCGCGACGCGTGGTCACACGCATCGTGATTCCACTCCGGCAGCGCCGCCAGCGCATCCGCCAGCTTCGCCAGCAGCCCCGGCACCTTTTCGTCCTTCCAGAATTTCGCCTTCGCCGCGGGGTCAATCGGAAACTCGTCGCTGAAAAACGCCCGCGACCAGCTGGAAAAATCCGGCAGCAACCGGACCCGCGGCCGCAGCAGGTCCACCGTCTTCGCAAACCACTCATGCCCCGCGCCCGACGCCCATTCTTCTTTCCACAATCCGTCCTGTTTCAACTGCGCTTCCACTTCCGGCAGCAAATCCTCGATCGGCAGCTTCTGCAGATACTGCGTGTTGAACCACTCCAGCTTCGCCCGGTCAAACACGCCGTTCGTCCGGCTCACGCCCTCCAGCGAAAATTTCTGCAGCAGCTGCGACGTCCGCAAATACTCCTCGTCCCCGCCCGGCGACCAGCCCAGCAGCGCCAGGAAATTCCGGAAAGCCTCCGGCAAAAATCCCTTGCTCTTGTACATATTCACGTCCGTCGCCCCGTGCCGCTTCGAAAGCCGCGACTTGTCTGGCCCCAGGATCAGCGGCACATGCGCGAAAATCGGCGGCTCCGCTCCCAGCGCTCGGTAGAGCAGCACCTGCTTTGGCGTATTCGAAATGTGATCCGCGCCGCGAATCACGTGCGTGATCCGCATATCGATGTCGTCCGCCACCACACTCATCTGGTACATCGCCTGCCCGAACTCCTCGCCCTCTTTCCCGGAGCGCAGCAGCACGAAATCCTCAATCTCGTCGTTCGAAAATTCCCGTTCGCCAAACACCGCGTCATAAAACTTCGTCGTTCCGCCCACCGGCACCTTGAATCTCACCGCCGGCTTCGTTCCCGGCGTCGAAGGCTTCCCGTCACGGCAAGAGCAGCGCGTAATCCGCCTCACCTTCGTGCCCTCACCGCCCTCTTCCGCGTGGTCCCCGCCCACATATTTCTCCGGCGGGCAATAACACAAAAACGCGTTGCCGTTCGCCAGCACCTTTTTGCCCATCTCGCGGTAAAACTCGGTCCGCTGAGACTGGTAGTACGGCCCTTCATCCCAATCCACGCCCAACCACTTCAGCCCGTCAATAATTCCAGTCAGCAGCTCCGGCTTGTTCCGCTCTGCGTCCGTATCCTCAATCCGCAGAATCATCACCCCGCGCTCTTTCCGCGCAAACAGCCAGTTAAACAGCGCCGTCCGCGCCCCGCCCACATGCAAATATCCCGTCGGCGACGGCGCAAACCGCACGCGCACGCTTCCCGTCTTTGCCTTCGTAGCGTCAGTCATGATAAGTAAGCTCTCGCTCTCTTCTCCGAAACCCCCAGTTTACCGGAACCTCCCGCAACACGTCCAACCGACCCACGCCCGCCGGCCAAGTCAGATTCCGAGCAGCCGGTAATCCGGGAGCTTTCGTGACGATAAGCGCGCTTGTCGGTACTGATCCGACGAAGTGCCCGCAATTTCCGAGTGGCCCGTGATTCGCTCAGAATCGCCGGACGTAAGCTAATTGGACTGTAGGAAAGCGCCGAGCAGTCATCGTAACGTTTCGCTGTCCAGCTCCGGACGACACAATGTGCAAAAACGACAAAGAGCGGGGGGAACGCTAAGAGTCAGGCGGCTTGGTCTAGGAGCGTTCGACCTTGGGCGTCGACTGAGCTCCCAGCGGTTCGCGGAAAGGATCCATCGGAATCGGCGCGTACTCGACGTCGATGATCTCGAGATGCTCCGTCTTCGCTGGCGCGCGCAGGTCCACGCGGTCGCCGGGGCTCGCCTTCATCAGCGCATTGGCGAGAGGCGAGCGCCAGCTGATGTAGCCGCGGTCGAGGTCCACCTCGTCGATGCCGACGATCGAGACGACGTGTTCGAGGCCGACGGCGTCCTTGTAGGTCACGGTTGCACCGAAGAAGACGCGCGTAGCGGCTGGCCCCGGCCGCGGAGCGGCGGGATCGACGACCACGGCCGCGTCAATGCGTTTCGTGAGAAAGCGAATCCGCGAATCGATCTGGCCTAACCGCCGCTTGCCGTAAAGGTAGTCGGCGTTTTCACTGCGGTCCCCGTTACTAGCAGCCCATGCTACGACCTCCACCACCGCGGGCCGCTCGCGACTCAATAGGAACCGATGCTCGTCTTTCAGCCGCTGCAACCCGGTGGGCGTGATGTAGTTCTTGAGCGTCGGCCCCGCTGGCTCCGGCCGTGGTCCTCGGAGTGGTCGCTTTTCCCGTATTTGCCAATCTGCCATGGGATTTCGTGTACTTGTAGGTGACCCAATCTCGGAAGGTCCGCTCCTCGGTCCCGATAATTCCTCGCACGGTGAAGGTGACGTACGCCGGCTAGATCTCGAATAATACATCGGTCTTTCCTGTGGCACTCTTAGAAAATGCGGTGACCCATCCGATTGCATAGCAAGGCCAAGAAGTATGCGGCTCACCTAAGCGATGAGTCGACGAGGTGCCCATTTCCAATGAATTGTTTGTGTTCGACCTGTAGGCTCACACTGATTCCGGGCGGTTGGTCGACTATACGGAAGTAATCCAAGACGGGCACCCGTGCGGATCAGTACCCGGAAGTCGGCCTGTGGGAAATGATCTATGACGACCCATCCAGAAACTGATCCAGTAACCCTAAGACCCGCCTCCCCCGTGTCCCTCCCCCTACTACCTCTTTCGCTACCAATACGCCCGTACTCTTGCCCCTCCTTTTTCCCCTGCCTCATAATCCTTATTGATTCGTTCTCTGCATGGTTCGGGGGCCACAGGTAGAAACGGCCGGGTGCGTGTGACTCTTTTTTAGGCACATCTTTAAATTCTCGTGAGTGCCCGCCCACTCCTTCTCCCAGTCGCTCATGGATTCCCCGCGCCTGCCGAACGACCTGACTAGGCCCGAATGTCACAAAGTGTGATCGCGCTCGGCTTGCTTCTCGGAACACTCCTCATCGGAGTGTTCTTCGCCTATATTTATTCCCTCAAGCGCCAGAACTATCTTCTCTATTGGACCGCCGGTTGGGCTCTCTATGCTCTCCACTATCTCTGCCCTGCTCTTTCTCCCTGGATCGGCACCAGCATCGTCCTCAGTTCCCTGAACCACGCGCTCTTTGGTTTCGCCGCCATCTGTTTCTTCCTCGGCGCGCAATTCTACATGCACCATAAACTCTGGCTGCAGCCCGCCATCGGCGCCGCCGCCTTCCTCGCTCTCTGGTCCGCCGCGAACGCTTTGCAATATTTTTCCGTCTCCTCGTTCATCCCCGCGGCCTTCATCTACGTCGCTGTTGGCTACCTCTTCTGGAACGAAAGCCGCCATCACGAAACCCTCGCGGATCGCCTCCTCGGTGTGGCCTTCTCCCTGTGGGGTGTCGTCTTTCTGCTGTTCTTCTTGTTGCAGTCCGCGCAAAAATATCTTGGCGACTCGATCCTCTCCGTCTCCGCCATCCCTGTCGCCTTCGTCTGCATGCTCCTCGTCATGGCTGTCTACGAGGAAGAAAAGCGCCGCGTCGAGCGCAATATGCTTGCGCTCTCCAATCTCAATCTCGCCACCTCCAGCTTCGTCGGTGGCGAAATTCAGCGCATGCTCGCCCAGGCTCTCGACCGCGTCCTCGGCGTCGTTCGCCTTCCTTCCGGCGCGCTTTTTCTCCATCACGGCGACACTTCCGGCCCCACCTCCGTCGTTTCCGCCGGTATTCCCGACGCCTTCTGCAACACCGCCCAGGAAGAAGGTCTCGACGACTATCTCGTCGGCCTCGTCTCCCGTCTCGGCGGCCTCCTTGGCTTCCGCGATTTGCGTGACGACAACCTCACCTCTCTCGAGAACGATGAGCCTCTTCGCCGCTTCCGCGAACTCGCTCTGAAGAACGGTCTCCGCAGTGTCGTCGTCATCAGCCTCCAGGCCAAAGAACAAGCCTTCGGACTCCTCCTCCTCGGCACTCCCGACAACCGCCGCTTCACACCCGCTGAACTCCGGCTCCTCCTCGCTCTCGGCCACCAGATCGGCATGGCCGTCGAAAACAGTTACCTCGTCCAGCAAACTTCCCGCCGCTCCGAGGAGCTTCATGTCCTCAATGAAATCGGCCGCGCCCTCAGCTCCACCCTTAATAAGGAAGATCTCCTCCGCAAAATCTGGGAAGAGTTGCGCCGCCTCTTCGACGTCGAAAATCTTTATATCGCCAGCCCTGATCCGGTTCGCGACGCCATCAACTTCGATCTTGAAATGATTAACGGCGAGCGCAAGCCCATGCATTCGCGTCCTGCCGGGAATCACCTCACCGAGTACATCCTCCGCACCCGTCAGCCGGTTCTCATCCGCGAAAATTTTGCCATCGAAACCCGCAAGCTGGGGGTCGACCCCATCCGCGCCTCTGGCTCCTTCTGCGGCGTGCCGCTTGTCGCCTACGACCAGGCCATCGGCGCCCTGTGCATCTACTCCGACCACGAACGCGCCTACGACGAAGGCCATCTCGAACTCCTCCGCGTCCTCGCCAGTGAAGCCAGCATCGCCATCGAAAACGCGCGCCTCTTCCAGAACGAGCGCACCAAGGCCCGCCATCTCAGCTTGCTCAACCTCATCTCCCGCGACGCCATCGCCACGCTCAATCCCGACGAGGTCCTAACCAAAATCACCGAGCAGCTTGAAAACGGCCTTAGCTACGACCACATCGGCATCGCGCTTCTTGATTACACCACCCGCGAACTCGTCATCCAGGCCGAAAGCGGCGCACGCCGGGGCGCGCTAGGGCACCGTCTTCCGCTGGACACAGGCCTCATCGGCCAGGTGGCGCGCACCGGAAAATCCGCCACATTTCGCTCGTTCCCCAACAATCAGACCGGCGCGAAGCCCGTTCTCCCCGACTCCGCCGCCGCCACGGGTCTTCCCATTTTCTATGCCGACCATCTTCACGGCGTTCTTTATGTCGAAACTCTCGAACCGGTGGACTTCTCCGAGGAAGAATCTCTCCTCCTCCGCACCCTCGCCGACCTCATTTCCGGCGCTCTCCACAACGCTTTAACTTTCCAGAAAGCCCAAGAACAGGCCATCACCGACGGCCTCACCGGCGTCAAGACTCACCGCTTTTTCATGGAAGCGCTCTCGTCCGAATGGAAGCGCTCTTCCCGCGCCAGCCGTTCCTTCGCGCTCGTCCTCATGGACCTCGACCGCTTCAAGTTCGTCAACGATTTCTACGGCCACCTCGAAGGCGACCTCGTTCTCCAGCGCGTTGGCCAGATTCTCGAAACCAATTGCCGGCGCTCCGATGTCGTCGCTCGTTATGGAGGCGACGAATTCGTCATCCTCATGCCCGAAACCGCCATGGAGCAGGCCCGCCAGCTTTCCTCAAAACTCCGCGGCTGGATCGCCGCTGATCCGCTCCTCCGCGAAAAAAATATCAGCGCCAGCTTCGGCATCGCCTGCTACCCGCTGCACGGCGCCTCCCCCCAGGAACTCATCCAAGTCGCCGACGCCTCCATGTATCTTTCGAAGCACCAGGGCGGCAACACCGTCTCCACCGCCGACCACGTCGACCCCAACGAAGCCCGCCGCTGGAAGCGCGACGTCCTCGAAGCCTATCTCGGCGTCACTCTCAAGCGCCTCTTCACCACCGGCCCCGATGCCTTCGAAGAAATTTATCTCCGTCTCCGCCAGTTCACCGATTCCCTGCCCTCCACTGAAATCGCCCAGGAGCAGCCGCCCGACGGCGCGCGCGCCCTCCCGCAATCCATTCTCGACACCGTCACTTCGCTCGCCTACGCCATCGACGCCAAGGATCAATACACCCAGGGCCACTCACAAAAAGTTTCCGCCTACGCCGCGCTTCTCGCCGAAGCCCTCGGCATGAGCGATCTCGAAGTCGAGGAAATCCGCCTCGGCGCTGTTCTTCACGACGTCGGCAAAGTCGGCATCCCCGAAATCATTCTCAACAAAAGCGGCCCGCTCAACCTGGAAGAGTGGGACACCATGAAAACGCACGTTACCTTCGGCGGAAAACTTCTCGAACCGCTCGTTCCGCTCGCCCGTATCCGTGAGATGGTTTTGCACCATCACGAATTTTTTGATGGCTCCGGCTATCCCGAAGCCCTCACCGGCGAAAACATCCCCCTCGGCGCCCGCATCATCACCATCGCCGATTCCTACGACACCATCACCAGCGACCGCAGCTACAAAAAAGGCCGCACCGCCGATCAAGCCCTTTCGGAGCTCGAGCGTTGCGCCGGCACCCAATTCGATCCCAAACTCGTCCAGGCCTTCGTCCGCGCCATGCGCCAGCTCCCCAACCCCATCATCGAAATCGCCTCCCTCCTCTCCCGCACCTCCTGATCCATAAACGGCTTCGCGTTCCCGATGCGGACACACGGTTCCCCCGGCACAGGGAGCATTGTCTCGTTAACTTGCCGGGTAGTTGTACCCGGTAATACCTTAAGATGCGTCTATCACCGTAGCCATTGCTACAGCTCAATTTCGCCAAGGGGTTCATGGCGTTCTGCTGCGCACCTTGTGCGATCTGGGAGGAACACTTGCCTTCTTTCCCGCGCGTTCTCGTAACTGCTATATCCATCATCCTCGCTGGGGCTATCGCTGGCTGTGGGGCTAGCGGCATGGGTGGCAATCCTCAGCCACCTGGTCTGACTGGGAACACCGTGGTGAGCTTGCTGCTTTCTAGTTCCTCGAACAATCAGCTGTCTCAGTTTAAGATCAACTTCTCCAGCATCAGCCTGACCAGCAAATCCGGCAAAACAGTCACCCTGTTGGCGGCGCCGCAAAATCCCGAGTTCGTGCATCTAAACGGCAACACAGAGCCGCTCGTCACGGCCACAATCCCGCAAGATGTCTATGTTTCGGCTACGGCGAACATTCAAGGTTCCTCTGCCGCCTGCATTGATCTGGATTCCACGGGCGGGCTCCATACCAGTGCCTTCCAGTCCGGTCCGATTCCAGAAGGCAGCATCGCAGTCAGCTTCCCCTCGGCAATCACCATCGAGGGCGCCCATATGGGTCTCGTTCTCAATCTGGTTGTTTCTCAATCGATTTCCTTTCCGAGTTGCGACACGATTGTTCAAGGGCCCACTTCCGTCACACCGACGTTTACCCTCACACCGGTGGCGATTGCGGCGCAACCCACTAACGGTAAAAACGGTCTGGAGAACGACCTGGAGGGCGTCGTAGGCACGATCAATGCAACGTCGCGCGGGTTTCAAGTCACATCTGCCGACGGGCTTTCCTGGATCTTGAACACCAGCGGCGCGACGGTGTTTCAGGGTGTGTCCGACTTTTCCGGCTTGGCCTCCGGGATGCCCGTGAGTCTCGATGCAGCCATTCAACCCGATGGGTCGTTGCTGGCCAACCGCGTGGCCGTGCAAGACACCAATACGGTCAGCCTCACGAGCTCGAGCGGACCTCTTCTGCAGGTGGCTTCCAGTCAGCCCACGTTCCTGGCATTTGGAACCCTGGAGCAAGGCCCCCTGTTGGCTGGCGGCCCGGGATACTATGATTTCGGCGGCGCGGCGTTTGCCATCTCCGGACAACTTTCGAACCTTCAGAGCCTCCCTTTTCCCGCGTCGTTCACCGGCGTGAATATCGTTCCGGGCCAGAGAATTCTTCTGACCACCCACGCGCCCGGTTTTCCGAATGCACCCGGTTACCCTCCAGCAGCAACCGTAACCTTGCTTCCCCAAACGCTTGACGGCACGGTGACCGCTGTCTCCAACGATGGCGGCTTTGCCACCTACACAATCTCGCTAGCGCCCTACGATCTGTTCGCGGATCTCGCGGTACAAGCCGGACAAACCTCTCTCCTGCAAAACCCAAGCACCGTGGTCGTTTATGTGGATAGCAGCGTCCAGATGCTGAATTCGATGCCGCTCGCTGTAGGCAACACACTGCGCTTCTATGGTCTGGTATTTAATGACAACGGCATACTGAAGATGGACTGCGCGCAAATCGTAGACGGCGTCACCCAATAACGCCCTTCCCTCGCAAGTGGTGAGCCCCTCGCGCTTCGTTCGGGGCCGCGCCTAATTCTTGTGCCAATCCAACGTAACCTTCCGCCCCATCTGAAACGCGCCCTTCGCCGTCATCAATCCATCCTGGATCGTCCCCGTAAGAAAAATATTATTCAGCACCGTGCCATCCGCCGCCTTGCTGTGCATCTCAATTTCCAACTCGCCTGATGGCGCGACATGCCCGGTCAGATTCATGAACACTCCGGTGTCCTTGCCCATCGGCCACCTGCCCGTCAACTTGCTCCCAGCCGCGGTGCCTTCTCCATGAAAACATCGAGCCGGGTCCTTCTTTGTTTCCGCAAAACAAACCTGTCCCGAGTAAATGCCATTCAGCGAGCCTATTTTGACGGTGGATGGCACTGGTGCAGCCATTGCCATTGGTTTCTGCGGTGCCACAGAAGCGGTTCGGACCGGCTCATCCGACGGCTTTGGCTTACCTGCCGCAACAGGTTTCTCTGCCGCCGGAGGTTTCACTGCGTCAACCGGCTTTGCTTCCACTGACGGCTTCGTCTCCGTCTTTTCTGCGCTCGGAATCGCAGCAACGGGCGCCGCCACTTGTGGCTGCGCCGCAGGGACTGCAACGCTCGCATTCTCGCTTCCGCCACTCCGATGCGCCGTGTACGCCCAAATTCCCCCGCCGACCAGCACCACCGCCAGCCCCACTCCGCCCGCAATCCATCTCGTCTTCCCACCCGTGGCCAAAGCCGGTTGCCGCGAAGGCAGCGGCCCGCTCCCCTCCGCGTCCGTGATCGAAAAAGTCCGCACCGGCTGCGCTATATTTTTGAAACTCATCTCCCCCAGCGATTGAAACGACATCGAAAGCTTGTTGCGGATCTGGTCGTGCACCGTCCCCGAAATGCACACGCCGCCCGGCTCAGCCGCGGTCTGCAGCCGCGCAGCAACATTCACGCCGTCGCCCATCAAATCCTGTCCCTGAATCAAAATGTCGCCGAGATTAATGCCAATGCGAAACCGCACCTGCCGGTTCGGAGCCAGTTGATCGTTGCGCGTGCGCAGCGCCGCCTGAATATCCGTCGCGCACCGCACCGCCTCAACGGCGCTCGGAAACTCCGCCAGAATCGCGTCGCCCGCGGTATTAAATATCCGTCCGTTGTGCATCGCCACAACGGACTCAAAGACTTTCTTGTGCCCCCGGAACACGCGCAGCGTCTGCTCTTCATCCTCGCCCATCAGCCGGCTGAACTCCGCCACATCCGCCGAAAGAATCGTGGACAGCTTCCGTTCCAGAAATTGCGCGCTCGGCGTATCGAATTTGTCGGGCATCTGGGCCACTCCCCGGGATCAATTTTGCGGCCATCATAGCACCTGCTTACGCACCCGGAAACGCCCAGCACTCGTCTTCTCTCCGCATTCTAGAATGTGGAGCTGGCTTTAAAGCCAGCCAGCTTGCCTTTGTAGGGCCTGTCCGCCACGGCGGACGGGCCGCTCTTCCCGTGGAGTGCGGCCCAACCTCAGATTAGTTTGCCCTCATAAATAACTCTTTCCTACCTTTGCTAACTTAAAACGCTTGCTAATCGCAAGGCGCGGGCCCAGTGTGAATACACCTCTCTTTTCTTCCCTCGGTCTCCGTCAGCCCCTCGTACAGTGGAAGGAGTACCGCATGGAATCATCCGTGTCAGGCCTGCGTCAAACGGGCCCCACAATTTCAGGCCCTTCATCCGTATCCGTGTCTGGAATCCGCAATCCAGTATGAGCCGGTGGATTCAGTGCAGTTGTCCGATGAAGTGACCCATTTGTACTCGCCGGGACCAACCGGTAAGGAAGCGAGATATGCAGAAACAAGTTTTGATCGTGGATGATGAGGAAGCGGTCTGCCAAATGGTTGGCAAGCTTTTGACTGCCGCGGGCTTGGAACCTCGTTCCCTCACGAGCAGCTCAAACGCTCTCGACCTTCTCAACCGGGAAAAATTTGACATGGTCTTCTTCGACTTCCATATGCCCGCTCCCGACGGGATGGAGCTTTCGCGCCATTTGCGTCTTACCCGGTGCAATCAGACCACACCCATTATCCTCATCAGCGATGATCAGCGTCCCAGCGCAATGGCGGTAGGGTTTGAAGCCGGCGCAAATTTTTTCCTCTATAAACCAATCGACAAAGAACGTTTGTTGAAGCTTATCCGGGCCACCCAGGGGACGATTGACTACGGGCGCCGCCGCACCCGCCGCGTTGCCCTTCAATCCAGGGTCAAACTCAATTCCGGGGCCGACATTTGGAAGGCGAAACCATCGACGTCAGTTTATGCGGCCTCCTCGTTAAGGCGGGCCGCACCCTCCCGAGGGGTACGCCCGTGCGCGTCTGTCTGGAACTGGCCCCGCAAATGAAGCCGGTTGTCGCTGCTGGCTCGGTTGTCCGCATTCTGGACGGAAATGTGATGGGCATTCAGCTGGACCGACTCTCCGTTACGGAAAGCGAGAGACTCCAGGAATTTCTATTGCCCCTGATTCCCATCCGGTAGTGTGCCCGAGCCGGTCACGCGGGGACTTCTTCCGGGAGAATGCGCAACGAGTTTAGGGCCAGCACGTGGTCGGTGATTCATCATTCTTATTCATAAATATGCTCGGCGGCGCGCCCTTCGCGCGACGACGAACGTGGACGGGAAACATTATGGTAGAACTTCAAGCATTTCAGACTGCCGCTCGCGAAAGCGGCTTCATCACGGCGGAAGAATCCAGTGACGGCACCGTTCTGTGGTTCAGAAAAGTGACTCCGGATGCGTCTACGGGCACACATCAGCGCCTGTGTCTGGACAGCATGACAAAAAGCGCAACCGTTTATTGGACGAATGCTCGAGGCCTTACCGAATCCAAGACCTTCCGCAACGTGGCTGCCTGGCGAGAATGGACTGGCGGAATCGCCGTAGCGGCCGGTTAGATAAATATTGGCTCGGAATTGTCGTGGCCTGGGCGTTCCGTTGGGCTTGATTCTCTCCAGTTTCAGACGTTGTCACGCGGGTGCCCTACCTGCTCGGTTTTCTATCTTTGCGTGCTCCAAATGCTCGCTTTTTTGCCTGCCCTCCCTCTCTCACGTGTCAACGTACCGCGTAGCGTCCGGAAAATGACGGAAAGGAGGACTTTACAGGAGGACTTCGTAAATCCTTCATACGGCTGATGTTATCGTCGAATTGTTTGAATCCCCTCTTCCGCGTATTTCCCGACCAAGGAGCGTTTCGACGTGCCTGGCTGTGAAGACATACTAGTACTGGTCCATCTGGGCACAGTACAGTGCCCTCGAGTACTATGGCTACTATCATCACTAATTTGCACACTTTGACCCATAGTCGATAAGGGAGTTAGCCCCTGTATGTGTATAAATTACGCACCTTCAGTCGGACGCTCGAGGCAAACAGGTTTCTCCCTCCTGGAACTCACTATTGTTGTCACGATTGTACTTGCGGCAACGGCGGCCGCTTTCGTCAATATTATTCCTTCGATGTCGGCCTCAAGATCCAACGCAGGCGTGGAATTGGTTCTGGGAGAATTACGCCGGGCTCATGAAAGAGCTGTGGATGAACGCCGGATTTACCGCGTCACCTTTACGGCCCCTAACACCATTCAAGTGGATGTCGGAAAAGTAGCGGTTATCGGCTCCACGATTACCGCCAGCGCCCCGGGATTTACTCAAGCACAAGCGCCCCTCACCCTTCCCACCAATCTCCAGTTCGTGGTTGTTCCAGGCGTTCCAACTAACCCGCTGGCAACGCCCGACGGCTTGGGCAGAGCCGCCAATGCCATTGATTTTGATCTCGCCAGTGGTGGCGGCGGAAATCAGATTTACTTTCAGCCCGACGGACGAGCGCTCGATGCGGGAAACCGGCTCAACGACGGAGTTGTCTACCTCGCCGATCCAAATAATCTTTACTCCAGCAGGGCAGTTTCCCTGTATGGCTCCACCGGCCGCACCAAGGAGTGGACGTTGTCACAGGTCAACGGAAAGATAGGATGGACCCAGTGAAATCGCTCTTCCGGCCGCCCACAACGCGAGTCCCGGCCCGCCAGCTCGGGTTCGGCTTGATCGAAGCGATGATCGCCTCGGTAATCCTCATGGTTGGCCTGGCGGCTCTCGCAGGACTCTTTGCGCAGTCGCTCACTTTCCTTCAATACACACGCGAGGATCTTATCGCGAAACAGAAAGCCCGCGAGGCGTTGGAAGCAGTCTACAGCGCGCGTAACGACGGAACGATCGGCTTTGCAGGTATCCAGAATACCAACAACCAGGGTGGCATTTTCCTCAGTGGTTTTCAGCCCCTTTTCCTACCGGGCCCCAACGGCATCGTCGGAACGGCGGGACAAACCGCCATCCTGGACCGCCAGATTCTCCCGGGACCCGATGGGATCATAGGGACCGCGGATGATCAAATCATCCCCCTGAATAATTTCCAGCGTCAGATTCTCATTGAACCTTTGTTCGATGCCAACGGCAATATCAGTCCCGACATCAGAAAAATCACCGTCACCGTCCAGGTGACCTCTTTGCAGCGCGGCACTCGCAATTTCACCGTTACCGGTTACGTCTCTCGGTTCCAATAAGAGGGCATTTATGCATCGTTCTCCAAAGTGCTCCCGGATGGGCTTCACAATGCTCGAACTTTTGATCGCCATGGCGATCACCATCGTCATTGTCGGTGGAGCTGTTTTGATGTTCACGAGCTCCGTTCAATCCTCCACTCGCTCGTTTAAATATTCGGAAATTCAAACCGAGGCGCGTGCCGCTCTCAGCCAGATTACCCGCGATCTTTCGCAAGCTGGCACGGGCGTTCCGCTCAACGGAATTCCGGTTCCTTCCTTGGTTGCCGGAGGATTAGATCCGAATTTTGCTTGTGATTTCAACCAATGCTATACGGGCCAGGACATTCCCTTTACGCAAGGCCTGCTCTACAAAGTGACCCCCGGGAATGCCATCGGACCCACAATTTCCGAACCAAGTGACGCCATCAAGCTAGTGTATGTGGACCCGACTTTGAATTGGTCAGCGCTTCAGGCGGCCTCGATTGCCTCGAATGGCGGCAGCCTCACTATGCCGGCCACGACTCTTCCGCTGCCCACAGATCCGGCCGTAGGCCTCACCCCGGGTGATGTCCTCCTGCTGCAAAATGCTAACGGTTCCGCCGTGGGCGTGGTCACTTCTGTCGCGGGCTTCAACATCAATTTCGGCGTTGATCCGCTTAACATCAACCAATTGAACGCTCCCTCCGGGAACATCAAAGCCCTGGGTACTCCAGGCACCAATCCCCTAACGTACCCACCAACCCAGGTTTCCCGCCTCACCATGGTTACCTATTTTATTCAGACTTTCGTGGGGCCTAACGGGCCGGACGCGCGAATCATGCGTCAAGTCGGCGCGCATTCTCCGGAGCCGATCGCCGAACATATTGAGGACTTGAAATTCACTTACGACGTTGTGGATCCGGTCACGAACGCGCTGACGGCCAATTCGCTCAACGCCGTGCTTGGCATCCCACCGGTTTCCCAGCCGAATCAGATTCGCAAGGTCAATATCAGCGTTACTGCCAAGGCCATCCGCAGGGAACCGAACGGCGACTTTATGCGGATTAATTTAACAACTTCGATCGGTCCTAGAAATCTCAGTTTCCGCGACAGGTACAACTAGGAATCGCGAACGGAAAAAGGGGCCTTTATGGAAACCGATAGACTCGCCGGCATCGCGCCCAAATCGCAAAAGGGTGTCGCCCTCGTTGCCGTCCTGCTGATACTCGTCCTGATGTCGGCGATGGCGGTTGCTCTCGTTTATAAAGTGAACCACGAGCAGCGCCTGCAATCCGCCGATTCGGGAAATACAGCCGCTTTCTACGGGGCGGAAGCCGGCATGGAAAAGATGATGGCCGATCTTTCTCTTCTCTATGCCCAAATCGCCGCGCCCACCGCTTGCGACATCACCAACCTCCAGAATGCGCCGCCGCCACAAGCTGTCGTCGGCAGCACATATCCCGAGTACGTGTTCAATGTGCCCGGAGCCGGTGTCGGCTGCCCCGCCCCACCCTCCAACGTTCAGACCATCAGCAGCGGCCCCAATAGTGGTCTGGAGGCGGGAATTGTTCGCCTGAGCCTGCAGGTTACTGCCGACAGCCAGGCAGGGGACGAAGTCCGCTTGATCCGCAACGTCGAAGTCGCGGAAATCCCTGTCTTTCAGTTCGGCGTTTTCTCCGATAGCGATCTGAGTTATTTCCCGGGTCCAAACTTTGATTTTGCGGGCCGCGTGCAAACCAATGGCAATCTTTTCCTCGCGGAAGGCGCGGGCGCCACGCTCACCTTCCATAGCCCGATCCGCGCCGCCGGAGACATCGTGCGCGACCAGTTGGCCAATGGCGCCGGTACCGCTGCCCAGGGTCGAACGGGAAACGTTCTGGTCCCAACCGCGCCGAACGGATGCGACGGCGCCCAACCCGCTTGCCGGAATCTGACTGTCAATCCGAATGACGGTAGCTCGATTGGAGGCCCCACTCCTACCTACTCCACGAACGGCAACGGGGGCGTAAATCCCATTTGGAATTCCCTCTCCACTTCCACCTACGCGGGCATGATCCTCAGCGGCACCACCGGAGCCAAGCAGCTTACTCTGTCCTTTGTGCAGCCCGGCGTCGGTCCGATTGAAATCGTTCGGCGCCCCCGTCTGGGCGAATCTCCCACTTCCCTTTTGGGCGAATCTCGCCTTTACAATCAGGCGCAGATTCGCGTCCTGCTCACGGACGATCCGGCCGAACTGCCCGGTGGCGCGGGTGACTCACAGAATATCCGCCTGGCAAACTTGCAAACCAGCGCCGCAGCGCCGGATTACACGAATGGTGTTCCAGTCGCAGGTTTAGCCGGGAATACATTTTTTGCGGAAGGGATACAAACAACCGATTCCAAAGCCGGCGTCACGACCACGAGAGTCGGCCCCGGCGGTGAAAACAATTGGACCATCGTACCGGCCACCCCTCCCGCGGGAAATACAACTTTGGTTCCCGCGACCGCTCCGCTCCTTGCCGCGACCACTTCTAAAGTCAACGGCACTACCACGGTTGTCCAGCCATGGAATCTGCTCGACGGTTATCTGCGCGTGGAAATTCACCAGCCCAATGGAACCTTCCTGCCTGTTACCCAGGAATGGCTGCAACTGGGTTTCGCTCGCGGCGTAAATCCTCCCAACAACGTTGCGCCTAACACCGTTCATCCGAATGCCATTCTGATTCTCCAGATGCAAGCAGACCGCAATGGCGATGGCGTAGCATCCCCCGCGGAATTAGTGACGGATGGCGGCACGAATAGCGTCATCACAGGCCCGGCCACACGCAACAACTGGTATCCCATCAATATGTACGAAGCCCGCGAAGGCGAATTCCGAGAGAATCAGCGCGTCACGGCCAACTGCAGTATCGGCGGCGTTCTAAATCTCGTGGAAATTGACGTCAACAATCTGCGTCGTTGGCTGACAGGCGCCATCGGCGCTACCGGCGGAGTCACGGAATTTACCTCTCAGAACGGCTACATCCTCTACGTTTCAGATCGCCGTGGCATGGTTGCCAGCCCCACCGCGGGCGCGAAAAACGGCGAGTATGGTTATGAAGATGTGATCAACCCGAACAGCGTCGCCGGCACGCCGGATCAGACGCTGAATCAGGGAGAAGATGTAAACGGAAACGGTTTGTTGGACACCTATTCCGCGAACTACCTGGGCTTGGGATTTGGTGTGCCCCAGCCAGGCAGTCTCCCCAACAAACCCGTTAGCTGCATGGCCGTTGCCCGCCCAAATTGGGTTTCCGGCCCGCGCCACGGCGTGCGCCTCGTAAACGGCAATCTTGGGAATCTGCCAGTGCGTCCCGATAACAATCTTGGTGGCTTTACGCTGGCGGCGGAAGAACCTGCCTACATTCTGGGCAACTACAACGCGAATAACGCTGGGTTTGGCGATCCGCACTCCGAAGCCGCGGTCATGGGCGATACGGTCACGCTGCTTTCCAACAACTGGAGCGATCTAAACAGTTTCAACAGCCCGGCTACCGTCGCCGGCCGCGTCGCCAATACCAGCTATTACCGCGTGGCCATTGCCAGCGGCAAGAACATCAATTTCCCGCAGCCCGGTTTCGCCGGCGTTCCCCAGGACTTTGGTACCGACGGCGGCGTTCACAACTTCCTGCGCTACCTGGAAAATTGGGGTGGCGCCACGCTCAACTATCGCGGTTCGATGGTCAGCTTGTTCTATTCGCAATATGCCACGGGCGTCTTCAAATGCTGCGGAACGGTCTACTCACCTCCGACCCGCAACTATGCGTTCGACACCGATTTCCTGGACCTCTCCAAGCTGCCACCGGGCACGCCCAGGTTTCGCGACATCGTAAACGTCGGCTTCCAGCAAGTCTTCTAGCACCGGAGGCACAGCCGCAAGTGGCGGTTGCCTCCTCTTCTCAACTCTTGTAGGGGCCGGGCTTTCCCGGCCCCTCTTGCATTCCTCTACCTTCTCTCGCCCTCCCTTTCAACTCTTCACAGCGACCTCAAAAAATCAATCACCTCTTGCTGCTCCGCCACGCTCAACTTCTCAAAGTGTTCAATCACCCGGTTCGCTTCGCTCCCCGCGCTCCGGTGTTCCCGAATCGCCTCCACCAGATTGCTGGTCCGACCATCGTGCAAGAAAAACACCCGCTGCCCCACGCCCCACAACGGCGCCGACCGAAACTCATCCGGCCCCGCGCCTCCCTGCGTGATTCCGTCCGCCAGGCCCTTGCCCATGTGGTGCACCAGCAAGTCTGAATAAAGGTTCGCCGTCTGATTGGAAAGCGCCGCACTGGGACTGGTCGCCGAACCGCTCGCAATCTTCGGCCCCGTCGTCAGCGAAACCGTATGGCAATGCGCGCACCCAATCTTCGTAAACGTCGCGCGCCCTTTCTCTGTCGCCGGAGTCGCAGGAGCGGGCACCGGCGGCGCCAGCATCCGCATAAAATTCGCAAACGCCTCAATGTCCGAAAGCACCGCTGTGTTCGGATTGCCGCCGCTGGGCGAAGTCGGCGTGAAATTCAGTGTGTCCTCCGGCGTCGCGTTGAACAGACATCCCGGCGTTTCATCGCGCTCCTGCGTAAACAACTGGTTTGTCACTCCCATCTCCACGTTGTACGCCTCGCTCGCAAACAGCAGCAGCGACTTGTTCTGCGCTTTCCACCCGAATCGCGAAATCGTTCCATCGTTCGCGTTGCGGTTCACGTTCCCGCTCAGGAATGCGTTCGCGTGCCCGTAAATTCCCATCGCCGATTTCGCCGTAGCGTTCGCCTTCATATTCGCCAGGATCGCCGAATCCGGAATCGACTCAATTAACCCCGCCCCAAACACGGGCGTCGGGATTCGGAAAATAATGTTCGGATTCCCGCCCTGCCCCGTAACCGGATTTCCCGCCGGTGAAAAGTCCGGCTGCACAATGTTGCAACCCACCGCATCCGCGCGCCCCGTGATTACAAAGAGGTTGTGCACTGAGCCGTCACTAACTCCATTGGCCTTCTTAAACCGCGCCTCTCGCACCGGCCCCTTCGCCGTGATGAACCACGGCACGGTATTCTTCGCCCCATTAAAAGTAGCGACTGCAATCATCGGATTCTGTGCCGGGCTCGATCCGCCCTCCTCCGGCTGCGCGTGGCAAGACATACATTGGTTGGAATTAAAGCGCGGACCCAGCCCATTGTTCGCGCCCTTCGTCACGCTTTCGACGTCGGTGAACCGCGTCTGCCCATCCTGAAAAAACGCCTTCTCGTCCGCCGTCAAGCCCTTCAGCGGCCCTCCGCCCCCGGACGGCCCACCACGCACCCCCGGATCCACCGGCCCCGACTTACTCTGCCCAAACGCGCCAACTCCCAAAATCAACGTCAAAACCGCCAACCGGCCAACATTCGCGCACACCATTCCCCGAATCGTCATCACGATAACCTCCATGGGGCAGGGTACGCGCATTGTACACCCAGTCATCTAGTTTCGACCCCAATGTAGGGGCCGGGCTCGCCCGGCCCGCTCTTCCTCTTTAGGAGGCCGGGGCTTCAGCCCCGGCGCAACGCCCGCAAACAAAACTTCTCCCAAATCTTTTTCCCACCCTAGCTCACAAGCCGGTGATTTCAACCGGCAGGAACGACTCTTCCCGCCCCTCTCTTCTCTCGACTCGCAACGTCGAAGATTGACAGCTCTCTGTCAGTTGTGGCTAATGGAACGTACTCAGAATCTTGTTATCGCTCGCTTTCGTTGACTCAACTGGATGCGACACTTGAACGGGGGACAATGGCCACTCCTATCCGCTATCAGATTCGCTGTGAAAAGGACGGCGCGAGTGTCAAGGCAAGCTACGACTTGCAGGTGCCGGTCGGAGGAGCGGCACTCATCGCGAGTTTCACATTGGGCGTCGACGGCAAAGAGCTGATCGATCAAACCAAATGGATTCCCGGGCAAGTACGCTACAACGGGACTCAGTTCACCGAACTCGACCACCCAGACAAAGATGTCACAGTCGCTTTTTCCATTTCGAGCAATGAAGGCTGGACCGCCGCAGATAGCGACATCTTGCGCGGCGACAAGCGGTTTGACGACGTGTCTTTCCGCGATTCGTAGCCAACATTCGAGTAGCATGTACCATCTGGTAACTCTCCACCTCCCCCCTGTTTTTCGTAAGTGACCGAAATACTGGAGTTGAAGTCCTTGATTTCTATCAGTTTTAAACTGATGGAAACACGGGACTTAACTGAGGAGGGTCTTCGACCGGGAAGAAGTGGGGTGTGTAGAGAAACCAATCCCCGCGCGTGCATACGCCATTCTCCCGTGTTAGTAACCACTAGTCAATAGTATTCTGTAGTACTGGGACGATTCTGCGCTGAAAAAGTAACGGGCAGGGATCAGAAGTTAAAAGTTAAAAGTTGAGCGTCCAGAAAAGGAAGAAGAGCCGGAGCGACCCCAAGGCTCGGGCTCCACGACTAACCCAGACCGCGCGCTCGAAGGATTGGTCAGGCTACAATCAAATACACCGGAAAATACGTCGGCAGGGAGACAGGAGAGTCGCATGGCGGAGAATAGTTTCGCAAACAGAACTGAGCTCGCAGCATGGATCGCAAACGAGGGCTATAAAGAGCATTTCGCAGTAGCCAACGGGTTCCTCAGTTACTCCGAAGGACTCATGGGAAATCGTGTTGCGGCTGATAAGGACTCCAGGTACGCCCACGCAATAGCTCTTCTAGGGGGGAAGGCCTACAAATCTTATCTGTCCTCTGTTCTACTCGCCTCTCAAGGGCTTGTTGAGGACATGGGAATTATCGCGAGGAGCTTGGTGAATCTGTGCATTGTTGCGCGCTGGATTACTAATACCAACAGAGAAGCGCGCGCACGGCGTTACATAGGTTGGATTTGGGTTGAAATGTTCGAGATGACTCGTTCGAATCCGGCTCCGCCGGGGGTGCAGGTGGGGATCGACGAGAGGTATAAATCCTTTAGAGGTCTATTCCAATCACGGAACAAGAAGGGAAAGTTGGTTTCGTGGAAAACTTGGCATAATTCATCAATCAAAGAGATGGCAAGTGAAGTCGGTATGTTGGAATACTACCAAGGCTACTACGCACCGCTTTCAGCTACCGAGCACTCAAGCGCACTGGCCTATTTTGGAATGGCTGGGCAGAAAACACCCAGCGGGGATATTGTAATAGGTCTCGGTGACCATAGGTTTCTTGCAGAATATCTAAAATGCGTATTCGTATGCTTTGCAGATGTTCTTGTTCTCTGGAACGATGTCTTCAAAGTGGTAAAGGAGCCTGAACTGCGGGGAAAAATTTCCGAAGGGATTGATTTCTTCAAAACGATCAATAATCGTCGTCCCGTTACTCCGAATACGAGGCAACCTTGATGTCGAATGTTTACGGATTTTCTGAGACGGATTGGGCTTTAGCAAAGCAGGAAGCCCGGAGCCTCCTAATTGCGCGTGCCAAACTGCGAGGCATGATCCCCTACTCCGACCTTGTGAAGGCAATTAGAGCCATTTCTCTGGACCCGCATGACCAACGTTTGTTTCATCTCCTTGGGGAAATCTCGTCGGAGGAGGATGCTGGCGGTCGAGGAATGCTTAGCGTGATCGTGGTACACAAGTTTGGAGATATGCAACCTGGGCCGGGGTTCTTTGAACTCGCTAAGAAACTCGGGCGTGACACGTCCGACATCCTGGAGTGCTGGGTCGATGAACTCAAAAAGGTTCATGCAGTGTGGTCCCAGAAATGATTTGTTACCGCACCACCAGTTGTTAAATGCTTACGACATTTTGGAGCCCGAATGCTAACAGTCATTTTTGGAGCGGGGGCATTCCCAGAAAATCGAATTGGCCACACGCCGTCGTCAGGTACAATTCGCTGGGCAGTTCAAGGTCCCTGCGTTGCGACTACCGGTCACTAACGCAAGACCGTACTGTCTGTGAAGAGGCTGCAACAGTTTCTGCGCTTTCAGGCAAAATGATCCGCGGAAGCGTAAGATTTCGTGCGAGAGGAGCAAGTCAAAATGGACATGACGCGCCGACAATTCGCCCTGGCTCTTGCAGCTACCACCTACCTGCGGTCCTCCTTGTTCGAGCCGCTTTCCCCACTAGGAGTTCCCCGCGGCGTCGTTCCCGGGCGAGTCACTTGGGCGCACGATCCGGCGGCTGTGACCTGGAATGGCACGGGTTCGTGGTGGACCGATGCTAACAACGACCAGTCTGTAATTGACCGCATGGTTTCCCGGTCCATTTGCGGTCTTACAAATCAAAAGAGCGATACCCAGGCTTGGAACTCCATTTTTCACTACTTCAATCGCACTCATGATCGCGGCGACACGGGATACAAGGCTGGAGAGAAGATCGCCATCAAGGCCAACCTGAACAACACAACGGATCATGGCACGATCGAACGCCTGAACTCGTCGCCTCATATGCTGCTCTCGCTGGTCCGGCAATTGACCGGTCCAGGCCGAGTGCCGGAACCAGCGATCACTGTCTTCGATTCGAGTCGATGGATCCCCGGCAATCTCTACGACAAGATTCACCATGCATTTCCCGGCGTCACGTTTGTAGACCATATCGGAGGCGATGGACGAGTAAAGGCCGAGTTCAAACCCAACGCGATTCCTTTTTCTGTGGAAAGCAACAACGCTAAGGGGCTCGATACCACGGTCGTTGAGGCCGCCTACCTAATTGATGCCGCCGTGTTGAGAGCGCATGTGAGTTCAGGCGTAACACTCTGCGCAAAGAATCTCTTCGGCGCTACGAGCATCAACACCGACTGGCGCAAGAACGCGCACGACGGTTTCCATCACAACAACGATGGTTCGGCAAGTTATTCCGCGTTCACAGATTATTTGGGTCATAAAGACCTCGGCGAGAAAACCATCCTTTTTATTATTGACGGGCTGTATGGAAACGACAACGTGGATGGTCCGCCCCATCGCAAGTGGAAGATGGCGCCATTCAACGATGCCTGGCCGAACAGCATTTTTATGTCGTTTGACGGCGTAGCGATCGATTCCGTCGGCTTCGATTTTCTCACTTCGGAATGGCCCGATCTTCCGGATATCGCGAATGCCGATAACTACCTGCGCGAATCTGCCCTGGCTCATGACCCACCTTCGAAGACGGTCTATGATCCTGAACGCGACGGCATCCGGTGCCGCAGCCTTGGCGTACACGAGCATTGGAACAATGGGACAGACAAGAAGTACTCGCGCAATCTCGGAAAAGCGCATGGAATCGAACTTTTCCAAGTCTGAAGTGCGGAACATACTTGAGCCGCCGCTGCCGCTGATTGGCGGAGTTGCGCAACTGCAGATAGGTTATCGGTACTGAGGGAGGCAGGATGAGGCGGAGAGCGGTTACCTTATGCTTCTTAGCGGCATCGATGCTGCCGGCAATTGCGTTTTCCCAATCATTTTTGAGCCAGTATAAAGGCCAGCCTTATCACGACGATCGTTATCAGGGCGGCGCACAAAAAATACCGGGACGAGTCTTGTGCGCCTACTATGACCTGGGCGGCGAAGGGGTCGCGTATCACGACAGCGATCCACAGAATCACGGCAGCGGAGAGTTGAATCCAGCCGATGGGAGCTACCTCAACGAATTCCGTATCCACGAGGGAGTGGATATTTCCTACACGAAGTTCAACCGGAAGACGGATCCAATTGACGACAACCCCTTCAACAAGATTGTTCCCCCTGCAGACTTGCTCTATGTTGGCTGGACCGAACCCGGAGAGTGGTTCAACATTACGGTAAATGTGACAGAGACGGGAACTTATGCAGCCGACTTCCTTTACACCTCAAATCGCGGGGGAACAATATCCGTCGATGTGAACGGAAAGGACGCGACGGGAGCTCTGCAGATCACGACAACGAATGACCCGGCAGATCCGCTGGCCTGGCGTCAATGGCACCACTGGAATCTGGCGTCGCAACTTTTCAAGGCTCGGCTCAACAAGGGGAAAAGCGTTCTCACCGTACACATATTGACGAACGGCAACATGAATCTGGCTTACTTCGACTTCAAGCAGGTCCACGAATGAATGGAATTTGCCAGCGTCCTCGCTTCCTGATTACCAATAGCTGATTGCGGATTACCTTCCCCTTCGAACACTCAATCATTTCTGTTACATTTCTCACGCAGCCGCATCGAACTACACTGCATTCCGCCAACACAGGAAGGTTCCCATGCAAACAGCCTCCATCCAATGGATCGGCCAGCAGAAATTCCTCGCCGTCAGCCCGTCCGGCCATGCGGTGCCGTTCGATTCCGACCGCGAATCCAACAAGGCTCCCGGCGCCATGGAGATGGTGCTGATGGCGCTCGGCGCTTGCACCGCCACGGACATGGTCCTGATCCTCGAAAAGAAGCGCCAGAAACTCGAGTCGCTCGAAGTGCTTTGCTCCGGCGAGCGCGCCGCCGAGCCGCCCACCGTCTGGACCAAGCTCGAAGTCCTGTTCCGCCTGCGCGGCACGATTGACGAACCCGCCGTCCAGCACGCCATGTCCCTCACCGAGGAAAAATACTGTTCCGTTGCCGCCATGCTGAAAAAAACCGCGGCCTTCACCTGGCGCTACGAAATTCTTCCTCCCGCGGCGGCGAAATAAGCGCAATGGGCCAACTGACCGAAATGAGCCAAATGGGCCGAAACAACCCCGCGCGCTTGTTTCCGGCAAACCCCATCATTTACAATCAACCCTTCGTACACAGTTCAAGTTCCCTGCAAGGAGTGACATGTCTCGCCGCATTGCCGCAAAAATCACGGGTGTAGCCGGGTATGTTCCTCCGCGGCTCCTGACCAACGCCGATCTGGAAAAAATGGTGGATACCACCAACGAATGGATCATGGAGCGCGTCGGCATCCGCGAACGCCACCTGGCCGACAAGGGCGTGGCCGCCAGCGACCTGGCCGTCGAAGCCGTGAAAAAGCTGCAGTGCAAGCATCCCTTCGATCTGCAGTCGGTGGACCTGATCGTCGTCGGCACGGTCACGCCGGACATGATGTATCCCTCCACCGCTTGCCTGGTGCAGCACAAGCTGGGCATGACCAACACCTGGGGCTTCGACGTTTCCGCGGGCTGCTCCGGATTTCTCTATTCGCTCAATGTCGGCACGAAGTTCATCGAATCCGGGCAATACAAGAAAGTTCTGGTGATCGGCTCGGACGTAAATTCTTCGATGACCGACTTCACCGATCGCGCCGTCTGCATCATCTTTGGCGACGGCGCCGGCGCTGTCCTGCTGGAGCCCGCGGCGGAAGGCGAAGCGGGCATCATTGATCACGTCGCGCAAATCGAAGGCGTGGGCGGCCAGTTCCTGTACATGCCGGGAGGCGGCAGCCTGAACCCCGCTTCGCACGAAACCGTGGACAAGAAAATGCACTACATCCACCAGGACGGCAAAAACGTCTTCAAATACGCGGTAAAGAAAATGGCGGAAATGACCGAGCGCGTCCTCGAAAAAAACGGCCTGACCGGCAAGGACGTGGACTGCTTCATAGCGCACCAGGCTAACCGGCGCATCATCACCGCCACCGCCGAGCGCCTGGGCATGCCGCTGGACAAGGTGGTCATCAACATCGAGCAGTACGGCAACACCACCGCCGGCACCATTCCCCTCGCGATGCAAACCGCCCTTGACGAAAAGAAACTCAAGAAGGGCGATCTCGTCCTGCTTGCCGCCGTCGGCGCAGGCTTTACCTCAGGCGCAACGCTCGTCCGCTGGGCGTACTAATTCCCACGATTGAAAAACGGGCCGGAAGTTTGGGGGGAGAAAATTAGAGTGAACGGATGGACGCGGCCTGCATCAGATTCGATTCCAGGCGCCGGTCAATGTGCACCGCGGCGATGCGTGCGCAGAGCATACGCTCTTTTTCGGCCCAGTTGGCCATCATCGGCGAGAAGCTGGCGAACACCGTTTCGACGCGCTGCACCAGGGCGTAATAAGCGCGCACCATGCCCAACCCGCCCTTGGATTCTTTCAATTCAGGTGTGAGGGTCAACAGGCTGGCAAATTTCTCAAAGTCGTTCCCGCAGATGGACTCTTCCTGCACCTGGGCCGCTTCCAGCACCCGGCTGGAAATCGGTAGGCTGGCCATACCCGTGAACACAGCGCGCCAGTAATACACGGCGAACTGTCCCATGGCCACGACCGCGATCGAAAGTAGAGCAGCGGAGAACATCATTTCCCTCAGCCACAATTATCCCTTTCCCGCCCTGCTTCCCCAATAGCTCCCAAGTACTACCGCGATAGCACTTCCGGGATAGCCCCCAGGCTGGAAACCGGTACTTGCCCTAGGACTCTTCCTATCTTATTCTTATATAAGAAGTTAGAGGAGCTCCCATGGCCAACAAATTGGTGGTTTTCAGCCTCATTCTGGCCTCCTGTCTGGGCGCGATTCTGGTCAAGGCCTCTGCGAGGCCGCAGCCTGCGTCTGGGAAAGCTGGTGATACCGATCGAGCAGCGATCCTAGCGGTCATGACCGCCCAGCAGAGCGACTGGAACAGAGGGAACATCCGGGGGTTCATGGACGGCTACTGGAACTCCTCCGAACTGACCTTTGCGGGAACGCGGGGATTCACGCGCGGCTGGCAACCGGTGCTTGCGCGCTATGAGAAGAACTACACCGACAAAGCAGCGATGGGCACACTGGGCTTTTCAGAACTGGAAATCCGGCAGCTTGGGCCGGATGCAGCACTGGTGCTGGGAAGATGGCACCTGCAGCGGCAAGCTGGTGATGTTGGCGGGATCTTCACACTGGTTTTTCAGAAATTCCCCGAGGGCTGGCGAATCATTCACGACCACACGACGCAGAGCCCGCCCGAAACAAAGTAATCATTCAGGATTTATCGTATTTTCATGCTGGTGGACATGGTCGGAGAAGCCTCTGGCAATCAACCTGCTCTCGTATTTGATCGAGATGTCCAGGGGCAACATGGCAACGCAGTTGAACATCTTTTTGCAAGTCCTTACGTTCGCCCCGAGAGAACCATTCGGAGTACTGGGGCCAAGAAAAGTCGTATGAAAGAGAATTTTCTACAGCGCCGGTTGATAGCGCCTTTGGTGAAATTGCTGCGGCAAGGCGTGACCCCAGAAAAGCTTGCGTTGAGCCTCGCTTTAAGCGCCACGCTGGCCGTGATTCCGGCAATCGGCTGGAGCATGGGGTTGTGCGGGCTGGCTGGCCTGGCGTTGGGGCTGAATCTTCCCGCGATGCAGGCGGTGAACTATTTTTTGTATCCGGCACAGGTTGCGTTGCTGCTGCCCTTTTTCCGCCTGGGCGAAAAACTTTTTCGCGCGCCGCACTTGCCGCTTTCGGTTTCGCAGATTTTTGCGATGGCGCATGCGAATTTCTGGGGCGCGATCAAGCTGCTCTGGAACACCACGTGGCACGCGGTTGTCGTCTGGGCCTTGCTGGCTCCATTTGCGGTTGCTTTGATTTACTTCGTGCTCTTGCCCATCTTCCGCCGCGTGGCTCGCCGGGCAGCAACTGTGCCAGCTGCACCCCACGCGAGTGCCGCCTGACGGTCATCGAGGTAACGGACCGGTCTTACAATATTTCGAGAATTTCCTCGTAGCGCTTGAAGGGCGGAATCAGGTACGCGCCGGCTAATTCCGTCCGCGCCCACGCGAGCATTTGGCGGGCGACGTCAAAACCGCGATCGCGCGCGGAGGCGCCTGCCGCTTCCATGGATTTCAGGAGCGGCTCTGGAATTACGATGCCAGGGACTTCGTTGTTAAGGCGCAGCGCCTGCTTGTAACTGTTGAGCGGCCACACGCCGATTAGGACGGGAATGGGGACCTTGCCGCCGAGTTTTTTCACAAACGCGTGCCAATGCTCGGGATCGAAGAGCGGCTGGGTCATGGCGAAGTGCGCGCCGGCTTCCACCTTGGCGTGAAAGCGGGCGATTTCCACGTTCAGATCGTCGGCAACGGGATTCACGGCAACGCCAATGGTGAAATTGGTTTGCCCGCCGAGCGTTTTTCCCGCCCAGTCCGTGCCCTGATTCAGGCGATGGAGAATTTTCACCAGACCGACGGAATCCACTTCGTAGACGCCGCTGGTTTCGGGATAGTCACCGACCGACGGCGGATCACCCGTGATGCCAAGAACATTGCGAACGCCGCCGACGGTCCACGCGCCGAGAAGCATCGCCTGCAGGCCGATGATATTTTGGTCGCGCGTGGTCAGGTGAGGAACAGTTTCAATCCCGCGGGCTTCCAGAGCCCCGGCGACGATCAGCGCGTCCATACCGACGCGGGCCATCGCGCCGCTGTTGATGTCAATGGCGTCCACTTTCTTTGAAGCCATCACGCGGTCCACCTGCTCGTAGATGCGGTCGAGCGCGATTCCCTTCGGCGGGTCGATTTCCACGCACACGGTGAATTCTTTTTTCTGCAGCCGCTTCCAGAATTTGCTTTCGGGGTCGCGCTCCTGCGCCGGTGGAGCAGGCTGCGCGGTCGCCACAACTGTGGCGGCGGAATGGTGTTTCGCCGGGCGGAGCGACTTCACCGCATCGGCCATGGCGCGGATGTGCGCCGGTGTGGTGCCGCAGCAACCGCCAAGAATGCGCACACCGAGCTCGGCCGCTTCGCGGGCAAATTGGGCGAAGTATTCCGGCGAGGACTTCGGATAGACGATACGGTCGCCTTCGCGCTTGGGAAATCCGGCGTTAGGCATGCCGCTAATGCAAATGTCCTGTGCGTTCGAGAGTTCCTGCAGGATCGGCAGCAGCGATTGCGGACCCAGCGTGCAGTTCGCGCCGATTACCTGGACATTTTTGTCTTTCAGGAGCGACGCGGCAAGAAAGGGGCGGACATCGCCAAACGTGGTGCCTTCCTCGGAGTAAGTGAGTTGCGCCACGATGGGCAGATTGGAAAAGGAACGGATGGCTTCGATGGCCAGCAGGATTTCTTCAATGTATGAAAATGTTTCAAGAATGAAGAGGTCCACGCCACGTTCTTCGAGGGCCATCGCCTGCTCGTGAAAAATGGCGCGAATCTGATCCGGCTCGGGGTGGCGCGCCTGAACACCAATGCCGAGGGGTCCAATCGATCCCGCGATCAATATTTCCCGCGATGCCGCTTCCCGGGCCTCGCGAGCAACTTTCACGCCGCGGCTGTTGAGGCGCTGCACTTCGTCGCCAAGTCCGAGCGGCGCGAGCTTGAAGCGATTCGCGCCGAACGTGTTGGTCTCGATGATCTGCGCGCCGGCTTCAATGTAAGCCTGGTGGACGCGAAAGACCGCCTCGGGTTCCGTGGCGTTCAATTCATCGAAGCATCGCACGGAGCCGACGCCCTCATAAAGCATGGAGCCCATCGCGCCGTCCGCGATAAGGATGGAATCCTTCAGCCGATCGTTGAAGTCCTGAATTTTCACTTTTCGATTTTCCTGTGCTCTGCGCCGCGCGTGAGGATTGCGGCTAGCGTTTTTGTTCCATCAAGCCGGCTACCGTGCTCATCAGGTCGTACTTGGTGAGGATTTCGAACTTCGCCTCGTCCATTTCCACGAAGACGGCGGGATTTTCGTGGCTGAGCATGTAAGTGACGCGCTCGACGGGCGAAGAACCCGGGATGCGGGGAAGCGGCTTGCTCATCACTTCGCGCACCACCAGCTTGCGCAGGTCTTTGCCCTGCAGCGCAAGCGTAAGAATCTGATCTTCGTAAATGGTGCCAATGGGCAGAGTCTCTTCGAAGACCGGGATTTGCGAAATGTCCTGCTCCTGCATGGTCTTCAGCGCGTGGAAAACGGTCTGGTACGGCCGCGCAATCACCAGTTCGCGGACCTTGCCCGACTGCCGTTTGGCATTGACGACTTCCGCGGCCGTGATGGGCACGCTCGATTCCACATAACCGCGCTCGCGCATCCACTCGTCGTTGTAAACCTTGCTGAGATAGCGCATGCCGGTATCCGGAAGCAGGGCGACGACATAATCGCTTGGTCCAAGATCTTTCGCCAGCCGCAACGCAGCGCTCAGGCAGCCGCCGCCAGAGCCGCCGGTGAAAATGCCTTCCTGCTTGGCCAGGCGTCTCGCGACGACGAAGCACTCTTCGTCGTTCACCTGAATCACGTCGTCCAGGATGTCCATGTGCATCGTGGTGGGAAAGAAATCTTCGCCAATGCCCTCCACTACATAGGTGCGCGCCTTGGTGATTTTTCCGGTTTTGTGGAAGTCGAAATAGAGCGAGCCTTCCGGATCAACGCCGATAATCTTCACGTTGGGATTTTTTTCTTTCAGAAATTTACCCACGCCGCTGACGGTACCGCCGGTGCCCATGCCGCAAACGAAATGCGTGATCTTGCCTTCGGTGTCTTCCCAGATTTCCGGGCCGGTGGTTTTGTAGTGAGCCTCGGGATTGCATGGATTGTCGTACTGATTCGGGTAATAGGAGTTCGGGATTTCGCGCGCAAGTTTTTTCGCCACACTGTAATAGCTGCGCGGATCCTCCGGCTCAACGGCGGTGGGGCAAACGATCACTTCGGCGCCGAGGGCCTTCAGCAAATCCACTTTTTCCTTGGACTGCTTGTCGGTGGTGGTAAAGACGCACTTGTAGCCGCGAACGGCCGCGACAAGGGCCAACCCCATGCCCGTGTTGCCGGACGTGCCTTCGATGATGGTACCGCCGGGCTTCAGCAATCCTTTTTTCTCGGCCTCGTCAATCATGGTGATGCCGATGCGGTCTTTCACGGAGCCGCCGGGATTCAGCATCTCCGCCTTGATCCACATCTGCGGCTTCACGCCCTGATTGATCCGGTTCAGCCGGATCAGCGGGATACGCCCCACCGCTTCGAGAATATTGTTGCAGCGCATAGATTGGTTTTCCGGCACCCGGCGCGAGCGTGGCCGGCCTGTGCCATACTTCCCCTAAGTTTAGCACGCGGGCCAGCGGCGATTCGCGTTCCCGCCCGCCGGAGAGGACCAAAATGCCACGCCAAAACATTGCCACTGGAACGCCGTGGGAGCCGATTGTGGGGTATTCACGAGCCGTCAGGATTGGCAATCACATCAATGTTTCCGGGACGACAGCAACGGGGCCCGACGGAAAAATCATCGGGCTCGGCGACGTCTACGCGCAGACCGTGCAGATCATCAAGAATCTTGAGGCCGCACTGGGCCGAGCCGGGGCCGGGCTGAAAGATGTGATCCGGACGCGGATTTTTGTGACGAATATCGATGAGTGGGAAAAGATCGGGAAGGCGCATGGGGAATTTTTTGGAGAGATTCGCCCGGCGACTTCGATGGTGGAGGTGAGCCGCTTGATTTCGCCCGAGATTTTGCTGGAAATCGAAGCCGACGCGATTGTGGAAGAGTAAAAGGGGAGGTCGGCGCAGTTTTTTTTTGGAGTGCGGGAGCCCTGCTCCCGCTTTTGAGCGGAAAGCCCGGAGGCCAATCTAAATTTGGAGCTGGTTCTGCATTCCGTGAAAGCGGCAGCAGGGCTCCCGCACTCCAGAATTACCACTTGGCGCGGATGCGGTATTTCAGGACGGATTCGCCGTTGGCTTTCACGGGAACGTCGAACTGGGCTGCGAACGCGGCGGTCTTGGTCGCCTTGTAGGTCGAGTTAAGCATCTCCCAATCCCCGCCGATGGGTTCATTCACCTGGACGGTGACGGGCGTGTCCTTGTGGTTGCGCAGTGTGATTTCAAATTCCATTTCCCAAGTGCGGCTGCCGAGGCTTTTGTAGTCCGTCTGCTTGCGCTCGCTGACCACATCGAACGCGTTGCCGATTTTCACGGTGATGAATTCGTCTTTCGGCGTGTGGTCGATGTGATCCTCGCCGATGAAGAGCAAGCCGCCTTTGGAATCCTTCTGATAGACCCGCACGTTGCCCGCGGGAAGAGGAATGCCCAACCCGGCCTTTTCTTCATTTTTGAATTTGTAGAACACCATGACGGGATCCTTGATCGGCGAACCGGGATTCTGCGAATTGTGGTAGTAGAAGTTCTGTCCGTTCACGACGAAGAGCTTCTCCACCGGAACGCCCGTGCCCTCGAGCAAGCTGATCTGCTTGGTCTCCTTGTCTTCGACGGACGTACGGCGGCCGAGCGAATAGAGGTGATACTCGCTGAAATTTTCCTGCTGGAATTGCTGCGCGGCCTTGGCCATAGGGGCTGCCGTAATCATATCTGCCGCCCGGTAGCGGGTGGCCTCCGGAAGACGGTTCAGATCACCGGCAACAAGCTGTAGCCTGGCATTGCGGAAGGCGGTGCCGCTGTTGTTGACGACTGTAACCCAGCCATCGAGGTCGGCGGCCTTGTCGTCGCGCCCGACCGTGAGAACGTAGTCGGCGTTCCAGGAAAGATTGCCGGCGAGATACGAGGTTTCGATTTTTTGTTTAAGCGCGCCAAGATTTTGGAGGGACATCAGGAGAGTGGGGCGGTCGTAGAGATTTGCGGGCACCTCCGGAAAGCGGTAGCTCTCGCCGTAAACGCCGGTAACGATGTCGTTGCCGATCTTCCAGACCGGCCCGTTGTTGTTGGCCAGCAGCGTGGCCTTGATTTCTTCGTGCTTGGTGGTGCCGTTGTCCATGTAGCTGCGCACCAGTGTCACTTCCTTGCCGACGTATTTGTTCAGCAGCTTGGCGGGTTCCAGCAGGTCGTATTCGTAATTCTGCTCGAGCACACCGACTTTGTCCGGCTCGGTCAGCGAACGGAAGTGAACGGTGGCGGGGTTAACGGTGGCGGCGATGTCCATGAACTTAAGGCGGAAAATGCCGCGGCCAAATTGCAGTTCGCGAACATCGCGGATCAAGGCGATATTGGAGTTGTAGATCGTCACCGCCAGATCCGTCTGGTCACTCAAAGAGGTGGATTGATCGGGAGCCGCGATGCGGCCGGAATCCTTTTCCTGCGAGCCGTTTTTTTTGCCGGCGTGAAAATCGGGGACAAACGCGGCCACGCCAGCCAGCGCAATGGCGGCCGTGGCTGCCACCCAGCGGGACGCCGCGGGCTTTGAGAATCGGAGAATAATCATTTTCGCTTCACCTCGTCGAGAATTTGCCTTCGAACTTAGAACGGCACCGGCGAAATTTCTTGCAGCTCAATTATTTGTTGGATCTCTGTTTCCAGGTGGCGCCGCCATCGGAAGTTTCATAGCTGATTTGATTAGCCGCGTCCCAGATCGAGGCATGTTTCGCGTCGGCAGCTTGAACTCCCCCCAAATCGCCGGTGATGGGAGTGCTGATCCTGGCCCAATGGCCGCCGCGATCGGTGGTAAGCAGCAGCGTTCCGGCCTTTCCGGCGAGCCAGCAAACACGTGAGGAAGGCGCGAAGCCGGCCGTGAGATTCGCGTTCGCGCCGGTGTCCAGCGGCGTAAATGTCTTGCCGCCATCCGTGGTCAATTGGAGCGTTCCCGTGGGTTGCAGCTTCCAGAAAACTTTTTTGTCCGGCGTGAGGATCAGGCCGGCGTAGGCTCCGCTGACTTCCACAACCTGGTTGGCCGAGCCGTGCTTCATCATCATCCTGCTGGTCGTTGTGTCTGTCGCCGGGGCCGCTGGTTCAACGGTGACTGTTTCTGCGGCCGAGGAAGGAACGCTTTTTGCGTCGGAACGAACCGGTGCTCTTTGGGCAGCAACACCTCCCGCGCGGCCACTTAAAGCCAGTGGCGCCGGAGGCGTCGCGGCAGGCGGAGCAGCAGCAATGGCGGGCGCATTTTCCGAGACCGCGTCATCCGTTGAGGGCTGCACGGGAAGATTCGATGCGGCGGCCGACGGTGCGGGAATTTTCTTTTCGAGGCGCCCACCAACAAGCTGATCCCGGGATTCACGCACTTCGTCGCCCAACTCTTTCGCTTTCGCCATCGGCTTCGCCGGCCACGCAGCCGGAATCTCCTGCTCCTTTTTCTGCCGGGACATTTCGGCCGACAGCTGTCCCTCATCTTTTGGCACCGGCTGTTGCCCCAATTTGGACGTTAGCTGATCGACGATTGGTCCGGGCGCGGGAGGCGCTTGATTCTGTGCCGATTCAACGTAACTAGAGCGGCTGCTTTTCGCTGCGCGCTGTTCGTATATTCCGATAAACACCATGACACCAGCGGCTACGGCCCCCAACGGAATAGCCCATCGCAAAAGTGCGGGCCGCCGGCGGAGGATCGCGACAGGACTCGAGGCGGTCGGCATGGCGCTTGACTCTTCCGCCTTCGCATTCACTTTTGGGATGCTATGTGCCTGTGTCTTTAAAACCAAAGCCTCATCGAGCACCGGAACTCCCGGCTGCTCCCAAACTTCGGCCAACTGATTTTCGGTCGCCTCAACCAGGGCGAGCGCTTCCTGGCATGCTTCACACGCTGAAATATGCTGTTTCCACTGGGCCATTTCCTCGAGAGAAAGGTTCCTCTCGTGATAAGCGGCGAGAGTTTCCGCATCGGGACAGTTCGCCTGTGCCGAGCCGCCACGCAAATGTTGCGCGAGCGCGCGTTCGAATTTTGGGTCGCGATCGTCAGACGGCATGGCGCTCTCCTTCCTTAGAACGGAGGCAAAGGCGTATCTTGCAGCGCATCACGTTGGTTCCTTTCGATTTGCCTGCGAAGCGCCGGGCTTCGCGTCGGGAAACAACTGCCGGAAATCGATGGGCACATCTTCCGCGGCGTATTCAAAACACTGCAGAATTTCCGCGTCGCTCAGAGACAATGCATCGCGCAGGTGCTGCTCCACGAGCGCGCGCAGTTCGCAGCGGATGCGTTCCAGATTGCGGGAGACGCTCGATTCATGTTCGCCAAGCTGGCGGCCGATTTCCGCCAGCTTCATCTGCCGGGCGTAATAAAGTTCCAATCGCTCGCGGTCGGCGGGATTCAGAATTTTCAGGCAGTGCCGCAAGGCAGAGGCAAAGCAGGAAAGGTAGTGTGCGCGATGGGGATCCAGCAGGGGTTGCTGAACGCGCTCCGCAGGCAGTTCCCGTTTGTCTCCGTCCTCCGCGTCGAGGGATTCCATTCGTCGTTGCGAACGAATGATATCCACGTTGCGCTGCGCAAGGACAGTTCGCAGCCACGTCTTCAGCGAACTTCGCCCGTGGAAATAGCGGAACAGGGAACGTTCGCCGCGCTTACCGTCCATCAAACCGAAAAGATCGGAAAACAGCGAGTCGGCAAGCTCCTGGGGATTTGCAAGATAGCGGCTGGCCTTGCTGATCGCTCCGGCGGCGGCGCGCAGGTAGCCCCGGTATTCCTGCACAAAATATTCCCACGCCGCTTCCGAGCCTTCGATGCAGGCCGTGGTCAAGGCCAAATCTTCCAGGTGCAGCGTAAGCAGATACTCTTCCCGGCGGTCCGGGGAAGGCGCGCCCTCCGGGAAACGCTTGCGCAGGCTGCGCTCCAGGCCGCAGGAAAATTGAGACTGGGACAGTCCCCATCGGGCCGCGCTGGACTGGGAGTAGAGCGATACCACCAGGAGGTCGCAACCGGCGAGGAGCGACGCCGACCCAGGCGACGGTTTCTTTTCTTGGGGGGGCTGCGGCACAATCCTCCTCCCGTGAGTCTAAGACTCTTTCTTTCAGCATCCTAGGGTGCCGAAGAAATAACCAACGCCCTCTGGCGAAGATGCATCCTAAAGGGTACCCTAATGGAGTGACCCGTGGGTGTCCCCAGCAAATCCTCGGCTCAGTCCTCCCTGTATGGGTTATTCTAGGGAGTGTTGCGCTGCCTGCCCCGCAACGAATTTCGCCTCGGCGGGTTTGTCCGAGATACACAAACCGCGTGTGAAGATGCACTCGCTTTAACATTAGCGAGTTCGCGTCGTTAGTACGAAAGTCCTATTCGAGGGGCCGCGTCCCCTCAGTACCCTCGTACTGGTAATTCACACGTTCTGTCCTCGAGGCATCGAAGCTTCGATGTCTTCGGATCGAGGTTCCAGGACGAACATTAGCTAGAGGCGGCAAGCGGATGGCCACGATGATTGCAGATGCACCAACGAGCAGGTCGCTGGGCGTGGGATTTAGCCCGAACCGCGGCCGCACGGGGAATTCCGAAGCCTGGAAGCAAAACATTGGAACCAGGCAGGTGCCCGCCCGTCTAGCCCTGTTACCCGAAGCGAAACCCAACTGGCGCCGTGTGGGATTCAGCGCCGCCGTGCAGCTTACCATTGTGGCATTCTTCATCCTCGTTCCTATTCTCTATCCGGAACAGATGAAAACCGCTATTCAGTATTCGTACACCGCCATCGCCCAGCCGATCACCATGATTCCGGTTGCCCCTCCGCCACCTCCGCCTCCCAAGGTGAAAGCGGTGGTGCCAAAGGTTGCGCCGAAGCCCGCACCCGTTGAGCCCCCAAAGCTCAATCCTCAGCAACCTCACATTTTTGCCAACCTGGTGGCGCCCAAGGCGCTGAAGCCCAAAACGGAAAAGCTCGAAATTAAAGATCCAGACATGTCGCCGAAGTTCGAAGCGGTGAAGATTGATGTGAAAGAGAATGGGCCGAAGCGTCCGAAAGATGACGTGAAGGTGAACAACCTGGGTTCGGGAAGCGCGGCGCCGGCAACGGTGGTCGCTCCTGTGGAAAAAGTGCAGACGGGCGGGTTCGGCGATCCGAACGGAGTGGCCGGCAAGGGCGATCCAAAACACGCGACGAACGTGGCGCGGCTGGGTTCTCCGGCATTGCCCGGCGGCGAGGGCTACGGCAACGGCACGGGCGGCAAAGAAGGAATCCGCGGCACGGTAGCCAGCACAGGCTTTGGCAACGGCACGGCCATTCCTCCTACGGGCGGCAAGAAGGGCTCGGTCGCCTCCACCGGCTTTGCCAACGCGTCCGATGCGACAGCCGAAGCGCCGAAGAAAAAGCAGCAGGCGGCGGGCGCGGCGGATACAGCGCCGACGATTCTGGAGAAGCCGAAACCGGAGTACACGGCCGAAGGGCGTTCGCTGAAGATTGAAGGCGACGTGGTCGTGGACATGGTCTTCCTGGCGAATGGAACCGTGCAAATCAACCGCGTGATCAGCGGCCTGGGCCACGGCCTGGATGAAGCGGCAGTGCGGTCCGCGCAGCAAATCAAATTCAAGCCGGCGAAACGCGCAGGCGAGTCTGTGGATTTTCCGGCCCGGGTACGTATCGAATTCCGTTTGGCTTATTGATTGGGGTGAAGGGGAGATGAACATGCGAACGTTGTCGAATTACATCCTCGTGCTTGCGCTGGGCGCATACGCCGGCACGATTGCCTCCGCGGCGCCGGCTCCCGATGCGGATCAACCGCGCACAATGGAGCAGGTGGTGGATCGGATCACTGGCAACGAGCAGAAGCTCTACGGCCAGATCCGCAACTACTCCCCGCTGGTAGAGACGTACATCCAGAATTTGAAACCGGACAAGGATTTGGGCCAGGTGCCCGCCGGGGACAAGTATTTCCTCGGCCGCGCGAACTTCGCGAAGGGTGTGAGCCTGGTGCCCCTGACCGAAACCTCCAACCGGGGGAAGAGGGCGTTCGCGTCCATCGGCAACTTCTTCAGCTTCGCCATGCAGTTCCTTCCCGACGGCTTCCTGCAGATGATTTTCATCGACACCAACGGCTTTGACCGGCAGCACTACAAGTTCGACTACGTGCGCCGCGAATTCCTGGGCGAAGTGCGCTGCCTGGTGTTTGACGTGACCCCGCTGGAAAAGAAGAACGGCGGGCGGTTCCTCGGCCGCATCTGGGTGGAGGATCAGGACTATCACATCGTGCGCTTCAACGGCGCGTACAGCGGCAACGGGCATTCCAGCTGGTATTTCCACTTTGACAGCTGGCGCACCAACGTGCAGCCGGGCTTGTGGATGCCAACGTTTGTCTACAGCGAAGAGAAGGATTTGCACTACGCCATTTCGAAGAAGCTCGACTTCAAGGCCCAGACCCGCTTGTGGGGCTATAACCTCGGCGGCGCTTCGCAGGAACAGGAGTTGAGCAAGATCCTGGTCGAAACCCCGATGCAGGACGACACCAAGACCTCCAACGACTTGACCCCGATCCAGGCGCAACGTTCCTGGGATCGCCAGGCGGAAGACAACATCTCGGATCGGCTGGAGCGCATCGGCCTGATGGCGCCAAGAGGCGAAGTGGACAAGGTGTTGGAGACGGTCATCAACAATTTGGAAGTGACCAACAACATTGACGTGGATCCCGAAGTGCGCTGCCGCGTGCTGATGACCTCCACGCTGGAATCGTTCACGCTGGGCCACACGATTGTGCTGAGCCGCGGCTTGATTGACGTGCTGCCCGACGAAGCCAGTCTGGCAACGATGCTGGCGCATGAGCTGAGCCACGTGGTGCTGGGCCACCGCCTCGATTCTCAATATGCCTTCTTCGACCAGTTGCTGGTGGAAGATAAGGACACGTTCCGGCACTTTGGTTTCCAGCGCACGCCGGACGAAGAAAACCAAGCCAATGCGAAGGCCATCCAGATCCTGAACAATTCGCCCTATAAGAATCAGTTGGGCAACGCGGGACTCTTCCTGCAGGCTCTCAACAGCCGCCAGAAAGAAATTCCGAACCTGATCAGCGGACACCTTGGCAATCGCGTGCCGCAGATCAACGACCTGAAGTCCACGATGGCCACGGATCCGAAACAGAATCCGCAGAAGATTGCGGCGCTGCCCATCGGCGGCCGCGTGAAGATCGATCCCTGGAACGACAAGCTGGAACTGATCAAGAGCAAGCCCATCGGCACCGTGGCGGAACGCGAGAAGATGCCGTTCGAAGTGACGCCGTTCATGCCCTACCTGATGCGCTACGGCGCCGACGCTTCCAAGCCGGTGGCGGCTAGTACAACGCCGCAACAGGACGTGAAGCCGGGCGAAGCGCCGGACCCGACCAAGCCGTAATCGTTCTTACTAACCTCCGAAATCGAAAAGCCCCCGAGCTCGGGGGCTTTTTCTTTCGATACAGCCACATGATGGGAACGACAAGCCCACCCAACCGTCCACTGGTGTGGCAATCGTCAGTTCTTTAGTGGACGAATACTCCTGCGGTGCCCTTCTGAAGCAACTTGGCAAACTGTGCGGCGGCCACGGGCGGACTGAAATAGAAACCTTGTGCTTCGTCACACCGGAGGCCCTGAAGAACAATTAGTTCGTCCAAAGTCTCCACGCCCTCGGCAACGACCCGTAGCCTTAGGCTGCGGCCCATGGCGATCACCGCGCTAACGATGGTGGACTCGTCCGGGGTGGGAGTGTTCTGGTGGATGAACGACTTGTCGATCTTGAGTGCGTCAATCGGAAACTTCCGCAGGTAGCTCAGACTGGAATAGCCGGTACCGAAATCATCCACGGCAAGATGTATGCCCATCGCCTTGAGCTCCCGCAGTACGGAGGCCGAGGATTCCGCATCCTCCATCAGGACGCCCTCGGTAAGCTCGAGTTCGAGATATTGGGCCGGCAAGCCGGTTTCCGAGAGTATCGTCCGGACGCCTCCGACAAAGTCTTTATGGCGAAACTCAACGGCGGAAACGTTGACGGCAATCGGCAAGGGCGGGAGTCCCGCAACCTGCCAGGCGCGCGCTTGCCGGCAGGCTTCGCGCATCACCCAACGCCCAATCGGGAGAATTAGACCGCAATCTTCGGCGATAGGCACGAACTGGTCGGGAGGAACGAGACCGCGATTGGGCGGCTGCCAGCGGATGAGTGCCTCCCCCCCGGTGATCTCACCCGTCTCCAGATTTACTTTTGGCTGATAATCCAACAGGAACTCTTCCCGCTCCAGGGCGCAACGCAGGCTGCCCTCCAGAGATTGCCGCTCCACGGACTTTCGATTCATGTCCGCTTTGAAGAACTGGAAATTGTTGCGCCCGCTTTCCTTGGCGTGGTACATCGCCGTATCCGCATTCTTGATGAGCATTTCTGCATCGCTTCCGTCCTCCGGGTAAACACTGATGCCGATGCTGCCGCCGATGTGCAACTCTTGCTCCCCGAAAACGTGGGGTGCGCTCAGGGAAAGAAGCAGTTTTTGCGCGCTGGTGGCCGCGTCTTCAGGACGGGCGATCTCCGAGAGCAGGATCACGAATTCATCTCCGCCCTGACGGCTGACCGTGTCCGAAGCTCGGACGCTCGCCAGCAATCGTTTTGAAACTGACTGCAGAAGCTTGTCGCCGATGGCATGTCCCAGCGAATCATTAATGTATTTGAAGCGATCCAGGTCCAGAAAAATTACGGCAAGATCCTTTTTTTGCCGGCGAGCAATCGCAATCGAATGCGAAATCCGGTCGTTGAGCAACAGCCGATTGGGCAGGCTGGTGAGAACATCGTGCTGCGCTGAGTGGGTCATCTGGATGGACATGGCTCGCGCAGCGCTTACATCATGGAAAACGATCACCGCTCCGATCACCCGGCCTGTCCGGTCGTGGATCGGCGCGGCGGAATCTTCAATGGCGGACTCGTATCCGTCGCGGCGCACCAGAATACAATTCATCGTCAGTCCCACCGTCCTGTTTTCCTCGACCGCCATCTCCATGGGGTCTCGGCCGGGCTCCCGCGTTGCGCCGTCAATGATTTGGAAGACTTCGGTGAGACGTTTGCCGATGGCTTCCTCACGGCGCCAACCGGTCATGGTCTCCGCGACGAGATTCAGATAAGTGACTGTGCCGGAAGTGTCTGTGCAGAGAACGGCGTCTCCAATCGAATTAAGGGTGACCACAGCGCGTTCTCTTTCCAGGTACAGGGCATCCTCGACGCTCTTGCGGTCGATGGCGTTGCGCACTGCGCGCGACAACGAGTAGTCATCGAGGTGATCCGGCAGGAGATAATCCTGCGCGCCGCGCGCCACGGCTTCCTTTGCGAGGGCTTCGTTGTCTTTGCCGCTTACGATCAGAATCGGGACATCGAGCGCGAAGGCATGCAGCTTGTCGAACGCTTCGAGACCTTGACTGCCGGGCAGGGACAACTCGAGCAAGATGGCATCAATCCCTTTCTTCGTCAGCCGCTCAAGGCCCTCGGAAGGCCGGCGAACCCATTCGACCTCGAACGAACCGCCGCTTGGCGACGACAGCGCCCCGCAAATGCTGTTAGCGCCATCAGCATCATTTTGAATCAGTAGTATTTTGGGGGGTGGGATATGTTTGGCCATTGTGTGTCTCAGCGAGCCTCTATAGAGTATTTCAGCATAGTATACTGATGCCGCATTTACCTACCTGTATATGCACGCGTTAGGGCGTTTTAAACTGGATTATTGCGGAAGCAGCGACTCTGCATTCTTCATCGCTGCACGATGGGCCTCGGCTCCAGGTGAAACCATTCTTGCAATGCAGGGACATCGCGGAAAGTCTTTGAATTCAGTTTCCCGGGAACCCCGACCCAATACACGGTCACACTGTTTGTCACGGTGTCGATGCACATGCGCTGATGCGTGTCCCTGGCCATTTGTGGTGGGATTCTCCTGAGCCATTGGACGCTTCCTTCCATCGATCCAATCTCCGCGACGAACCCGCCTTCCCTGGCAGCGATTTGAAACGCTTCAGTGTTCATCATGATATCTGCCTTCGGTGTTTATTTACTTCGGAGCTACTAAACTTCGTAAGAATAGTATTCCTGGAGATGATTCGTTGCTGTTCCCTTTTGAACCATAAGTACTATTCGTACTATCAATCGTCGCGGCACGTTCCAGTTGTACTTTAATGCCTTTCGGGGTAGGTGGAGGGCCAGCGGCGGTTCAAGCATCAGTTCGGGGTTGATAGCGTCTTCAGGAAGCGATAGCCGAATTCGACGCCGTCGTAGAAATCCTGGATGCCTACCCGTTCGTCTTTGCCGTGAGAGCGGTGGTCCTCCATATCGAAGAACATGCAGGCGATGCCATAGGTGGGAATGCCAGCGATGCGCAGATACTTGCCGTCCGTGGCGCCCGTGGACATGGTCGGGACGATGGGGACCCCGGGCCACATTGTGGCGAGTGTGCGATTAAGGGCTTTGGTCACTCCCGGGAGGAGCGGGGAAGGCGGGACCGTGACGATGGGGACGATTTGTCCGTCCACCGTTTTCTGCGCGACGACGGCGATGCTCAATTTTGGATCCGCGACGACGTGCTCGAGAGTTTTGCGCACCTGCTCCGGGTCTTCACCAGGAAAAATGCGGCAATTGACGTTGGCGCGCGCCATCTGCGGAAGCGCGTTTGGCGCATGGCCGCCGGAGAGCATGGTCGCAACGCAGGTGGTGTGCAGGAGCGAGTTGTAATAAGGATTGTTGGATAGCCGCTTAATCGAGTCCGGATCGGGAGGCTCCTTTGCCGCGCCGCGAAGGTCCGCGGCCAACTGGCCGGTGGTGAGCGTGGCGGCGTGGGCAAAATAGTTGCGCGTGATCTCGTTGATCTCGACGGGGAACGAAAACGACTGCACTTTCAGCAGCGCACTGGAAAGCTCGTAAATAGCATTTTCCGCGCCGGGAACCGAACTGTGGCCGCCGGGGTTCTTGGCCTCAAACTGAAAGTCCGCGTAAACCTTTTCGCTGGCCTGCATGCCGGCGAGCACGCGCTTCCCTTTCAGCTTTTCAAATTCGCCGCCATCGAGATTGATGCAGAATTCGGCGTCGATCCAATCGCGATGCTCCTTCAGCAGCCAGTCGATGCCGTTGAAATTTCCGCCTTCTTCGTCGGCGGTGAGCGCGAGGATCAGATCGCGGTCCGGGACGAAACCTTCACGTTTCAGGCGCAGAAAACTTTCGACCAGGATGGCGTCGCCTTCCTTCATATCCTGCGTGCCACGCCCATAGAAAAACCCGTCTTTTTCCACGAATTGGAAGGGATCCACGGACCAGTCTTCACGGCGGGCTTCGACCACGTCCAGGTGACCGATGAAGAGGATCGGCTTCTTCTGGCCGGAACCGTGATAGCGGACGACGAGATTCTTTTTGCGGTCGCTCGGGCCCGCGACGATGACATCTTTTTCGGAGAAGCCGGCGGCGAGCAGCCGTTGGGCCATGGCTTCCGAGGCTTGGGTGACATTGCCGACAGAATCGCTGGTGTTGGTCTCGATCAATTGCTGAAAGATCGCGCGGGCTTCCGAGTTGATCGCCGGGTCGTTCTGGGCTCTTAGCGCTATCGGGAAGATCGCAACACCACACAAAACCGTCAACAAACCGAGACCTCGGGTCATTCGCTTCTCCTTGTTGATGAGCGATTCAGCCTAACGGCAAATCCCGTGCCCCGTCAAATTGGAGGAGAGTTGCCGATGCAACGCGGAGTCGAATAGACTGGCAAAGAAGCTTTGCGGTCGTGTAGCGCCGGCTTCCAGCCGGCCAGATTCCATCGGAGCAAAGGTTGCCGGCAAGATGCCGGCGCTACCAGTTCGCCTGTTTAGCCTCGAGGGGGATTTTATGGATTCACGCAAGCGCCGGTGGATGCAGATCGGGATGGGGCTCGGGCTGTTTCTGGCGGGAAGCGTCGCCGGAAGCGCGCTGACGCAGAAGGTTTCCGCGGTGAACCGCTTTGGCCAGCCGAAGACCGTGGTTCACGTGGTCGCCTACAAATTCCGTGACGCCACCTCCCAGAATGATCAGGAGCAGGCGATCAATGGCATCCGCGACATGGCGGGAAAAATTCCAGGGATCAAGAATATCTGGCTGAAGACCGAACGCAACCAGATGCGGGATTGGAGCGGAGTATACGTAATCGAATTCACCAGCGCGGAAGCGGCCGCCGACTATGCGGAAAGCCCGCTGCACGAATCGTGGCGCAAGAAGTGGGAAGCGCTGCGCGAAACGAGTGTGTCGTTTCAGATTTCCAACTAAGCCATTCCGCTGGCCGGGCCAGCTTCCTCCTGCTCAGGCCAGAGCTTCCAAGAGGTCCGCGATCAGGTCGTCCGGATGTTCCAGGCCAATGGACAGCCGCAGCAGGTTCCGCGGCGAGGTGGTGCCTTCCCCTTCGGCGGAGGCACGGTGTTCGATCAGGCTCTCTACCCCGCCAAGGCTTGTGGCCGCTTGAAACACCTTCACACGGGAAACGACACGCACCGCCGCGTCCCAGCCGCCTTTGACCAGGATGGACATCATCCCTCCGAATTGCTTCATCTGCGCGGCGGCAATTTCATGGCCGGGATGTGACGGCAAACCCGGGTAAAACACACGCTCCACTTCTTTCACCTCGGCAAGAGCCTTGGCCACTGCCATGGCGTTCGCAGAGTGGCGCTCCATGCGGCACGGCAGCGTGCGCAGGCCGCGCAAAACCAACCAGGAATTAAATGGCGAGCATACCGCTCCCAAAACCATGCGGATGTGAAAGAGTTTCTCGTGCAACGGCGCACGCTGCTTGAACACCAGGCAGCCGCCCTGCACGTCACCGTGGCCGCCGCAATACTTCGTTGTGGAGTGCATCACCACGTCAGCGCCAAGATCGAGCGGGCGTTGCAGGGCTGGTGTGGCAAACGTGTTGTCGACCACCAGATAAGCCCCTGCCAGGTGTGCGATTTTTGCAATCGCGCCGATATCCATAATTTTCATCTGTGGATTGGATGGAGTTTCGGTCCAAATCACTTTGGTGTTCGGGCGCATCGCCGCGGAAACCGCTGCTGGAGATTGCGTGTCCACACTTGTGAATTCGATCTGCCAATTCGGGAAGTAGGTGGCGGCGATGACCCGAACGTGCACATAAACATCTTCCGGAATGATTACGTGGGAGTGAGGTTCCAAGGTTTGGAAAAAAGCTGCCGTTGCGCCCATGCCCGAGGAAAAAACCAAAGCGTCTTCGCCGCCTTCCAGAGCGCTCATCGCACCTTCCAGGCGATCTTGCGTGGGATTTTTGTCCCGCACATAGGTGTACCCATAAGTTTCCTCGCTCGCCGGGCCATGAATGAAATTGGTGGAAAGATGAATCGGCGGCGCCATGCTTCCCGTAACCGGGTCGGGTGCAAACCCGGCATGAACGGCCAAAGTTTCTATTTTCATGAAAAATAACCTCGCAGATGAACAGCAATGCATCCAGTTTAGTCTGAAGGGCACATTGAGAGAATCATGCAGGCGTGGTGCGCTCCCCCAATTTGGCTGGCCTCCGCGGACATTCGTTCGTAAAACTGCCTGACGGAAGATTAGTCTGTTTCCTCGCGGATGATGCCAAATTTGCGGCGAAGGAAGGAATCCATCAGGGTATCGGGAAGCATGCGCTTGCCGAACGCTGCCCATTTCGCCAGGGGAGTGACGGTGTAGCGCGCTTTGGGATGGCTGGCTTCGACGGCGTCAAGAATGACGCGGGCGCAATCTTCCGGGGTGGTTTTGGATTCACGGCGGCTGTTGGTGGCGCCGGCGATCGCCCCCGCATAAATTTTTGCGTACGGGCTGGTGTTGGAGCCTTCAATATAAGATTGCGCTTGCTCCTTCGCGGTCTGCTGGAAATTCGTCATGATGTAGCCCGGCTCGATGAGAATCACTTCAACGCTAAACGGGTAGAGCTCTAGGCGAAGCGCATTGGAAAGCGCCTCGACCGCGTGTTTGCTGCTGCTGTACGCGCCGTAGGTCGGTGGCGTAAGGATGCCCGCGACGCTGCTGAGCATCAGGATGCGGCCGGACTTGCGCTGGCGCATGTGCGGCAGAACGGCTTGCGTGACGCGGAGCAGTCCGAAGATATTCGTTTCGTACAGGCGGCGCAGGTCGTCGAGCTTAAGTTCTTCGGCAACGGCCATCAATCCGACGCCCGCGTTGTTGACGAGCACGTCGATGTTGGCGGCTTTTTGCAGGATTTGTCCGATGGCCCGGTTGACGGAGCTATCGTCGCAGACGTCGAGTTCCAAGCTTTCCAACGGAAGTTTTTTTGCAGCCGCAAGCCGGTCCAGTTCGGCGCGCTTTTCTGCGGAGCGCCCCGCCGCAAATACGCGATAACCTTTTTCCGCCAAAAGCAACGCGGCCGCGCGGCCGAGCCCATCCGTTGCGCCGGTAATCAAAACCGTCTGTTGCGCGTCGCCCATGATTCTCCTCTTTCGAGAGGCCCATTTTACGCACCGGGATGCCGGGAAGCCAGCCGGATTGCTTAAAAAATCAGTTGTTGTGATGTTTCTTACGACTGGGCGCGATCTTGACGATCGTTTGTGTGGCCTCGCGCAATCCGGCGACGAGTTCCTTTGCACTTTTGGAAAGAGGACGCCGCCGGGGAAGAATCACGTCCAGGCTGCGGCGCAACGGTTCCGAGTCGGTGATTTCGAGCGGGCACAGTCGGCCGCGGCGGAGTTCATCAACCAACGCGATCTGCGGAAGAAACGCCAAACCGAGTTTGCGCAGGACCATTCGTTTGCAGGCTTCGATGGTTTCGACTTCCAACACGATATTCGGCAACAAACCGCTGCGCCGGAAAAGGCCGTTCATCAGCGTCCAATCGCTGGAGCCGCGGTCGTAGGAAATGATGGGCATGGACTCGAGTTCTTCGAGACGCAGTTTTCTTCGCGCCATTGCGGGATGTCCGGGATGGCCGACAAGGATCAGCGGGTCGTCGCGGAGTTGAATCGTTTCGACTTCCGGATGATTCAGGGAGCGCGCGAGGCCCAGATCCACTTCGCCGTCGAGGACCATTTTCAGCACCTGGGCGGAGTTTCCGCTGCGCACGCTGACGACGACGTTTGGATGGCTCTCCTGATATTTCTTCAGCACTTCGGGAAGCAGGTACGTGCAAATGGAAAGCGAGGCCGCGATCGGCAGAGTCCCCCCGGCAAAGGGATGCAGCTCGTGGACGGCCTGGCGGGCAATGGCCACTTGCCGCAGCACCTGTTCCGCGTGAGGACGCAGAGCCTTGCCTGCCAGCGATAGAGAAAATTTACCGTGTTCGCGCTCGAAGAGCCGGGTACCAAGCGAATCCTCCAAAGTACTAATCCGGGCGCTTACCGCTGGTTGGCTGATGCGCAGGGCCTCGGCCGCGCGGTGGAAGCCGCCATAAGTTGCAACTGCAAGAAAAGTTTCGAGTTGGAGTATTTCCATGGGCGCCGGGCCTCCGCTACCTTCATCCTAGACGTACCGATAGAAAATGTCTATCGGCGTGATAATTACAATCCGTTTGACTGACCACCCGCCTTTCCGCAAACTTGCAGCACCTTGAACCTGAATTGCGCGGGGGCCGGGTTAACCGGCCTTTGCGTTTTAAGAAAGCGAGACATTCTGATGTCCACCAACCAGGCCAACCAGATTGCGGCACTTGAGAATCAGTGGCGGTCGAATCCCCGCTGGCAGGGCATCAAGCGGCCTTACAAAGCCGAGGACGTCATCCGGCTTCGCGGCACCGTACAGGTCGAGCACACGCTGGCGCGGCTGGGCGCAGAGAGATTGTGGGACCTGCTGCAGCAGGAGCCGTATGTTGCGGCGCTGGGCGCGATGACCGGGAACCAGGCGATCCAGCAGGTGGAAGCTGGTCTTCAGGCCATCTATGTGAGCGGTTGGCAGGTGGCGGCGGACGCCAACAATTCGGGGCAAATGTACCCGGACCAGAGTTTGTATCCCGCGGACAGCGTGCCGAATCTGGTGCGTAAGATCAATCAGGCGCTGATGCGGGCAGACCAGATCCACCACGCGGAAGGCAAGAACGGAAAATATTGGTTCGCGCCGATGGTGGCGGACGCGGAAGCGGGCTTCGGCGGAAACCTGAACGCGTTTGAATTGATGAAGGCGATGATTGAAGCCGGCGCAGCGTGCGTGCATTTTGAGGATCAACTTTCCTCGGCGAAAAAGTGCGGGCACCTGGGCGGAAAAGTTCTGGTGTCCACAACCGAGGCAATTCAGAAGCTGGTGGCGGCGCGGTTGGCGGCGGACGTGATGGGCGTGCCAACGCTAATCATGGCGCGGACCGACGCCGACAGCGCGGGGCTGCTGACCACGGACATTGATCCTCGGGATCGGGAATTCTGCACTGGCAAACGCACTTCGGAAGGATTCTTCGAGGTTCGAAGCGGCATTGACGCGGCGATTGCCCGTGGGCTGGCGTATGCGCCGTACGTGGATATGTTGTGGTGCGAGACGTCGAAGCCGAATCTGGAAGAAGCGCGCGAATTCGCCGAAGGGATTCACGCCGTTTATCCGGGCAAGATGCTGTCTTACAACTGTTCGCCGTCGTTTAACTGGAGAAAGCACCTTAGCGACGAAGACATCGCGCGGTTCCAGCGGGAACTGGGTGCGATGGGCTACAAGTTCCAGTTCATTACGCTGGCAGGATTCCATGCGCTGAATCACACCATGTTTGAGCTGGCGCGCGAGTACAAGACGCTGGGCATGAGCGCGTATTCGGAACTGCAGGAAGCGGAGTTTGCGAGCGAGCGGGAACACCAGTATTCGGCCGTGAAGCACCAGCGGTTTGTAGGCACGGGATATTTCGACGCGGTGCAGAACGTGATCAGCAGCGGCACGGCTTCGACCACCGCGCTTGCGGGATCGACGGAGGCGGAGCAATTTCACGAGATACCGCTGCCGCCACCAACGCCCCAGCCGCAGCATGCATCCGCCGCTGGCAACGACTGAACTCCACACTGGAGTTCGCCATTCCTGGAAACCAGCCTGTATCCAACGGCAAGGACCTGTGGTAGGATTTTCCTACCGGTTATGGCAAGCAATACCACATTGGAATACCTGACGACCACCAAGATCGGCGAAAAGGGGCAGGTCACTGTCCCCAAACAGTTTCGCCATGAACTTCGATTAGGGACGGGTTCTCCGTTCGCCGTGCTGCGCCTGGGGGATGGTCTCATTCTTCTGCCGCAGCAGCAGCGATTCGAGGAACTCTGCCGGCGGGTCGGCGCGTGGATTGCAGATGCCAAGCTGACACCGCAAATGCTTCTGGCGACGCTACCCGAGGCACGCAGTCGAGTATACGCCAAGCGTTACGGCAAAAAGTCTGCTCGTGGTTCCACCAAGTCCGGTTCCCGCAAGCCCCGCCGTAAGTGAGCACGCAGCGTCGAATCCGATTATTCCTGGACTCTAACGTCCTGACTGCAGGCATCGTTTCCGCATGGGGCCTGGACAAAGCGACGCTGTCGCTTTGTGCCGCGGGGGTCTGCCAACTGGTGCTCGCGGAGGTGGTTCGCGATGAAGTCGAAGAGAATTTGCTGCTTCATGCGGCGCGGTTACCATCTCTCGATGCCGATCAATTGATCGAAGATTATCGAGAGCTGATAAAGCTAACAAACCCCGAACGCATTCCTTACCCGGCTCCAGAGGTGGTACGTTCGAGCCGCCAGTTGATCCGGCACGAGGCGGATGTTCCGGTGCTCCTATCAGCCGTTGCGAGCAACCCCGATTGGGTGCTGACACACAACAGGAAACACTTCACAAAAGCCGTGGCTGAGAGATCATCCTTGCGCATCGGAACACCTGCCGAGTTCTTTCGAGCTCTCGCCGCGCAGTTTCGCAAAGGGGGATGAACGGCAGGCCGCTCACTGCTTCCCGAGAGGCGCGAGATCCGGTCCCACCCAGCCGGACCGCGCCTCTTCTGTTTGAAGGCGGGCGGGAGAGTAGTAGTTTGCGAGCAAATTGCGGTCGAGCAGTTCCGGGTGCGATTCGACCCATTCCGAAAAATTGTTTGCCGTAGAGCCATTTTGCCGCGCTGCGGCTACCAGCCTGGTCCAGGCGATGGTAATTGTGTAGTGAAATTTCCGCGGGGCGCCGGCGCGCTCGGCGAACTTGCGGATTCCGTCTAACAATTTCACCTCCGCGCCACTCGCGCCGTAACGTTGAACGCAAAGCCACGCCAGGCGGATGTGGTCGGCGTGATGAAATTTGGCGGGATCCAGTTGGCATGCTTCAAAACCCTGCAAAACTGCATCGTCGCTCATGGGCGCAGTTCCGAGGTGGAGTTCCATTGGAACCTCTCTCCAGCAAAAAATTGAAGTGGAAAAGAAAAAGGCCCCGATCCGAAGATCGGGGCCACTTCATTCAATATACCACAGATTTCGGCCGGATGAAGCCGGCGAGTTTCGCTTCAGTTGATCGAAATCGCGTTGGACTCGTCGAGCGTGATGGAGTTTTGGCCGGCTTTAAGTTGCACGGCTTGGCCCCAGACGAGAGCTTGATTCTTGTGCCGCGTGGAAATCATCAGGAAGTAGCGGCCGGGAGGCACACCGGGAAATGTTCCGCTGCCGTTGGCGTCGGCGCGAACCGCCGAAGCGGCGCTTGCCTTGATCGCATCCGTAGCCTTTTGGCATTCCGGCGTGCGATTGGCGCACATCGCCCCTACATATTTGTAGGGCGACGTTCCCGCCGGGACGGTGACCCCGGCTTTGGCCAGGATGTCTCCGTAAGCGTCGCGCAGGAGAACGTAGGGGCGCCCCGCGAGCGGGTTTGGAGAGCCCGCTTCCGATGAGAAGCCGGAGAGGATAGCCAAAGTGGCGTTGCCCAGGGGTGCGGCGGGAGTGGAGAGTGTTCCGCCACCGTTTCCATTGCCTGCACCCGCGCCGGGATTTCCCGCGGAGGCCGTCACGCTTGCGGCAGTGCCGCCGCCTCCGGGAATCGCCTGGCTAGGAGCGAGAACGGCGAGGTTACAGGTTTGCTCGAGCGGGCCGAACGTGAAGTCGTCATCGTTGTTTTGGCCGGTGATGTAGCGGCCGTGGACCTGATACGATCCGCCGCTGCCCGGATCGAGCGAGCCGTCGGGTTTAAACGTGAGTGAGAGCGGGTGATCGGGCGCGTTGATTTTGATTGCCGCGCCGGTTCCCTCGGCCACGACGGAATAAGGATAGGCGCGAGCGGCGTCGGGGCCGCAGCCGAGAATTGCGGATTCCGGGAAGAACTGGACGCTGAAGCCCGTGGATGCAGCGAAGATTCCGTGCATGCGAATTCCGGGCGGCGTTGGCGGACCTTTTTCGCCGCCGAACATTGTTTTCAGGAGATCCGTCTGCATGGTCTGCACGCCGACGCTCGCGCCTTTTGTGGAAAGATTCAGCGCGGGGCAGGTGACTCTCTTTGGCGAGAAGGTTGAGTATCCGGGGGTGGTAACAGTAACGTCGTGATCGATGACCCGGTTGCCGTAAACATCGTATCTGTTCCCGGCACTGTCTTGGCTGACCGAGGTGTCGTTGTGGTAGGTCTTGCTGGTCCCTTCCTTGTATCCAGTAGCAATAACGCCATCAATCACAACCGGCCCGGGGGCCACAAGCGTTCCTTCGGCAGTGAGAGTAAGAACCAGGGGCTTGGGAGTAGTCTCAACAATGACGAGGGCGTGGCCGTTCTTGAATTCGATTTTGTAATTCTCCTGATTGGGTGCGAGAACGTTGCAGTTCACCAGGACGCCGCCATCAATGAAATCCAGCCGCCAACTGCCGGCGCCCTGGAACACTCCGGCCATGACCGGACCCGGCCCTGCTTCTTTCGCGGCTTCGGGAAGGACCTGCGAAACCATCTGGCTGAAGGCGCCGAGGAGGGAGTTGCCCGTGCAGGAGGCTGGTAGCCGGCCGGAGGTGATGCAGCGATTCAGAGCGCGTTGCTCGGGCGACATCGCCGGCGCCGGCGGGCGGATTTTTCCGGAGTCGATCATGGCTTGGATTTGCGGAGCGGCCTTTTGCGCCTGGGCTTGCTGGTCTATGGCCGCCTGCCTGTTGCGATTCTGCTCGGCCTGGGCGTGGAGAGCCTGGTTCTGACCCTTTGCTTGCGCTACGAGCTTAGGATATTCGGCGGCGAATGCCGGCGGAAAACATTTCTGGATCAGCTCGTTGCGGAATTTGGGATCGATGTCGTAGCCCTTCATCGCCACGAAGGATTTGTATTGCGGCTTTAATTGAGTGATCTGGTAGTAGGCGGTGTAGTAGGCCTGGCGGAGTTTGGTCTCTTCCGGCGTGAGGCCGGGCTTGAAGTAGCGAGGGCCGGCGAGGTCTTCGATCATGGTTTCTAGTTGCGTGAGGGCGCCCATCTGGCGCGCCGCGGTTTCGTCAGGGTCGCCGGCCTGCATGGCTTTCATCACTTGATCGACGGAGGGCATTTCGGCGATGTAGGCGGGAGTGGCGGTTTGCGCGGGCAGGCGCGCAGGGGAGAATATCGCTAGCAAGATCGCGCATGCGGTGCTGCGTTGCGCGACGCGCAGCGCGCGCATAATGAGAGAGCGCCTCGTTGAGATTCGGAATTCAAGATTGGCGAGCACGGGGGTACCTCTTGCTACGCGAACGTTTTGCGATGGTAATTGTTGCGGGGTCAAAGGGCAAGAAATGTATTCCGAGCGGGGTTTTGGAAAATGTCGGCTCGCCGACATTTTTGGATTAGGATGCTGGTAGTGGGTTGGTGGAGGGAGAGTTCGACATGAAAAATCTTTTTGAAGCGGCGACGGCTAAGGAAATTAGAGAGCGGATCGGGCGGCTGTGTCCAACCAGCCAGAGGCAGTGGGGCAAGATGACAGCGCCGCAGGCGATGGCGCACTGTTCGGTGGGCATGGAGTGGGCGGTGGGAGATCGGATTGAGCCGCGCATGTTTTTGGGACGGATCCTCGGGCCGATTGCGAAGTCGCAGGTGTTGAAGGACGAGAAACCGATGGGCCGGAATGCGCCGACGGCGAAGAGTCTTGTGGTGAAGGACGAACGCGACCTGGGAAAGGAATGCGCGCGTTTGTCTACGCTGGTCGAGCGGTTTTGTGCGGGCGGGCCGCAGGGATGCACGAAGAATCCGCATACGTTCTTTGGACAAATGACTCCGGAGGAGTGGGCAGCATTGATGTACAAGCATGTGGATCATCATTTGCGGCAGTTTGGAGTTTGAGAAAAGTCGACAGCCGACAGTCTACAGCCGTCAGCTCACAGCGAAGAGAATGCAGGAGTGGAGTGGTGACTGCGCGACCACGGAAGGTTCGGACCCAGGAAGTTGACACACCGCGGGGGCGGGCGGCGGCGCGGATTTTTGCCGCGAGTGAGCGGATGAACCAGATGATCCTCGAGCAGCTGGCCCCTGCGGCGTGGAACGCCAAGCCACCCGGCAAGGCGCGCTCGATTTCGGCGATTTTTACGCACATGCACAATGTCCGCACCAAGTGGGTCCGGCTTACGGCTCCGCATTTGAAGGTGCCGCGACAACTGCAGCGCGCGCATTGCACGCCGAAGCAGGCTCGCGCGGGGTTGGCGGAGAGCGCCGCTCGCTGCACGGAGATGCTCGCGGAAGCGCTCGGCGATAGGGGCCGCGTCAAGCGGTTTGTCAGAGACGGCTGGGCCCGTCCGTGGCCGGTTGGCCCGGAAATGTTGTGCTACATGATTTCTCACGAAGCCCACCATCGCGGCCAAGTGCTGCTGCTCGCCCACCAACTTGGCTACCCGCTGCCGAAACCGGTGATGTATGGGATTTGGAACTGGGAAAAGTTGTGGAAAGAGTGTGGGTCGCCTGGCGGCCCCGGCTATGATTCTTAGCATGCAACAGGAGGCTGCGTGACGATTGCTCGGGTTGGTCGATGGTTTAGGGCAATAGGTTCGCTGGCGCTATTGCTGGCGTGTGTGGGCGGCGCTGCGGTGATTTTTATGGGTGCTGCGGGGACCGGGGCCGCCGGTGCGCCAACGCAAAGTGCCAACGCAAACTGGGTGCTCACCTGGAGCGATGAATTCGACGCTCCCGACGGATCCGCGCCAGACCCGAAAAAATGGACCGCGGAAACCGGCGGAGGCGGCTGGGGAAACAACGAACTGGAATACTACACGGCGCGGCGAACGAACTCTCGCGTGGAGATGGGCAATCTGGTAATCGACGCCCTGCAGGAAAAATTCACGGGGCCGGATGGCGTGACCCGCGAGTACACATCTGCGCGCCTGAAGACCGCGAAACTTTTCACCCAGAAATATGGGAAATTCGAAGCGCGTATCCGCATCCCGAAAGGACAAGGCATGTGGCCCGCGTTTTGGATGCTGGGGGATGACATTTCCACGGCAGGCTGGCCGGCGTGCGGGGAAATCGACATCATGGAAAATGTCGGGTTCGAGCCGGCAAGAATTCACGGCACCATTCATGGCCCTGGCTATTCCGGCGGCAAATCGCTGGGTGCTCCGTACGTTTTCACTAGCGGCAACGTCGCCGATGATTTTCACGTCTTTGCCGTCGAATGGGAGCCAAAAGAAATTCGCTTCTACGTGGACAGCCACCTGTACGAAACGCGCACGCCAGCCGATCTTCCGGCGGGCACTCGCTGGGTCTTCGATCATCCCTTTTTCCTGATTGTGAACGTTGCTGTGGGCGGAGGCTGGCCCGGCAACCCGGATGCTTCAACAAAGTTCCCGCAGCAAATGCTGGTCGACTACGTCCGAGTCTATTCGCGGAAATAACAGTAGAACTTATCTGGCTTGGTTGACACCCTCCGTAAAACCAACAGTCTGGAAGTTATCTCATAAATGGTAGTTGGGGGTCGGAGCTTTAGCTCCGACAAAAAAGAGCCAGGAAAATCGGGCTTCAGCCCCTGAGGAATTGTCTTGTCCAGGCCGGAACCAAAAGAATTTGTAGGGGCGGGGCTCGCCCCGCCCGCTGTGGCGCCACCGCCCACATTCAGTTTGGCCGAGGATGTCAACGGAGCCGCATGACTTTTAGTAGCGACGCCGAAAATTGCGCCGATTCCCAGCCCACCGGCGTTTTATTTGGCGGCGAGGGTTTGCTTGGCCAATTCTGTGCGGAACTCCTGCTCTTTTTCAGCCACGAACTTTTTGTAGCCATCGGGGTCGATGAAGGGGTTCGCGGCGCCGTCTTTCAGGTGCGGATATTTTTCTTCCAACCCGAAGTAAACGCCGTGGGCGCCGAGGAAAATATCGCAGGGCAAGGATTTTAGAACGTCGAACATGCGCTGGTAGTCCTGAGCGATCTGCGGATAAGCGTTGTTGCGGACGAGCTTGTAGCCCGGGTTGACGTTCGGGCTGCCAACGATCACCACGTTGTAGGTTTTGCCGCCCTCGGTCACCTTCATGGTCCACGTGGTGCAGCCTTTTGTATGGCCTGGAGTCAGGTGCGCAACGAGCACGGCGCCGCCAAGTTTCACTTCGTCGCCATCGTGCAACACGCGATCGACTTTGGCCGGCGGATAAAGAAACTCAGGACGGTTGCCATACTGAAAATCGGCCTTGCCACCGGATTCGACCACGGGCACGTCGGCGTCCATGACCATGTACGTTGCTCCGGTCATCTCCTTAATCTTGGCGCTGCCGGCGTCGTGATCCCAGTGCGCGTGACTGATCAGCAGAATCTTGGTGTCTGCAAATTTGAATCCGAGCTTTTCGATGCTTGCCTGGATCAGCGGCACATTCGCTTCCAGATCACTGTTGATCAGAATGTTCCCCTGCGGCGTCGTGATCAGATAATTCGCCAGCCCCTTGCTGCCGACATAATACAGGTTGCCCGCAATGCGAAACGCCGGGAACGGTTCGGTCCACTCAGGATCGTTCTGGGCGAAAACACTGCCCGCAGTGGCCAGAACGAGAATGAGGACACGGGAGATGATCGAAATGATTTGTCGCATTGCCGAAGAATAAGCGAACTCATCGGTATGAAGCAAACACCACAATTCGGAACGGGTCTTCGGCAATCCGGGAAACTATGGTCTTCTATGGGTTAAGTTCCGCATACCCGTGGTCCACCCGCAAGTTTTAATGTGTCGGCCACCCCCCACCATTCTTTATTCGGAAGATTTTCAGGATGGGCAGCTGATCGAAGGACAGCTTACGGTTCGGAATCCGTTTGGGAAATTGTAGCGAAGAGGCCGCTGGCGCGGCGGGCTGGCATAAAAGCCAGCGATACATTTCGGAAGGAAGAGAGAAGAGAGGAGGGGCCGGGCGAGCCCGGCCCCTCCAAAGAAACGGAAAAGAAAAAGGCCCCGAACCGGAGTTCCGGGCCTTTTGTACTCCGGAAGACAGGGCTGCCGCTTACGCCGCGGAGCCGCTGCTCTTTCCCGCTCCGCGAAGATTCTGACTTGTGGACTGATTGAGCCAGGTTTCGAAACGCGTCTCGCTGAGCTGCGCGCCATCGCCGGGAAGGAGTGTCCTCTCGCCAATGTCCACGCCGTAATAACGCGCCTTCGGGTCTGCGACAACCTCGCGCGGATCCTTGTTTGCGGCCAGGTATTTCCGGGCGAGTTCATCGAGAGGAAACTTTTCCGGCCCCCCGACTTCAACCATGCCATTCACCGGCGAGCCCGTCGAGACCCGGCCCACCGCAGTGGCGACATCATCGGCCGCCATAGGCTGGATGAGCGCAGAAGGCAAGCGTACTTTGTTGCCCTCGGTGGAATAATCGGCGATGCCCTTGACGAATTCGAAGAACTGCGTCGCGCGGATAATTGTGTAAGGAATCGAGGAAACTTCGATCAGGTTCTCCTGAGCCATTTTTGCGCGGAAGAAACCGCTTGCGAGCAGGCGTTCCGTTCCTACGACGGACAACGCAACATGATGCTTCACGCCCGCGGCCGCTCCATAGGAGAGGAGGTTGCGGGTTGATGTCTCGAAAAACGTCATCACCGCCGCGTCCTCCCAGGTAGGAGAGTTCGTTACATCAACGACCACCGACGCACCCTTCAGCGCTGCGGCCAGTCCCTCGCCGGTGATGGAGTTGACACCCGAATTGGGTGACGCCGCGATTGCCTCGTGTCCCTGCTCGCGAAGCTTGCTGACGAGCCTTGATCCGATAAGTCCAGTTCCGCCGATCACTACGATTTTCATGATGACCTCCTTGCTTTTCGTCTTCAGCATTTCAAACTTGCTGGTGGTACCAGCTAAGACCGAACAACCCACCGATTTGTGACAGACGCTTGCACTCGGGCGATCACCTCACCGGTATCATCGGCCCGGCGAGGCTTAATTTTCGTGTTCGCCGAAAGCCCGGGGCGCACCTCAAAGATTGCTGACGAATTGTTCGATTTCCAATTGGGCGTCGCGGAGGATTCTGCGGAGTGTTCCTGCGGCAAGCTCCTTATGGAGCGGAACCGTGACCGGCGCGCGAGCCGGATCGGTGGGATGGCGCAGGCGTACATGGCTACCCTTCTGACGAACGGCAACGTATCCGAACTTACCGAGAACACGGATTACGTCGTCACCCGAGACGACCGGCAACTTCGGGCTCATCGGGAGACAAGGACACTGCCGACCAAGACTTCACTGGGATCCGGAATGGGCTCTCCACGGCTTTCCATATCTTCCAAAACCAGCTCGATGGCTTCGCGTATATTGGCGAGGGCTTCGGAAACCGTTTTGCCCTGGGAATAGCATCCCGGGAGACTGGGGCAAACGACGACGTAGCCGCCATAGTCTTCGTCGGGCTCGAGAAATACCTTGAAATCGCGCGTGACCATGATGGTTATGGTAGCGAACCAGGACGCGGGCGACAAGCAGCAGGAAGAAGCCGCTTTCGCGGCGCGCTGACTTAAAAGATCAGCGCTACATATAGGAACGAACAGAAGAGGGCCGGGCGAGCCCGGCCCCTACAAAAGAGTGGGAAAAGAAAAAAGGCCCCGAACCGGAGTTCGGGGCCTTTTCTAATTTATCCCGGCGGCGACCTACGTTCCCACACAGTTACCCGTGCAGTATCATCGGCCCGGCGAGGCTTAACTTCCGTGTTCGGGATGGGAACGGGTGTGACCCTCGCGGTATGACCACCGGAAAATCGTTGCCAGAAGTTTTAAAAACTTCCGGCCAAATTCGAAACCATCGCGATGAAACAAATTCCGCGATGGCGACAACAGTCTTGGCTGGCAATACAAGTTCGGCCCGCAGCCGAACAATTACTGTGTGCTACAAGACGTTGCAGATTGGTCTAGAAACCAGCCTGCAATGAACTCTTCTCAAGCGGACCGCCGGTGAGGGCGATCCCTACAAGAGCTGTCGAATGAACGACGGCTTGAGTAAGTTTTATGATTAAGCCGAACGGACGATTAGTACTGGTCAGCTGA
>Ga0210394_10000415_pt1 | contig 92605 bp, 78 predicted proteins | sample IncBWC12MmetaG_FD_160121 | JGI IMG/M metagenome (GOLD analysis project Ga0210394, IMG submission 160121) | Forest soil microbial communities from Barre Woods Harvard Forest LTER site, Petersham, Massachusetts, United States - Inc-BW-C-12-M | ecosystem: Environmental > Terrestrial > Soil >...
TCTCGCTACCGAACCGGGCCTTGTCAACGCTGACCGCAGTGCTTAACTTAGTCCTTACAGTTCAGTGACTTAAGAGGTTCATGGAGCTCATTCGAGGCGCAGCGGAACTGCCCAGCCGGCACGGCGGCTGCGTGGTGACGATCGGGACCTACGACGGGTTGCATCTCGGGCACCAGGCGCTCATCGCCCGTGCCCGTGAGCATGCGGCGCGGCGCGGGGAGCCGGCGGTGCTGCTCAGCTTCGAGCCCATGCCGCGCGAGTTCCTCGCCCCGAACGATCCGCCGGCGCGCCTCACGACGTTGCGCGAGCGCTGGCGGATTCTCTCGGACGCCGGGCCCGACTATTTTTGGCTGCTGCGCTTCGATGAGGCTTTGCGTAACCTCTGCGCGGAGGACTTCGCGCAGCTGCTGGTGAGCCGCGTGCGCGCCAGCGTGGTGGTCGTGGGGCACGATTTCCGCTTCGCCAGGAAGGGCGAGGCGACGGCGGCGGTGCTCACGGCGGCGGGCGAGCGGCTCGGCTTCGCGGTCGAGGTGCTGCCGGCCGTCACGCTCGGCGGCGAGCGGATCTCGAGCAGTGGGGTGCGCGCCGCGCTGGCCTGCGGGGACTTCGCGCGCGCCGGGCGCTGGCTCGGCCGGCCGTACTCGATGCGCGGCCGGGTGATCGCGGGGCAGCGCTTGGGGCGGGACTTAGGGTTCCCCACCGCCAATCTCGCGCTCGGCCGGCGCCGTGCGCCGGTCGCGGGGATCTTCGCGGTGCGGGTGCATGGCATCGCCGGAGCGCCGCGCCCGGGTGTGGCGAGCCTCGGCACGCGCCCGACGATCGGCGGCACCGAGGCGCTGCTCGAGACGCACGTGTTCGATTTCGATGAGGATCTCTACGGGCGCGAGATCGAGGTGGAGTTCGCCGCGAAGCTGCGCGACGAGCAGCGCTTCGCGACGCTCGAGGCGCTCACCGGGCAGATGCAGCGTGACGCCGCGGACGCCCGCCGCATCCTGAACGCCTGAAGCGTTGCTCAAGTTAAGTTAAGGACCATGGCCGACTACAAGCAAACGATCCACCTGCCGCGCACCGAGTTCCCGATGAAGGCTGACCTCGCGCAGCGCGAGCCCGCCATGGTGCGCGCGTGGGAGGAACGCGGCACGTACGCGCAGCTGCGCGTGATCGCGCGCGGGCGCCCGCGCTTCGTGCTGCATGACGGCCCGCCGTACGCCAACGGCGCGATCCACATCGGCCATGCGGTCAACAAGATCCTGAAGGACATCGTCGTCAAGTCGCGCTCGCTCGATGGCTTCGACTCCCCTTACATCCCCGGGTGGGACTGCCACGGCTTGCCGATCGAGCACCAGGTGGAGAAGAAGCACGGGCGGCCAGGCGTCAAGCTCGACGCGCAGGCGTTCCGCGCCGCCTGCCGCGCCTTCGCCGCCGAGCAGCTCGACCTGCAGCGCACCGACTTCAAGCGCTTGGGCGTGCTCGGCGACTGGGACCATCCTTACATGACGATGGCGCCGCGTTACGAGGCGCAGCAGCTGCGCGCCTTCGGCCGCATCATCGAGAACGGCCACCTCTACAAGGGGGTGAAGCCGGTGCACTGGTGCATCGACTGCCGCTCGGCGCTTGCCGAGGCGGAGGTCGAGTACGAGGACAGGACTTCCCCTGCGATCGACGTCGCCTTCCGGGTGAGCGACAACGCCGACCTCGCGCGCCGCGTGGGTTTGGGTCTCGCCTCGCTCGGCGCGGCGCCGGTCGATGTCGTCATCTGGACCACGACGCCCTGGACGCTGCCGGCCAACCAGGCGGTCGCGCTCGAACCCGAGTTCCGCTACGTGCTCATCGAGGGCGTGCGCGACGGCGAGCGGCGCCGGCTGATCCTCGCCGAGGATCTCGCGGCGGCGTGTCTCAAGCGCTATGGGATGACCGCGGGCGCGGTACTCGCCAACGTCGCCGGTGCCGATCTCGAGGGACTCGAGCTCGAGCACCCGTTCCAGGACCGCCAGGTACCGGTGGTGCTCGGCGAGCACGTCACGCTCGAGGCGGGCACGGGCGCGGTCCATACCGCCCCCGGCCATGGCCAGGAGGACTTCGTCGTCGGTCAGCGCTACGGACTGACGGTGTCCAATCCCGTGGGGAACGACGGGCGCTTCTTCCCGGACATCCCGCTCGTGGCCGGTCTCAAGGTGGACGAAGCCAACCCGGTGATCATCGCCGAGCTCGCCGGCCGCGGCCGGCTGTTGCACGAGGAACCCGTGCTGCACAGCTACCCGCACTGCTGGCGGCACAAGACTCCGGTGATCTTCCGCGCGACTCCCCAGTGGTTCATCAGCATGGAGCAGGCGGGGCTGCGCCAGCACACCTTGCGTGACATCCCGGGCGTCGCGTGGACGCCGGCCTGGGGCGAGCCGCGCATCACCGGCATGATAGAGAGCCGGCCCGACTGGTGCATCTCGCGGCAGCGCACCTGGGGCGTGCCGATACCGCTGTTCGTGCACCGCCAGTCAGGCACGCTCCATCCGCGCACCCAGGAGCTGATCGAGGCGGCCGCGCAGCGCGTCGAGCGCGGCGGCATCGATGCCTGGTTCGCGCTCGAGCCACGCGAGCTCTTAGGCAGTGACGCCGACAGTTACGACAAGGTCACCGACGTCATGGACGTGTGGGCCGACTCGGGGCTGTCCTTCGAATGCGTCGGCGCCGAGCGCCCCGAGATCGCAGCTCCGGTCGACCTCTACCTCGAGGGATCGGATCAGCATCGCGGCTGGTTCCACAGCTCGCTGCTGATGTCGGAGGCGCTCTACGGACGCGCGCCGTACCGCGGCGTGCTGACGCACGGTTTCACGGTGGACGAGAAGGGCCGCAAGCAGTCGAAGTCCTTGGGGAACGTGATCGCCCCGCAGAAGGTGATGAACAGTCTCGGCGCGGACGTGCTGCGCCTGTGGGTCTCGGCCACCGACTACGCCAACGAAATGAGCGTGTCGGACGAGATCCTGAAGCGCATGGCGGACTCCTACCGCCGCATGCGCAACACGCTGCGGTTCCTGCTCGGCAACCTCGACGGCTTCGACCCGGCGCGCGACGCGCTGCCGGCCGGGGAGCTGCTCGCGCTCGACCAGTGGGCGCTCGAGCGCACGCGCGCGCTGCAGGCGGAAGTGGTCGAGGCCTATCGCCGCTACGCCTTCCATCTCATCTACCAGAAGGTCCACAACTTCTGCAGCGTGGATCTCGGCGGTTTCTACCTCGACGTGCTCAAGGACCGCCTCTACACGACGCCCGCCACCGGCCGCGCGCGCCGTTCGGCGCAGACCGCGATCTACCACGTCGCCGAATGCATGGTGCGCTGGCTGGCGCCGATCCTGTCGTTCACCGCCGAGGAGGTGTGGCGCTACCTGCCGGGAGCGCGCGCCGAGTCGGTGTTCCACGCGACCTGGCACGAGGCCCCCGCGGTGCCGCCGCCGTCCATCGACTGGGCGGCGTTCATCGAGCTGCGCACCGATGTGACGCGCGAGCTCGAGAAGCTGCGCGACACGGGTGCGATCGGCGCGCCGCTCGATGCCCGGATCGAGGTGTACTGCCTCGCGGGTGAGTACCGGCGCTTCGCAGCGCTCGCCGGCGAGCTGCGCTTCCTCCTCATCACCTCCGAGGCGCAGGTGCACGAGGTCGGGGAGCCGCCGGCGGGCGCGATCCCGGCTGCCAACCTCCCGGGCGTGTGGCTGGTCGCCGCCGCCGACACCGATCCCAAGTGCGTACGCTGCTGGCAGCGCCGGCCGGACGTCGGCAGCCATGCCGCGCACCCCGAGCTGTGCGGCCGCTGCGTGGGGAATCTCGCGTTGCCGGGCGAGGAGCGGCGCTTCGTATGAGCAGCACTTCGCTCCCGGCCGCCGCGAGCGGGCTGCGCTGGCTGCCGCTCACCGCGGTGGTCATCGCCCTCGACCAGGCGAGCAAGCTGTGGATGATCCACCACTTCTTCATCCTCGAGCGCGTGCGGCTCCTGCCGGTGCTCGACATCGTGCTCACCTACAACGAGGGCGCCGCGTTCAGCATGCTGGCGCAGGCGTCCGGCTGGCAGCGCTGGCTGTTCGTCGCACTGGCGCTCGCCGTGAGCGCGGTGCTGCTCGTGTGGATGCGGCGGCTCGCGGCCTCGACCCAGGGGCTGATCAGTTGTGGACTCGCGCTCATCGTCGCCGGCGCGCTCGGCAACCTGATCGACCGCGTGCGGCTCGGCCATGTCATCGACTTCATCTGGGCGCACTGGGGCGAGCATTACTTCCCGGCCTTCAACGTGGCTGACTCGGCCATTACCATCGGCGCGGCACTGTTGCTGCTGGACGCCTGGCGCGAGTCGCGCGCCGCGCAGCGGAGCACCTGATGCAGGTGCTGCTCGCCAACCCGCGGGGTTTCTGCGCCGGCGTCGACCGCGCCATCGACATCGTCGAGCGGGCGCTCGAGCTCTTCGGCCCGCCGATCTACGTGCGTCACGAGGTGGTGCACAACCGCCACGTGGTCGAGCGGCTGCGCGGCCTCGGCGCCGTGTTCGTCGACGAGCTCGACGAGGTGCCCGCGGGCGGCACCGTGATCTTCTCGGCGCACGGCGTCTCGAGCGCCGTGGAGCAGGAGGCACACGGCCGGCGCCTCACGGTGTTCAACGCCACCTGTCCGCTCGTGACCAAGGTGCACATGGAAGTGCAGCGCTACGCACGCGAGGGGCGCGACGTGGTGCTCATCGGCCACGCCGGCCACCCGGAGGTCGAGGGCACCATGGGACGGTTCGATGAGTCCTTCGGCGGACATATCCATCTGGTCGAGGATCTGGCCGACGTGGCGGCACTCGGCGTGCGCGATGCGGCGAGCCTCGCGCTCGTCACGCAGACCACGCTCTCGGTGGACGACACCGCGGAGATGGTCGCGGCGCTGCGCACGCGTTTTCCGGCGCTCGCCGCGCCGCGCCACGAGGACATCTGCTACGCGACGCAGAACCGCCAGGACGCCGTGAAGAAGCTCCTCGAGCAGTGCGAAGTACTGGTGGTCGTGGGCTCGCGCACCAGCTCCAACTCCAACCGCCTGCGCGAGCTCGCCGACCGCGCCGGCGTTCCCGGCTACCTGGTCGACGGCCCCGATGACCTGCGTGCCGAATGGTTCGCGGGCAAGCGTGCCGTCGGCGTCACCGCGGGCGCTTCCGCTCCCGAGCTGCTGGTGCAGCAGGTGGTCGCGCGGCTCGCCGACTGGGGCGGGGAGCTGCCGCGCGAGGTGACCGGTCGCGAGGAACGGGTGTTCTTCACGCTGCCGCGCGAGCTGCGCCGGAACGAGACAGTCGAGCCCAGCGAGCCCGTGCGCCGCTGACAACACGGCGTTCCGCGCCGCGCCGATGCGCGTTCCCGCGGCGGTGCCGGCTGAAACCGCCGCGCGCTCGCGCGCCACCCACTGGCGGACCAACAACCAGGGGGATCAGCTCATGCACGCGCGTCATCCACTGCTCGCGAAATTCCTGATCGCCTCCTGCGCCGCACTCGGCGCGCTGCTGGGTGCCTGCGGCGGCTACGGCAGCAGCTATTCGCCAATGGGCTCGGGCCCGGGTGCCACCTGCGGCGGAACCTACAACGTCGCCTGTCCGCCGCCGACCGTTTCGCTGACGGCACCGGCGGCCAATGCGACCGTAAGCGGCACGGTGACGCTCACCGCCGATGCGTCCGCTTCCGCGACTTACAGCCTCACCGTCTCGAGCGTCAACTTCGAGGTCGACGGCGCCTCCGTGGGCACGGCGATGAGCTCGCCGTTCACCGTCATGTGGGACAGCACCAAGGTGGCCAATGGCAGCCATACGCTGACCGCGATCGTGACGGACAGCGCCAACGACACCATGACCTCGACGCCCGTCACGGTCACGGTGCAGAACGCCGCCGCGGCGGCCGCCGTCCTGGGGCCTGAGGAGCTCTTCCCGGTGCCGGCCTCGAAGGCTTCCGGCATGGCGCGCCTTACAGCCCAGGCGGACAGTGGCGCGCTGAGCGGCACGGTCACCTTGAGCGGCATGAACGCTACGGCCGTGACGCTCAACGAGGGCTTCGCCGGCTCGAGCGGAGAGGCGCTGCTGGCGCTTGCGCCGCGTCCCGGCCACACCGGCGAGTGGCAGGTGCCGGCCAACACTGTCCTGAGCCCGGCTCAGGTGAGCGCGCTCGATGAGGGCGGGCTCTACGTCCTCGCCACTTCCAGCGCGCATCCCGCGGGCGAGATCCGCGGCCAGCTCGCGCCGGGCGGGGTATCCGTGACCATCTCCCCGCTCAGCGTCTCGCCCGAGGCCACCGCGCTCGGGGTGGCCGCTGCCGGAGTCGCGGCCGCCACGCTCGATGCACGCGCCGGCACGCTCACGGTGCACGTGAACTCAGGTGGTATCGACGATGCGAGCGCCGCGCAGCTCTCCGGGAGCACGGGCGCGAAGCTCGCCGGGCTCGCCCGCGATCCTCTCGACATGGGTCACTTCTCGATCCAGGCGACGCGCTTGAGCGCCGCCCAGGTGGCCGACTTCGAGGCGGGGCGGCTGTCGGTGAGCGTCGCAGCAAGCTCGCTCCCCGAGGGAGTGCTGCGGGGTGCCATTGGCCCGTAAAAGCCCCTCTGGCCGGCCCGTGCGCGATGCGCGGGCCGGCCCCTTTTTCAGGCCGTGCGGTCCAGGTACACCGACTTCTTCAGCCGCCAGCGCTTGTGCGACCACGGCCAGTCGGGAGGCGCGGCGCGGATCTGCTCCTCGACGAGGCGCGCGTAGCGCTCGGTGAGTGCGCCGGGAGATGAGGGCTTGCCGGCGGGGGCAAGCGGCAGAAACTCCATCTCGTAGTAGCCGCGCGCCCGGCGGCGGATGGCGATGAAGAACACCGGCAAGCGGGTGACCCGGGTGATCTCCTCCGGGCCCATGTAGAAGGCGGTGTCGCGATTCAAGAACCGCGTCCAGTATTTGCGCTCAGCTTTGGTCGGCTCCTGATCGGCCACCATCGCGATCGCACGCACCAGGCCGCGGCGCCTCAAGATGTCCGGCAGCAGTTCCTGCGCGGGGACCAGGCGGCTGCCGAAGCGCGTGCGCAGCTTCCTCATCTCACGCTCGGCCCACTCGTTCACCAGCGGCTTGTAGGCGGCATCGAGCGGGTAGCCGAGCTCGAGGGACAAGGCGAGCAGCATCCACTCCCAGTTGCACTGGTGCGCGGCGACCAGCAGCACCGACTGCCCGCGCTCGAGGAGCGCGCGCGGCTCCTCCAGGTTGACGATGCGCACCCGGCGGCGGAACTCGTCGGGTCCGAGGGCGGAGGCCTTGAGGAGCTCGGCGAACATCTGCGCGAAGCCGCGGTAGTAGCGGTGCCGCACCGCGCGCCGCTCTCGCGCGTCGAGCTCCGGGAAGGCGGTGGCGAGGCTCGCATCGATCATGTCGGCGCGGTACGGCACCACGCGGAACGCGAGCCAGGCGGCGAGCCCCGCGATGGCGTACAGGACGGGAAGCGGCAGGTGCGACAGCAGCCGCGCCCACCAGGCCGGGGGCTCGGACGGGATGGCGGGCGTGCTGGCTGCTTGCGGCGGACCTAGGGCGGGCATCCGCCCTAGTTTACCGGACGCGGCTGCGCCGGCCCCGCGGCCGGTGGCGGCGGCTGCGGCACCAGCACGCGGCCCATGCGGGGCGCCAGCCAGCGCTCCACGTCGTCGATGAGCGTGAACGCGGCCGGTACGATCACCAGCGTCAGCGCGGTGGAGGTGATCAGGCCGCCGATGACCGCGATCGCCATCGGCTGGCGGAAGGCGGTGTCGCCGCCGAGTCCGAGCGCCACCGGCATCATGCCCGCGACCATCGCCACCGTCGTCATGACGATCGGGCGGGCGCGCTTGTGGCCGGCCTCGAGGATCGCGGTGACGCGGTCCTTGCCGGCGCGCATCTCCTCGATGGCGAAGTCGACCAGCAGGATCGAGTTCTTGGCGACGATGCCCATGAGCATGAGCAGGCCGATGAATACGCCGAGCGAGGCCGAGAATCCCGTGAGCAGCAGCGCGATCACCACACCGCCGATCGAGAGCGGCAGCGCGAACAGGATGGTGATCGGCTGCAGCACGCGCGCGAACAGCAGCACCAGCACGGCGAACACCATGAGGATGCCGGTGCCCATGGCGATGAAGAAGTTGCCGATCAGCTCGTTCATGTACTTGGAGTCGCCCACGTCGACGCGGTGCACACCCTGCGGCAGGTTCTTCAGCGTGGGCAGGTTATAAATGGCCTTCATCGCAGGTCCCAGCTCCATGCCCTTCAGGTCCGCGTCGACGAACAGGCGCCGGCTCTGGTTGTAGCGGCGCACGCGCGTCGGTCCTTCACCGAAGGTGATGTCGGCGACGGCCTTGAGCGGAACGGTACTCCCTCCCGAGGTGGGCACCGGCAGGTTCTCGAGCGTGGTGATGCTCTTGCGGCTGTCCTCGAGCAGGCTCACGCGGATCGGTACCTGGCGGTCGGCGAGGGAGAACTTGGCGCTGTTCTGGTCGAGCTCGCCGAGAGTCGCGATGCGGATGGTGTCGCTGATCGACTGTACCGTCACCCCGAGCTGCGAGGCGAGATCGAAATGCGGGTGGACGAGGATCTCCGGCCGCGGCAGGTCGTTGTTGATGCGCGCATCGCGCACGAAGGGCAGGGTGCTCATCTCCTCGACCACCTTGCGGGCGGTGTTGTAGGTGAGCTGCGGATCGTCGCCCGTGATGTAGATGTTGACGTCACGACCGTTGCCGTTGCGGTTGAAGTGCAGCTGCGCGTCGGGGATGGTCCTGAACTGATCGAGCATGCGGTCCTCGAACTGGCGCTGCGTCGCCTTGCGCTGCGACTTCGGCACCAAGGCGATCTCGAGCTCGCCGGCGCGGACGCCCTCGTCGCTGTCGCCAACCTGCTCGACGACGTCGCGCACCTCGGGCTGGCGCGCCAGCATGCGGTAGGCGGCCGCGGTCGCCGCCGAGGTCTCCTCGAGGCGTACGCCGGGTGGCAGCTCGACGCTCGCGAAGGAGAAACCGCTGTCGGATTCCGGGATGAACGAGAACGGCACCAGCGCCACGCCGACGATCGACAGCACGAAGAAGGCCAGGCCCGCCAGCACCGTCTTCCAGCGGTGCACCGTGCACCAGCGCAACAGCCGCTCGTACCAGGCCATGATGGGACCGTCGGTATGCAGCGCCACGCCTTCCGACTTGAGCGCATAGGCGGCGATCACCGGCGTGATGAGGCGCGCCACCAGCAGCGAGAAGAACACCGCGGCGGCGACCGTGAGACCGAACTGCTTGAAGTATTGTCCGGTGAGGCCGCCCATGAAGCTCACCGGCACGAACACCGCGATGATGGTCGCCGAGGTCGCCACCACCGCGAGCCCGATCTGGTCGGCGGCATCGAGCGCCGCCTGATACGCGCTCTTGCCCATGCGCATGTGACGCACGATGTTCTCGATCTCGACGATGGCATCGTCGACCAGTACGCCGGCGACCAGCGACAGCGCCAGCAGGCTGATGGAGTTCAGCGTGAAGTCCATCCACTGCATGAAAATGAACGCCGGGATCGCCGACAGCGGGATGGCGAGCGCCGAGATGAGTGTCGCGCGCGCGTCACGCAGGAACAGGAACACCACCAGCACCGCGAGGATCGAGCCCTCGATGAGCGCGCTGATGGCCGAGTGATAGGTGTCCTCGGTGTAGTCGACGCTGGTGTAGATCTGGGTCAGCGTGGCCTGGGGATTTTCCTTGCGGATCTTGACGAGCTCCGCCTGCACGCCCTTGTCGACGCTGACGTCGGAAGAGCCCTTGGCCTTGACCACGCCGAAGGTGGTCGCCGGGCGCCCGTTGAGGCGGGCGACCTGACGGATCTCGCCCACGCTGTCGCGCACGTCGGCGAGGTCGGAGAGCCGGGCGAAGCGCCCGCCGGAGAGCGCGATCTGGGTCTGACCGAGCGCGAGCGCCGTGCGGGCGCCGCCCAGCACGCGGATCGACTGCTCGCCGCCGCCGAGCTGGGCACGGCCGCCGGGCGAGTCGAGATTGAGCGAGCGCAGCTGGTTATTGACCTCGACGGCGGTGATGCCGAGCGCCGCCATGCGCGCGGGATCGAGCTCGACGCGGATCTCGCGATTCACGCCGCCGCCGCGCTGCACCTGTGCGACGCCGGTCACCGACAGCAGCCGCTTGGTGATGGTGTTGTCGACGAACCAGGAGAGCTCCTCCTCGGTGAGGCCGCTCGAGCTCACCGCGTAGTACTCCATCGAGCCGCCGTCGGCGTTGATGCGCTGGACGACGGGCTCCTGGATTCCCTGCGGCAGCAGCGGACGCACCTTGGCGACCGCATCGCGCACGTCGGCTACCGCCCGGTCGACCGGTGTGCCGATGTCGAACAAGATGTTGATGTTCGCCGTGCCCTCCACCGCCCAGGAGGTGATGTTGTCGATGTTGCCGATGCCGGCGACGGCGCCCTCGACCTTCTGCATCACCTGCGTCTCGAGCTCCTCGGGTGCCGCGCCCGGCTGATCGACGGTGACGATCACGCCCGGGAAGGAGATGTCGGGATCGGCGGTCACCGGCAGGCGCATGAACGCCACGATGCCCATGAAGAGCAGCACGACGAACAGCACGATCGGCGGCAGCGGGTGCCGGATGGCCCACGCGGAGATATTTTTCATGGAGTGCTCTCCCTGACCGCTACGGCTCAGCCGGCGGTGAGGCCGGTGGCCGTGACCTTCACGGTCTCACCGTCGTGCAGGAATCCGCCCGCGGTCGTGACCACCTGCTCGGTGCCGTTCAACCCCGAGGCGATGACCACGCCATCATCGGAGGTGTCGGCGACCACCACGCGGCGCAGCACCGCGCGACTGTCGGCGCCCACGACGTAGACATAGCTGCCCTGGCCGTCGGTGAGCACCGCGGTCTGCGGGACGACCGGCCGCTTGGCGTTGCCAACCGCGACCGAGCCGCGCGCGAAGGCGCCGGGACGCAGCGCCGGATCGGGCTTCAGGGCGATGCGGATCTCGCCGAGCCGGGTGGTCGGATCGATGATCGCGCCGAGCAGGCGCACCTTGCCTTCGAAGGACTGCGGCAGCCCCGTGAGGCGCACGCTCGCGGTGTCGCCTTGCTTCACTTGCGCCAGGTCCTGTTCGGCGAGCTGGCCACGCATCTCGACTTCGCCGCCGCTCGCGACGCGGAAGAGAGCATCGACCGCGCCGGGGTTGGCGATTTGACCGACCTCGGCGTGGCGTGTAAGCACGGTGCCCGCGATCGGCGCGACGATGCGGGTGCGGTTGAGGCGCGCTTGCGCTTCCGCGAGCTGCGCCGCCGCGACCTTGACGTTGGCGGCATCCGTCACCGCGGTGGCGCGCCGCTTCTCGATGTCCTCGGCGGAGAGCGCGCCGGCGGCCTGGACCCCGAGGGCGCGCTTGTACTCGGCGGCGGACAGCTCCGCCTGGGCGCGCGCCTGCTCGAGCGAGGCCGCGAGACGGTTCGCCTGCGGCACGAGGACCGAGTCGTCGATGCGGGCCAGAACCTGACCCTTCTGCACGTGGTCTCCCGCCTCGACGTTGACGGCGACGATGCGGCCGGTGTCGCCGTCGTTGCCGATCGGCATGTCGTAGCGGGCGAAGATCGCGCCGGTGAACGTCACGCTCGAGGTGACCGAGCGCACGCCGGGAGTGACCACCGAGATGAGAGGCACGTTCTGCTGATTCGCGAGCGCGACATGCGCGGGGCCGCCGCGATGGGTCGCCCACACGATCGCGCCGAGGACGGCGAGCACGCCCACGCCGAGCGCGATCCAGCGGGTGCGCGGGTTGGCGGGCAGGGTGATGGTCGGGCCGGCTTTGGCGGCCGGCTCACCGGTCGGCACCCGTTCGAATCCCGCGCGGTCGCGGCCGATCCAGGTGATCTGCTCGTCGCCCTCGAGAGTGCTCAGCTGTTCCGGGTTCGTGCCCACGGAGATTCCTTCAATGAGACCTGTGCGCCGGCAGTCTTTAGAACCGGCGCGTTGCGGCGAAGTTTAATCAAGCAAGCAAGTATTTCCGCCTGTAACGCGGCGAAGGGACGCGCGCGGGCGACGGGCCGAGCCCGCCGCCGAACGCCGGCGCCGGCGGACACCGTCCCTGGCTGCGGCGGGTTGCCCCCGCCACGGTCATGCGGGCGCGGAGTCTACCCGGAAATTGATGTGAAATCAGTCCTTTCCGGTCACAGAAGCGCGGATTTAAGACCCTTTTTTTCAGGCCTTGGGCGTGGCCGGCCGAGGAAGCGCTTTTGCGATCCGCGATCATCGGGGCGTGTATGTGTAGTGCCAGGGCTCGTACGGCGATGGGAGTGGCCCCACGAAACGATTCCCCGCGATGCTGATCGCCGCGTGGAGCTTGCGCGACCAACCCGCAGCGTCCCATTGGCGATGCGCCGACGCGGCGTCCGTTCCGGCGATGATCTGCCCGTGGTGCGAGACCTGAAAATCAAAAGCGCGCTCTTGCCCATGTGCCGAGAGTCCGGGGGCGGCGAGCGCCGCGGCAGCTCCTCCCGGCCACTCGATCAGCGCCTGTCGCAACTCAACCGCATTGAGCGGCGCATTATTGGCGGTGAACCGTCGCTCAAGCGCGGCGCGTAGCTTTGCGGCCGTCTTCCCAACGGACTCATTCTCGTTCCAATGGGTGATCTGCACCTCCAGACTTCGAGGTTGTCGATTGACCTGGAGTGTAAATCCGGGATTGCTGGCCGCAAATGCTGCGGCCACGGCATTGATTTCGATCGCCGCGGCTTTACCCTCGGGTGTCGAGGGATAGGCGGATAGCCGTTCCTGAGTCCAAGTCCATCGTTCGGACAGGGCGTCGCCAGCGCGCAGGTACGCCCGCAAAGCCAGCAGTCGACGATCGACCCCCACGATTCGATGCAGCGTATCGATGGCGGCAGGCGCAAGCCCGGCGCTCGCTTGCACGACCCAAGCGTTTTGACGTGTCTCGCTTGGGGCTGTCGTGAGTGGCGCGGCCGATGCAAGGGAGAAGAGGATAACCAGTGCCGACGTTGACGCCAGGTATCGAACGCGCGTCGAATCGGCAACGCGCGTCGAATCGGCAACGCGCGTCGAATCGGCACGGCAGTCGCACTGACGGCGTAGCGGCCGAGCCGAATGTCGGAGTTTGTGCGATATCACGGCTCGAATAGGACCGTTGTTCCTTTGTTTACGAGTGCGGCGAGTTCCAAGGCATCCCAATTGGTGAGGCGCACACATCCGTGGGACTCTGAATAACCGATCCGCGCGGGTGCCGGTGTACCGTGTATCCCGTAGTGCGGCTTGTTCAGGCTGATCCAAACATCACCCACGGGATTGTTTGGGCCCGCGGCGATCGTCACTTTGGCATTGGCTGGATCCGCGTCCCAGAACAGGTTGGGGTTGTAGTTGTAGGTCGGATTTCGGTCGATCGCCGTGATGACCCAGTTCCCGAGAGGAAGCGGGTCGTGCTCGCTGCCGCTCGTTACCGGCGCGTGAAAAATGATTCGATCGGTGTTGTCATAGACTGTCAGAGTCGAATTCTTCTTGGAGACGACGACCTTAACCCGCCCGGTATAACGCACGCGCTGGTGCGTCTCGACCAGCGTCGCGCCAAGTTCCTCAGTCACAGCCGCGCCGCCCATTGCGCCGGGGACGTTCGGGACGCGGATATCCTCCCCAGCAATGAACCGTGCACTGGGGTTGAGCCGTTTGAGGAGAGCGGGCGCCGAGTGAAATTCCTCGGCGAGTTCTTCGAGTATGGATGTGTAGTAGAGGCCAGGGAGCTTGGACTGCTCCGTCATATTCTGCGGGATGCTCGCGCTAAACGGGCCGGCCGCCTCCAGCGCCGTGATTGTGTGCGGCACGATGGGTTCAACGGAGCCGGCGCCGAGCGCGAGGAGCAGTGCCTTATCGCCGCGCTTGCCGGTGGCAATTCCGCGCGCCTCCCGGAACGCCGCCAGTGCGTTGCTGGCGTTCTTTCCGCGCTCGCCGTCGATCTCACCCGATGAGAAACCTACCCGATCCAGAAGCACCTGCATTTCGAGTTCCGAAATCCCGGCCGATCCTGCCGCCGGTGTCTGGCGTGCGGCGGCGTTCGCCGTGTTCGCGCCAAGGAGAATCACGGTCGCGGCGAACCACGTAAGGAAGTTGAACGTCCGCTTCATCAGAACCCTCCGAGCAAACCGCGATTGCGCTTGGCCGCGCCAGCTGGCGCCGCGCGGCGTTACCAACGTGCCATATCCGGTCCGCATCGTCCGTTTGGTAACGAACCAACCGGCTGCAGGGCTTGATGCAAAGCTGAGGTTTACGCTGTCGGTCGGACTCTCAACGACACGATCGCCCGCGCACGGGATCGTCGCCGGGCTGCTCGCTCAGCTGATCAGGGCTGGGAGCTACGAGAGATTGGTGCCGGGAATAGGATTCGAACCTACGACCCACGCATTACGAATGCGTTGCTCTACCAACTGAGCTATCCCGGCACCGGGAAATCAGCGAGTCTCGCGGGGAGTGCTGAATTCTACTGCTTTTTGCGTAGCCGGATCACCAGATCGATCCCCGCGACCTCGGTTCCGGGGGGTGGGGCGGGCAGGCGGCTGAACTCGACGTCGGGCACCGGAACGTCGATCAGCGCACCGCTCGAGAGATCGTGGAAGTGGTAGTGGGGATCGACGTTCGAGTCGAACCAGGCGCGCGAGCCGTCGACCGAGAGCTGGCGGATCAGGCCGTGCGAGGCGAACAGGTTCAGCGTGTTATACACCGTGGCCTTGGACACGCGCGCGCCGCTGCCGCGCAGACTCGCGAGGATCTGCTCGGCGGAGAGGTGCTGCGGCGCCTGCAGGAGCACGGTGGCGATGCGCACGCGCTGCGCCGTCGGGCGGATGCCGCAGGCGGCGAGACGCTGCTCGCAGCGCATGCCGGCCGGCGCCGCGGCGGTGTCGATACTCAGCATCGGCGCATTATAGGCACGCAGGCCACTAAGTCAAAATAATGCCTTAGATTTCAGGGCGTTGTGGGAAACGACGGCACCTCGCCCCTCACGAGCCCTGTGCGAGCTTGGTCTCCAGGTGCTTCGCGAGCTCCGCGATCGTCGGGAAGTCGAAGAGCTCGGTGAGGTCGATCTGGCCGGGATAGAGCCGGTCGATCTGCTCGTGGATCTCGATCAGCTTCAGCGAGCTCGCGCCGACCTCGAAGAGGTTGTCGTTGACGTCCACGCGCTTGCCCTCGAGGGCGGCGTCGCAGATGGTCTTCAGCTGCTCCTCGAGCTCGCTGCGCGCGCGCTGGGCGGGGTTGCGCTGGGCGGCGCGCAGCGCTGCGATCGCCGCGAGCTCTGCGTCGAACTCGCCGTCGACATAACTCACCTCGAGCAGGTGCCGCTGGATCTTGCCGCTGGTGGTCTTGGGGATGCGTTTCACGGGCACGACCTCGGCGACCTCGAGCCCGGTCTGCTCGTTGATGAGGCGCGCCACCTGCGTGGCGAGCGGGAGGAAATCCTCAGGCCCGCTGCGATGCAGTACGAAGACCACCAGCTGCTCGGTCTCCGCTCCCCGGCGCCGCACGCCGGCAGCCACGACCTTGCCGAGCTCGAGGCCCGGCGCGCGCTGCGCGAGCGCCTCGAGGTCGTGCGGATAATAGTTCTGCCCGTTGATGAAGATGATCTCTTTGGCGCGCCCGGAGATGTAGAGATCGCCAGCGTGCTTCAGACCCAGGTCGCCGGTGCGCAGCCAGCCGTCGGCCGTGAAGGCGGCAAGGTTGGCCTGCGGGTCCTCGAAGTAACCGCGCGTCACGTTGTCACCCGTCATGTGCACGTGTCCGATGCGGTCCTCGGCGAGCTCCTGGTCGTCATCGCCCGCGATGCGCACCCGCGTGTAGGGAATCGCCTTCCCCTCGCTCACCAGCTGCAGCGCGTGCGGGTCGTGCGCCGGGATCGGTTCCACCGGATCGCCGGGGTTCATGCGATGACGGTTGAGCGTGATGGTCTTCAACGGGGCGCCGACCGGCGGGAAGCTCACGGCGAGGGAGGCCTCGGCGAGCCCGTACACCGGATACATGGTGTTGCGGCCGAGGCCCGCACCCGCGAGGCGCGTCAGGAACTCTTCGCACAGCTCGACCGAGATCGGCTCGGCACCGTTGAAGATCAGGCGCACGGATGCGAGATCGAGGCCCTCGACCGGGCGGTCGCCGAGTACCTTCAGGTAGTGCTTGTAGCCGAAGTTCGGCGAACAGAGGATCGTGGCGCGGATGCGCGCCGCGAGCGTGAGCCACAGGAGCGGGCGCCGGATGAACAGCTCCGTCGGCATTAGGTGCGAGTGCACGCGGTTCGCGAACATGATCAGGTGGAAGCCGATCAGCCCCATGTCGTGGGTGAGCGGCATCCACGAGAGGCTCACGTCGTTCTCGTTGAAGCCGGCCGCCTCGGTCGCGCCGCGCCAGTTGGCGATGATGTTGCCGTGGGTCAGCACCACGCCCTTGGGTTCGCTGGTCGAGCCCGAGGAGAACTGGATGAAGGCGGTGTCGTCGGGCGTCACGCGCTGGATGCTGCCGGCGCGCGAGATGTCGTCGAGATCGTCCACCAGGAAGGTGCGCGCGCGCAGGCTCTGAAAGAGCTGCGTCTCGCTCACCGAAGCGGCGAAGGCGCCGATGCGCTCCAGCGAACGCCGCTCGGTGTAGAGGTAGGGGGCGCCGAGGCGGCGCGCGATGCGCAGCAGCTTGTGGCGGTGCTCCTCGCTGATGCCGAGCGCCACCGGCACCGGCACGATGCCGCCGAGGACCGCGGCCCAGAACACGTCGATGAACTGCTCGTTGTTGCCGAGGAACACCAGCAGCTTGTCGCCGCGCCGGGCGCCGAGACGCTGCAGGTGATAGAGGATGCCGAGCGCGCGCTGGTGGAGTTCGGCCGCCGAGACGCTGCGCGACTCGTTCTCGCCCTCGAGGTAGGTGATACCGCGCGGGAAGTCGCGGTTCGCCTCGAGCACTTCGGTGAGCGTTTTGGCGTCGATCATGTGCGGCGTTCCAGCCTCATTTGCAGCGGGTGACGGGTGCGCAGATTGATCTGCGCCTCGAGCTCGAGCGGTTTGTCCGGCACGTACACCAGGCGGTAGCGGCGCGCCACTTTGTAGAGGTGTACCAGCATTTCGTAGAGCGCGAACGTCTCGCCTATGCAATGGCGCGGGCCGGCGGCGAACGGCATGTAGGCGAAGCGCGGCCGCTCGGCCTCGTGCTCACTGTCGAAGCGCTCAGGTTCGAAGCGGTCGGGATCCTTCCAGTAGCGCGGATGGCGGTGCAGGAGATAGAGCGGCAGCAGCACGTTAGTGCCGGGCGGCACGGCGAAGCCGCCGAGCACGTCCGCCGCCACGTTACGGCGCGACAGCAGCCACCCCGGCGGGTAGAGCCGCAGCGCCTCGTTCACGACCTGACTGGTGAAAGCGAGCGCTTCCATCTCGGCGAGGCCGGGGGCGGCCATCGCGGGCGCCGCGTCGAGCTCGGCGTGCAGGCGTCGCTCGGCCTGCGGGTGCTGCGAGAGCAGATACCAGGTCCAGTTGAGCCCGCTCGCGGTGGTCTCGTGACCCGCGACGATCAGCGTCATGACCTCGTCGATGAGCTCGCGCTCGCCCATCGGCGCGCCGCTTTCCTTGTCGCGCGCCGCCATCAGCATCGCGACGTAGTCGAAGTGCTCCTCGGGCTCGGCACGGCGCCGCGCGAGCAGCTGCGCCACGAGCTTGGTGAGCGAGCGGAACTTGTAGGCGAACTGCAGATCGCGGCTCTGTTCCCTGGTGACCACCTCGAAGGGGTTGCCGCCGAGCTGCTCGGTGAGGCGGTCGAGGTCGCGCCCGAAGATCGAGCGCAACACGATCTCGAGCGTGAGATCGCTCATCTCGTCGGTGAGGTTTACCGGCTCGCCGCGCGCGGCGAGCTCATCCCAGCTCGCGAGGCGCCGTTCGTTGGCCGCGGCGATCAGCTGCGCGAACTCGGTGATGACGCGGCGGTGGAACAGCGGCTGCATCATGTAGCGCTGGCGCTTCCACAACTCCCCTTCGCTGGTCATGATGCCCTTGCCGAGGAGGATCTTGACCCGGTCGAGCCCGACGCCCTTGGTGTAGTTCTTGTGGTTGCCGACCAGCACCCGTTTCACGTCGTCCGGGTGGTGGATCACATAGGTATAAGATTTGCGTGCCGGAACGAACACGCGATAGGTGTCGCCGTGGCGGGCGAACAGCTCGATCATGCGCTCCAGCGAATCGTCGGTGGAGCCGATGTCGAATTGCGGCTCGGCTTCGGGGGGCAGGGGGTTCGCGGACGCGGCGGCGGTCATGCAAGCTGTTGAAAGCCAAACTTTAATCTTATATCACACGGACCTGCGCGGTCAGTGGCCGGAAGAGGCAGCGCGCTCGCTCGCGGGCCGCCTGCCGTACGCCAAGCGCCTCGAGGTGGCTTCCCATGCCGCGCGCGCGCCGCAGACGCTCGCCGGCGTCGCTCTGGCACTGCACGCCCTCGGGAAACTCACGGGCACGCGCGTCGCACCCGGCGACCTCTCTTTCCCCGACGGCGGCAAGCCCCACCTGGCGCGCACCGCGGCGGCCGGCGCGCGGCCGCCCGATTTCTCCATCAGCCACGGCGGTCCCTGGGTCGGATGCGCCGCCGTGGCGCACGGGCTGGTCGGCTTCGACCTCGAGGCGGGGACCGAGGCGCGCCTCGGAGAGTGGGCCGCGCGCGAGGCGGCGCTCAAGGCCTGCGGAGCGGGTATTGCTGAGGCGCGCGAGGTCGAGCTCACCACCCGCGGCGCGCGTTGCCGCGGCGTGGCGCTTCAAGCGCGCAGCCTCGGACTCTTTCCCGGTGCCGTGGCCTGCGTGATGACCAGCCTCCCGGTCGAGCGGATCGAGGCGCACGCGCTGCCGCTCGCGGAGCTGTTCAACCCATGAGCGACGGCGGCGACGGGAATCTGCGCAACACGCTCTATCGGACCGCCACACGGTCGGGCCGGCGGATGACTCGCGCGCGCCGCGCTCTGTACGCGCTGGCCGCGCCGCTCGGCGTTGGCATCATCCGGCTCTGGTGGCGGAGCTGCCGCGTGGCGCGCATCGAGGGCGAGGAGCACCTGGCGGCCGCGCTCGCACGCGCGCCCTCGCTCATTCCCTGCTACTGGCACCAGCACCAGCTCTACTGCGGAAAATTCCTCCTCGGCGAGCGCGCCCGCGAACTCTCGCCGGGCTGGCTGATCAGCCCCTCGGTCGACGGCGAGCTCGGCGCCATGATGGTGCGGCGCCTCGGCGGCGCGGTGATCCGCGGCTCCTCGACCCACACCGGCGCGCGGGCGCTGCGCGACTACTACCAGGCGCTCACCAGGGACGGGGTCTCCCCGGTGATCACCCCGGACGGTCCGCGCGGCCCGCGCTTCAAGTTCAAGCCCGGCGCGCTGCTGCTCGCACAGATGTCGCAGCGGCCGATCCTGCCGATGGCCTACGCCGCCTCGCGCGCCTGGCTCGTGAAGTGGGACAAGTTCGTGATCCCGGTGCCGTTCCTCGCGCGCATCGCCATCGCCATCGGCCCGCCGCGCTACGTGCCGCGCGTCACGGACGCCGCCACGCTCGCAACGCTGCAGGCCGAGATGGAGCGCGAGCTCAAGCGCCTCTACGGCGTCGCGCGCGAGGCGCTGCGATGAGCGTCCCGGCGGCGGGGGCCGTCAGCGCGGCTGTGGTGCGCGACGCGCAGCGGCCGCCGCTCGTCATGCGCTGCGGGGCGTTCGGCGACATGGTGTTGCTCACGGTGTTGCTCGAGCAGCTCTACGCCCGGTTCGGACAACCGGCCGATGTCATTGCATCCGGTAACTGGTCGGAGCCGCTGCTCGCGGGCCACCGCGCGGTGGGCCGGATGTTCATCCTGCGCAGCCGCCGCACTCCCTACTGGCTGAGCCTTACGCAGCGGCGTCTCGTGGCCTGGCTGCGCGCGCGCGGCCCCGGCCCCACCTGGTTCTGCGACCGCGGCGAGGGCCGCGAGCTCCTCGCGCGCGGTGGAATTCCCGCCGCCTACGTCTGCGATTCGACCGCGTACCCCTTCGTCGACGGCGAAAATTTCGCCGACCGGTACCTGCGGCTCGGGACGCTGACGCCGGGCGCCTTCGCGGGGCTGCTGCCGCCGGCGGTCGCGGGCGTGCCGCGCGCCGCGCGGCTCGAGGTCCCGGAAGCGGGGCGGCGCGAGCTCGAGGAGTGGCTTGAAAGAGGCGGGCTCGGCGGACGCTCCTACCTGGTGATCCATCCGGGGAGCCGGCATGTCGCGCGGCGACGCTTTCGCGCGCGCTCCGGGGCGTCGAAGTACTGGCCCGAAGAGCGCTGGGCCGAAGTGGTGCGCGGCGTGCGCGCCCATCGGCCGGACCTGGCGATCGTGTTCTCCGGGACCGGCGCCGAGGGCGCCTTCATCGCCGACGTGCTGCGCCTCGCGGGCGTCTCCGACACGCTGAATGCCGCGAACGACCTGCCGGCGCGGCGGCTCCTGCCGCTGCTCGAGCGCGCGCACAGTCTCATCGCGGTGGACACGGGTCCCGCGCACGCGGCGGCGGCGCTCCACTGTCCCACCGTCGCGCTCTTCGGCCACATCGACCCCTGGCTCTATCGTCCGGGCGGCGCGACGACGCCGGCGGCTACGCTCACCGGCACGGTGGACGGCAAGCCCAACATCCTCGGCATCGAGCCGGCGCAGGTCATCGAGGCCTGGGGGCGGCTGACGCGCAGCGCCTGAAGGTCTACGCGCTCAGTGGGCCGCCACCGGCCCGCTGCCGCCCTTGCCGGCGCGCACCAGCAGCAGCAGCGGCAGCAGGGCGAGGAACAGCCAGCCGAGGACTTTGAAGGCATCGATATACGAGAGCACCGATGCCTGCTGGATGGCTCCCTGGTAGATGCTCGCCAGCGTACCCGCGGCGTCGGCTGGGGCGCCGAGGGCGCCACCCACCTGGTGTGCGAAGTCGGGATAGGCGGGGTTCAGTCCCTGCAGCTGCTCGACCAGGCGGCTCTGGTGAAACTGCTCGCGCCGCGTGAGCAGCGTCGAGGCGAAGGCGATGCCGATGCTGCCGCCGAAGTTGCGCGCCAGGTTGATGAGCGCCGAGGCGTTGTTGGTCTTGTCCCGCGGTACGTCGCGGAACGCCATTTGATTCAGTGGCAGGAACAGGAACGGGAGTGAGGCCGCCTGCAGCACCCGCAGCCACATCAGCGTCTGGAACGAGACGCCCAGATAGAGCATCCGCGTCATGAGCAGCATGGACAGGCCCCCGACCAGGAAGCCGATCCCGGCGAGGACGCGCATGTCCACCTTGTTGATGGCGCGCCCGATGAGCGGCAGGAGCGCGATGGTGATCAGGCCGCCCGGCGAGAGCACCATGCCGGCATCCACTGCGCGGTAGCCGAGCAGCTGCTGCGCGAAAGCCGGGATGAGGAACGTGCTGCCGAACAGCATGAACCCGAGCATTAGCATCATGACGAACGTGACGGCGAAGCCCGGATCGCGGAACAGCTTCAGATCCACCATCGGGTCCTCATGCGTGAGCTCGCGCCAGGTGAGGAGCACGAAGCCGACCGAAGAGGCGACCACCAGCGCGGTGATCGAGCCGGAGCCGAACCAGTCGGCGTCCTGGCCGCGATCGAGCACGATCTGCAGGCACCCGAGCGCGAGCGCCACGAAGCCGAAGCCGAGCCAGTCGACCGAGCGGCGCGCCGCGCGCGCCGCGGCGCCGCGCTCGTTGATGACCGCCTGTACCAGGAACACCAGCACGATGCCGACCGGTACGTTGATGAGGAAAATCCAGCGCCAGTCGTAGTTGTCGGTGATCCAGCCGCCGAGCGTCGGCCCGATGACCGGGGCGACGACTGCGGCGATGCCGTAGATCGCGGTCGCCATGCCGCGCTTCTCCGGCGGGAAGCTGTCGGCGAGGATCGCCTGTCCGACGGGCTGCAGGCCGCCGCCGGTCGCGCCCTGGAGCGCGCGCACGATGATCAGCGTGGCGAGGTTGGGCGCGAGGCCGCACAGGAGCGAGCTCGCCGTGAACCCGGTGATGCACACCAGGAACAGGCGCTTGCGCCCGAAGGTGTTCGCGAGCCAGCCGGAGATCGGCATGATGATGGCGTTGGTCACCAGGTAGCTGGTCAGCACCCAGGTGGATTCGTTCTGACTCGAGGAGAGCGAGCCCGCGATGTGCGGCAGCGCCACGTTGGCGATGGAGATGTCCATGATCTCCATGAAGGCCGCGAGCGCCACCACCGGCGCAATCAGCCACGCGGCGGCGCCGACGCGTGGCGCCGCGGCCGGGGCGGCCGCGCTCACCGGCGCGCCTCGCGCACCACCGGCGGCGTACCGCGGGCGGACCCTAAGTTGGCGGCGAGTATGTCGTTGATGGCGGCGTCGGCGCCGGCGTCCTGGTCGGAGTAGACGTCGGTGTTGAGCGCCACCGGCCAGGCGGGCTGCTGCGACAGCGCGGCGCCGCGCTCGTCGTGCACGTCGACGTCGACATCGGTGGAGAGCCCGAGGAACAGCGGGTGGGTCTCAAGCTCGCGTGGCTCCAGCCCGATGCGTACCGGCAGCCGCTGCACGATCTTGATCCAGTTGCCGGAAGCGTTCTGCGCCGGGAGTACGGCGAGCGCGCTGCCGGTGCCGGGGGTGAGGCCGAGCACGCGGCCGTGGTACCGCACCCGCGAGCCGTACATGTCGGCCGAGACGCTCACCGGCTGGCCGATGCGCAGGCCCGCGAGCTCATTCTCCTTGAAGTTGGCGTCGATCCAGATCGACTCGACCGGCACGATGGCGAGCATCTCGGTCGCCGGAGTGACCTGCTGGCCGAGCTGCACCGCGCGGCGCACCACGTAACCCGATACCGGGGCGACCACCCTGGTGCGCGCGGCGGCGAGCCACGCGGTGCGCAGCGCGGCTTCCGCCTGCTGCACGCGCGGATGCGTCGCGGGCGTCGTGCCGGCGATCGCGGCGCGGGTGCTCGCGAGCGTGGCCTCGGCCTGGCGCAGCCCCGCACGCGCGCTCTCGACCGTGTTCTGCTCGTGCTGCAGCGTCTCCTGCGAAACGCCGTGCACCGCGATCAGCGGCCGGTCGCGCTCCACGTCCTCATTCGCCTGCGTGAGCTGGACGCGCTGCGTTTCAACCACCGCCGTGTCGCGCGCTTGCTGCGCGAACAGCTGCGCGACGTCGCGCACCGTCTGCGCGAGATTGGCCTTGGCCTGGGCGAGCGCGACCTGCGTGTCGCGCGGATCGAGCTGCACCAGGGTGTCACCGCGATGCACGAACTGCGTCTCGTCGGTGCCGATCGCGACCACCGTGCCGGAGACCTGCGGCGTGAGCCGCACCAGGTTACCGTTGACATAGGCGTCGTTGGTCGTCACGTGACCGCGCATGAACGCCAGGTAGTACCCCGTGCCTGCGAGGACCGCGAGCAGTGCCACGCCGCCGAGCACCAGCAGGGGGCGCCGGCTGGGAGCGGCCGGCGCCGCCGTGGGCGCCGCCGCGGGTTTTTGCGCCTGGGGGGTGTCCTGCGAATCACTCATGGGTCTCTCCTGCGGCGGCGGTGAGCGCCGTCGGGTCATGGGGTGCGTTCCACCAGCCGCCGCCGAGCGCGCGAAAGAGCGCCGCGGTGTCGGTGAAGCGCTGCACGTCCGCCTGCACCTCGGTGAGGGCCGCGTCCTGATATTGCTGCTCGGCCGTCAACACCTGCAGCTCGGTGTACTTGCCGGCGTGGTACTGATCCAGGGACAGGTCACGGTTGGCGCGCGCGGCGCGCAACGCGACGGTGTGCGCGGCGTAACCCTGGCCGTCGTGCTCGAGCGCCTGCAGGGCGTTCGCGACCTCGACGAAGGCGGCGATGACGGTCGAGCGGTAGCTGGCCACGGCCTGCTGGTAACGCTCTTCAGACTCGTGCTGCCGTGCCGCCAGAGTTCCGCCGTGGAAGACCGGAGCGGTGACATTGAGGCCCGCGGACCAGATGGCACCCGGGCGGGTGAGGAAGTCACTGAGCTCGCTCGTCTGCTGCGCGTACTGGGCCGAAATAGTGAGCGAGGGGAAACGCGCCGCCTCGGCGACCCCTACATTGGCGCTCGCCTGGTGCAGTGAGTCCTCGGCCGCGAGGATGTCGGGCCGCTGGCGCACCAGCACCGAGGGGAGCGAGAGCGGCAGCTTTTCCGGCAGCGCGAAGTCGCGCAGCGTGAGTGGCGGCATCACAAACTGGTCAGGGGTCGCGCCCGAGAGCTGCGCGAGCGCGTTGCGGCAGGTGTCGCGCTGCTGCTCGAGCGCGGGGAGCGTCGCACGCAGGTTCTCGAGCTGGGTCTGCGCCTGCAGGGTATCGGCCCGGGTGATCTTGCCGGCGTTCTCGAGCGTCCGCGTCAGCTCGAACTGGGAGTCGAGCTCCTGCACCAGCTGCGTGGTGACGTCGATCTGCGCCTCGGTGGCCGCGTAGTCGAACGCCGCGACCACGATCTGGTCGACCAGCGTCACGTAGGTATTCAGCACCTGGTCGCGCGCCACGGACGTGGCGGCACGCTGCGCCTCGATCTGGCGGCGCGTGGCGCCGAAGGGATCGAGGTTGTAGGCCAGGGAGGGGCCGAGCTCGAAGCGGTTGCCCGTCGCATCGAGCGCATTCACCGGGCCGTAGAAGTAGCTGCCGTTGATATGGGCGCGAGCGATCTGTCCGGTCGCATCGATCTGCGGCAATTGCGCTCCGGCGACCGCCTTCAGTTCATACTGGGCGGCGGCCAGCCCGTGGCGCGCGCCCTCGAGATCCGGGTTGTGGGCGAGGGCGTTGCGCACCAGGCTGTCGAGCGCTGCGGAATGGAACAGCTGGTACCAGCCGTCGGCGACGTCCGCGCCATAGTCGACGCTACGAGTGGCGCTCGGGGCGGGCAGCGCGTGCGTGTAACCGCCCGCCGGGGGTGCGGGCCGCGTGAAGTCAGGCCCGAGCGTGCACCCGGCGAGCAGCGCTGCGGCGAGTGCGGCGAGGACGCCCGGGACCCTGCTCTTCTTCTTCATGCGGCACCTCCCTGTGACGTTCTGGCCGCCGGTTTATTGCGTGGGCGGCGCCGCCGCGCGGCCGCGGCGGGGGCGATGGCAGGCTGCACCCCGCCCTTGGGCGCCAGCGCCGCTTCCAGGTGGCCGTGCAGACGGGTGAGGAGCGCCAGCAGGGTATCGATCTCGTGATCCGTAAAGGGCTGGATGAGGCGATTGAGCAGCTCCACCACCGCGCCTTTGCCCTTCTGGACCGCGCGCCGGCCCGCCGCGGTGATGGCGATCTCGACCGCGCGGCGGTCCCGGTGGCTGCGCTCGCGGCGGGCGAACCCCGCGTGCTCGAGCTCGTCCACCACGCGGGTGAGGGCGCCCATGTCGTGGCCGATTTCGGCGCTCAAGCGGGTCGCCGAGATGTGGTCCTGCCGCATGAGGCGCATCAGCACCACCCACTGCGTGAAGGAGATGGGGAGCGAGGCGAAGCGTTCCTCGGCGACCTGCGTCATGAGGACGCCGCAACGCTTCACGAGGTAGCCGACGCTGCTGTTGGCCTCGAGCGATTCGACGCTGTAGTACGGCTGTCGCATGAAAGTTGCTCCGGCGATGTTTGCAAAAACTATATTTGCCGAAGCAAGCATTGTCAATGAGCCGAAGGTGGGGGCTTCGGCGCCGCACGGGGGCGGTCGGGCGGGCCGCCGCTACGCTCACGGGCACGCTCGCAGCGGATGAGCCGGAGCGCGACCGCGGCCTGTGCGGCGCGCATTCTGTTAACTCGGAAGACCGGTAACCCGTTCTTCAACAGTGCGTTAGCTTGTAATCCTGTTTCAGTGTGCGAGAATCGGACGTAACCCCAAGAAAGCGGCAACGAATCACGAACTCCGTGACGGAGTGATGAGTCGGGGGCGTGAGAGTTGATCTAGGCTGCGGCGGGTTCGGGAATGGGAGGTCACGGATAAATGGCGATTCCGCCCCCGCCGGATAAGCCAGCGGACTTCACCGCGTCCGACATCCTATCGGCTGACGCCTGGACCGGCCGTCACACCAAGCCCGCCATCGGCCTCGACGTCGCCTGCACCAAGATCGCGGTCGACTTCCAGAATATGCGCCGCGAAGAGGTGGACGCCTGCGTGCGGCGCAACCTCGAGCTGCTGCGCGGGTCCACCAATGTCGACAGCGCGTTCCTCATCGCGCTGCACCCCGACGAGCCGACCATCCAGGAGGTGCAGGTCGCGCGCAGCGCCTTCGCACAGTGCAAGCCGGAGGGTCTCGCCGGTCTCTCGCTCGATACCTTCCCGTGGCTGAAGTCCCGGCTCGAGCACCTGCGGCTCTCGGAGCTGCGCGACACGAGTTCGCCCCGCAAGGAGCAGGCCGCCGAGGCCGCCAAGCTCGCGGACCTGCAGATCGGCTCGGCACTGCTCATCTCGCTGCGCGTCCAGGGGAAGCCCGCCGGCATCCTCGGCCTCGCGCAGACGCTGCCGCGCGGCGCCTGGGACGTGAACCTGCAGCTGCTCATGAAGCTCATCGGCACGAGCCTCGCCACCGGCCTCGAGCGCATCCGCACCGAGGCACGGCTCGCCAAGCTCGAGGAGCGCACCAATCTCTTCCAGGCCGCCGCCAACGACGGCCTGTGGGACTTCGACGTCGAGAACAACGAGGTGTTCTTCTCGCCGCGCTGGAAGGCCATGCTCGGCTACGCGGACGAGGACATGCGCGGCTCGCCCGACTGGCGCAGCCTCGTGCACCCCGACGATCTGGCGCGCGTGCAGACCGCGATCCGCGACCACGTCGCCGGCAAGACGCCGATCTTCGAGAGCACCCACCGCATGCGCCACCGCAACGGCGAGTGGCGCTGGGTGATCAGCCGCGCCACGGCGCGGGTCGACAAGCACGGGCGCCTGCTGCGCCTCGTAGGCGTCGAGCTCGATATCACCGAGAGGAAGCTGTACGAAGAGGCGCTGTTCCGCGAGAAGGAGAGCGCCCAGATCACGCTGCAGTCGATCGGCGACGGTGTCATCACCACCGATGCCAACTCGACCATCGACTACATCAACCCGGTGGCCGAGGAGCTCACCGGCTGGCGGCTCGAGGACGCCATGGGCCGGCCCGTGGAGGAGATCTTCCGCGCCTTCCACGAGGAGACCTGCGAGCCGCTCGAGAACCCGCTGACCGTCTCCATCCGCCGCATCCGTCCCATCAAGTCGGTGCGGCCGATGCTGCTCATCCGCCGCGACGGCAACGAGCTCTACGTCGAGAGCACTGCGGCCCCCATCCGCGACGGCCAGGGGCACGTCGCCGGCGGCGTGCTCGTGTTCCACGACGTCAGCGAGTCGCGCGAGCTCAACCGGCGTCTCTCCTATCACGCGAGCCACGATCTCCTGACCGGACTCGTGAACCGCCGCGAGTTCGAGAGCCGCCTCGAGCGGGCGCTGAAGAGCGCCAAGGCGCGCGAGGCCGCCTACGCGCTCTGCCACCTCGACATCGACCAGTTCAAGATCGTCAACGACACCTGCGGCCACTCGGCGGGCGACGCACTCCTCGGACAGGTGGGGGCGCTGCTCAAGTCCAAGGTGCGCTGGCGCGATACGCTTTCGCGCCTCGGTGGCGATGAGTTCGGGATCCTCCTCGAGAGCTGCTCGCTCGATGAGGCGATGCGCACCGCCGAGACGCTGCGCGAGGCGGTACGCAACTTCCGCTTCACCTGGGAGGACCGCGTGTTCCGGCTCGGCGCCTCGATCGGCGTCGTGCCGATCACCGCCGAGAACGAGGACGTGGCGTCGATCCTGTCCGCCGCCGGGAGCGCCTGCACCGCGGCGAAAGAGGGTGGCCGCAACCGCGTGCACAGCTTCGCCGAGAACGACATCGAGCTGATGCGCCGCCGGCGTGAGATGCAGTGGGCGGCACGCATCAACGCCGCCCTGGAAGAGGGTCGCTTCGAGCTCTACCGCATGGCGATCCAGCCGCTGCAGCGGGCCGAGCCGGGCGCGCACTATGAGCTGTTGCTGCGCCTGAAGGACGAGACCGGACGCATCGTGGCGCCGAACGACTTCATCGCCGCGGCCGAGCGCTACGGCATCACCCCGGCGATCGACCGCTGGGTGATCGAGAATGCCTTCCGCTGGCTGGTATCGGAGGCCGACGAGCGGCAGAACCTGTTCCAGTGCTCGATCAACCTCTCCGGTCAGAGCTTAGGGGACGACAAGTTCCTGCCGTTCGTCATCGAGCAGCTGCGCCACAGCGGCCTCGATGCCTCCAAGATCTGCTTCGAGATCACCGAGACGGCGGCGGTGGCGAGCTTCTCGCAGGCCAACCGCTTCATCCAGGCTCTCAAGCAGCAGGGCTGCAAGTTCGCGCTGGATGATTTCGGTACCGGCTTGTCCTCATTCGGTTACCTCAAGCACTTCCCGGTCGACTATCTCAAGATCGACGGCAGCTTCGTGCGCGAGATCCTGCGCGATCCGATCGACCGCGAGATGGTGCGCTCGATCAACGAGATCGGTCACCTGACGGGCAAGCAGACTATCGCCGAGTTCGCCGAGAACGCCGAGATCATCCAGATGCTGACCAGCCTCGGCGTCGACTACGCGCAGGGCTACGGCGTCGCGCAGCCGCAGCGCGTGCTGAAGTCAGCCGTCGCCTGACCGCCATCCCGGCCGGATTGGAGGGGCTCCGTCGGAGTCTCCCAAACAGCAAGGTTCGAAAAGCATCGAACCTGGTGTTGTTGAGGCCCGATTCAGGGGCTCAACGCGGACAAGTTCGACGCGCATCGAATCAGCGCCAATTGAGCCTCGATTCAGGGCCTCAACGAAGGCAACTTCGATGGATGTCGAACGTAGCCGATCCGGATGCTGTTCATCCGGCCGGCCGGTAGATCAGGCCGATCGCGATGCCCGCGATACACCACTCGACGAAATAGGCCACCGCCGAGATCGCGGTGAGCCGCCCGCCGATGTTGAGGTTGGCGTAGTTGTGGAGCACGAACGCGCCGACCACGAACACCCCGATCAGGGCCCCGAAGGCCGCGCCGTCCGCCCATCCCGAGCCCGCGCCGTAGATCTTCGCGTACAGCACCGCGAGTGCAACCATCGACAGCAGGATCGCCGCCATCCCGACGGGGAAATGACTCATCTGCCCGTCATGGTCGCGGTACACGGCCGGGTATTTCGCAAACTCCGTCTTGAGGAACGGCATGGCCACGAACATCAGTCCGCCGGCGGCCATGTAGGCGACGAACGCGCCGAGCGCGGCAAGTCCAATACGCAGGTAATTCACGCGCAGCCTTTCAGCGGCCGGGGGCGAAGAAGTAGTAGTCGGCGCTGTACGGGATCCATGTCTCGGCGCCCGGCTTGGACGGGTCGCACTTCTCGGCGGGCGGCGCCACGCCACCCTTGGTGTGAATACGCTGGATGCTGGTGACGCGCGTCAGTACGCCGTTGCCGTCATGGCTTACGACGGACACGAGGAGCCAGGGGATCGAGGCAGGGTCGGGCGCAGGCGCTTTGGCCAGCATCTTGCCCGTCACGGAGCTCCCGTCGACATGCTTCCATGAGGGACCCGCGGAGTGGTGGCCGATGAGGGTGCCTTTGAGGTCGCGCAGCTGTGCCTCCGGCGCCTTGAGCGTCCATTGCGGCTTGCCGTCATCTCCCTTGCCGCAGACGTAGATCTGCGACCCGCCGGCGTGCGCTACCAGGACCACCTGCTCGCCAGCGGGGGCCTTGATGGCGTCGGGGACGTCCGGGCGCGGCGGGTTCTGCGCCTGCGCGGCGGAGCCGGCGATGAGTGAAGCGGCGAGGACGATGCGAGCGGCGGTCGGTACGGACATGGAGCTTTGGCCTCGTAATGCGCAGCGTGCGGAACCGAAATGCTACGCCGTGTCGGACTGAAAAGCTCATCGCACGCGCTGGCGCGCGATCCATGTGTTGGGCAACAATCAGCGGGTGTCGCCGAGGACTCAAGGTACCGTCCCACATCCGCTGCGCAGCCGCGCTGGCCTCGGGCCGCTCGAGGTGCGGCTGCTCGATATTCTGTGGTCGCGGGCCGATGCCGCGACCGTGGGCGATCTGCAGCAGGCCTGCCCCGCGCTGGCCTACACCACGATCATGACGACCCTCGACCGGCTCTATCGCAAGCGGCTGCTGCTGCGTCAGCGCGCTGGCCGCGCCTTTGCGTACCGCCCGCGCTGCAGCCGCGACGAGCTGCTCTCCGAGCTCGTCTCGGGCCACGTGACGCGACTACTCGGCGCATCCGCCGAAAGCCACGTGGTCCTCTCGACGCTGGTGCGCGCCGTGCGCGACGCCGATGCGGCGTTGCTCGATGAGCTCGAGGCGCTGGTGCGGGCCGAGCGCTCGCAGCTCAGGGGCCGTGGCAGATGAGTGCCATTGTGCTCGTCGGCCTGGTGGTGCTCGCGACTTTCGGGCTCGCCAGCATGGCGCTCTCGGGCCTGCTCGCCCTCGTGTGGCGCCTCGCCGCGAGGCGCCGCGCCGACACGTCCCTCGATCTGCTGTCGCTGCGGCTGCTGCCGGCCGCCGGCGCTGCGTTGCTGGCGCTCGCCGTCGTGCTGCCCGCGTTTCTCAGCTACGAGCCGCCGCGTGAGGACGAAGCTGCCGGTCCCTGGCTGTGGATGTTCGCGGCATTCGCCGCGGTGTGCCTCGCGCACGGCATCTGGCGCGGCGCGCGCGCGTGCAGCGCGGCGCGCGCGCTGCTCGGTCGCTGCGGTCCCGCCGCCCCGGGTGACGGGCCCCACGGGCATCCGCTGCACTTGCCGCAGGCCGGCGAGCCTCTTGCCGCGGTGATCGGCGCATGGCGGCCGCGTGTGGTGGTTACCGAGTCGGTGCGCGCGGCGTGCAGCCCGGAGGAATTCAGCGAGGTGCTGGCGCACGAGGCCGCGCACCTGGCCAGCGGCGACAATCTGAAGCTCCTGCTGCTGACCAGCGCGCCGGACGTGTTGGCGTGGACCCCGCTCGGTGCCGATCTGCTGGAGCACTGGCGCAACGCGGCCGAGCGTGAGGCGGATCAGCGCGCCACCGGCGCCGATCGCGAACGGCGTCTGGCGCTCGCCTCCGCCCTCATCAAGGTCGCGAGGCTGCAGCAGGGTCCCGGTGAGCCGCACGCTGCGCTCGGCATGCCGGTGGCCGCAGACGATGTCGCAGGGCGCGTGCGCGGCCTGCTCGCGCCGCCCGCGGGTGCGGTGCGTCCGGCGATTGCGCTGGCGCTCGCGGTCTGTGCTTTGCTGCTGCCATTGATTGCGGTGCCGCGCTATGCGTTGCTGCACGAGCTCATCGAGCGCCTGGTCGCACTCGGCCGCTAGGATTTGTGGTAGGTGAGCCGCAGCCAGAGCATGCGGGCGTTGAGCAGATAGAAGGACTCGCTGCCGAACTCGCTGGCGCTGACCGGCGGGCGCTGGTTGCTCAGGTTCGTCCCCTCGAGATCCACCTCGTAGTGTCCGAAGCGGTAGCCGAGGGTCGCATCGATCCGCGTATATCCGCCGACGGGTGCGATGTTCTCCTCGTCGAGATAGCGGCGTCCCACGTAATTCAGGACCAGTGAGCCGTTCAGGCCCCGCGGTGGCTGAAACAGCACGCCGGCCGAGGCCAGCTGGTGCGGCGAGAGCGGCAGCTCGTTGCCCGCCACGTTGACGTAGCTGCCCGTGTCGATGTTGAAGAACTGGTACTGCGTGAAGTGCGCGTCGTGGTAGGTGTAGTTGGCGGCCACGGTGAGATCGCCTCCGAAGGAGTAGCGCGTCTCAAGCTCCACTCCCTGCAACCGCTCGCCGGCGGCGTTCGTCAGGAATCCTGACTCGGTCGCCACCACGAGGTTGCTGAAGTCGAGCCGGAAGGCCTCGGCTTGCCAGGCGAGACGGCCATCGGCCGCGGCGCCTTTCAAGCCCAGCTCGTAGCTCCTGGCGGTCTCGGGCAGCAGCACGGCCGGCTGATAGTCGGGCCCGAAATCGAGCGCCGACGGCTTGAAGGCGTTGCGGAAGTCCGCGTACGTCACCAGCTCATCCTTGCCGTCGCTCCAGGCACGGTAGCTCACGCCGGCGGCCTCGGTGGGGCGGGTGATATTGCGGCTGTCGCTCTCCTGCGCGTACTGCTCGGTCGCCGTGAAGGGCGGGAGCGTCAGGTCGCTCGAGAGCTTGTCCTCGTTTGCCTCGTTGAGGCGCGCCCCGACCAGCAGATCCCAGCGCCCGTCGGGCTTCCAGTCGAGCTGCGCGTATTGCCCCGCGAAGACCCGCTTGTCGGTGACGAAGCCGACCTCGTTCACCGGCAGCTGCGTGGTCGGCGGCGGCACCACCGAGCCGTCGAGCGGCACGGTGTAGGCGCTGTTTCCATTGAGCGTGACCTGGCGGCCGTAGCCATAGAGCAGATCGGCGCCGAGGACCAGCGACACCGGGCCGAGCTCGCTCGCCAGGTGCGTGTCGAAATAATCGTCGATGATGGAGCGGTTCTGGTTCTGCGTGTCGGCGGCGCCGCTCAAATCCGGGTGCAGGAAGGCGCGGACGTCGTCGACGTGCGAGCGCGACACCGACGCCAGGGTCTCCCAGGTACCCCAGTCCGTCGGGCGCGAGTAGGCGACGGCGAGCTGGTACTTGTCCTCATCGAGTGCGGCGTCCGAAGGGTTGAAGTTGGCGTTGATCGGCGTGAGGGTGGTGAGCGCGCTGCCTTCGCGGATGACGGGGCTCGGAGGGACGTCGCGCACGATGCTCACGTTCGCGTCGACCCGCAGCTCGCCGGTGCCCAGGTCGAGGGCGCCGCGATACAGCAGCCGCCCGTCGGAGATCTTTTCCCGGGCATCCGCAAACCCGAGGTTCTCGCCGTCGGCGGCGAAGGACTGGCGATAGTCGCCCAACTGTGGCAGAGAAAATGCGGCGGCGCCGCGCGCGGAGCCGTAGGTGCCGAGCGCCACGGAAGCCTCATCCGATGCCTCGCCCGCCGGGTAGTGCAGCACGTGCACGACACCGACGAAGGAGGTCGCGCCGTACATGACCGGAGCGGCGCCCTTCAGCACCTCGACGCGCTCGACGTCGTTCAGGTTGAGCGTCGTGATCGCCGGATTGAATGCACCTCCCCAGGGCACCTGGTCCATGACCAGCAGGAAGGCGTCGAACTCGTGCAGTCCCCAGAAGGCCGGCACCGAGCTCGACGGACCCGCATCGCCGCCGGCCGGGGCCTCGACCCCGGGAACCAGGCTGAGTGCGGAAGCCATGTCCCAGGAGTCGCGCGTGCGCAACGCGGCGCCGGCGACCGTGGACACCGAGGCCGGAATGCGGTCGACCGGCTCGGGGATCCGCGTTGCGGTGATCGTGATCTCCTGCAGCGCGGAAGCACCGGGCGCCGTGTCGGTCGCGGCGGCCGCGGCAACCGGCACCGCCGGCAGCGCCAGGCCGAACAGCAGCACGCGCACTATCGACACGCAACCCGACCGCTGTCGCACAGCTCTTCCTCGCGCCGCATAGGGTGAGGCGGCAAACGAGCGCAGGGTTTACACGCCGTGGCGAGCTACTACCAGCGATAGGAGGGCTGATCGAGGCCGCTCAGGGACGAGCCGTGCTGAACTCCAGCCGCAGCGACAGATCGATCGCGCGTATGTGCTTGGTGAGCGAGCCGACCGAGATGTAGTCGACGCCCGTCTCGGCCACCGCGCGCACCGTCTCGAGCGTCATGCTACCCGAGGCTTCGAGCTTCACGGGCCGCGAGCAGGCGCGGCTGAGCGCCACCCCGGCACGCAGGTCCGCGAGCGTGAACTCATCGAGCATCACGATGTCGGGCGAGGCCGCGAGCGCCTCCTGGAGGTCGGCGAGTGATTCGACCTCGACCTCCACCGTCACCCCCGGGGCGTGGCTGCGCGCGGCGCGGATCGCGCCCGTGAGTGAGCCGGCCGCGGCGATGTGGTTTTCCTTGATGAGCACGCGGTCGTAGAGGCCCATGCGGTGGTTCTGGGCGCCGCCGCACAGCACCGCGTACTTCTGCGCCGTGCGCAGCCCCGGCACGGTCTTGCGCGTGTCGAGGATGATGCAGGGGGTACCGGCCACCGCCTCGACGAAACGCCGGGTCGTGGTCGCGGTAGCGGACAGCAGCTGCAGGAAGTTGAGCGCCGTGCGCTCGCCCGTCAGCACCGGGCGGGCGCTGCCGGCGATGTCGAACACGACGTGGTTGGCGGCGATCGGCTCGCCGTCGTTCGCGTGCCAGGTGAGCTGCACGTGCGGATCGAGGTGACGGAAGGTCGCATCGACCCAGGGCCGTCCCGCGAGCACCATCTGCTCGCGCGTGATCAGGCTCCCGCGGACCCGCTGCGCCGCCGGAACCAGCGCCGCCGTAACGTCGCCGCCGCCGATGTCCTCGCGCAGCGCGGTGTCGACCTGCTCGGCGAGATCGCGCGGAGGCTCGGGCATGGCCCCTAACTGGCGATGAACGGCAGCAGGTGCGTAGCACCCGCCATGCACATCAGCATCGGGATCGACAGCACGAAGTTGACCCGCGAGGCCATGCCGGCGGTCTTGCGCGCCTTGGCCTTCTCCTCCTCGGTCGCTGCGATGATGCCGAGGATCTTCTTCTGATTCGGCCAGATGAGGACCCAGACATTGAGCAGCATGATGGTGCCGAGCCAGGCACCGGTGCCGATGGTCACCAGGTACAGGTGCGACGCATTGCCGGGGACCGCGCCGAAGCTGAAGGCGCCAAGGAAGTTGCCGGCGCGGGCGAGGAGCCACGCACCGCCGAGCCAGGTCGCGACTGCGCCCCAGCGGAACCAGAAAAGCGCGCGGGGAGCCACGTACTTCGTAATGCCGGCGCCGCCGGGGCCGCCCTTGTCGGCCGCGGCATCGGCCAGCGCCGGGGTCTGGACGACGTTGAAGTAATAGAGGATGCCGATCCAGAACACCCCCGCGACGATGTGGAACCAGCGCGCTAATCCCAGCTCGTAGAAGTGCGTGCCGCCGATCAGCACCGACAGGATCACCGCGAGGACGATGCCGAGGATCAGGGAGTGGCGATGGTTGTTGAGGGGGTTCATTGCTTCGGTCTCCAAGTTATTGTTTCGATTGACCTGAGCCTTCAATTGCGCGTTTGAAGAATAGGCGAGGCACCCCCATAATTCAACGCATGCGGAATCGAGCGTGACAGAGGCGTCCGCGCCTGCAGCGCCGCCCGAGCGCCCGCCTTCACCGTGCATCAATGTCTGCTCCCTCGACGCGCAGGGGTACTGCATCGGATGCCTGCGGACGGGGACGGAGATCGGGCGGTGGCTTGCCATGAGCGCGGCCGAGCAGTGGCGCCTGATCGCCGAGCTCGGTGAGCGCCGTAAACAACGAGGTGGTTAGTGATGGACGTGGTCGAGAGAATCAAGTCGGAGCTGGGCGCAGGTCCCGTCGTACTCTTCATGAAGGGCACGCCGGATTTCCCGCAGTGCGGCTTTTCCGCGCAGACGGTCGCGGCGCTGCGCGCCGTGGGCGCCAACTTCCGCTACGTGAACATCTTCGAGGAGCCGGAGATACGCGAGGCCCTGAAGCGCTACTCCAACTGGCCGACCTACCCGCAGCTGTACGTGAAGGGTGAGCTCGTCGGCGGCTGCGACATCGCGCTCGAGATGCTCAAGAGCGGCGAGCTGAAGAAGCTGCTCACCGAGGCGGGAGCGGCACAGTAGCACTTCAGTCGGGCGTCTCGTCCGCGGCGCCCGCCTCGTCCGCCGGTGCATTGAGCCAGCCGAGCGCCTGCGCTCGCTCGCTCGCCTGCGCGAAGCTCTCGCGCAGCCGGTTGCACACCAGACAGAAGACGTCGGCGCTGCGTTCGGCGTCGTAGCGCGCGTTGTGCGCGCTGCCCGCATCCCATTCGAGTCCGGCGACCGTGAGCGCCTTGGCGAGCACGGTTTGTCCGAGCGCCGCGCCCGCGAGCGTCGCGGTGTCGAAGCAGGAGAACGGATGGAAGGGGTTGCGCTTCACCTGCGCGCGCGCCACCGCGGCATTGAGGAACCCCAGGTCGAAGGCGGCGTTGTGGCCCACCAGGATCGCGCGGCGGCAACCGTAGGCGCGCACCGCGTGACGCACTTCGCGGAACACCCGCTGCAGCGCGTCGCGCTCCGGGATCGCCGGGCGCAGCGGGTGATGCGGATCGATGCCCGTAACCGAGAGTGAGGCGGGATCGAGCCGCGCGCCCTCGAAGGGCTGCACGTGGTAGCTGTGGGTCGCGCCGCGGCGCAGCGTGCCACTCTCGTCGACGTCGATGAACACCGCGGCGATCTCGAGCAGCGCGTCGGTGGCCGCATGAAAGCCGCCGCTCTCGATATCGACCACCACCGGCAGGTAGCCGCGGAAGCGCCGTGCCATGAGTGCCGCGGCGGCGGGCGCGGGCGAGGCGGGCTCGCTCATGAGGCGAGCCGCCAGGAGATGCGCTCGCCGGCGCGCAGCGGCACCAGCTCCTCGTCTCCGAAGGGATAATGCCCCGGGACGTCCCAGGGCTCGCGCTTGAGCGTGATCGTGCCGCTGTTGCGCGGCAGGCGATAGAAATCGGCGCCGTGGAGCGCGGCGAAGCCTTCGAGCTTGTCGAGCGCGCCCGCGGCTTCGAAGGCCTCCGCGTACAGCTCGATGCCGGCGTGCGCGGAGAAGATTCCGGCGCAGCCGCAGGCCGTCTCCTTGGTGGTGCGCGCGTGCGGCGCGCTGTCGGTGCCGAGGAAGAAGCGCGGTTCGCCGCGCGCGACCGCCGCGAGGAGCGCCGCGCGGTCGGCCTCGGCCTTCAATACCGGAGCGCAGTAGTGATGCGGGCGAATGCCGCCGGCGAACAGCGCGTTGCGGTTCATGAGCAGGTGCTGCGGCGTCACCGTGGCGGCGACCCCGGCACGGGCGCCGCGCACGAACTCGACGGCGGCGCGCGTGCTGATGTGCTCGAACACCACGCGCAGCGTCGGCAGCCGCTCGACGAGCGGAGCGAGCGTGCGCTCGATGAAACGCGCCTCGCGCTCGAAAATATCGACCGCGGGGTCGGTGACCTCGCCGTGGACCTGCAGCACCACGTCGAGCTCCGCCATGCGTGCGAGCACCGCGGCGATACGGCCGACGTCGGTGACGCCGTGGTCGGAGTAGGTGGTGGCGCCGGCCGGATAGAGTTTGAAGCCGAACACGCAGCCGCTCGTCTTCGCGCGGTCCACCTCGGCGGCCGGTGTGTCGTCGGTGAGGTAGAGCGTCATCAGCGGCTCGAACGCGAGGTGCGCGGGGAGCGCGGCGAGGATGCGGCGCCGGTAGTCGAGCGCCTGGGCGGTGGTCGTGACCGCGGGCTTCAGGTTCGGCATGACGATGGCACGCGCGAAACGCGCCGCGGTGAACGGCAGCACTGCTCCAAGGGCCGCGCCGTCGCGCAGGTGCAGGTGCCAGTCGTCCGGACGGCGGATGCTGAGTGCGGTCAAGCGCGCCGTTCCAGCGCGGCGCATGTCGTCCGGCTCACTTGCTTTACCTGCCGCCGCTAGCCATCATTACTTGCTCATTCTATCGCGACGCGGCACAACACGCCTGCGACGGAAGACCTGCGATCGCGCCGTCGGGCAGGGCTTGAGCTCGCGCGCCGTACGCACCAGGCAGATCACATGACCGAATCACCCAAGCTCGAAGACCTGGATCCCGTCGAGACCCGCGAGTGGCTCGAATCCATCGACTCGGTGCTGCAGGCTCATGGCCCCGAGCGTGCCCACTTCCTGCTCGAGCGGCTCATCGACTACACACGTCGCAGCGGTGCCTACCTGCCGTTCAAGCCCAACACCGCCTACCTCAACACCATCGCCGCCGGGCGCGAGCCCGAGTACCCCGGCAACCGTGCGCTCGAGCGCCGCATCGAGGCCTACATCCGCTGGAACGCGCTGGTGATGGTGCTGCTCGCCAACCGCATCTCCTCCGAGTACGGCGGACACCTGGCGAGCTATGCCTCCTCGGCGACGCTCTACGAGGTCGGCTTCAACCACTTCTGGCGGGCGCCGTCCGACAATCACCCGGGCGACATGGTGTTCATCCAGGGGCACTCCTCCCCCGGCATCTACGCGCGTGCCTTCCTCGAGGGGCGCCTGTCGGAGGAGCTGCTGCGGCACTTCCGCCAGGAGGCGGGCGGGCGCGGCCTCGGACTGTCCTCCTATCCGCATCCGTGGCTGATGCCCGATTTCTGGCAGTTCCCCACGGTATCCATGGGCTTAGGACCCATGATGGCGATCTTCCAGGCGCGCTTCACCCGCTACCTCGAGCATCGCGGCCTGGTGAAGGCCTCCGATCAGAAGGTGTGGGCGTTCCTCGGCGACGGCGAGATGGACGAGCCGGAGTCGATGGGCGCGCTCACCATGCCGGTGCGCGAGGGTCTCGACAACCTGGTGTTCGTCATCAACTGCAACCTGCAGCGCCTCGACGGACCGGTGCGCGGTAACGGCAAGATCATCCAGGAGCTCGAGGCCGCCTTCCTCGGCGCCGGCTGGAACGTCATCAAGGTGCTGTGGGGCTCGCGCTGGGACCCGCTGCTGGCGCGCGACACCAAGGGGCTGCTGCGCCGTGTGATGGAGGAAAGCGTCGACGGCGAGTACCAGAACTTCAAGGCCAAGGGTGGCGCCTACACGCGCGAGCACTTCTTCGGCAAGTATCCCGATCTCAAGGCGATGGTCGCCAACATGTCGGACGACGAGATCTGGCGCCTGAACCGCGGCGGACACGATCCGGTCAAGGTGTACGCGGCCTACGATGCGGCGATGAAGGTCAAGGGGACCCCGACCGTGATCCTCGCCAAGACCGTCAAGGGCTACGGCCTGGGTCAGGCGGCCGAGGGCCAGATGGTCGCGCACCAGCAGAAGAAGCTCTCGGAGGAGGACCTGCGCATCTTCCGCGACCGCTTCAACATCCCGGTCACGGATGAGGACATCGCCAAGCCCGCCTTCAGCAAGCCCGACGCCAGCTCGGAGGAGGCGCGCTACCTGCACGAAAAGCGCGCCGCGCTCGGCGGTTACCTGCCGCAGCGCCGCCACAACGCGCCCTCGCTGGTGATCCCGCTGCTCGAGGCGTTTTCCTCCGTCCTCGAGGGCACCGGCGAGCGCGAGATCTCCACCACCATGGCGTTCGTGCGCATCCTCACGACCCTCCTCAAGGACAAGAACATCGGCCGCAACATCGTGCCGATCGTCCCCGATGAAGCCCGTACCTTCGGCATGGAGGGACTGTTCCGCCAGATCGGCATCTATTCCTCGGTCGGCCAGCTCTATACGCCGCAGGACTCCGAAACCCTCATGTCATACCGCGAGGACAAGAAGGGGCAGATGATCGAGGAGGGTATCAACGAGGCGGGGGCGCTGTGCTCGTGGATCGCCGCCGGCACCGCCTACAGCAACCACGGCATCAACATGGTGCCGTTCTACATCTTCTATTCCATGTTCGGCTTCCAGCGCGTCGGCGACTTCATCTGGGCCGCGGGCGACATCCAGGCGCGCGGCTTCCTGCTCGGCGCGACCGCGGGGCGCACCACGCTCGCCGGCGAGGGCCTGCAGCACCAGGACGGCCACAGCCAGCTGGTGGCGACCACCGTGCCGAACTGCATCGCCTATGACCCGGCGTACGCCTACGAGCTCGCCGTCATCATTCACGACGGTCTGCGGCGCATGTTCGCCGAGCAGGAAAGCATCTTCTATTACCTGACCGTGATGAACGAGAACTACGCGCAGCCGGCCATGCCAACGGGCGTGGAGCAGGGGATCCTGAACGGCGCCTATCTGCTGCAGATCGGTGGACGCGGCAAGGTGCGGGCGACGCTGCTCGGCTCGGGCACGATCCTGCGCGAGTGCCTGGCGGCCGCGAAGATTCTCGAGGACGACTACGGCATCCCCGCGGACGTGCTCTCGGTCACGAGCTTCAGCGAACTGCGCCGCGAGGCGCTCGAGTGCGAGCGCTGGAACCTGCTGCATCCGGGTGAGACGGCGCGCGTCCCCTACATCCGCTCGCTCCTCAAGGACCGCGAGGGGCCGGTGGTGGCCGCGACCGACTACATGCGCACCGTGCCCGACCAGATCCGCCAATGGGTGGGCGGACGCTACGTGACGCTCGGGACCGATGGCTACGGCCGCTCCGACTCACGGGCGGCGCTGCGCCGGCACTTCGAGGTTGACCGCAACTACATCGCGGTGGCGGCGCTCAAGGCGCTGGCTGACGAGAAGCGCGTGGACGCCAAGACCGTCGCCGGCGCCATCAAGGCTCTCGGCATCGATCCGGAGCGCCCGGTCCCGTGGAAGACCTGAAGGCGAGCCGCCGATGAGCGCGTCCCCGCTGCTGGAAGTGCGCGTGCCCGACATGGGCAACTTCAAGGACGTCGCCGTCATCGACGTGCTGGTGAAGCCCGGCGAGAGCGTCGAGGTCGACACGCCGCTGGTCACGCTCGAGTCGGAGAAGGCCTCGATGGATGTGCCTTCGACCGCGGGCGGCGTGATCGAGAAGGTGCACGTCGCCAAAGGCGGCACGGTCTCGACGGGCGATCTCATCGCGACCGTGCGTGCCGGCGGGGCGGCAGCCGCCGCGTCTCTCCCGGCAGAGGCGCCGGCGGCGGCGAAGCCGGCTACACCACCGGCTCCCACGCCGGCCCCCACCACGCCGGCTCCCGCAGCGGCGGCGCCCGCAGCGGCAGCGCCTGCGGCGGCCACACCTGCACCTGCGCCGGCCGCGGCCGGCGGCAAGCTCGTCCCGTTCGCGCAGATCGGCACGCCGACCTCCTATCGGGCGGATCTCGCGGCCATCGACGAGCCTGGTTTCTCGCGTGCCCACGCCAGCCCCTCGGTGCGCCAGTTCGCGCGCGAGCTCGGCGTCGATCTCGCGAGCGTCAAGGGCACGGGGTTCAAGAGCCGCATCACCCATGAGGACGTCAAAGCGTTCGTGAAGCGCGCGCTTGCGGCGCCCGCCGCTGCTGCAGCTCCGGCCGGGGCACCCGGTGCGGGTACGCGGCCGGCGCTGCCCGCGGTTCCCGTGGTCGACTACTCGCAGTACGGACCGGTCGAGACGCAGCCGCTCACGCGCATCCAGAAGATCTCAGGTCCGCGCCTGCAGGCGGCCTGGATCAACATTCCGCACGTCACCCAGTTCGACGAGGCCGACATCACCGAGCTCGAGGAGCTGCGCGCGAGCCTGAAGGACAAGGCGCAGGCGGCCGGCGTCAAGCTGACGCCGCTCGCCTTCATCATGCGGGCCTGCGTCAAGACGCTGCAGGAGTTCCCGCGCTTCAATGCGGCGCTCGATCCCGACGGTGCCAATCTCATCGTGCGCAAGTTCATCCACATGGGATTCGCCGCCGACACGCCCGGCGGACTCGTGGTGCCGGTGGTGAAGGACGCGCATCGCAAGGACATCTACGAGCTCGCCCGCCAGCTGGCGCAGCTTTCCGAGAAGGCACGCTCCGGCAAGCTCCCGCCGCTCGACATGCAGGGCGGTTGCTTCACCGTCTCGAGCCTGGGCGGCATCGGCGGTACCGCCTTCACGCCCATCATCAACGCGCCCGAAGTGGCGATCCTCGGCGTGTCGCGCTCCACGCTCAGGCCCGTGTATCGCGGCACCAATCTCGTGCCGCGCCTGATGTTGCCCTTGTCGCTGTCCTACGATCATCGCGTCATCGACGGCGCGATGGCCGCGCGCTTCACCACTTACCTCGCCCAGACGCTGGCCGAGCCGCGCTCGCTTCTCGAGGCGGTGCTGTGAGTCGCATCGAGCTGCCGGTTCCCGATATCGGGAACTTCAGCGACGTGGAGATCGTCGACGTGCTGGTGAAAACCGGCGAGCGCGTCGAGGTCGACACGCCGCTCGTCACGCTCGAGACCGACAAGGCCTCGATGGATGTGCCGTCGACCGCCGCCGGCACGGTCACCGAGGTGCTGGTCAAGCGCGGCGACAAGGTCTCGAAGGGCTCGGTACTCGTTCGGGTCGACACCGGCGCGGCTGCCCCGGTGGCTGCGGCGCCCGCTGCGCCGCCACCCCCTGCGGCCGCACCCCCTGCGCCCGCACCCCCTGCGCCCGCACCCGCCGCGCCCGCACCCGCCGCGCCCACACCCGCGGCGCGCATCGAAGCGAAGGGCGACACCGTGCGCATGCCGGCGCAGAAGGGCGGGGCGGCCGAGCGGGCCGCAACGGATTTCAATCGCGAGACGCAGCTGCTGGTATTCGGCGCGGGACCGGGTGGCTACACCGCGGCGTTCCGGGCCGCCGACTTAGGGCTCAAGGTCACGCTCGTCGAGCGCTGGCCGGAGCTCGGTGGCGTGTGCCTCAACGTCGGCTGCATCCCGTCCAAGGCGTTGCTGCATGCGGCCAAGGTGATCGAGGACGCCGAGGAGATGAGCGAGCGCGGCATCGCCTTCGGGGCTCCCGAGATCAACCTCGGGAAGCTGCGCGAGTGGAAGACCTCCGTGGTGCGCAAGCTCACGAGTGGGCTGCGGGTGCTCGCGCGGCAGCGCAAGGTGGAAATAGTCCAGGGGAGCGGGCGCTTCGTCGGTCCGAACGTGCTCGAGGTGATGGGCACGAGCGGCTCGCAGCGCATCCGCTTCGATCAATGCATCATCGCCGCGGGCTCCGAGCCCATCGGGCTCCCGGGCCTGCCCGCCGATCCGCGCATCCTCGACTCGACCGATGCGCTCGAGCTCCCGGAGTTCTCCGGGGGCATGCTGGTCATCGGCGGCGGCATCATCGGGCTCGAGATGGCCTGCGTGTTCGATGCGCTCGGCACGAAGGTGAGCGTCGTCGAGCTCACGCCGCAACTGATGCCCGGTTGCGACCCCGATCTGGTGCGTCCGCTCGAGCGCCGCATCCGCGCGCGCTACAGCCAAATCCTGCTCGGCACCAAGGTGTCGTCCATCGAGGCGCAGCCGGCGGGGTTGCGGGTCAGCTTCGCGGGTGAGAAGGCGCCGGCGGCGCAGATGTTCGAGCGGGTGCTGGTCGCCGTGGGGCGCGCGCCGAACGGCCACAGCGTAGGCGCCGAGCTCGCGGGAGTGAAAGTGTCCGAGCAGGGCTTCATCACGGTCGACCGGCAGATGCGCACCAACGTGCCGCATATCTTCGCGATCGGCGACGTCGCCCAGCCGCCGCTGCTGGCGCACAAGGCGATGCACGAAGGCAAGGTCGCCGCCGAGGTCGCCGCCGGCTTGAAGCGCGCCTTCGATGCCCGCGTGATCCCGTCGGTCGCCTACACCGACCCTGAGGTCGCTTGGGTGGGACTCACCGAGATCGAGGCGAAAGAGAAGGGCATCAAGTACGCCAAGGGCAACTTCCCGTGGGTGGCGAACGGGCGCTCACTGTCGCTCGGCCGCGAGGAAGGCTTCACCAAGCTCCTGTTCGATCCGGAGACGCACCGCGTGCTCGGCGGCGGCATCGTCGGCACCAATGCCGGCGAGCTCATCAGCGAGGTGGCGCTTGCGGTCGAGAACGGCTGCGATGCCGCCGACATCGGACTCACCATCCATCCGCATCCGACCCTGTCGGAGACCGTGGCCGGAGCGGCCGACGCCTTCGAAGGCACGCTCACGGATCTTTACCTGCCGAAGAAAAAGTAGCCGCTGGCAGCCGCGGCGCACGAGGTTCAAACCTGACCCACATGGCGCGCAGTGTCCTCGGTGTGGTGGTCGGCGGCGCTGCGTGGATGCTGGCGTTCTTCGCCCTGGCGACCCTGCTCGCGCAGCTCTGGCCCGACTATGCGGTCCACGGACGGCAGTGGATCGCAGCGGGCATCTTCACGTTCACGCCGGCGATGGCCTGCTGCAACCTCGCGCTGTGGGTGCTCGCCGAGACCGGAGCCGGCTGGGTGACGGCGAAGATCGCGCGGCGACCGGCTGCGGTGTGGGTGCTAGCCGGACTGATCGCAATCTACCTGGCCGCGGTGCACCTGCTGCTCGATTGGCCGCGTTTCCCGCCGTGGTACAACCTGGGCGTAGTCATCCCGGCCATCCCGGCGGTGTTGCTGGGCGAGCGCCTGGCCAACCGATGAGCTTCCCGTACATCTCCGTGGAAGAAGCGCGCGCTCGCAGCGGGCTACGCATGGTGGTCGTCGGCAACGTGCCGAGCCCCTGGGGCGAGGCCGCCAAGGGCATCCTGCACATCAAGGGCATCGAGTGGGCCGCGGTTCGCCTGGTCCACGACGACGATTCCCTGAAGGAATGGGCCGGGCAGCGCGGCGGCCCGATCGCGATCTACGAGCAGGAGCGGCCGCGCGCCGGCTGGGCTGAGATCCTGCTGCTCGCCGAACGCCTGGCGCCGACCCCCTCGCTGTTGCCCGCGGATCCTGCCGAGCGGGCGCTCATGTTCGGCATCGGCCACGAGATCTGCGGTGAATCGGGCCTCGGCTGGTCACGCCGGCTGCAGCTGATCGATGCGGGCGTCCACAACGCCGGCGGCTTCAGTGAGCAGGTCGCCCGCTACCTCGGCAAGAAGTACGGCTACCGCCCGCAGTCCGCGGCGGCGGCCACCTCCCGGGTGGCGGCGCTGCTTGGCATGCTGGCAGCGCGCCTCAGGTCACAGCGCGAAGAGCGCAGCCGCTATTACATCGGCCGCTCGCTGACCGCGCTCGATGTCTACAGCGCGACCTTCATGGCGTTGTTCCGCCCCTTGCCGCCCGAGCAGTGCGCGATGCCGGATGCGACCCGGGCAGCCTTCGAGACGCGGGATGCGCAGACCGAGGCGGCACTCGATCCGCTGCTCCTCGAGCACCGCGACATGGTGTATGCCGAGCACCTCGAGTTGCCGCTGTCGCTGTAGGTCTTATCGGGCCTTGCGGGCGCCGCTGCGGCGGATGGCGGCACTGACGCCGCGACGCTTCGCCTCCGGCGCCGGCGTCTTGTGCTTGTATTCGCACAGATCGCGGATGATGCAGGTCGGGCACTTCGGCGCACGCGCGGTGCACACGTAGCGGCCGTGCAGGATCAGCCAGTGGTGCGCGTTCTTGCGGAACTCCGGCGGCGTGCCTGCGACCAGGCCGTCCTCGACCTCACGCGGTGTCTTGCCCGGGGCGAGTCCGGTGCGGTTCGCCACGCGGAAGATATGCGTGTCCACCGCGATCTCCGGCTGCCCGAACACCATGTTGAGGATGATGCTGGCGGTCTTCCTGCCGACGCCCGGCAGCGCCTCGAGCGCCGCGCGATCGCCGGGCACCTCGCCGCCGTGCTGCTCGAGGATCTGCCGCGCGAGCGCCACGAGGTTCGCCGCCTTGGTGTTGTACAGGCCGACGGTGCGGATGTAGGGCTTCACACCCTCGACGCCGAGCGCGGCGATGGTCGCGGGGGTGTTGGCGATCGGAAACAGGTTGCGCGTCGCGGCGTTGACGCTCTTGTCCGTGGTATGCGCGGACAGCATCACCGCCACCAGCAGCTCGAACGGCGTGCTGTGGACAAGCTCGGTCGTCGGTGCCGGGTTGGCGGCCCGCAGGCGGCGATAGATGGCGGCGCGGGTGGCGGGACGCATGCTTAGCTACCGCACCGCCTGCTTGCGCGCGGCGAGGAGCGCCGCGCGCTCGGCGGAACGCCGCGCGAGGCGCGTTTCATGGGCCGCGAAACGCCCGCGGTTGTCGGCCGCCGTGGGGGCGGGCGGCGCGGCGCGGAGGCCGGCGCGCGGCACCATCGCGATGCAGTCGACCGGGCAGGGGGCGACGCACAGCTCGCAGCCGGTACACAGCGCCAGGATCACTGTATGCATGCGCCGCTGTGCGCCGACGATCGCATCCACGGGACACGGCGGCAGGCAACGCGCGCAGCCGATGCAGACCTCCTCGTCGATCTGCGCCACGAGCTCGGGGCCTTCGAGTCCGTTGTCCGGATTGAGCGGTAGCGGCGCTCGCTCGAGCAGCGCGGCGAGCGCGCCGATGGTCGCCGCACCGCCGGGCGGACACTGGTTGATCGCAGCGTCACCTGAGGCGATCGCCTCGGCGTAGGGGTGGCAGCCGCTGTAGCCGCAGCGCGTGCACTGGGTCTGCGGCAGGAGCGCGTCGATGTCGTGCGCGCTTGCCATGGGTGTCAGCTGACCTTCATGCCGGGCGTCGCGCCGCTGTCGGGCGCGAGCAGGTGCAGCCCCGGGCCCGCGCCGCTCGCCGCCAGCACCATGCCTTCCGAGACGCCGAACTTCATCTTGCGCGGGGCGAGATTGGCGACCACGACGGTGAGGCGGCCCTCGAGCGCAGCCGGGTCGTAGGCCGACTTGATGCCGGCAAACACGGTGCGTTGCCCGGCGCCCAGATCGAGAGTCAGCTTCAGCAGCTTGTCGGAGCCCTCGATGGTCTCCGCCCGCACGATGCGGGCCACGCGCAGGTCGATGCGCCGGAACTCGTCGATGGAGATCGTGGCAGGCGCGGCGGTACCGGGTGGGGTCGCGCCGGCTGCCTTGGGCGCCGCGGCCGCGGATCCGGCCGCGGCGGCTTTCGCCGGCGCGGGCGCGGCAATCTCACTCTCGAACAGCGCGTCGAGCTGGCGTGCCTCGACGCGCGTCATGAGGTGCTGGTAAGGGTTTATCCGCTCGGGCAGCACCACAGCGTCGCTCCAGCGGAACGGCCGCTCCAGGGCGAACAGCTGCTGCGCGACGCGCGCCGCCACCTCCGGCAGCACCGGCGCGAGCAGCACCGAGAGGAGCTTGAAGCCGGCGAGCGCGCGTGAGCACACGTCCTGCAGCTCCGCGGCGCGTGCCGGATCGCGCGCCAGTACCCAAGGCTGACGCGCATCGAACTCCTGGTTGATGTGGTCGGCCACGGCCATGATGTCGCGCATGGCCTTGCCGTACTCGCGCGCCTCATAGCTCTCGGCCACCAGCGCCGCCTGTGTCGCGGCGAGCGCCGTGAGCTGCCCGGTGTCGCCGCTGTAGCGCAGCGCGCCGCCGAAATGCTTCGTGATGAAATTGGCGGCGCGGCTTGCGATGTTGACGTACTTGCCTACCAGATCGCTGTTGACGCGTGCCAGGAAGTCATCCGGGTTGAAGTCCAGGTCCTCGACGCTGGCGTTGAGCTTGGCGGCGATGTAGTAGCGCAGCCACTCGGCGTTCATGCCGACGTCGAGGTAGCGCAGCGGGCTGATGCCGGTGCCGCGCGATTTGGACATCTTCTCCCCGGAAACGGTGATGAAACCGTGCACCCATACGTGGTTGGGCACTCTGTAGGGCGGTCCTGCGAAGCGCAGCATCGCCGGCCAGAACAGCGTGTGGAAGTAGATGATGTCCTTGCCGATGAAGTGGATCTGCTCGGTATCGGCGGCGGCGAGGAACTCCTCGAAGCCGCGCGGCTCGCCGTTGGCGCGCGCCTTGCCGCTGTTGAAATAACTCTGCAGCGAGGCGAGGTAGCCGATCGGCGCATCCAGCCACACGTAGAAGTATTTGCCGGGCGCATCCGGAATCGGGATGCCGAAGTAGGGGGCATCGCGCGAGATGTCCCAGTCACTCAAGCTCCGGTCGCCGCCTCCGGAGAGCCACTCACTCGCCTTGTTGGTTACCTGGGGCTGCAGCCGGCCGGGGGCGGCGAGCCACGACTCGAGGAACGCCACGCACTTCGGATCCGAGAGCCGGAAGAAGAAATGCTCCGAGCTCTTCAGTACCGGCTTCGCGCCCGAGAGCGTCGAGTAGGGGTTGAGAAGCTCGGTGGGCGCGTACACCGTGCCGCACACCTCGCAGGCATCCCCGAACTGGTCCTGCGAGTGGCAGTTGGGGCACTCGCCCTTGATGTAGCGGTCGGGCAGGAACATGCCCTTCACCGGGTCGAAGAACTGCTCGACGTCCCTCTTATAGATGAGGCCGGTGTCCTTGAGCCGCGCGTACACGTCCTGCGACAGGCGCGTGTTCTCCGGCGAGTCGGTCGAGTGCCAGTGATCGAAGCTCAGGTGAAAGCCCGTGAGGTAGCGCGGCCGCCCGGCGGCGATACGCGCCACCAGCTGCTGCGGTGTCACGCCTTCGGCCTCGGCCTTGAGCATGATGGGGGCGCCGTGCGCGTCGTCGGCACAAACGAAATGCACCTGCTGTCCCTGCAGGCGCTGGAAGCGCACCCAGACGTCCGCCTGGATGTACTCCATGATATGGCCGATGTGGAACGGGCCGTTGGCGTAGGGGAGCGCCGTGGTAACGAAGATGCGCCGGGTCATCCGCCTAGTCTAGCGTCCCGGCGCGCGTCCGAGGAGCCGCGCTTTCAGGCAGGCTCGCGGAATTCCTCGAACTTGGCCTTGTTGATGGCTTTCTTGTAGGCCTCTTTGCCGGTGATCTGCCGCGAGTCGAGCAGCTGTTGGATCGCCGAGTCCATGGTGCGCATGCCGAACTGGCCGCCGGTCTGCATGGCGTTGTCGAGCTGGTCGAGCTTGCCCTGGCGGATGAGGTTGGCGGCGGCGGGCGTATTGACCAGGATCTCGAGCGCCGCCACCCGGCCCTGCTTGTCGGCGCGCTGCAGCAGCTGCTGGGACACGACGCCGCGCAGCGAGGTCGACAGCATGGTGCGCACGTGCGACTGCTTGTCGGAGGGAAACACGTTGATGATGCGGTCGACGGTGGGCGCGGCACCGTTGGTGTGCAGCGTCCCCATGACGAGAATCCCCATCTCGGCGGCGGTTACCGCGATGCTCATGGTCTCGAGGTCGCGCAACTCGCCGACCAGCACCACGTCCGGATCCTCGCGCAGCGCCGAATGTACCGCGGCGGCGAAGCTCGGGCTATGCACACCGATCTCGCGCTGGCTGATGAGGCAGTTCTGGCGCTCGTGCACGAACTCGATCGGGTCCTCGACCGTGAGGATGTGGCCCTTCACGCGCCGGTTGATGTCGTCGATCATCGCCGCGAGCGTGGTCGACTTGCCCGAGCCGGTCTTGCCGGTGACCAGAATGAGGCCGCTGTTCTGCCGGCACAGTCCGCGCACCGCTTCCGGGAGTTTCAGCTCATCGAGCGTGAGCGCCTTGGAGGGGATGGCGCGGAACACGGCGCCCATGCCGTTCAGCTGCCGCATGACGTTCACGCGAAAGCGCCCGTGGCCCTCGAGGCTGTAGGCGAAGTCGGCGCCGTCCTTCTTCTCGAAGCGGTCGACCGCGGTCTTCGGCATGATCTCGTAGAGCGTCGTCTTGACGAACTCGATGCTGAGCTTTTCCTCCCTGAGCGGCGTCAGGTCGCCGTAGACGCGCACCCGTGGCGGGTCGCCGGCGAGGAAGTGCAGGTCCGAGCCGCGCTTCTCCAGGATCTCCCTGAGGTAGGTATCGATCTGCGCCACGGCGCGGTCCTCAGCCCGAGGCCGCCGCCGGCGGCGCGCTGTCGAGTTTCGGCAGCATCGTCGTGTCGGTGACGAACTTCTGGAAGTTGCGCTTCTCGGTGGCGTAGTTGTAGGCGTCGTCGGGATCGATGGTGCGCGCGGTGATGGCCGCGAGCAGCGCCTGATCGAGCAGCTGCATGCCGAGGTCGCGTCCCATCTGCAGCTGGCTCGGGATCTGGTGGGTCTGCTCGGTCTGAATGAGCTTGGCGATCGCCTTGGTCATCATGAGGACCTCGCACACGGCGCGGCGGCCGTGCCCGTCGGCGGTCTTCACCAGCACCTGGGTGACGACCGCAAGCAGGCTCTGCGCCAGGAAGCTCTTGGTCTGCTCGCGCTCCTCGACCGGCAGCGCATCGATGATCCGGTCGATCGTCTTGACCGCGCCGGTGGTGTGCAGCGTGCCGAGCACCAGGTGGCCGGTCTCCGCGGCGGTCATCGCCATGGAGATCGTTTCGGCGTCGCGCAGCTCGCCCACCAGGATCACGTCCGGGTCCTCGCGCATTGCCGCGCGCACCCCCTCGGCGAAGCTCGGAATGTGCGTGCCGAGCTCGCGCTGGATCACCTGGCTCTGCTTGCTCGAGTGGACGAACTCGATCGGGTCCTCGAGGCTGATGATGTTGAGCTTACGGGTGGCGTTCAGGTGGTTGATCATCGCCGCGAGCGTGGTCGACTTGCCGGTACCGGTGGAGCCGGTGACCAGCACCATGCCCTGGTGGAAGTCGCACAGCTTGGTCACGATGGCCGGCAGATCCAGGCTCTCGAGCGTCGGCACGGCCGAGGGGATGGCGCGAAAGGTGGCACCGATGCCGGTGTCCTTGCGGTAGACGTTGACGCGAAAGCGCCCCCCCTCCGAGGAGACGTAGGAGAAGTCCAGATCGTTGCCCTTGGTGAAGTGCTCGTTCTGGGAATTGGTCAGGATCTCGGCGATGTAGCCCTCGAGCTCCCCGGGCCGCAAGTCGCGGAACTTGATCGGCAGCAGGTCGCCGTGCATGCGCAGCATCGGCGGCACGCCGACCGCCAGGTGCACATCGGAACAGCCCTGCTGCGTGCCGAGCTTGAGGAACGCATCTATACGCGCCAAGCGACCACTCCGGCCAAGAAACTCCTGTCTGCTGTGCCTGTTTAGCCCGCGGGGGCTTGAGGATCAACAGCTTGAGGCCGGAAATTTGACGTAACGCACGAACTTTTACAAGGCGCCCGGCGGGAAGCACGCTCGCGGCACACGCCCGTCGCGGACTGTGCGCTGGTTAACGGAACCGCTCGAGTGCGGCGCGCAGCTCGTCCATGGTCTGGAAGCGCTTGTTCTTGTCGACCGCCATGGCTTTCATCACCAGGTCCGAGAGCCCGGGCGGCAGGTTGGGATTCAAGTCCTGGGGGACGCGCGCCTTGCCCTGTACGTGCTGGTACATGACCGACATGTGATCGCCGCGGGAGTAGGGCGGGACGCCCGTGGTCATCTCGTAGAGCATGACGCCGAGCGCGTAGATGTCGGCGCGCTCGTCGACCTTCTTGCCGAGGATCTGCTCGGGTGCCATGTACTTCGGCGAGCCGATGACGTAGCCGGTCTTGGTGAGCTGCGTGTCGCCCTCGCGCTGCGCCGCGGCGACGCCGAAGTCCACGATCTTGACGAGTCCTTCCTGGTTGATGAGCACGTTGGCGGGCTTCAGGTCGCGATGCACGATGCCCTGCTGGTGCGCCACCGTCATGCCGGTACAGATATCCATGCCGTACTGCATGGCGCGCTTCACCTCGAGCGGCTTGTCGTTCACGACTTCGCTGCCGAGCGTGTGCGAAGGGAAGTACTCCATCGAGATGGCGTAGTTCCCCTGGATGTAGAGGAAGTCGTAGATGCGGATGACGTTCTTGTGAGTGATCTTGCGCGAGTAGCGCAGCTCGTGGACGAAGCGCTTCATGACCTCTTCGTCCCCCGAGACGTTCGGGTTGAGGAACTTGAGGATGAGGCGTTCGTCGACCACCGTGTCCTCCATGAGGAGCACGGTGCCGAAGGCGCCGCGGCCGATGCGGTCGATGTACTTGTAGCGGCCCTCGAGGATGTCGCCGGGCTTGAGCGTCCCGATGTCGAGGCGCGCGGCGGCCGCGGCCGCCGCTTCCGCCTGGCGCCGCGCCTGGTCGTTGATCAACACCGTGCGCGTGGGCTCGGGGGCCGAGGCCTGAGGCGGCCGCATGCCGCTTTGCGCCGGCGCCGCCGGCGCCGCCGCCAGGGGCGGCGGGAGCGCGGCCGCGGTCGGAGCGCCCCCGGCGATGCCCGCCAGGCGATTGTCGAGCTCGGTGACAGCGGCCGCCGCCATGCGCGAGATGGTCTGGTCCTGGGAACCCGCCTGCGCCTGCAGCTGCGCGCGCACCTGCTCGGCGCGCCCCTCGTCGGCGAGTTTCGACAGCGCCTGCATCGCCTCGATGCGGATCTCGCGCTCGGGGCGCTCCACCAGCGACAGCATTTCATCCACCAGCTTGGCGTCGCCGAGCTTGCCGAGTGCGCGCACCACGATCGGCGTGGCCTTGCCGTGGCTGCCGGTGTGCAGCATTTCCATCAGGCGCGGCACTGCACGCTTGCTGCCGATCTCGGCGAGGGCGTCGACCGCGCGCTCGCTCACCCACCAGTCGGCATCCCTGGTGGCCTGGATGAGCGAGTCGACCGCGCGCTCGTCCTTGGTCTGATTGAGGATCTCGATGGCCGCGCGCCGGATGTCCTCGTCCTTGTCGCGCACCAGCTGCAGTACCGCCTCGATCACCTTCGGGCCGCCGATCTTGCCGAGCGCGTCCGCGGCGCGGCTGCGCACCCACCAGTCGCTGTCCTTGAGCGCCTCCAGCAGGAACTTGACCGACTTGGCGTCGCCGACCTCGTTCAGCACCTCGACCGCCGCGCGCCGCGCGTTCTCGTTCTCGTCCTTCAGCACCGCGATCAGGTGGCGAATCGTCTCGGGGTGATTGGCTTTGATGACGACGTCGACCGCCTTGTTGAGCACGTCGATTTCCGGGTCGCGCAGCAGCGCGCACAACTGCGCGATGTCGATGGGCCCGTCCATGCGCTGCATTGCCGAGAGCGTCGCGCCGCGGATCAGCTTGTTCGGGTCCTTGAGCAGCCCCTGCAGCGCGCTCTGTACCTCCGGCGTGTTGAAGCGTCCCAGGGTGTTGATGATGTGCACCCGCGCGATCGGGTCCTTGCCCTGCACTCGCCCGATGAGCTCAGGGAGCGAGGCCTTGTCGGCGATCTCGCCGATGATGCGAAACAGTGCCGCCTTCTCGTTCGGCTCCTGCACGTAGGCGGCGGTCAGCAGCTCGCGCACCGTGAAGCGCGTCTTCTGCGCGGCGATGACATCGAGCAGCGCGGACTTGGAGATACCCTGGGTATTGAGCGCATCGAGCAGCAGATGCGCCGGATAGCTGCGGTTGCCGCCGAGCGCCCAGGAGATGCCCGAGATGACCCGCGGACTGCCTTCGATCAGGCCACGCATGAAAATGGGGAAGGTCTTCGCGTTGACGAGCGTCCCGAGCACGTCCACCAGCGCCATGGTCGCGCCCTTGTCGGCGTCCGGGAGAGCCCCGAAGATCGCTTCGATGGCGCCGGGTCCCACCTGCTTCAGGGCCGCGACCGCCTTCTGCGTGGCGGGACTCGACGCGTCGGCCGAAGTGCGGATCTCGTGGATCAGCCGGTCGGCGCGGAGGTTGGTAAAAAAGCTCATGCGGAGCCTCAAATTATGCCATAGGGGCGATTCCGGGCCCCGCCGCGATGCGCGCCGCCCGCCCAACCACTACAATTCCTCATGACCCCCGATTCCCCCGTGATCGCCGTGCGCGCCGCGCTCGACGCCTACATCGATCCGTACCTCGGCGAAACGCTCGGCTCGGCGGGGGCGGTACGCGAGGTCCGCGGGCAGGGCGCAGGTTACACGGCGCGCATCGTTCTGGGGTTTCCCACCGGCGGCTACCAGGACGAGCTGACCGCCGCCCTCGGCGGGGCGTTGGCGGCGGCCGGGATCCACGCGCCGCTCGCCGTCGAGCTGGAAGCGGAAATCGGCGCGCATGCCGTGCAACGGGGGCTCAAACCCCTCGGCGAGATCCGCAACATCGTGGCGGTCGCCTCGGGCAAGGGGGGCGTGGGCAAGTCCACGGTGGCGGTGAATCTGGCGCTCGCCTGGGCGGCCCAGGGCGCCCGCGTCGGCCTTCTCGATGCCGACATCTATGGTCCGAGCCAGCCGCTGATGCTCGGGCTCGCAGGAGCGCGCCCGTCGACCCCGGACGGCAAGCATCTCGAGCCCCTCGAAGCGCACGGCGTCAAGGCCATGTCGATCGGTTTCCTGGTCGATGCCGAGCAGCCGATGGTCTGGCGCGGGCCGATGGTGACCCAGGCGCTCAACCAGCTGCTCGGCGAGACCAACTGGGGCGCGCTCGACTATCTGGTGGTCGACATGCCGCCCGGCACCGGGGACATCCAGCTCACCCTCGCGCAGCGCGTGCCGGTCGCGGGCGCCGTGATCGTCACCACACCCCAGGACATCGCACTCGCCGATGCCCGCAAGGGCCTCAAGATGTTCGAGAAGGTGTCCGTTCCGGTGCTCGGTGTGGTCGAGAACATGAGCGTGCACGTGTGCTCGAACTGCGGGCACGCCGAGCATATTTTCGGGGCCGGGGGAGGCGCGCGCATGGCGGCGCAATACGGCGTGCGGCTGCTCGGCGAGCTGCCGCTCGATGCCAGCATCCGCGCCGAGACCGACGGCGGGCGTCCGACCGTGGCCGCCGCACCCGGTTCGGCGCGGGCGCGCTGTTATCTCGAGATGGCGCGCCGCACCGGCGCCGCGCTCGCGCAGCGCGCGCGCGACCGCAGCAGCGTGTTTCCGAAGATCGTGGTGGAGGAGACCTGATGCAGCCGGGCCGGCCGGAGGGAGTGACCTTGCTCGAGACACCGGCGCGCTCGGCGGTGTACACCGGGATCCTGCCGTGCCAGAAGATCGGCGAGATGGTCGCGAATGCGGAGATCGCGCCGGTCGGAATTCTCTCGGACATTCTGGCCGATCAGGTGCAGCCCGCGAGCATCGATCTGCGCCTGGGGGACTATGCCTATCCGGTCGACGCCAGCTTCCTGCCGGGCCGGGGTGCCAGGGTGCTCGACAAGATGGCTGAGCTCGATCCCGACTTTCGCAGCTTCGGCATGGACCTGCGCAGCGGCGCGGTGCTCGAGAAGGGCCGCGTGTACGTGGTGCCGCTGCTCGAGTCGATTCGTCTCAAGAGCGAAGTGGCGGCCTTCGCCAATCCCAAGAGCTCGACTGGACGGCTCGACATTCTGACGCGCCTGATCGCCGACGAGGCGACGCTGTTCGATCAGGTCGGGGAGGGCTACGAGGGTCAGCTGTACCTCGAGGTGGCGCCACGCAGCTTCAGCGTCGTGGTGCGCAGCGGCACCCGGCTCAATCAGCTGCGCTTCCGTCGCACCCGCGGCGAGGCACCGCGACCGGTCACCGCCACGGACTGGCGGCAGCTCCTGAGTGAGGGCCAGATCTCCGACAGCGGGGAAGTCAGCGACCGAACCGGCTACCTGCCGTTCTCGATCGACCTGGTGGGATCGGGTGAGGACGGGTGTCTCATCGGCTGGCGCGCCAAGAAGCACGCCAAGCGCATCGATCTCGACCGGCGCGACTACGATCCGCTCGACTTCTGGGAGCCGCTGTACTTTCATCGGCGCGCCTCGCTGGTTCTCGACCCCGACGAGTTCTATATCCTCATGACCAAGGAACCGATCGCGGTGCCGCCGGATTTTGCGGCCGAGATGCTGCCCTACGACACGCGTGCCGGTGAATTCCGCGTCCACTACGCCGGCTTCTTCGATCCCGGCTTTGGCTGGGACCCGGCGACCAGGCGCGCCGGGAGCAGCCGGGGTGTGCTCGGGGGGCGCTCGCACGAAGTGCCGTTCGTTCTCGAAGACGGCCAGCGGGTCGGCTGGCTGCGCTACGAGCGGATGGCCGAGCGGCCACACGCGCTCTACGGCCGCGAGATCGGCTCACACTACCAGGGACAGGACCTCAAGCTCGCCAAGCAATTCAGGCCGGCGCGCATCTAGCGCGCCGAGGCGCGCGCTCTCACGGCCGCGACAGGCTCTCGATCTCGAGCGTCCACTGCACCTCGTCCCCGCGGGTCTGCTCCACCTTGAGAGGGATGTAGCCGCGGTCGGGCGCGCACCAGAAGCGCGTAATGCGCGGCGAGCCCGCCTTCTGCGAGCGGTACACGACGGTTGCGATCGCGCCCATGGGCGTCTGCAGCGTGACCTCGCCGTCGCGCGCGAACTCGTACTGCCGGGTGCCGTCCTTGTCGATGACGCGAAAGCCCGCCGGCGTGCGGCCCGCGAGCAGCTCGACGGTGAGCCCCAGCTGCACCGAGGCGTCATCGCGCACGTCGGGAGTCAGCGGCAGATCGACCGCCGTGCCTTCGTACGTGCCCTTCACCCGGTGCGACGGCCAGTCGTAGGCGAGCTCGATGGACTTCGAGCTCTCGCCACCCTCGGACTTGAAGCTGAGCGGCTGCACGCCCCCGCTGGTCAGGCGCACGATGCTCACCTGGTGAGGCGGGAACACGCCGGCGGCGAGCCGCCCGAGCCCGCGCGGCGAGCTGCTCGAGCTGTAGGTCCAGGTGTCGCCGGTCTGCTCGAGTTTCAGATCCGACACCGCGACCGTCATGCCGTGCCAGATGCCGCGGTAGCTCGCCTGGTAGGGCCGCAACTCCTCGGCGCAGGCCGCGCCGCTGGCGCCGAGCAGGCATAGAAGTGCGATCGTCTTCACGGAAATTCCTCCACCACCGGGGCCGCGAGCGGCCGGCCATCGAGCCAGGCGCCGCCGTCGCGCCAGGCAAGACGTCCGGCGGCGAACCAGCCGAGAGCCCTCGGGTAGATGACGTGCTCGCTCGCGAGCACGCGCGCGGCGAGCGCCGCCTCGGAGTCGCCGCGGCGCACCGGGACGCGCGACTGCAGGATCACCGGCCCCGCATCGAGCTCCGCCGTCACGAAGTGCACGCTCGCGCCGTGCACCGGCTCGCCCGCCGCGAGCACCCGCCGGTGCGTGTCGAGCCCACGGTGCCGCGGCAGGAGCGAGGGGTGGATGTTGAATAGCCGTCCGGCATAGGGCGCGACGAACTGCGCCGACAAAACCCGCATGAAGCCGGCGAGCGCCACCGCTCCCGGGCGGTAGCGTTCGAGGGTCTGCGCCAGCGCACGCTCGAAGGCGGCACGCTCGCCGCTGTGCGCCACGGTCGCGGTCTCGATGCCGAGCGCGCGCGCCGTATCGATGCCGGCGGCCCCGTCGCGGTCGGCGATCACGGCGGCGACGCGCGCCGCGAGCGCGCCGCTCGCGCAGGCGCGCGCCAGCGCCTCCATGTTGGAACCGCGCCCCGAGATCAGGATGGCGAGCTCGAGCGTGGCGCCGGTGCTCATTCCACGATGTGCACGCCGCGTCCGCCGGCGCGCACCTCGCCGATGATCGCGGCACTCTCGCCCTGCGCCGCGAGCAGTGCGAGCGCGGCGGCGGCGTGCGCCGCCGGTACGATCGCCACCATGCCGATGCCGCAGTTGAAGGTGCGGTACATCTCGGCCGGTTCGATGTGTCCGGCGTGCTGCAGCCAGTCGAACACCGGGTCGCGCGGCCAGCGCGCCCGCTCGAGCACCGCTTCCAGTCCCTGCGGCAGCACGCGCGGGATGTTATCGGTGAGGCCGCCGCCGGTGATGTGCGCCAGTCCGTGCACCGGCACGGCGCGCAGCAGCGCGAGCAGCGGCTTTACGTAGATGCGCGTCGGCGCGAGCAGCCGCTCGAACAGCGGCTCGCCGCTCACCAGCGTGTCGGGCGTGGCCTTGGCGTGGCTGACGAGCTTCCTGATGAGCGAGTAGCCGTTGGAATGCGGCCCGGAGGAGGTGAGCCCGATGACGGCATCGCCGGATGCGGTACGCGTGCCGTCGATGATGGCGTCCTTCTCCACCACGCCGACGCAGAACCCGGCGAGGTCGTAATCCTCGCCGTGATACATCCCGGGCATCTCGGCGGTCTCGCCGCCGACCAGCGCCGCCCCGGCCTGCACGCAGCCCTCGACGATGCCGCGCACCACCGCCTCGGCTACCGACACGCGCAGCTTCCCGGTGGCGTAGTAGTCGAGAAAGAACAGCGGCTCGGCCCCCTGTACCACGACGTCGTTGGCGCACATCGCCACGAGGTCGATACCGATCGTGTCGTGCCTGGCGAGATCGATCGCGAGGCGCAGCTTCGTGCCGACGCCGTCGGTGCCTGCGACCAGCACCGGGTGGCGGTAGCCAGCGGGCAGCTCGACCAGCGCGCCGAAACCGCCGATGCCGGCGAGCACCTCGCGGCGCTGGGCGCGGCGCACCAGCGGCTTGATGCGCTCGACCAGCTCGTCGCCGGCGTCGATGTCGACACCCGCATCACGATAGGTAATGCCAGGATGCTCAGTCATAAGATTCGGGCACGCGGCCTCGCCGCCGTCGGGTGAGCGGCGCGTATGATATTGTACATTCCGTCCAACGCCCGCGTGTGCGATCCGGACAATGCCTCAACCGAATCCAGCAACCACAGCCGCCCGGCGGCGCGCGCGCGCGGCTCTCGCCGCCCTGATCGCGCTCGGCGCGACGCTGCCGCAGGCCGCCTGGGGCGCACGTCCCGTGCGGGTTTACGAGGTCGACCTCGAGGAACAATCGCCGCTCGCGGTGCAGAACGCCATGCGCCAGGCGCTGGTGCGCGCCACGGGGCGCCGCGAGTCGCTCGACGACCCGGGGCTCGCCGCAGTTGTCGCCGACGCCGCCCGCTACGTGAAGAGCTACGCCTCGGGCCTGCGCGGCCAGCCACAGGTGGTGTTCGATGGCGCCGCGGTCGCCCAGGCGATCGAGGCCGCCGGGCGCAGCGTCTGGGACCGGGAGCGGCCCTTCACGCTGGTGGTGCTCGCCCCGCCGCCCGCGCGCGGCGAGGCCGATGCGGCCCGCGCTGAGCTCGAGCGCGTGGCCACCGAGCGCGGCCTGCCGATCAGCGTGATCCCGCTGCCGCTCGCCGATGCCGGCGGCAACGCGCTCGGCGGCGAGGCACTGTTGCAATCGGCGCAGCGCTACGGGGGCGATGAAGTGCTGGTTGGCCACGCCGACGCGGCGGGGCTCGCCGCGGGCCAGCTGCAATGGACGCTGTACACGCGGGCCGCGGCGCAGAGCTGGTCGGGGCCGCTCGGCGCGGGCATCGATCGCACCGTCGACCTGCTCGCCCCGCCCCCTGGAGCTGCGGGGAGCGACGCGCAGAGCGTCGCGCGCGTGCGCATCGAGGGCGTCGCGGGACTCAGCGACTATGCGAACGTCGAGCGGCTGCTGCAGAGCATCCCCGGCCTGCGCCGCGCCGATGTCGCCGAGCTCGACGCGACCAGCGTCACCTTCGAGGTCGAGCTACGCGGCGGTGCCGCGGCACTCGAGCGCGATCTCACCGCCTCGCCGCGCATGCAGCGCATCGCGCCCGGCGCGGCACGGCTCGTGTACCGCTATCAGCCGCCGGGCTGAGGACCGACGCGCGCCGCCTCCCGGATCGTCCTCGCCGTGCGCCACCTTCCCAACCTCATCTGCCTGATCCGCATCGCGCTCATCTGGCCGATCGCCGTGGCGCTCGATCGCGGCGACATGCCCACGGCGCTGCTGCTGTTCGTGGCCGCGGGCGTGTCGGATGCGCTCGACGGCTATCTCGCCAAGCGCTTTCGCTGGACCTCCGAGCTCGGCAAGGTACTCGATCCGCTGGCCGACAAGGCGCTGCTGGTCACGGTGTTCGTCGAGGCGGCGTGGCTCGAGCTCATTCCATGGTGGCTGACCGCCGCGGTGGTGGCGCGCGATGTGATGATCGGACTCGGGGCGCTCGTTTACCGCCTGTGGTTCGGGCCGCTGCACGGGCGGCCGACGGTGCTGAGCAAGATCAACACCGCGCTGCAGCTGGGATATGTGACGCTCATCATGCTGCGCGCCGCCGCCGGCGTACCGCCGCGGGAGATGCTGGATGCGGCCGCGGCGCTCACGCTCGCCACCACGGTGCTGTCGGGGCTGCACTACGTCGCGAGCTTCACGCGGCGGGTGTGGATGCCCGCACGCCTCGCCTGAGTACCATGCGTCAGCTCCCGCTCGGCGTACGGCTCGCGGATCGCGCGTTGTTCGAGAGCTTTCTGCCGGGACCCAATGCCGAGGCCCTGGCGCATGCGCGTGCGGTCGCGCGCGGCGAGGCGCACGGCGCGACCTGGGTGTGCGGGCCGCCCGGCGCCGGCAAGAGCCATCTGCTGCAGGCGATTTGCGCCGCCGCCGGAGCGCGTGTGCGCGCCGGCTACCTGCCGCTCGCGCAGGTCGCGCCACTCGGCGCCGGCATGCTCGACGGACTCGCGCAGCTCGGCTGCCTGTGCGTCGACGACCTCGAGCGGGTGGTGGGTGAGAGCGAGTGGGAGCGCGCGCTGTTTGCGCTGCTGCGCGAGATCGAGGAGGCGGGTGGGGCGCTGGTGGTCGCCGCACCCGAGCCGCCGGCGCTGCTCGACTGGAGCCTGCCGGACCTCGGCTCGCGCTTCGCGGCGGGTGCGGTGCTGGCGCTGCGGGCGCTGGATGAAGCCGAGCAGCACGCCGCGCTCGAGCTGCGGGCGCGGCTGCGCGGGCTCGAGCTGCCGGCGGAAACCTGGCGGTGGCTGCGGCGGCGCTACCCGCGCGACATGCGCCGCCTCTATGAGCTGCTCGACACCCTCGATGAGGCGGCCCTCGCCGCGCAACGCCGCCTCACGGTGCCGTTCATTCGCGACGTGCTGCGCTCGGCGCCGCGCTCCTGAGCGCCACGGCGAGCGCCGCTACGCGCTTGCCAAGCGCCTGGGCGAGCGTCTTTTCCTCGGCGCTGAGCGCGCCGGGTGCGCTCGCCGTGCGGGCGACGTGCGAGGCTCCATAGGGTGTGCCGCCGCTCGCGGTCTCATTCAGGGCGCGCTCGGTGTAGGGGAGCCCCACCAGCACCATGCCGTGATGCAGGAGCGGCAGCATCATCGACACGAGCGTAGTTTCCTGGCCGCCGTGCATGGTCTGAGTCGAAGTGAAGACGCCGGCCGGCTTGCCGGCGAGGGCGCCCGAGAGCCACAGGCTCGAGGTGCCGTCGAGGAAGTACTTCAGCGGCGCCGCCATGTTGCCGAAGCGCGTGGGGCTTCCCATGACCAGGCCCGCCGTCTCGGCCAGGTCCTCGAGCGTCGCATACGGCGGCCCGCTGGCCGGCACGGGCCGGGCGGGCTCCTCGCTCGCCGCGGCCACCGGCGGCACGGTTCGCAGCCGCGCGCTCGCACCGGGTACCGCCTCGACGCCCCGGCAGACCTGGCGGGCAAGCTCGGCGGTCGCGCCGCTGCGAGAGTAATAGAGCACCAGGATCTCTGCCATGTTGGAACGAGTCTCCGTGGGCGATTGTCACGTGGGTCAAGTACTATTGTGGATCGTGCGGCGGGGGACGCAAGCTGGGCATGGTCTGCAAGAGGTGCGTGGTGGAAGGGCGTGTCCAGGGCGTGTACTACCGTGCCAGCGCGGCGCGGCGGGCGCACGAGCTCGGCGTCCGCGGCCACGCCCGCAACCTTGCGGACGGCCGCGTCGAAGTGCTCGCCTGCGGCGAGAGCGACGCCGTCCGGGCCTTCGTCGGCTGGCTGTGGATCGGCTCGTCCGCCTGCAAGGTGACCGCCGTCGTGACCAGCGACGCGGCGGTGGATCCGCTGCTACCCCCCGGTTTCCATTCCACCTGAAGAGGACCCGATGCTGAAGCGCGGACTGCTGCTGCTGCTCGTCGTGCTCGCCTGTTTCGCAGGGTGCGCTGCGCAGCGGACGCAGCCCGCGCCACCCGACGCCGCGCCGCCGGCATCCGCGCCCACCGCCCCGGCGCCGCCTGCAGCGAGTCCCCCCGCGGTGCCCGCGGTCGAGCCGGGTGCGACGCCCGCATCGCTCCCGGACGCGCAGCCGCCGCCGGCGCCGCCGGCGAACCTAGCAGCGCCCGCCGCCGAGTCGCTCCCGCCGCCGCAGCCGCCGGCGCCGAAGCTCAGCCTGTTTCATCGCCGCCAGAAGGGCCAGGCCTGGGTGGCCGCCGCCAATCCGCTCGCGGTGGATGCCGGACTCGAGATTCTCGCCAGGGGTGGCAACGCCATCGATGCCGCGGTCGCCGTGCAGACCATGCTGGGACTGGTCGAGCCGCAGAGCTCCGGTATCGCGGGTGGATCGTTTCTCATGTACTACGACGCGAGCACGCACGAAGTGAGCGCGCTCGACGGCCGCGAGAAGGCACCCGCTGCGGCGCCCGCCAACATGTTCCTCGACGAGCACGGCAAGCCGCTGCCGTTCCTCGAGGCGGTGCGCAGCGGCCGCTCGACCGGTGTGCCCGGCGCGATCGCCATGCTCTACACGGCGCACTCCAAGTTCGGGTCGCTGCACTGGAAGGACCTGTTCCAGCCGGCGATCCGCGCCGCTACCCAGGGTTTTCGCGTACCGGAGCGCCTCGCTGCGTTCCTCGGCGAAGGCTCGCCATTCCCGCCCACCAGCGAGATCCGCACGCTGTTCTCGCGACCGAGCGGCGAGCCGCTCGAAGTCGACGACATCTTCCGCAATCCCGAATACGCCAGGACTCTCGAGAGCATCGCGCACGACGGCCCGCGCGCGCTTTACGCGGGAGCGCTGGCGCGCGCCATCGTAGCCGAGACGCACGAGGAGCCGCTGCCGGGCACCATGACGCTGCAGGACCTCGCTGCCTACCGTGCCGAGTGGGACCCGCCGCTGTGCCGTCCCTACCGCCGCTACTCGGTGTGCGCACCGCCGCCGCCGGCGGGCGGCGTGTCGCTGCTGGAGCTGCTCGGCATGCTGGAGAAGACCGACATCGCCGCGCGCGGCCCGAACGATCCGGAAGCCTGGTTCCTGTTCGCCCAGGCGAGCCGTCTCGCCTACGCCGATCGTGACCGCTACGTCGCCGATCCGCACTTCGTCAGCGTGCCGGTCGAGCGGCTGCTCGATCCGGCGTACCTGAAGCTGCGCGCGCAGCTGATCGGCGAGCACGCCGGACCCGCGCCGCTCCCGGGCGAGATCTCCATGCCGCGCGGACGCGATGCCACCACGGAGTCACCAGGTACCAGCCATTTCGTCGTGCTCGACAGCGACGGCAACGTGGTGTCGATGACCACGACGATCGAGTCGGTGTTCGGCTCGGGACGCGCGGTCGGCGGTTTCGTGCTCAACAATCAGCTCACCGATTTCTCCTTCACCCCGAACGACGACGGTCAGCCGGTCGCCAATGCCGTGCATGGCGGCAAGCGCCCGCGTTCCTCGATGGCGCCGGTGATCGTGCTCGATCACGACGGTAACTTCGTCGCCGCGCTCGGCTCGCCGGGCGGCTCGGCCATCACCGAGTACAACGCCAAGGCGCTGGTGGGACTCCTCGCCTGGCGGCTGTCGATCAAGCAGGCGATCGAGCTGCCGAACCTGATCGCGCGCGGCGACACTTTCACCGGCGAGCTCTCCAAGTTCACCCCCGAAGTGCTGGCGGGACTGCGCGAGCGCGGCATGGTGCTGAAGGCGGGACGCGCCGAGAACTCGGGGCTCCACGGCATCGTGCGCCTGGCCGACGGCACCTATCAGGGTGCCGCGGATTCGCGCCGTGAGGGAGTGGCCCGGATGCTGGCGCCGCGCGCCGCGGGCAAACCGGCGGTGCGTTAGCGGCGCCCCGTGCCGGGGAAGCCCAGGTCGTCGGCACCGTTCCAGCGCCGCCACGCGGTGAGCACCAGGTCCGGATAGTCGCGCTTGCCGGGGCTGCCGTTGTAGCGCGCCAGCGCCTTGCGCACGTCGTTGTGCTCGTAACCCAGGTAGTAGCGCAGGATCGCGCAGCCCATGTGCACGTTTGGCGCGATGTGCACCAGCTCGTAGCGGCGCATGCCGAGCTGCTCGGGCCAGAAGGGCATGACCTGCATGAGGCCGACCGCGCCCGCGCGCGAGACCGCCCAGCGGTCGAAACGGCTTTCGACCGCGATCAGCGCCATCACCAGTCCGGGCGGCAGCCGCGCCTCGCCGGCACGGTGCGTCTCGCAATACACCTGCTTGAGGATCTCGAGCCGCTCGGTCTGATCGTGCACGATGGTGCGCAGCCGCGGCTCCATGAGCGTGTACCACACGGCCGAGTCGTACTGGTCGGTGAAGCACTGCGCCTGGGTGATGGCGTGCGCCACGACCTCGCGCAGCGCCGGATCGAGCTGCTGGTCGGCGCGCGCCCGGGGAGCGGCGCACACGGCGGCGGCCGCGAGCGCCAGCGCGGGCAGGGCGGCCCGCATCAGCTCACCCCATGCGCGCACGCAGGAAGCCGAGCGCTTCGTCCGCGGGGAACTCGGTGCTGGCGCTGTCGCGTCGGTGGCGATACTCGAGCTTGCCCGCCTCGAGGCCGCGCTCGCCCACCACCAGGCGGTGAGGGATGCCGAGCAGCTCGGCGTCTGCGAATTTGACGCCGGGGCGCGCGTCGCGGTCGTCGAGCAGCACTTCCATGCCGGCGGCGGTGAGCTCGGCATACAGGCGATCGGTGGTGGCGCGGACACGGTCTGACTTGTGCAGGTTGAGCGGTACCAGGATCACCTGGAACGGTGCGATCGGATCCGGCCAGATGATGCCGCGCTCATCATTGTTCTGCTCGATGGCCGCGGCAACGATGCGCGTCACACCGATGCCGTAACAGCCCATGAAGAGGGTGACTTCACGGCCGGCCTCATCGAGCACCGCGGCCTTCATCGGCTCAGAGTACTTGCAGCCGAGCTGGAAGATATGGCCCACCTCGATGCCGCGCGCGATCTTCAGTGTGCCGCGGCCCGAGGGGCTGGGATCGCCCTCCACGACGTTGCGCAGATCCGCCCCCACCGCACCGCGCACGTCGCGCTCCCAGTTGACCCCCATGAGATGCAGGTCCTTCTCGTTGGCGCCGCACACGAAGTCGGCGAGCGCGAGCGCCGCATGGTCGGCGTAGAGCGGGCACTTCAGGCCGATCAGTCCCACGTAGCCCGGTGCCGTGCCGGTGGCGGCGAGCACCCGCTCGGCGCTCGCCATCCGCAGCGGATTCGCGACGCCCGGGAGTTTCTGCGCCTTGACCGCGTTCAGCTCGTGATCGCCGCGCAACGCGAGCGCCACCACGCCGCCGTCCGCGCCGTCGACGATCAGCGTCTTCAGGCAGCGCTCGGGGCCGATCCTCAGGAACTTCGCCAGGTCCTGGATGGTGCGCGCGCCGGGTGTCTCCACCTTGCGCAGCTCCTCGCCCGGCGCCGGGCGCGGTGCGGCGGGCGGCAGCGCCGCCGCGGCCTCGAGGTTCGCGGCGTATTCGTCGCCGTCGGAGAAGGCGATCGCATCCTCGCCCGACTGCGCCAGTACGTGAAACTCCTGGCTGACGTCCCCGCCGATCGCGCCGGAGTCGGCGCGCACCGCGCGGAAGGTGAGCCCGGTGCGCGTGAAGATGCGCGTGTAGGCGTCGTACATGGCACGGTAACCGGCGCGCAGCGATTCCTCGTCGACGTGGAAGGAGTAGGCGTCCTTCATGATGAACTCGCGCGCGCGCATGACACCGAAGCGCGGCCGCACCTCGTCGCGGAACTTGGTCTGGATCTGGTAGAAGTTCACCGGCAGCTGGCGGTAGCTCTTGATCTCGCGCCGCACGATGTCGGTGATCACTTCCTCGTGGGTGGGACCTAAGACGAAGTCGCGCTCGTGGCGGTCCTTGAAGCGCAGCAGCTCCGGCCCGTACTCGCTCCAGCGGCGCGATTCCTGCCACAGCTCGCCCGGCTGCACGACCGGCATGACCATTTCGAGCGCGCCGGCGCGGTTCATCTCCTCGCGGATGATGCGTTCGACCTTCTGCAGCACCCGCAGTCCGAGCGGCAGCCAGCTGTAGAGCCCCGCCGCCAGGCGCCGGATCAGCCCGGCGCGCAGCATCAGCTGGTGGCTCACGACCTCCGCGTCGGCGGGGGTCTCCTTCAGGGTGTTGATCGGGTATTGCGAGAGACGCATCGCCTTAAGCGGTCTTCCGGAGTCGAAACAACGAGTTGGCATCTTAGCAGGACACCCCTGATAAGATGCCCGCCGATTGGCCATGAGCTCGGACACCCAGCCCACACCCCGGCCACGCAGTCGGGCGATCTACCTGCTGCCGAACCTGCTGACGACCGCGTGCCTGTTCTCCGGCTTCTATGCCGTGGTGGCGGCGATCGACAAGCACTTCGCGCCGGCGGGCATGGCCGTGTTCGCGGCCATGATCTTCGACACCCTCGACGGACGCATCGCGCGCCTCACGCACACCGAGAGCTCCTTCGGCAAGGAGTACGACAGCCTCGCGGACATGGTGGCCTTCGGGGTGGCGCCCGCCATCGTCGCCTACCAGTGGGGCGTGGTGCGCATCATGGAGTACGGCCATTACTGGGGCCGCTTCGGCTGGCTCGCGTGCTTCTTCTACGCCGCGGCTGCGGGGCTGCGCCTGGCGCGCTTCAATGCCCGGGCGGCGACCGCCGACAAGCGCTACTTCGAGGGACTGCCGAGCCCATCCGCCGCCGCCATCGTAGCCGCCTTCGTCTGGTTCTCGAGCGAGTGGCAGGAGCCGCGGCTCGCCGGGCTGATCGCCGCCTTTCTGGTGACCGCCACGGCGGGCGCGCTGATGGTGAGCCGCTTCGGTTACCCGAGCTTCAAGCAGTTCAATCTCGACCGGCGCATCAAGTTCGTCTACATGCTGTTCGTGCTGCTGTTCTTCGTGGCGATCGCGGTCGACCCGCCGAGCATTCTGCTCGCCATGTTCGGGGTGTACGCGCTGTCGGCCCCGCTCCTGTGGGCCGGGCGGCGCATTCGCCGCCTGATGCGCGGCGCACCCCACGCGGGTGCCTGAAGATGGGCCCGCCCGCGCAGCAGCGCCGCGAGTACCTCGAGGCGCTCGGTATCGAGACCTGGGTGCCGCGCGGCGCAGCGCCGCCCACAGTCGGAGCGCCCGCGCCACCCCCGCTACCCGAGACAGCCGCAGGAGCGATGCCACCCGCCGCACGCGCGCCTGCCGCACCCGCACCCGCCGCACGCGCGCCTGCCGCGCCGCCACCACCGGAGGCGGCCGCCGCGCCGCTGTGGGAGGCGCTGCGCGCCGAGGTGCTCGGCTGCACTCGCTGTCCGCTGCATCTCACGCGCACCCAGGGGGTGCTCGGCGTCGGGCCCAGGCGCTCCGACTGGCTGGTGGTCGGGGAAGCGCCGGGCGCGGAGGAGGACCGGCGCGGTGAGCCGTTCGTCGGCGCCGCCGGTCAGCTGCTCGATGCGATGCTGCGCGCCATCGGCCTCGACCGCGCGACCAATGTCTACATCGCGAACGTCCTGAAGAGCCGCCCGCCCAACAATCGCGACCCCAGGCCCGAAGAGGTCGCGGCGTGTCTGCCGTACCTCACGCGACAGATCGCGCTGCTCAAGCCGAAGATCATTCTGGCGGTCGGGCGCATCGCCGCGCAGAACCTGCTCGCCACCGAGGCGCCGCTCGGACGGCTGCGCGGCGCGGTGCATCACTTCGGCGAGCTGAAAACCCCGCTGGTCGTGACGTATCATCCCGCCTATCTGCTGCGCACGCCCGCCGAGAAGCGCAAGGCGTGGGAGGACCTGAAGTTTGCGCGCAACGTGTACCAACAGCTGACGCAGGTCGCCGCGACCGATGGCCACCGCACCTGAGCTGTTCAATTCCGCATCCGAGGCGATACGCGCGATGCGCGAGGGCGACGTCGCCGAGGTCGTGGCGATCGAGCGCTCGTCGTATCAGTTTCCCTGGAGCGAGGGGATCTTTCGCGACTGCCTGCGGGTCGGCTACACCTGTCGCGTGGCGACCGTCGGCAAGCACATCGCCGGTTACGGTGTCATGAGCGTCGGTGCGGGCGAGGCGCATATCCTGAACCTCTGCGTCGGCGAGGCATTTCGCTGCCGCGGTCTCGGTAAGCGGCTGCTGACGCTGCTCCTCGAGCGCGCCGCCGCGGCCGCCATGAAAGAGGCCTTCCTCGAGGTGCGCCCGTCGAATACCGCGGCCATCCGCCTGTACCTGGCGCATGGCTTCGAGCAGGTCGGCATGCGGCGCGGCTACTACCAGGCCGTGGGCGGGCGCGAGGACGCCGCGGTGCTGCGCCTCGGATTGCGGGCGGCGCGCAGCCGCCCCGGCTGAGGCGCGAGAGCCGCGCGTTCAGCCCGCCGGCGCGCCTGCGCAGGGCCTGCCTCCCGACGACCTAAGGCGCGCTGCAAGGCAGCGAAACTCAAGCGAATTTTGTGAACACGGCGAGGGACTGTGGCGGGATCAGATTCAGACGTTTCCAGTGAAATCGAGCGGCGGCGGACCTTCGCCATCATCTCGCACCCGGATGCGGGCAAGACCACGCTCACCGAGAAACTGCTGCTGTTCGGCGGGGCGATCCAGATGGCCGGCACGGTCAAGGGACGCAAGGCGGCGCGCCACGCGACCTCCGACTGGATGCGGCTCGAGCAGCAGCGCGGCATCTCGGTGACCTCCTCGGTGATGCAGTTCCCGTATCGCGACTGCATCGTGAACCTGCTCGACACGCCGGGCCACGAGGACTTCTCCGAGGACACCTATCGCACGCTCACCGCGGTCGACTCCGCGCTCATGGTCATCGACTGCGCCAAGGGGGTGGAGGAGCGCACCATCAAGCTGATGGAAGTCTGCCGTTTGCGCGATACGCCGATCATGACCTTCATCAACAAGCTCGATCGCGACGGACGCGCGCCCATCGAGCTGCTCGATGAGATCGAGCGGGTGCTGCGCATCGGTACGGCGCCCGTGACCTGGCCGATCGGCATGGGACGCGAGCTGCGCGGTATCTATCACCTGGCCGAGGACCGCATCTACGCCTACACAGCCGGCGAGCGCGGCCGCGTGGGCGAGAACCGCACCATCGAGGGCCTGACGAGCGCAGCGGCGCGCGAGTTCCTCGGCGACCTCGCCGGCCCCTTCCTCGAGGAGATCGAGCTGGTCAAGGGCGCGACCCACGCCTTCGACCGCGACGCCTATCGGGCCGGGCGCCAGACCCCGGTCTTCTTCGGCTCGGCCATCAACAACTTCGGCGTCGAAGAACTGCTCGCGGCCTTCACGCACAACGCTCCGGGCCCGCTGCCGCGCACGGCGCGCGAGCGCACCGTGACCGCCGAGGAGCCCGAGCTCTCCGGCTTCGTCTTCAAGATCCAGGCCAACATGGATCCCGCGCATCGCGACCGCATCGCGTTCCTGCGCCTGTGCTCGGGGAAGTACGCGCGCGGCATGCGCCTCTTCCACGTGCGGCTCGACAAGGAGGTGCGGGTGGCGGACGCGCTCACCTTCATGGCCGCCGACCGGGCTCAGGCCGAGGAGGCCTACGCCGGCGACATCATCGGGCTGCACAACCACGGCACCATCAACATCGGCGACACCTTCACCCAGGGCGAGCGGCTCGCTTTCACCGGCGTGCCGAATTTCGCGCCGGAGATCTTCCGGCGGGCCGTGCTCAAGGATCCGCTGCGCATGAAGGCGCTGCAGAAGGGTCTGACCCAGCTGTGCGAGGAGGGCGCGACGCAGCTCTTTCGCCCGCTGCGCAACAACGAGCTGATCCTCGGAGCGGTGGGACCGCTGCAATTCGAGGTCGTGGCATTCCGCCTGGCGGATGAGTACGGCGTGCAGTGCGTGTTCGAGCCCGTCACCGTGCATACGGCGCGCTGGATCGACGCCGACGATCCGGCCCGGCTCGAGGAGTTTCGCACGCGCGCGCACGACCACCTGGCGATCGATCAAGCCGGCGCGCTCGTGTACCTCGCGCCCTCGCGCGTGAATCTGCAACTGACGATCGAACGCTGGCCGGGGATCATCTTTCGCGAGACGCGCGAGCACGCCGGTTAATTGGACGACACGTATGGAGGCCCCATGAACGACGCACCGGCGGTCGCGAGCCCGTTCGCCCAGCGCGAGATTCTCGTCAATCTGCTGTACGAGGCCGCCGAGCTCGAGCACAACCTCATGTGCACCTACCTGTACGCCGCCTTCAGCCTGAGAGACGGCGAGGCGGAGGGGCTCAGCGCCGCGGAAGCGGCGGCGGTGAAGCGCTGGCGCCAGGCACTGCTCGGCGTCGCGATCGATGAGATGGGTCATCTCGCCGCGGTGTGGAACATCACCGCGGCGCTCGGCGCGATGCCGCGTATCGGACGCGCCAACTTCCCGCTCGATCCGGGCTATCTGCCGGCCAGCATCGTGGTGAAGCTCGCGCCCTTCAGCGTGGCGACGCTGCAGCACTTCGTGTTCCTCGAGCGGCCGCGCGGTTCGGCCGAATCCGAGGGCGAGGGCTTCGCCTGCGAGCGCACCTACGTGCGCGGTACCGAGCGGCCGCACCTGACTCCCATGGGGCGCGACTACGACACGGTGGGCGACTTCTATGCGCGCATCGGCGCGGGGCTCGAGGCCTTCGTCGAGCGCTACGGTGAGGCGGTGGCCTTTGCCGGCGACCGCGCGCTGCAGCTCTCGCCGGCGGAGGTCAATCTCGCGGGCGCCCGACCCGTTGTTTGCCTCAAGACCGCGCTCGCCGCCTTCACGGCGATCGTCGAGCAGGGCGAGGGCGCGCCGCGCGACTCGGCGGGCTCGCACTACCAGAAATTCCTCGCGATCCGCACCGAGCTCGCCGCCTGCCAGGCCAGCAACCCCGCCTTCCAGCCGGCTTTCCCGGCCGCCACCAACCCGGTGCAGCGCCGGCCGGCGCGCCCGGAGGGGCGTGTGTGGATCGAGAATCCGGACGCCTTCGCGACGGTAGATCTCGCCAACGCCTGTTACGCGCTCATGCTGCGCCTGCTCGGCTACGCATACGTCGTGCCCGGGCCGAGCGCGGAGAAGTCGCTCACCGTCGATCTCGCCATCGGCCTCATGCAGGCGCTGGCGCCGCTCGCCGAGCGGGCCGCACGGCTTCCTGCCGGCCCCTCCAACCCGCACTGCAACGCCGGCGTGTCGTTCATTGCGCTGCGCGACTCGAGCCCGCTGCCGCCCGGGTCGGCGGCGCGGCGTGTGTTCCTCGAGCGCTTCGCGCAACTCGCTGAGACCGCAGCGCTCCTCGCGGCGGGCGGCGATGTCCGCGCGCGCGCCGCCGCCACGCAGCTCGCCGCGCTCGCGGCTCGCGCGCAGCGGGGCTTCGACCTCGCCTCACCCGCCGCGGCGGCGTCCACAGCCACGGTGGCCGCGGCGCCCCGCGCCGCTGCCGTCGCCGCCGCGGCCGCACCGGCTACGCAGACGGTCGCCGGCGTCGAGAAAGTGCGCGGCGAGAAGCTCGAGCTCGAGTTCGAGGCGCACCGCTGTATTCACTCGCGCTTCTGCGTTACCTGGGCGCCGCAGGTGTTCCTCGCCAACGTCAAGGGTCCGTGGATCCACCCGGACGCGATGCCGGTGGAGCGCCTGGTGGAAGTGGCGCACGCCTGTCCGTCGGGCGCCATTCGCTACCGGCGGCTCGATGGGCAGCCGGACGAGGCGCCGCCGCCGGTGAATCTCGCCACGGTGCGCGAGGCGGGGCCGTACGCGTTGCGCGCCGAGCTCACGATCGACGGCGCGCCCGCCGGATACCGCGCCACGCTCTGCCGCTGCGGGGCCTCCAAAAACAAGCCCTACTGCGACGGCTCGCATCACGCCATCGGCTTCGATGCGAGTGGCGAGCCGCCGAGCGGGGAGACCGAGATGCTGCCGGTGCGCGACGGCGTGCTCGCGATCGACCCGCAGGTCGACGGGCCGCTGCGGGTGCGTGGCAATCTCGAGATCGTCAGCGGCACGGGCCGGGCGGTGGCGCGCGTCGAGTCGGCGTATCTGTGCCGCTGCGGCGGCAGCGCCAACAAGCCCTTCTGCGACGGCACGCACGCGAAAATCGGCTTCAGATCAGGCTAAGCGCAGCCGGCGGACGGTGCGCGCGAACGCCTCGACCTGACGCGCGTGGGTGGCGGGATTCTCCACGCCGTAACGCAGCTGCGCGTAGTGCGCGAGGAGCGTGCGCGCCTCGCCGGCGAGCGCGGGGTGTGCCGCCGCGAGGGCCGCGCCGTAGTCGACCGGACCCTGGTGCGGGGCGCGCGCGAGACCTGAGCGCCCGAGCTTGCGGCACAGCGCTGCGTAGGCGCGTGCCAGCGGGTCGGGACGCTGGCCGCGGCCGGTGGCGCTCTGCATCTGCCAGGCGATGAGCGCCAGCCACCCGAGGAGCGCGGCCGCGAATGCCCAGCCGAGCACCCAGGCGTCGGCCGAGCGGAACCCTAAGCGCTCGAGCAGGTTGATCTGCGTTCCGTAGTCGAATTTCACCACCCGCTCGTTCCACCAGCCATTCGCCGCGTCCCAGCGCTGCAGCAGGCCGAGCAGCCACGGTGCGCCGTGCAGCAGCCGGGTCTGCACCGACAGCGCCTCGGGCATGAGGTCGATCAGCCCGCGCGTCAGCCGCTCGGGCGCCACCACCGCGGTCGGATCGACGCGCCGCCACCCGCTGCCGGCGAGCCACACCTCGACCCAGGCGTGGGCGTCGGACTGGCGCACCACGAGATAACCGCCGACCGGATTCCACTCCCCGCCGAGATAGCCCGTCACCACGCGTGCCGGGACGCCGGCGGCACGCATCAGCACCGTGAACGCTGAGGCATAGTGCCCGCAGAACCCGGTGCGGGTGCGGAACAGAAAGTCGTCGATCTGTTCGGGGCCGAGCTTCTCCGGCTCGAGCGAGTACACGAAGCCGCCGCTGCGCAGGAATTCGAGTGCGGCGGCGACGAAGGCCGCATCGCTGCCGGCGCGCGCGCGCAGCTCGTGCGCCAGCGCGCGGGAGCGCGGGTTGCGCTCGCCCGGCAGGTGGGTGTTCTCGAGCTGCTCCCAGTCCGAGAGCGGCTCGGCAGCGCGCGCGCCGGTGTACGACAGCGCCTCGTAGTCGGTCTGGTCTGCGACCGGCCGCGCCGCGAGCAGCTCGTAGTCAGGGGTGAGGAGGACCGCGGGATCGGGGGACTGCGCGGGGGTGTCGAGCGCGAACCACCAGCGGTGATGGCTCGGCTCGAGGGCGATGTGATAGCGATAGGCGGGTCCGCTGAACTCCCACGGCGCGCCGCGTGCGCCCACGCCGCGCCTCCAGGTGGCGCCGTCGAAGTCGTGCAGCACCGGGCCGCGCCAGTAGCGCTGCTGCGGCGGCGGCAGCGCGCCCTCGAAGCGCGCGCGGAAGGCGATGTCGTAGGAGGTCGTGAGCTCACCGATGCTGCCCGGGCTCATGGTGTCGGCGAGCCCGGTGACCGCCTCATCGCCGCGCGGCAGCGACCAGAACGAGCCCGCAAAACGCGGAAAGAAGACGAACAGCAGCACCGCGAGCGGCAGCGCGTAGAGGAGGGTGCGTCCCGCGAGCGCGAGCGCGGCACGTCCCGGGAAGCCGTCGGTGGCCACCACGGCAAGCGCCGCGCAGCACAGCCACGCCTCGGCGAGGTAAAGCGGCGCGCGCAGGAGGCTCTGCCGATCGAGGCAGGCGGCGAGCAGCAGGAACAGTCCCGCGCCCACCAGCACCATGCGGTCGCGGCGGCGCCAGGTCTCGAGGAGCTTCAGCGACGCCATGAGGATGAGGAGCGCCGTTCCGGCCGCGAGTCCGTTGAGGGTGTGAAAGCGCACCAATACGGCGATCGCGACCAGCACGGCGAGCAGCACGCGGGCGAAGGCGCCCGGCAGATGCACCCGGGCGCGCGTCGCGGCGAGCCGCCACACGAGGAGGATCAGCGCCGCGGCCGATACCCACGCCGGCACGCGGTCGACGTGCAGCAGCATGCCGCCGCCGAGCGCCGCGGCCGCCCAGCCGAGCGAGCGGTCGTCCTCACGCGTGGGCATGGAGCGGCCTCGCGCCCGCGCGCGGTGCGCTCGCGGGTGCCGGGTCGTCGATTCCGTGGAGCGCGAGCGCCGCCAGGCAGCGGTGGCGGTGCTCGGGCCCGCGGTTGGGTGCGAGCTCGGTACCGGGGAGCTTCAGGCCGTAGCGCTCGCCGCCGCCTTCGGCGTCGACCACCCAGCGGGCGAGCTGGGCGAGCCGGGCCTCCGGGTCGGGGAGCGGAACCTGCGCAAAGTCCAGCAGGCTCAGGTCCGAGCCCGTCGCCACGTATTCCTTGACCAGGAGTGGCGCGCCGCGCGCGTACGCCTTCCAGGCGACCTGGCGCGGCGAGTCGCCGTCGCGGAAGGGCTTGAGCCCGAGCCACTCATCGCCCCCGAGGGAGCCGTGCGGATGCGCGCCCGGATGGGAGCCGCTCGCAATGGGTCGCGCGAGCGAGCCGGCGGGCTGCGGATACACCAGCACCTCGACGTCGAGATGCACCCAGGTCCAGGTCCGGAACAGCCCGAAGGGGTGCGCGCTCGTCAGCCGCAGCCGCTCGATGCGCAGGATCCCGCGACGTGCGGCGGCGAGCGGCAGCTCGAGCCGCGCCCGGCCCTGCGGCGGGAGGTCGACGCTGGCGAGCGGGCCGCCATCGAGCGCCGCCTGCACGCCGGGCCGTGCCGAGCGCGCCGCGTTCTCGAAGGAGAGGGAGAGCGCGCCCGCGCCGCGCGCAAACATCGGCGGCGCGCTCACCGCGACCAGCGTCGCGCCGAGGAGATTGCGGTGGCACTCATGCATCGCCACCAGCGCGAAGCCCGCCAGCAGGAAGGTGAGGAACAGCGCGAGACTATTGCCGTAGTTGAGACCGGCGAGCAGCATCAGCAGCCACAGCAGCCCGAAGGCGACGCCGGCGCGGGTCGGCAGGATGTACAGCCGCCGCCGCGTGAGCGTCACCGGCAGTGCATCCTCGCCCTGGCGGCGGCGCACCCAGGCGGCCATGCGGGCACGGGCGGCCGCGACGAAGGGCAGTCTCACCGCCATTCCCGCTTTAAAGGGGTACCGGCACGCCGCGGATGATCTCCGCGGCGAGCGCGCCGCCGTCGCCGCCGCCCGGCTCGCGCCGCTCGAGACGATGCGCGACCACCGCCGGCAGCACCGCCTGGATGTCCTCCGGCAGCACCGCCGCGCGCCCGTCGAGGCAGGCCCACGACTGGGCCGCGCGCAGCAGGCCCTGGCCGGCGCGCGGCGAGAGGCCGAGCTTCAGGTCCGCACGCTCGCGGGTCGAGGCGATCAGCGCCTGGGCATAGCCGAGCAGCGCATCCGAGACGTGCACCGCGCGCACCTGTTGCTGCACGCGCAGCACGCCGGCGGGATTGAGCGCCGGCGGCATCTGCGGCAGCAGGTCGCGCCGGTCGCCGCCGCGCAGCAGCTCGCGCTCGTGCCCGGCGTCGGGATAGCCGAGCGTCACACGCATGAGGAAGCGGTCGAGCTGCGATTCGGGCAGCGCGAAGGTGCCGAGCTGCTCGTGCGGGTTCTGCGTCGCGACCACGAAGAACACGTCGGGCAGCCGATAGGTGGTGCCGTCGGCGCTCACCTGCCGCTCCTCCATCGCCTCGAGCAGCGCACTCTGGGTGCGGGGACTCGCGCGGTTGACCTCATCCGCCAGCAGCAGTTGCGTGAAAATCGGACCGCGGCGGAAGTCGAAGCGCTGATGCGCGCGGTCGAAGATCGAGACGCCGATGATGTCAGCCGGCAGGAGGTCGCTGGTGAACTGCACGCGCTGCCAGGCGAGCCCGAGGAGGTGGGCGAGCGCGTGTGCGAGCGTGGTCTTGCCGACGCCCGGGACGTCCTCGATCAGAAGGTGGCCGCGCGCCATGAGGCACGCGAGGCACAGGCGAATCTGCTGCGGCTTGCCGAGGATCACGGTCTCGAGCGCGGCGAGCGCCGCGCTGACCGCCGCGGCGTCGGCCTCGAGCTCCTCGCCGCCGCTCACGGGGGCAGGAGTCCCTGCACACGCTCGAGCTGGGCGCGCAGCCCGCTGACGGTGCGCTCGAGCTCGGCGAGCCGCTCGCGGTCGGCGGCGACCACCGCCGGCGGAGCGTTGGCGACGAAGCCCTGGTTGGCGAGGCGCCCGCGCACGCCGGCGAGCTCCTTGTCGGACTTGGCGATGAGCTTGCCGAGACGCTCGGCCTCGGCCGGCGCGTCGATCAGGCCCGCCATCGGCACGAGCAGCGCGAGCTTGCCGACCAGCGCGATCGCCGACTGCGGCGCGCTCGCCCCGGCGGCCACGACCGTCAGGCTCTCGAGCCCCGCGAGACGCTCGAGGAGATGGCGATGGCGCGCCGCCCACTCCGCATCCTGCGCGGCGGCGTCGCGCAGCAGCAGCGGGATGCGCCGCGCGGGGCTGATGTTCATCTCGCCGCGGATCTGCCGCACGCCGAGAATCACCGCCTGGATCCAGGCGGCCTCGCGCTCGGCGGCCTCATCGCCCGGGAACTCGCTGGCCGCCGGGTAGGGCTGCAGCATCACCGTCTCGCCGACGACGCCCGCGAGCGGTGCGGCGCGCTGCCAGATCTCCTCGGTGATGAACGGCATGAAGGGATGGAGCGCGCGCTGCAGCGCCTCGAGCAGTTCCGCGAGCGTGCGCCGCGTGCCCTCGCGGGCGGCGGGCGTCGACTCCGGCGACTGCAGCACCGGCTTGGTGAGCTCGAGGTACCAGTCGCAGAAGTCCTTCCAGGCGAAGTCGTAGAGCGCGCTGGCGGCGAAGTCGAAGCGGTAGTCGCGGAGCGCCGCCTCGACCGTCGCGAGCGTGCGGCCGAAGCGCGCACGGATCCAGCGATCGGCGATCGAGAGCTCGGCGTTCGTGCCGGCCGGCGCGCCCGGCTGCTCGCCGATCGCGAGCATGACGAAGCGCGCCGCGTTCCACAGCTTGTTGCAGAAGTTGCGGTAGCCGCCGACGCGACCTAAGTCGAACCGCAGGTCGCGGCTCGGGGACGCAAGCGTCGCGAAGGTGAAGCGCAGCGCGTCCGTGCCGTGCGGCGCTATCCCTTCGGGGTACTGGCGGCGCGTGGCTTTTTCGATGCTGCTGGCCAGCTTCGGCTGCATCAGCCCGCTGGTGCGCTTGGCGAGCAGGGCGTCCAGCGTGATGCCGTCGACGATGTCGAGCGGGTCGATCACGTTGCCCTTGGACTTGGACATCTTGTCGCCGTGCTCGTCGCGGATCAGGCCGGTGATGTAGACGTCGCGGAACGGCACGTCACCCATGAATCTCAGCCCCATCATCATCATGCGCGCGACCCAGAAGAAGATGATGTCGAAGCCCGTGACCAGCACGCTTCCCGGGTAGAAGCGCGCGAGCGCGTCGGTTTGCTCCGGCCAGCCGAGCGTCGAGAACGGCCACAGGGCGGAGGAGAACCAGGTGTCGAGCACGTCCTCGTCCTGGCGCAGCGCGAGCGCCGCATCGAGCCCGTGGCGGGTGCGCACCTCCGACTCGTCGCGTCCGACGTACACGTTGCCGGCGCCGTCGTACCACGCGGGGATGCGATGGCCCCACCACAGCTGGCGGCTCACGCACCAGTCCTTGATGTTGCGCATCCACTCGAAGTAAGTACGTGCCCAGCCCTCGGGCACGAAGCGCGTGCGGCCTTCCTCGACCGCGGCCAGCGCCGGGGCCGCGAGCGGCGCGATCTTCACGTACCACTGGTCGGTGAGCCAGGGCTCGAGCACCGCGCCGCTGCGGTCGCCGCGTGGAATGGCGAGCTTGTGCTTCTCGACCCGCTTGATGAGTCCCGCGGCCTCGAGCTCGGCGATGACGCGCTTGCGCGCCTCGAAACGGTCGAGGCCGCGGAAGCGCTCGGGCACCGAGTCGTTGAGCGCGGCACGCTCGGTGAGGATATTGATGAGTGGCAGTGCGTGCCGCTGGCCGATCTCGTAGTCGTTGAAATCGTGCGCCGGCGTGATCTTCACGCAACCGGAGCCGAAGTTGGGGTCGACGTACAGATCGGCGATGATCGGAATGACGCGCTGGGCGAGCGGCAGCACCACGCCGCGGCCGATCAGGTGCCGGTAGCGCTCGTCGTCGGGATGCACCGCCACGGCGGTGTCGCCCAGGATGGTCTCCGGCCGCGTGGTCGCGACCACCACCTGCCCGCTGCCGTCCTCGAGCGGGTAGCGCAGGTGCCAGAGCTCGCCTTCCTCCTCCTCGGATTGCACCTCGAGGTCGGAGAGCGCGGTGAGCAGCACCGGGTCCCAGTTGACGAGGCGCTTGCCGCGGTAGATGAGGCCGTCCTGGTACAGCCGTACAAACACTTCGACGACCGCGCGCGTGAGGCCCGGATCCAGGGTGAAGCGGTCGCGCGACCAGTCGACCGAGTCGCCAAGGCGGCGCATCTGCCGGCCGATGGTGCCGCCGGATTCGGCGCGCCACTGCCACACCCGCTCGATGAAGGCCTCACGGCCGAGATCGGTGCGGTGCTGGCCGGCGGCGTTCAGCTGCCGCTCGACCACCATCTGGGTGGCGATACCGGCGTGATCGGTCCCCGGCTGCCACAGGGTGTCGGCGCCGCGCATGCGGTGGTAGCGCGTCAGCGCGTCCATCAGCGTGTGCTGGAACGCGTGCCCCATGTGCAGCGTCCCGGTCACGTTCGGCGGCGGGATCATGATGCAGTAGGGCGCACCGTGGCCGCGCGGGGCGAACCAGCCGCGCGACTCCCAGCGCTCGTAGATGCGCCGCTCGATGTCCTGCGGCGCGTACACCTTGTCCATTGAATGCAACGGGAACCGAAAGAAGTCGGTGGATTATAGCTGCGCGGCCCCGCGCGGCCGCGCAGGGGCCGCGGGCGCCAAACGCTCTAGCGCTCGGCGCGGCGGATGAGGAAGTCGGCGAGCAGCGGCGTCGGTCGTCCGGTGCTGCCCTTGGCGGCGCCCCCCTGGTAGGCGGTGCCGGCCACGTCCAGGTGCGCCCAGGAGAGCCCGTGGGTGAACTTGCCGAGGTAAGTGGCAGCCGTGATCGCCCCGCCGTCGCGGCCGCCGACGTTGGCGAAGTCGGCGAAGTTGCTCTTGAGCTGCTCGGCGTACTCCTCGGTCAGCGGCAGCTGCCAGCAGCGGTCCTCGGCGCGCACCCCGGCCTCGAGCAGCTGCCCGATGAGGGCCTGGTCGTTCCCCATGACGCCCGAGTGGTGATGGCCGAGCGCCACCACGCAGGCGCCGGTGAGCGTCGCGATGTCGACCACCGCCGCCGGACGGAAGCGCCGCGCGTAATGCAGCGCGTCGCACAGGATCAGGCGCCCCTCGGCGTCGGTGTTGAGGATCTCGACCGTGAGACCGGCGGCGCTGGTGGCGATGTCGCCGGGCTTCACGGCCTTGCCGTCGGGCATGTTCTCGACCGCGGCGATCAGCCCCACGACGTTGAGCGGCAGGCGCAGCTCCGCGGCGAGCGTGAGCGAGGCGAGTACCGCCGCCGCGCCGCTCATGTCGAACTTCATCTCGTCCATCCCCGGCGGGTCCTTGAGGGAGATGCCGCCGGTGTCGAACGTGACGCCCTTGCCGACCAGTACCACCGGCGCCTGGCCGGCCTTGGCGCCCTTGTACTCGAGCACGATGAAGCGCGGCGGCTGTTGGCTCCCCTGCGAGACGGCGAGCAGGCAGCCCATCTTCTCGCGGCGGATGGCCGGCTCGTCCAGCACCTTGACGCTCAGGGCCTTGTGGCGGCGGGCGAGTGCGCGCGCCTCCTCGGCGAGGAAGATCGGGGTGCAGATGTTCGCCGGCAGGTTGGCGAGGTCGCGCTGCAGGGTGGCGGCGGCGTTGATGGCGGCGCCGTGCCTGAAGCCGCGCGTCGCGGCCTCGGCCTTGCGCACCGGGCCGGCGAGCACCTTCTTCAGCGCCGCGGCCGCGGGCTTCTTGCCGGTTTTCAGGTCATTGATGCGGTACAGGGTGGCGCCGGCGATCTCGGCGACCGCGCGTCCGAAGTAGTAGTCGTCGAGCTCGCGCGCCGCCGGACGGTCGAGCGCGAGCGCGACGCTCGCGATGCGGGTGCGGCCGAGCGCCGCCACGGCGTTGCCCCAGGCACGCCGCCAGCCGCGCCTTGAGAGCTGCGCGCGCGCGCCGAGCCCCACCAGCAGCACGCGCCGCGCCGGGAGCTCCGTCACCTCGGTGACCAGCAGCGTGTCGCCGGCACGGCCGGTGAAGTCGCCCCGCGCCAGCAGGCGCTGCAGCCGTCCGCCGCAGGCCGCATCGACGCTCTTTGCCTCGCCGCCGAGCTCCGTCTCCTCGAAGACGCCCACGACCAGGCAATCGACCGCGAGAGTCGCCAGGCCCTTCGTCCATACGCCAAATTCCATCCGCTATCCCCTTGCCGTTGAGGCGTGCGTGCGTCTGATTTACCTTAGTGGCGGCTCTTAAGCGCCTTGCTCCGTTGATGTTGTTCAGCAGCGTCGTGCTGCCACGGGTGCAGGCGGCAAGCAAGTGTAACCCAAGAGCCAGCCGGGTTTCCGGCATCGGAGCAGGCAGCGCCCTTGGGAACCATACTCGGACGTTACATTCTGCGGGAGGTCGCGAGCGCGTGGCTGGTGGTGACGGCCGTGCTGCTCGTGATCCTGCTCGCCAACCAGGTGGTCGGGGTACTCGAGCGCGCCGCCGCCAACCAGTATCCGCAGAGCGTGGTGCTCGAGCTGATCGGGCTCGGCGCGCTCCAGTATCTGTGGGTACTGCTGCCCGTCGGGCTGCTGCTCGGCGTGGTGCTCGCCTTCGGCCGGCTCTATCACGACAGCGAGATGGCGGCGGCCTTTGCCTGCGGCGCCGGGCCCGCCAACGTCTACCTGCCGGTGGCGCTGCTGGCGGCGCTGCTGACCGCCGCGCTCGCGTGGCTCACCCTGGTGCTGGCCCCGGAGGCCACGGTGCGTGCACTGAGTCTGCGCAACGAGGCGGTACGTGCCGGGCAGTTCGCGCCGATCGCACCCGGCAAGTTCAGGAGCTTCGGCGGCGGCAACGCGGTGGTGTACGCCGAGGAGGTGAAGCCCGACGGCACGCTCGCCAACGTGTTCGTGGAGCGCAACCGCGGCCCGGTGGTCGAGGTGGCGCTCGCCCAACGCGCGCGCCGCGAGGTCACCCCCGACGGGCTCACGCACATCCTGACGCTGTATGACGGCGAGCGCTTCGAGGGGGTCCCCGGCAGCGCCGAGTTCCGCATGCTGCGCTTCGCCGAGCACGTGGTGCCGGTGCGCGTGCCGCAGTCGGGCGATACGGTCACCGCGCCCGAGGCGCGCCCGACCGCCTCGCTCCTCGGCTCGGCGGGTCTGCCCGAGCGGGCGGAGCTGCAGTGGCGTATCGCCATGCCGCTCACCTGCATGGTGCTGGCGCTGCTCGCGGTACCGCTGTCGCGCCTGAAGCCCCGCCAGGGCCGTTACGCGCGCGTCTGGATCGCGGTGGTCATCTACTTCCTCTATCTCAATCTCGTCTCGGCCGGCAAGGTATGGATCGCCCGGGGAACCGTGCCGGCGCCGCTCGGACTGTGGTGGACGCACGCGGTGGTGGTGCTGCTCGCGCTCGTGGTCATCGTGGGACCGAACCTGGTCAACCGGCTGCGTTACCGGATGTGGCGCCCGTGAGCGTGCTCGACCGCTACATCGTGCGCACCATCGTCAGCTCCGTGCTGCTGGTGATGATGGTGTTCCTGATGCTCGGCGGGTTGTGGGTGCTGATCGATCAGCAGGACGACATCGGCATCGGTCACTACACGGCGTGGAGCGCGCTGTGGTACACGCTGCTGAATCTCCCGCAGCAGGCCTACGAGCTGCTGCCGATCACCGTACTGATCGGGGCGCTGCTCGGCTTAGGCTCGCTCGCCCGCGGCAGCGAGCTCACGGTGGTGCGCGCTACCGGCGTGTCGGTGACGCGCATCGCCGGCACGACTCTCATGGCCGCCGCGCTCCTCATCGGCGCGGAGCTGGTGCTCGGGGAATTCCTCGGGCCGCCGCTGCAGCAGGTGGCACGCGAGGAGAAGGCGTTCAGCAAGCTGAGCAACGTGAGCTTCGGCACCGGGAGCGGCGCCTGGGTGCGCGACGGCGACCTGATCCTGAACGTCGCCGGCCAGTCGGGCGAGCGGCAGTTCGGCGGCATGCAGATCTTCGAGCTCTCGCCCCAGCACCAGCTGCTGGCGCTCGGGCGCGCGCGGCGCGCTACCGCCGGCGCCAACCGTAAGTGGCTGCTGACCGACTACGCCGAGTCGCGCTTCACCGCCGATACGGTGAGCGCGACGCCGCCCGCCGAGCGCATCCTCGAGTCGAACGTCACCGCGGGCTTTCTCGGGCTCGCCGTGCAGGATCCGGATCAGCTGACGATCGGCGCCTTGTGGCACCTGATCCGCTACTACCAGAGCAACGCGCTCGACGCGCGTGAGTACGTATTCGCCTTCTGGTCGCGCATCGCACGCACCGTGGCGATCGCCTTCTGCGCGATCCTGGCGATTCCCTTCGCGCTTGGGCCCCTGCGCTCCACCGGCTCGGGCACGCGCATGCTGCTCGGCCTCGTGCTCGGCATCGGCTTCTTCCTGATGCAGCGCCTCATCGAGAGCAGTACGGTGGTGTTCGCGCTCAACCCCGTGCTGCTCGCGTGGCTGCCGACGGCGCTGCTCGCCACCGTCTCGCTCGTCCTGCTGGCACGAACGCGTTAGTCCGCCGTTCCGGCGGGAAACTGCGGCAGGTCGTCCGCGATCCTCACCCACGGCAGCCGATCGTTCATCCACACGTGCATGCGCGGTGCGATGGCCGCCGGGTCGTCGAGCGTCGCGAGCGTCACGTCGATCTCGGTGGCGCGCGCCTCGTGGCGGTAAGTGAGCGAGGTGCCGCAATGCGCGCAGAAGCCGCGCCAGACCTCGGTCGAGGAGCGGTACTCGTGCAGCTGCCCGCGTGTGATGCGCAGCGCCGCGCGCGCGAACGTGGCCCACGGCACCATGGGCGCGCCGCTGGCGCGCCGGCAGCTCGCGCAGTGGCAGAAGCACGGGTTGGCGGCCTCGCCCGCGATCTCATAGCGCAGCGCGCCACACAGGCACCCGCCGGCATACTTCGGTTCGTTCATGCGGACACGTTAGCACCCGGCGCGTGCGGGAATCTGCCGCGGCGCATCAGCAGCGCAAGCCCGGCCTCAGCTGTTGGTGGAGCCTGAGGGCGGGTCTACACTCCGCGGCTCCCGGGGCGCCGCCACGGCGCTCCGCGCAACTACACCACAACAGGGGAAACGATCATGCGCATGTCAGTGACAGCACTGCTGCTCACGCCCGCCGTGGCGTTCGCCGGCAGCACGCTCGACGGTACCTGGAAGACCCGGCTCGACTCCTTCAGCGTGTCGGGCAAGCCCGACACGTTTCTGCTGGCCGACGGCACCTACAGCTGCCCGAGCTGCAATCCAGCGCTCACGGTGAAAGCCGACGGGCTCGACCACCCCGTCGCGGGCCACGCCTACTACGACTCGGTGACCGTGAAGATCGTCAACCCCTCGACGATCGAGATCACCTATCACCGCGCCGGCAAGGTGAGCGCCAGGGAAACCGACACGGTGTCGGCGGACGGCAAGACGTACAGCGGCGTGTTCGCGAACTACGACGGCAGCAAGGAGGTCACCGGGAGCTTCACCGAGAAGCGCGTCAGCGCCGGGCCCGCCGGGTCGCACGCGATCTCGGGAGACTGGCTGGCGGACCAGCTGACCGCCGGCAACGATGCGATGCGCATCGTCGATTACCAGATGACGGCCGACGGTTTCAAGATGAGCGCCAACGGTCAGAGCTATGACGCGAAATTCGACGGCAAGGAGTACCCGGTCACCGGTGATCCGGGCCATACCACGGTGACGCTGAAGCGGCTGTCGGCGAGCGTCGTCGAGGAGACCGACCATCGCCAGGGCAAGGTCACGGATGTGATTCATCTCGCCACCGCCACGGACGGCAAGACGATGAAGGTCGAGGACAAGGACGTCGCCCACGGGCAGACCGTCACGTTCACGCTCGACAAGCAGCCGTAAGAGGCTCGCAGTGAGACGCCGGGAGCCTGCAGTCAGGCTCCCGGCATTGCGGGCGCACGCGCCCGCGGCCGCGCGCTACTTCGGGGGCGGAGCCGCGGCGGGTGTCGCGGCAGGGGTCGGCGCAGGGGTCGCCGCGGGGGTCGCCGCGGGGGTGGCCGCGGGCTTCGGTGCCGCCACCTTGGCCGCCGCGGGTTTCTTCGCCGGCTCGGGGAGCTTCTGCAGCAGCTCCTCCAGCGGCCGGAACATCACACCGTACTTGTAGTCCGGGATCTCGAACTCCCAGCCGCCGAGTCGTGTGTTGAGTTGCTGCGCTTCGCCCTCGGTCGCGGGCGCGGTCGCGTGCGCGCTGAACGCGATCAGCGCGCGCGCGCCGTCCTTGCGTCCGGTGACCGTCACTTCGAGGTCGTCGAAGGTGTGGAACACGGCGCGCGACAGCCTGGCGTCGGCCGGTGCCGCGCTCTTCTGCACGTCCTCGAGGGTGAGTCCGCCCAGGGCGCCGGCGAGGGAGTCCGCAGCGCCGGGGCCGGTCAGCTGACGGCCCTTCGGGACGCCCGTCACGCTGAAATCCGCCTGCTCCTTCTTATCGCGCGCCGCGGCATAGGCCGGCCCGTCGAGGGGCTTCTCCTCCACGCGCCGGATGCGCGTCACCGGCATGTCGATGAGCGAGTGCTCGAGCCAGGTCTTCGGATCCGCATCGAGCGTCAGGAGCGGGGCCGCGAGCAGACTCGCCGCGCTCCCGGCGACCCGCACGTAGCCGGATTTGCCACTCGAGGTCTTGCCGACGATCAGCGAGTACGTGCGTCCCGGGGTCACCACGTCCACCTGGGTACCCGTGGCCTTCGCCGTGTTGACGTCCTCGACGCCGAGCTGCGGGTAGTTCTCGGGCCGCCGGGTCTTCTCTTCGACGACGTTGAGCGCGCCGAGATCCAGCAGGAGCTTGCGCACCTTGCCGGGCTCCGCCGCCCACTCGCGCTCGCCCACCACCCAGCCGGCGCTCGCTTTCTTCAAGCTGGTGCGGGTGCCGTCGCCGCGGCGCAGGTCCACCTCGCTCACCGCGTTGATGCCTGCCTCGAGGCCGGGAAGCACCAGGTCGGCGGCGAGCGTCGCACGCTCGAGGTGCCGGCGGGACGAGAGCCAGATGGCGCCCGCGATCACCAGCAGGCCACACATGAGGAGTACCGCCACACGGCGCGGTGTCATGACGCACCTCCGGCGGCGCGGCTGCGGATGCGGCGGCGCCAGTAGCCGAAGGCGAGCGCCAGCAAGGCAAACAGCGCCGGAATCACCACGATGTCGACGATCTTGATCTCGGTGCCGAGCCGGCGGATGTCCTCATCGAGCCCGGCACGCACCGCACGCAGCTCCTTGCGGATGCGCAGCTTCTCCTGGCCGAAGTGCTCGATCTCCTGCTGCTCCTCGGGAGTCACGATCGCATTCTGAGCGCCGCCGCCGCCCTTGGACTCGAGCGCCGTGAGCTTCTGCTCGGTAGCCTGCAGCTGCTGCTCGAGCTCCTGCTCCTTGTCGCGGAAGCGGTCGTCGGCAGCGTGCCGCAGCTTCTCGACGCGCTCGAAGGGGCGGGTGAAGGTGGCGCGGCCGCGCACGCTGATGAGATCGGCGCTGCCGGCGAGGTTATCGAGGGCGTTGAGCACCAGGTCGCCGTTGCTGGCCCAGGCCTGCACCAGGCGCTGGCCGAAGAAGTCCTGGCTGTGCACCCAGAGGTAATCCGCCAGCAGATCGGTGTCGGCGATAACGACGAGGTTGAGCGGGTGCGTCGAGGTTTTGAGGGCCGTCTCGCCTGCGGCCAGCGTCACGCCGGCCGGCGCACCCTCCGGGAACGCGCTGTGCACGTTGCCGGTGATCCGCGCGCCGAGCGTATAGCGCACGCCAGTCGGCTTGAAGCCGTCGCGCAGCGTCGCCGGGTCGAACAGCATGCGGAAGCGCTCGACCGGGATCAGCGCCGCATCGGTGCTCGAGCTGAGCAGCGGCTCGAATTTCGTGCTCGCGCCCTTGAGCGGCTCGAGGCTGCCGGCCATGGCGAGGTTGACGTTGGAGAGCCCGGAAGTGATGACGTCGTCGGTGGCGAAGCTCGGCTTGTCGAGGCCGAGGACCCCCAGATGCTCGACCGGCGGCTCGTTCTGGTGCATCGACACCGAGAGGGCGTGGCCGCGGTCGGCGACCACCTGGGTGGCGTCGAACTTCACGCCCCAGGCCGTGAGCAGCTCGCCCAGGTGCGAGGACTTGTCGGCGCCCATGGCGGCCATCGGGTTGCGCGGGTCATTGCCTGAAGGATCGGCCTCGGCGAGCGGATCGACGAAGGCGAGGATGTGCCCGCCCTTCAACGCGTACTGGTCGATGGCGAACTGCAGCGCCGGGGGGAGGTTCTTCGGGTGCACCAGCACCAGCACGTTGACGTCGGGATCGATTCTGGTGGCGCTCGCATCCAGCGGGCGCACGTCGAAGAGCTGCTCCGCCTGCCCGTAGATCACCCACGGCTCGCGCATCTGCCCGCTCATCTGGTCGAAGCCCGGCGCCATCGGCAGTGTCGACAGCCACGCCAGCACCGGCTTCTTCGGATTGGCCAGCTGGTAGATGAGCTGCACCACGTCGTACTCGAGGAACTGCTCCTTGTTGGGATCGAAGAACTCGATGGCCTTGTGGCCGTCGGTGGAGTTGGTGCCGGCGAGCCCGAAGTAGAGCTGGGTGCCCGCCGCTCCCACCGGCGCGCCGCGCACGCCGAGCTCGGAGGCGCGGTCCTCGTCCTCGGAGAACGGCTGCGGGTCGATCACGTGCAGGCGCAGCATGCCGTTGGAGCGTGCGGCGAGCTCCTCGAGGAACTCGCGCACCCGCACGCCGTAGGTCTTGATCTGCGGCAGCTGGCCGGCGGTCTTCTCGGAGAAGAAGAAGTAGAGATTGACCGGCTCGTGGATGCTCTTGAGGATGCGGTCAGACCCCGGGGCGATCGTGTACAGGTGGTTCTGCGTGAGATCGGCGCGCCAGCCGCGCAGCGTGTAGTTGAACAGCACCGTGAGCCCGATGAACAGGAGCGCTACCGCGAGCAGCGTGGCACCGCCGAGAGTGGAGCGTTTCATCATGGTTCAGTCCGCCTTGCGCAGCTCGAGGGCGATGGCGGTGGCGAGCAGGAAGAACCCGATCAGCATCGCGAAGTAGAGCAGATCCCGCACGTCGATCACGCCCTTCTCGATCGACTGGAAGTGGGTGAGGAACGAGAGCGAGGCGATCGCATCCGTGAGCGCCTGCGGCGCCCAGCCGCGGAACACATCCAGCACCAGCGGGAACCCGGCCAGCAGGAACACGAAGCACACCACCACCCCGAGGATGAAGGCCACCACCTGGCTGCGGGTGAGCGCCGACATGCACGAGCCGATGGCGAGGAAGCCGCCGGCGAGCAGCAGACTCCCGAGGTAAGCGGCAAGGATCGCGCCGTTATCGGGGTGACCCAGCCAGTTGACCGTGATCCACAGCGGGAAGGTGAGGGCGAGGGCCAGCGCGGTGAACAGCCACGCTGCCAGGAATTTACCGAGCACCGCCTCGGGCAGCGTCACCGGCTGCGTCATGAGCAGCTCGATGCTGCCGGACTTGCGTTCCTCGGCCCACAGCTTCATCGAGACCGCGGGGATCAGGAACAGGTACAGCCACGGATGAAACGTGAAGAACGGCTCGAGGTCGGCCTGGCCGCGCTCGTAGAAGCTGCCGAGGTAGAAGGTGAAGGCGTTCGCCAGCACCAGGAAGATGAGGATGAACACGTACGCCAGCGGGGTCGCGAAGTAACTCGCGAGCTCGCGGCGCAGGATGATGCCCACGTTGCGCATGTGCTTCGGTGTACTCAGGCGGTGATGGTGCGGAACACTTCGTCGAGGCGGCCGGACTCCAGATGCAGCTCCTTGAGCTTCAGCCCCTGGCGCGCGGCGAGCTCCGACAGCGCCGGCAGGATGGTCGCGCCGGCGCGCGGCAGGGCGGTGAGGCGCGCGTCGCGCTCGCTCACCTCGAGATCGGCCACGGCCGGGAGGGCGGCGATCGCGGCGCGCGCCGCGGCGAGCTGCGCCGGATCGTCGAGCTGCATGGACACGGCGTTGTGGTAGCGCGAGCGGGCGGCCAGCCCGGCCGGCGTGTCGTCGGCGACGATGCGGCCGCGGGCGATGATGATCGCGCGCGTGCACACCGCGTCCACCTCCTCGAGGATGTGGGTCGAGATCACGGTGATCTTGTCGCGCGCCATGTCGTTGATGAGCGTGCGCACCTCGTGCTTCTGGTTCGGATCGAGGCCGTCGGTCGGCTCATCGAGGACCAGCACCGGTGGGTCGTGCACGATCGCCTGCGCGAGCCCGACGCGGCGCCGGAACCCCTTCGACAGGGTGTCGATCGTCTGCCCGAGGACCGGGCCGAGCTGCAGGCGCTCCACCACGTGCGCGAGGCGCGCGCGGCGGCGCTCGCCCGCGAGCGCACGCAGGTCGGCTATGAACTCGAGGAAGGCCCGCACGGTCATCTCGCCGTAGGTCGGCGCACCCTCCGGCAGATAGCCGAGCGCCGCCTTGGCGGCGAGCGGGTCGCTGCCGATGTCGTGGCCGCAGATGCTGGCCGTGCCGGACGTCGGAGTGATGAAGCCCGCGAGCATCCGCATGGTGGTGGTCTTGCCGGCGCCGTTCGGTCCGAGGAAGCCGAGCACCTCGCCCGGTCCCACCTGGAAGGTCACGTCGTCGACGGCGGTGAGCGCGCCGTAGCGCTTGGTCAGATGTTCGGTCTTGATCATGTCGGCTGGGGTCTAGAGAGATGAGTCAACGTGAAGTTCCATCGCATTTTTTGCGCGCGCGATTTTGACGGGAGCCGCCGCGGATTGCCAATGTTGCGCTCGCGGTGCGACGCCGGCGTAGGTTAGTGTAATTAAATCGCATATTTAGTATCCATATCTCGAGTGGATTCTGACTCGCCCGGCGAGCGTTCTAGTCACGGAGCCGCCACCGGCGCGTCATCTGCGCGTCATCTGCGCGTCAAGGCGGGAGGCGAGACTCCCCCAATGCAGCCTGCATGGCTCGCCAACGGCACGGTCGCCGATCGCGCGTACGTCGCGGACGATGCGCTCAGCGCCGACGGCGAGCTCGAGCGCGGCGCCCCTTTCTGTGCCAACCCCGCCTGCGCGCTGCACGTGCGGGTGTTCGACGCGCAGGTCCTGGGCGGGGGCAACTGGGTGCGATTGCCGGACGGGCGCGTGTTCGGGCGCGCTCGCTATGGCACGGAGCTCCTGTGCGATGCCTGCGGCACGCGGCGCGGGCCGGTGAGCCTTCAGGTCGAGCCCAAACGCCGCCGCGCGCGCCAGTAGAGAATGCAGAGCGCGCCGCCCAGCATGCCGCCGAGATGGGCAAAGTGCGCGACGCCCTGTTGCGAGCCGGTGACGCCGAAGAACAGCTCGACGAGGCCGTAAATCGTCACGAACAGCCACGCGGGCATCGGCACGATGAAGTAAACCGCGACCCGCTGGCGCGGAAAGTACCAGGCGAAGGCGAGCAGGATGCCGAACACGGCGCCCGAGGCGCCGATGGTGGGCTCGGCGGCGCCGCCGGTGATCTGCTGCACCGCGAGCTGGGTGAGGCCCGCGCTGATCGCGCACACCAGATAGAAAGCCACCATGCGACGGCTGCCCCAGTAGCGCTCGAGCGTGCCGCCGAACATATAGAGCGCAAACATGTTGAAGAACACGTGTGCGACCGTGCGGGGGTCGTGCAGGAACGCGTAGGTGAGCAGCTGCCAGGGCTCGAACTGCTGGCTCGCGAGCGGCCAGAGCGCGAACCACTGGATGAGGGCATCGCCCGCCCACTGCTCGAGCAGGAACACGCCGACGTTGACGAGGATCAGGGCCCGGGTGGCGGGCGGGAGCGATGGGAACATCGGCGTTAGTTTAGCGGGCCTCAGGCCGCCGCGCGCAGCGACTCGCGCAGAAACTCGATGAGCGGCGGGCTGGTGCTGTGCGTGACGTTGAACCGCAGCCACTCCCGGCAGCCCGCCGAGGGCGAGAACAGCGAGCCGCGGGCGAGCAGGATCGAGCGGCTGCGCGCCCGGGGGACGAGCGCCTCGACGGACGCGCCCTCGGGGACCCGGCCCCAGAGGAACATGCCCTCGCCGTGCGCCGCCTCGAAGCCGATTCCGGCGGACTCGAGCGCCGCGCGGGCATCGCGGCGCATGCGCGCCAGGCGCGCGCGCGTACGCTCGACGTGGCGCTTGTAGCGCCCGCCGTCGAGCACTTCGGAGACGAAACTCTCGAGCAGCGTCGAGCCCGAGAGCACCGACAGCACTTTGCGCTCCACCAGCTGCACGATGAGCTGCGGGTCGGCGGCGACGAAGCCGACGCGCAGCGAGGGCCCGATGAGCTTGGTGTAGCTGCCGACGTAGATCACGTGGCGCAGCCCATCGATTTGCGCGAGGCGCACCGCCGGGCCCTCGTAGAGATCGCCGTAGACGTCGTCCTCCACGACGGCGAAGCCATACTGCTCGGCGAGCGAGAGGATGCGGTGGCAGTGCGCCGGGTCGGCGCTCGAGCCGGTCGGGTTGTGCAGCAGCGTCTGCATGAAGAAGGCGCGCGGCCGGTGCGCGCGGCAGGCCGCCTCGAGTGCCTCGAGATCGGGTCCGTCGGCGCGCCGCGGCACGGGGATGAGCCGCACGTGGTGCGCGCGCAGCTGCTCGAACAGCACGAAGTAGCCGGGATCCTCCACCAGCACCGGATCGCCGGGCGCGAACAGGATGCGTGACAGCAGGTCGAAGGCCTGGCTCGCCCCGAAGGTGGTCGCGATGTTGGCGGGGCCGGCGGCGATGCCGTGCTGCACCAGGCGCGCGGCGATCTGCTCGCGCAGCTCCGGCAGACCCTGCGGCGGGCACGGGAGCCACGTCTGGCCACGCCGCCCGCGCAGCAGCCGCGTCAACACACCGGCGCAGCCTGCCTCCAGCAGCCAGTTCTCCGGCAGGAAGCCCGAGCCCGCGGGAATGATGTCGCTGCCGTGCGCCAGGCAGAAGCTCGCGAGCGCTACCGCATCGTTGGCCGACTCGGGCGAGGCCTCGACCGCCACCAGCGGCGCGACGATGCGCCGCTGCGCGACGAAGAAGCCGCGCCCGGCGCGCGATTCGATGAGCCCGCGGGCGACCAGCCGGTCATAGGCGTCCACCACCGTGAAGGCGCTCGCGCCGATGAGGCGCGCGAGCTTGCGGATCGAGGGCAGGCGCGTGCCGGTCGGCAGCTGCCCGGCGCGCACCAGTTGCGTGATGCGCTCGCAGATCTGATCGACCAGCGGGACGGAGGACTGGCGCGACAGCTCGAACATGGGGCCTTCGGATGACGCCGCTAGAGGACCATCATGACCGCGGTGACGCCGAGCGCAAGCGCCATGGCGGAGTTGAATGCCAGCCGGCCGCGCGGCCGCGTGAGCACGGCACGCAGTGACGTGCCGAACAGCGCCCAGACGAGCAGTGCCGGCGAGGGCAGCAGCAAGCCCCAGAGCAGCATGTAGCCGGCCGCCGCCACCGGGCCGAGCGTGGCCGGCAGGAAGAGCGTGGCCGCGGTCAGGCTCATGACCCACGCCTTGGGATTCAGGAACTGGAACGCGGTGGCCTCGAGGAGGGTCAGCGGCCGGGGTGCGTGGCGGGCGTCGGCCCCGGCGGGCCGCAGCAGCCGCCAGCCGAGGTAGACGAGGTAGGCGGCACCGAGCCAGCGCAGCGCGTCCTGCAGCTGCGGCCAGCGGGCGAACAGCGCGCCGAGTCCGGCGCACACCGCGAGCAGCTGCAGCGCGCAGCCTGCGCAGATGCCGAGCATGTGCGGGAGCGTACGCCGCAGGCCGAAGCTGGCGCCCGAGGCCGTCAGCATCACGTTGTTGGGACCGGGCGTGATCCACATGACGCAGGAGTAGGTGGCGAAGGGCAGCGGGTCGACCATGCGCAACGAGCATCGCGCCGACGGCGATGGCGCGGCAGATACGCACGCGGCGCGCGGGCGGCGCACTGTACCGGAGCCGCGCCGGTACGGCGCCCAAGGCGATATGATGAAGACATGATGGAAGCCTTCATCTGCGATGCGGTGCGTACGCCCATCGGGCGCTACGGCGGGGCGCTCGCCACGGTACGCACCGACGATCTCGCCGCGCTGCCGATCGCGGCGCTGCTGAAGCGCAATGCGGGGCTCGACGGCGCCCAGGTCGACGAAGTGCTGCTCGGCTGCGCCAACCAGGCGGGCGAGGACAACCGTAACGTGGCGCGCATGGCCGCGCTCCTGGCGGGACTCCCGGTGACGGTGCCGGGCGCGACCGTGAACCGCCTGTGCGGCTCGGGGCTCGATGCGCTGGCGATGGCGGCCCGCGCGGTGCGCGTGGGCGAGGTGGCGCTCGCCATCGCGGGCGGCGTCGAGTCCATGTCGCGTGCGCCGTTCGTGCTGCCGAAGGCCGAAGGCGCCTTCGCCCGTCAAGCGGAGATCTACGACACCACCATCGGCTGGCGCTTCGTCAATCCGCGCATGCGTGCGCAGTACGGCATCGACTCGATGCCGGAGACCGGCGAGAACGTCGCCGCTGAATACCACATCGCGCGCGCCGACCAGGACGCCTTTGCGCTGCGCAGCCAGCAGCGCGCGGCGGCCGCTTACGCGCGCGGCTTCTTCGCCGGCGAGCTGATCCCGGTGGAGATCCCGCAACGCAAAGGCAGGCCGTTGCTGGTCGAGCGCGATGAGCACCCGCGTGAGACGACGCTCGAGCAGCTGGCTTCGCTGCCGACGCCGTTCCGCGCGGGTGGCAGCGTCACGGCCGGCAATGCCTCGGGCGTCAACGACGGCGCCTGCGCGCTCATCGTCGCCTCGGAAGAGGCGGCGCGGCGCTTCAAGCTCACGCCGCGTGCGCGTGTGGTGGCAGCCGCCACGGCCGGCGTGGCCCCGCGCATCATGGGCATGGGACCAGCGCCGGCGACGCGCAAAGTGCTGGAGAAGGCGCGCCTGACGATCGCCGACATGAATGTCATCGAGCTGAACGAAGCCTTCGCCGCCCAGGCGCTCGCGGTGCTGCGCGAGCTCGGGCTCCCCGACGACGCGGCGCACGTGAACCCCAACGGCGGCGCCATCGCGCTCGGCCACCCGCTCGGCATGTCGGGTGCACGGCTCGCGACCACGGCCACGAATGAGCTCGCCGCGACGCGCGGCCGCTATGCGCTGTGCACCATGTGCATCGGGGTGGGGCAGGGCATCGCGCTCATCCTCGAGCGGGTGTGATCCAGGGGAGCGTGTCGAGGTCGAGGTTGCCGCCACTCAAGACCACTCCGACCCGTTTGCCCTGAAGGTCGGCGCGGCCCTCGGCCACGGCCGCATACGCCGTCGCTCCCGAGGGCTCGACGATGATCTTCATGACCTCCCAGATGGCGCGCATCGCGCCGACGATCGCCGCATCCGGCACCGTGAGGATGTCATCGACGTGGCTCTGAATCTCCGCGAACGGGCGCACGCCGACGGTGGCGCGCAACCCGTCCGCGATCGTATCGGGCCGCTCGCACGGGACGATCCGGCCGGCGCGCAGCGAGCGCGCGGCATTGTCGGCCCCGGCCG